>Ga0214919_10000259_pt1 | contig 89260 bp, 81 predicted proteins | sample LL1503_MetaG_FD_177994 | JGI IMG/M metagenome (GOLD analysis project Ga0214919, IMG submission 177994) | Freshwater microbial communities from Lake Lanier, Atlanta, Georgia, United States - LL-1503 | ecosystem: Environmental > Aquatic > Freshwater > Lake | place: USA: Georgia | collected...
GCATAGTTTTGTAGCGGCAAACCAAGTCTTTTAAAGTTCTTGAAATTACATGGTGAATGCCGGGCATTCCATTAGCACTTGGGGGTCCTTCGTAAAATACATAAGGAGTCTTGCCTTCTCTTAAGGTTACACTGTTCTCAAAGACATTGTTTTTCTCCCAATGACTCAAAAGTTCATTGCCAATGGCAGGTAAATTTAGTTGTTGGTATTCTTGATATTTGGCGCTCATATAATCTTGCGGTCAGAAGTATAAAATGTTTGCAAAGGTAAGTAATAGACTTGTTGGAAATACAATCCCATGCAGCTTTTAGCCTTTAAATTGTTTTGTATAAAAAAAATACAATCGTGAGCGCTTGGATGGTGAATTTTTTTAGGGGCGTGTATTTTATAAAAAATTTACAACATATCCTAAAAGAGTGAAATAAGATGTAAAACTTTTTTAGGGGTAAAATTTGATTTTTTGGAAATAGAAAAATCAATAAAAGTAAATCTAGTAGTGTAAAATTTTAACGGAGCAACAGTTCACAGGGCTTGATACCAGTATGTTTTTTAAAAGCGGTGCTAAAGTGAGAGATGGAGGAATAGCCGAGCATTAGTGAAACTTCCGTTACACTGAGGCCTTTATCGTAGAGTAAATATTTAGCATGTTCCATGCGTTGGCTCTGATAAAAATCAAAGATGGTGGTACCAAATAATTCTTTAAAACCCTTTTTGAGATAACATTCATTGATAGCCACTTTTCGGCTAAGCTCCTTGATGGTAAGCGGTTCGCCGATATGCTGAAGTAAAACTTCCCTTGCCTTGGAAATCTTCTCGCGGTCATCCGCATTGGCCAAAAATTTACAAGTAAATATTTTTTCATTATCACCAAACATGCAGTCCATACTGTATAATAGCAGTATTTGTGTTTGGGCATTGATGAAAATATTTTCAAGGCTATCGGAATAAGTATGATTCAATAAAGCTTCAATTGCCTTTCTTATTTTACCATAAAGCGGTAAGGTTTTTGAAAATGAACTGGTATGCGTAAACGATAATACCTCGTCAGAAAGAGTAAGTTGTTTTTTTCCTCTTACAAATTGGGTAAGGTAGCCCGGTTTAAAACTAAAACTTAGTAGGTCTATGCTTTCTTCTTTTTCAACACAACTCTTAGAGGCACTGAATTTGCAGGAATCACATTCTGATTGCTTTTGGCGACAATAAACATTTCCAGATACACAAAACCTTAGTTCTAAATAGTTGGCAGCGGAATTATTTTTTTCAAAATGATAGATCAACTTACCGGTATCTTCTACACTCCATTGCGATTGTTTTTTGTAGCGGGTAATAGAGTACTGGACCGATCCTGGAACCGACCTTTCAATTTCCTGCAAAACTTCTAGCTCATTAAAAACAAGTGAAGGTTGCTGGTCAATTTCTAAAAGATTTGTAGTTGAGTGCATTGATAAATTTCAGTACAAATATACGTTAAAACAAGGCTTCATTTTGTGTGATCTGTCAATTTAGTGTCATTTATTAAATATTGAAATTAGTAATAGATATGGGTGTTTTATAGAGATAAGATATTTATAAACGGGGCTGTTTCGTATGGTCAAATTGCCAAGAAAATTCAGTCTCAAGAAGCAAATAGTTGCTTTTTAAAAAAACACCTAAAAAGCTGTGGAAATCTTTGGGGAAACTTATCTGTTTATAGTCTGCTTTAAGTGCCTTAAGCGGCTGCTTTTCCTTATATTTGCAACCATATCAATTTTGATAATTTTAAAGCGAATTTGCCTATCAACATGAGCACAGAAAATGACGAAGTAGTTATACCAGATATTAATGGCTACGGTGCCGACAGTATCCAGGTTTTAGAAGGTTTAGAAGCAGTGAGAAAACGACCTGCCATGTACATTGGTGATATCGGCGTAAAAGGGCTACATCACCTTGTATATGAAGTTGTTGACAACTCTATTGACGAGGCCCTTGCTGGTCATTGTCAAAACATTATGGTTACCATCAATGAAGACAATTCAATCACAGTTTCTGATGATGGTAGAGGTATTCCAACTGGATTGCATACCAAGGAAAATAGAAGTGCTTTGGAAGTGGTGATGACTGTACTACATGCTGGTGGAAAATTTGACAAGGATTCATACAAAGTGTCTGGAGGTTTGCATGGTGTAGGAGTGAGCTGCGTGAATGCTTTGAGTAGCAAATTACATGTTACTGTTAATAGAGATGGAAAGACTTTCGAACAGGAATATGCCAAAGGTGTTCCAAAATATTCTGTACGTGAAATCGGCGAATCTGACAAACATGGCACTACTGTTCAGTTTTGGCCCGACCTTACTATTTTCACATCAGGGGTTTATGTTAGAGAAATTTTGGAAGGACGTTTAAGAGAACTAGCTTTTTTAAATAGAAAAATTACCATCATCATCAATGATTTGAGAGATGTGGATGAGGAAGGGAAAACGTATACCAAAACTTTTTATAGTGAAGGTGGAATCGTTGAGTTTGTAGAAATGCTGGATAAAAATGCGAATAGAAATCCATTATTGCCTACGGTTATTTATTGCGATGGTTATGACGCTACTAGTAATGTAACGGTAGAAGTAGCCATGATTTACAATACTGGTTACCAAGAACATCTTTTTAGCTACGTAAACAATATCAATACCATTGAAGGCGGAACCCATGTAGCAGGTTTTCGCCGATCTATTACCCGTGTATTTAAAAGTTACGGCGAAAGGGAAGGGATGTTTGAAAAGGCTAAGGTAGAAATTGAAGGGGATGATTTTAGGGAAGGGTTAAGTGCTATTATTTCTGTAAAAGTTCCAGAACCTCAGTTTGAGGGGCAAACCAAAACTAAGTTGGGTAACAATGAGGTAATGGGAGTGGTGGATAGTACTTTGAGTAGAGTATTGAATGCCTATTTGGAAGAAAATCCTAAGGATGCTAAAACAATCATTCAGAAAGTGATTTTAGCCGCACAGGCAAGAGCAGCAGCAAAAAGAGCTAGGGAAATGGTTCAGCGCAAGAGCGTACTTACTGGCGGTGGATTGCCTGGCAAACTAGCCGATTGTAGTGACAAGGATCCGAATCGTTGCGAATTATATTTGGTAGAGGGAGATTCTGCTGGTGGTACTGCTAAGCAAGGAAGAGACAGGAGTTATCAAGCTATTCTCCCTTTGCGAGGTAAGATCTTGAATGTAGAAAAGGCAATGGAGCATAAGATATATGACAATGAAGAGATTCGGAACATGTTTACTGCATTGGGAGTTAAAATTGGTACTCCCGAAGATCCTAAGGCCTTGGATTTATCTAAACTGCGTTATCATAAGCTGATTATCATGACGGATGCCGATGTGGATGGAAGTCATATTGCTACGCTAATTCTAACCTTTATTTTCAGGTATATGAAAGAATTGGTGGAGCAAGGGTATGTTTACATAGCTCAGCCACCATTGTACCTTGTAAAAAAAGGAAAGGACCAAGATTATGCTTGGACCGATGCTGAACGCAAAGGACTGATTGCTAGATTTGGTCAAGGAAAAGATGAAAGCGTTACAACCCAGCGTTACAAAGGTTTGGGAGAAATGAATGCAGAGCAATTGTGGGAGACAACAATGAATCCAGCAACCAGAACCCTCAAGCAGGTTACCATTTCAAGCGCAGCAGAGGCTGATTTGATCTTTAGTATGTTAATGGGAGATGAAGTGCCTCCAAGAAGAGAGTTTATTGAAACCCATGCTAAATATGCGAAGATTGATGTATAATTGATATTAAATATTATTTATATAAATAGCTCCTGAAGACAAAGGAACTATTTTTTTGTAATTATTTAATTACCTAAGAAACAATACTCCAAGCCCACTAATTGAAGCCTTTGATATCTATTGGGATTGACAACAAAAAGTTAAACAGGCCTTAAATAAGCCTCCCATTGATCAAGTCTAGCAACGGCCAATCCACTTTTAAATCCTCTTAAAATTTAGTCGTTTTAGCTATTTTTTTGCTAAAACCAATATTTTTAGTAGCTTGTACCCTGAAGTTTACTACTTCATACTTATTAACTAACCATAAATTCTACAAAATGTCAAAAATGTTAACAGCTTATTGCATGAAAACAAAGGAAAAAAACGTTCCAATGCAGGATGCAGTAATAACCAAAACAGCCCGTGGCGGATACATGGCACAGGGTAATGATGGAAAAGGCAATAAAATGACCACCATGCTTGGAGAAGCAACAGCTTTAGAGGCTGTTAAAAATGGCGTAGCTAAAAAAGGCTGGTAATTTTAATCACTCAATTTATTCGAGCCATTCGCTTAAGCGGATGGCTTTTTTTATATCCAATTGGGTGAATGATAAATCCAAAAATTGAAGGAATTTTATTACAATTTGATAAAGCCTAGATACTTGGAATATTTTACAAGTAAATAAGTAAAAACGAACGCTCCAATTACATCAATAGAATAATGTACATGTTGAACAAGTACCAGTAAACCCACGAGAAGAGAGGTGAAAAGTGCAAATAACTTATCTCTCTTTTTTTGCAGGCATAGGTAAAACATAAACAGGTTAGCAGTATGGCCTGAAAAAAAAAGATCCTTGGTTATAAATACACTAGTACCTCCATAAGTAAGGCTGGTTAGAGGATCCTTTAAAATAATGAGTCCGTTGGGGGGATCTAACGGTATGATTGAAATAGTGATTATTCTTGCAAGGGTGATTATTATTAAAAAATATAGGGTCATCAAAAAAATTGCAGGTTGCTGAATACATCGTGCAAGTATGAGCAAGCAGGTAGACCATACCAATATAAAAATGACTACAGAAAAGTCCATTGAAGGTATGCGTTGCAATAGCCAGTCATTGAGTACAATTCCTTGCCTAGCTTCAATCTTAGAAAAAAACTGAGGTAGTATAAGAAGTATTGAGGCAAATAAGAGAACGCCAATAACAACTTTTCTTCTAAATAGGCTACTAGCCCACGCTTCGCTCCAGCTGGTATTGCTATAATAAGGATAAGAAATAGATTTTTCCACTATGCAAAATTAAAGGCTCTTTTTAAAAAAAGTGTTTTTTTAGTTAAAATTTTAGTTGATTAGACTTTCTTGTCTATGAAGCTTTTCATTCGATGTAAAAATTCGAAAAGAGAAGTCATGTTTGCAACTTCCTCCACTACAAGGATACCATTTTTACCTACCTGTTTTAATTTAGCCTTGTTGGTTTCTTTTTGTAAAAATTGCAAAATGCCGTTGAAGATTTCACTTTGGAAATAGGGGGAATCTGGATTGCTTACGAAGAAACATTTAAGTGTATCGTTTTTAAGTATCATTTTTTCAAACCCTAGTTCTACAGCAATTTTTCTACAACGTACTGTTATAAAAAGGTCTTCTACCGATGCGGGAATTGGGCCGAATCGATCCGTCATTTCAATGTGAAAGTCGCTCAAGTTATTTTCAGTTTCACAATTATCTAATCGGCTGTATAAACTTAATCTTTCGGTGATGCTTTCAACATAAGTGTCGGGTATTAAGATCTCTAAATCAGTATCAATACTACAGTCTTTTACAAAATCATCTTGTTGCTGAATCTCTTCTTTAAAAAGTTCTTTAAATTCTGATCGCTTCAATTCTTTGATCGCTTCATCCAAAATTTTCTGATACATTTCAAAACCAATTTCTGCAATAAAACCACTTTGTTCACCACCTAACATATTGCCGGCACCACGAATATCTAAGTCACGCATTGCTATCTGGAATCCACTACCTAGATCACTGTATTGTTCTAATGTGCTCAATCTTTTTCTGCTATCCGTAGGTAAAGTACTCATAGGAGGAGCCAGTAAATAGCAAAATGCTTTTTTATTACTTCTACCAACTCTTCCACGCAATTGATGCAAATCACTTAATCCAAATTGATGGGCATTGTTTACAATGATGGTATTCACATTGGGAATATCAACTCCACTTTCTACAATATTGGTACAAACGAGAACATCGTATTTTTTATCCATAAAATCTAGGATGGTATCTTCTAATTGATCTCCATCCATTTGACCATGCGCAAAGGCAATACTAATATCTGGACAAAGCCCTTGAATCAAGCCCTTCATTTCAGCTAGGCCATTGACCCGGTTGTGTATAAAAAAAACTTGTCCACCTCTTTCAGTTTCATAGTATATAATATCTCTTATGGCATCTTGATTAAATACCATTACCTCCGTTTGTATCGGCTGTCTATTGGGCGGAGGCGTATTGATAATACTTAAATCACGCGCACCCATTAAACTGAATTGAAGTGTTCTTGGTATAGGCGTTGCCGTTAGTGTTAAAGAATCAACAGTTGTTCGCAACTGTTTTAGTTTTTCTTTTGCAGTAACACCAAATTTCTGCTCCTCATCAATTACCATCAAACCCAAATCTTTAAATTGTACCTCCTTACTTAATAGGGCATGGGTGCCAATGATAATATCAATTTTTCCTTCTGCAACTTTTTTAAGGGTTTCTTTTTTTTCTTTAGCCGATTTAAAACGGTTGATAAAATCTACGGTTACTGGAAAATCTTTTAGCCGCTCACCGAAAGTTTTAAAATGCTGATAGGCTAAAATAGTAGTAGGAACTAATACTGCAGCCTGTTTACCGTCGCAGCAAGTTTTAAAAGCAGCTCGGATGGCCACTTCTGTTTTACCAAATCCAACATCACCACATACCAATCGATCCATCGGAGCAGGTTTCTCCATATCTCTTTTTACATCCTCCACTGCCTTGCCCTGGTCAGGTGTATCCTCATAAATAAAAGAAGCTTCTAGTTCCGTTTGCAAATAATTATCAGGGCTGTGCATAAAACCAGCCTGACTCTTTCTTTGTGCATATAGTTTGATTAAATCGGTTGCAATGTCTTTAACTTGTTTTTTTGTTTTCTCTTTTAATTTATTCCAGACATCACTTCCTAGCTTATTCATTTTCGGTACACTTCCTTCCTTGCCACTATATTTTCCAATTTTATGTAAGGATGAAATATTTACATACAATAAGTCACCATCTTTATACCGAATCCTAACTGATTCTTGCATTCTGCCATTCGCTTCAATTTTCTGAAGGCCGCTGAATACCCCCACTCCATGGTCTATGTGAGTTACATAATCACCCGGTTGTAGTTCACGCAGCGTCTTTAAAGTGAGGGCTTTATTTTTACTAAAGGCCTGCTTAACTTTATATTTATGGTATCGTTGAAATATTTCATGGTCGGTATAACAAACTAATTTCAGGTCTTCATCTATAAATCCTTCGTGAATAGAAGTGGGAATAGGAGTAACAGGAATTTCAGCATGTAAGTCGGTAAAAATTATATGTAGCCTTTCTAATTGTTTTGGATTGTCGGCAAAAAGAAAAATATTATAATGGTTCTTTTCAAATTCCTTTAAATTTTTTATCAACAGATCGAATTGCCGGTTGAAAGCAGGCTGTGATTGAATTGAATATTTCACTACAGAAGATTGCTCGGTAGGAAAGAGCGGAGTAAAATAACTTTTGGTTCCAAATTCTATTATGTGACGTTGTAAAATTTGCGTTTCAATAAATGTTGCATTGGTAAAATCATGTTCAGTCACTTCTGCTTTTTCATTTAATTCATGATCGTCATCACTGGACATCTTTCGACTGTCAATGTTTATGTCCATCACTGCCAAATATAGTTCTAGGTCTTCTTGCTGCTGTTCAATTTTTTCTTTTATGAATTGCCAGTCAGATACCCATACAACTGTATTTTCTGGTAAAAATTCTAGTAGTGAAACTTTATTGTCAGCATTGCCTCCAAATGTTTTGGGGAGGGAATCTACATTTGGAATGATATTTACTTGTAGCAGCTTGCGTTCGCTTAACTGTGATTCTGGATCGAATATTCGAATGCTGTCGACCTCATTACCAAACAATTCTATTCGATAAGGTTTTTCATTTCCAAAGGAATAAATATCGAGTATGCCTCCACGTATGGCAAACTGTCCAGGTTCATACACGAAATCGGTTCTTTCAAAGCCGTAATCTACAAATTTGGATAGTATGTTATTTATATCCAGCAATTCACTCTGCTTGATTGAAATGATGTTTTGGATTAAAGTATTTGGTAAGACTACTTTTTCAAATAAGGCTTCTGGGTAGGTGATTAGTACCTTCTTGTTGCAGCCACCAGCTACTTTTGTTAATGCTTCTGTCCTTAGCATTACATGGCTACTATTGAGTAGTCGATAATTTTTATTGTTTTTAAATGAAGAAGGGAAATAAAAAATATCTAAGGCCTGAGTAAGATTTTCGAATGTATTGTGAAAATAGGCGGCTTCTTCAGCATCTCTGAGAACAACCAAGTGATTGAGTTGACTAGTGGCGGAATGGTTAAAAACAGCCGAAAGAACGAATTCAGTAGCACTGCCCCGAAGTCCAGAAAGATGAATTTGCTGCATTTTAGACAAAGTGATCCTATCCGCAATTTGAAAACAACGGGGGTCTTTTGCATATTCTTTCAACAACAATTCCAAATTCATCCTATTGCAAAGATAAGAATACAAGGATGATTATAAAAAGTAAGATTGCGTTCATTGGGTTGTATTGGACTATTGTTTAGCCGAATGAGCCATTGGAGATAGTATAAAATCTTTCATACAATAAAAACTATTAATCTCATTGGGTATATCCCCATTTAAAAATGCGATTTTTTATAAATATTGTTTGTACCAATTACTTATTCAGTAAATTGGAGATTCAAATTTTTAATATGGCTATACAACCTTGGAGAGTAGGAAAGGTTATCAAGATTGAAAATGAAACAACTGACACCCGAAGATTTTGGATTCAGGTACCGGAATTGACTTCTTTCGACTTTATTCCTGGTCAGTTTGTAACACTCGATCTTCCGATACATGAAAAGCCGAACAAACGTTGGAGAAGCTATTCTATTGCCTCTTGCCCCGATGGCACCAATGTATTTGAACTTGTAATTGTTTTGGATACCAAAGGTCTGGGAACCCCCTATCTTTTTAATGAAGTAGTGGTTGGTTCTGAAATAACCTTGCGCGGGCCTCAGGGAGTATTTATGCTAAAAGAGCCAATCGATGAAGACTTGGTTCTGATTTGCACGGGCACAGGCATTGCCCCATTTAGAAGCATGATTCAAAATATTAAAAACAAGCAAATCGCGCATAAAAATATTCATCTTGTTTTCGGCTGCAGAACAAAAACTAGTTTACTGTACTTTGAAGAAATGAAAGCGCTTGAAAATGAACTGACCAATTTTCACTATATCCCTACTTTATCAAGAGAGCAATGGGACGGTCATACAGGATATGTTCATTCGGTATATGAATTGTTGTGTATTGATAAGCAACCTGCTAAATTTTTTCTTTGCGGTTGGAAGGGGATGATTGATGAAGCTAGAAAGAGAATCGTTGATATGGGCTATGATAAAAAGGCAATTCACTTTGAAATTTATGGTTAAGGCGTAAGTATAGTCAGTGAACAATTAGTTTTTTACATCCTAAGACCTGCTTTTAATTAAAAAATAAATATAAGGGGTGTTCATTTTTCGAATGAATTTGTATGGTAGTTTTTACTAACTTGTGTATCTAATTAATCATTCAATTAATTTGATTTTTTATGGGTGCTTCCTCTATGATTATCCTGATTATTTCAGCATTAACATTTTCTTCTATTGCTATATTGGTCTCCAAATTTGTAACCAAAGCGACTACCAATCCTCAAAAGGGCCAGCCCTATGAATGTGGTATACCCACTAAAGGTAAAACCTGGACACAACTTAATGTAGGATATTATTTATTCGCTTTGATATTTTTAATTTTTGATGTAGAGCTTATTTTTTTGTTTCCTTGGGCTGTTGTGGTAAAAAAAGTGGGTTGGATGGCGTTGGTTGAAATTGTAATTTTCTTTTTCATTTTATTTATGGGTTTTTTATATGCTCACAAAAAAGGAGCATTGAAGTGGATGTAGGTCTAATTTTTTATGAAGGCTTACACAATCGAAGTTTGGATATTTAAACAATGTTTTTGAAATGTTTTTTTAAAAGTAAGAATAATCATCGATCATAAAAATAATGGAAATCACTTCGAATAATTCAGTTGAAAAGCCTGTTTCTCCTACCAGTGAAAATTCTTTTCCTGGTCAAATTCATGATACACCAGGTGGGGGGATTGTGTTGAGTAAGCTTGATGACATAATTAATTGGGCAAGATCTAATTCATTGTGGCCGCTTACATTTGCTACCAGCTGCTGTGGAATTGAAATGATGTCGGTGGCTGCTGCTAAATATGATTTTTCCCGATTTGGATTCGAGGTAGCAAGGGCCTCACCACGTCAGGCAGATGTGATTATAATTGCAGGTACCATTGTAAATAAAATGGCTCCAGTTTTAAAAAGATTGTATGATCAAATGGCAGACCCTAAGTATGTAATAGCGATGGGAGCCTGCGCTATTAGTGGCGGTCCATTCTTTTACAATACCTACTCGGTAGTAAAAGGAGCGGACCATGTGATACCAGTAGATGTGTATGTTGCTGGCTGTCCGCCAAGACCTGAAGCGCTTTTACATGCATTGATTAGTTTACAAGACAAAATAAAAAGTGGACAGACTAGAGAACAGATTCAAGTACCTAAGCCTTTATCTGGAGGAGATATATTAAACCAGCTTTAATTGATTTTATTTTATGACCGTTGAAGCATTGAAGGAAAAAATTACAGCGCTATTTCCAGCAGTCACTTTCGAGGAGGGAGGACAGTGGCTTACCATTTTGGTTGAGCCTACTGATTGGCATGGGATGGCAGATATACTTCGCCAAAATGAGACCTTGTGTTTTGATTATCTTTTTTGTCTTACCTGTATTGATTGGAAAACACATCTTACAATGGTATATCATTTAGATGCTACTAAGTATAGACATAATTTGGTGGTGAAAGTAAGGTTGGAGAAAGTGAATCCTGCTATTGAAACAGTAAGTGATATCTGGCAGACGGCGAATTTTCATGAGCGGGAAGTATATGAAATGTTTGGAGTAAATTTTTTGAATCATCCTGATTTGCGGTTACTGATTTTACCAGATGGTTGGGAAGGAAAGAATCCACTGCTGAAAGATTTTGAAGACCCTATCAATATGATTAAATTATAGAGTATTTAAAATTGTAACAAAAAAATCAGATTGATCAAAACAAAATTTTATAACAAAATATTCTCGTTTTTATTGAGTAAAAAATATGGTGGAAGAAATTGGTAGTACAGCCGACGGCAATATAATACTTAATGTAGGACCACAGCATCCTGCCACCCATGGCGTATTGCATTTGGTGATTACAATCAATGGCGAAACTATTCAAAAAGTAGAACCACATCTTGGTTATATCCATCGCTCTATTGAAAAAATGTGCGAGAGCTTAACTTACCGTCAGTTTATTTATGTAACGAGTAGAATGGATTACTTGTCTTCTCATATCAATAACCATGCATGTGCACTTTGTGTAGAGAAGGGTTTGCAAATAGAAATACCTTCTAGGGCTCAGGTAATTAGAGTACTCATGGATGAGTTGACAAGAATAGCATCGCATGAATTATGGTGGGGAGCCATGGCAATGGATTTGGGGGCTTTAACACCTTTTTTTCATGCCTTTAGAGAAAGAGAAGCAATCAATGATATAATGGAGGAAACTTGCGGAGCAAGACTTACAATGAACTACATGGTACCTGGTGGGGTGATGCAAGATATACATCCCAATTTTCAAAAGCGTGTAAAGGAATTTATTACCTTGTTTAAGTCTAAGGTGAGTGAATACAATGAACTAGTTTCTGGTAATATTATTTTTCAAAACAGAATGAAGGGAGTTGGAAATTTATCTGCTGCTGATGCTATTTCATTTGGCTGTTCAGGCCCTACAGCAAGGGGAAGTGGAGTTTCCTGTGATATCAGAAAATTATATCCTTATGAAATATACGATAAAATAAATTTTGAAGAAATATTGGAATCTGAGGGTGATTCATTTGCTAGATACATGGTAAGGGTTCGAGAGATGAGTCAATCAATTAGTATCATCGAACAACTCATTGACAATATTCCCGAAGGTGATTTTCAAGCAAAAACAAAAGCAGTATTAAAATTACCCAAAGGAGAATTTTATCAACGTGTTGAAACAGCAAGAGGAGATTTCGGTATTTATATTGTAAGTGAAGGTGGAAGCACTCCGTATAGAATAAAATTTCGTTCGCCTGGATTTTCAAATCTGTCCGCACTTGATCACATGGCTAGAGGTAGTAAGTTAGGTGATTTGGTGGCTATGATGGGTACACTAGATTTGGTGATTCCGGATATTGATAGATAATAGGGTATCAATTTTTTTATAACTGATCGGTTTTATAAATGGAACTTTTGAAGATTTATATTAATTGTAAAAAAGTAAATGATTAGACTATAAAATGTGGAGCTTCTCTAAAATATCGAAACTAATGGATGGATGGTTAAGTGCAAACTTTTCACCAACCTCTACAATGGTTATCGAAATGGTGATTGCAGGTATTGCTGTGATTACGCTATTTGCCTTGTTAGGTCTGGTATTGGTACTGATGGAAAGAAGGGTTGCAGCATGGATACAAATTCGTTTAGGCCCCAATCGGGTAGGGCCTGGAGGAATGTTGCAATCGCTCGCTGATACACTCAAGTTATTAGTAAAAGAAGGAATGACACCTGATGGAGCAGATAAATTTTTATTTAATCTCGCGCCTTTTATTGCGATGATGGTAGCTATGTTATTGATGGCTCCCATTGCATTTGCAAGCGATTTTCAATTGTGGGATCTTAATATTGGCGTGTTGTATGTAACTGCAATCTCATCGTTGATGGTGATCAGTATTTTGATGGCTGGTTGGGCAAGTAACAATAAATATTCCTTGATGGGAGCAATGCGAAGTGGAGCCCAAATAGTTAGTTATGAATTATCAGCAGGCTTATCTATTATGGCGATTGTGGTATTGTCGGGCAGTTTAAATTTGAATGAAATTATTCAATCACAGGCAGACGGTTGGTGGATATTTAAAGGACATATTCCTGTTGTGATCGCTTTTATTATTTTTATTATTGCAGTAACTGCTGAAACCAATAGAGCTCCATTTGATTTGGCAGAAGCGGAATCAGAACTAACGGCAGGCTTTCATACAGAGTATTCAGGAATGAAATTCGCACTATTTTTTTTAGCGGAATATATCAATGTGTTTATTGTTTGCGCCATCGGCGCTACTTTATTTTTAGGAGGTTGGATGCCCTTTCATATCGGCCACTGGGAAGCATTTAATCATGTGATGGATTTTGTTCCCTCTAGTATTTGGTTCTTTGGAAAAACATTTTTTCTGATATTTTTAATTATGTGGTTTAGGTGGACTTTCCCCCGATTACGTATTGATCAGCTGTTGGATTTGGAATGGAAATATTTATTGCCCATTAGTATGTTTAATATATTGTTGATTACACTGATGGCTATTTTAGATTGGCATTTTTAGAGAAATATAAATAGGAAAAAAAATAAAGCTGTAGGATAAAATTGAAATTAATTTATGTTCATTTTTAAATATATCAAAGAGGTTTATAGCGGTCTAAAATCATTGGTCGTTGGACTACGTCGTACCTTATATTATTTCTCTCACCACAAAGAAATTATTACTCAGCAGTATCCTGACAACAGGGATACCTTGGTTTTACCAGATCGGTTCAAAGGAGAAGTTGTGATGTTACATGATGACAACAATGAGCATGCTTGTACTGGTTGCACAGCTTGTGAATTGGCTTGCCCCAATGCAACAATTAAGATCATTACCAAATTTGACATCACTCCTGAGGGGAAAAAGAAAAAGGCGATAGATAAATTTGTGTATCACCTAGAACTTTGTACAATGTGTAATCTCTGTGTGGTGGCTTGTCCTACCGATGCAATTAAAATGGCACAAACATTCGAACACAGCGTATTTAATCGTGCTGAGCTCACAAAGGTTTTAAATAAACCTGCATCTAAAATTAGAGAAGGAGTAGAATAAAAAACTCTTTGGATAAGTAAGGTAGACAGTAAGAGATTTAAATTTTGGTGTGACTTAGTAAAATAAAATATAGACAATTTTATATAATAATAATTCAATGAGCGGATCAACTATTATTTTTTACCTACTGTCGATACTTACCTTGGTGAGTGGTATTCTTTCGGTTACTACCCGAAAAATATTTAGAGCGGCTATCTTTTTATTGTTTTCTTTGATAGGTATTGCAGGATTGTACTTCTGGATGCAATATGAATTTATAGCAGCAGTTCAAATTATAGTGTATGTAGGAGGGATTACGGTACTGATCATTTTCTCCATTTTTTTAACCCAGCAGGCAGGTGAGTTATTGCCTCAACAAAATAAAAAAAGAGTTTTGTTTTCTTTGCTGGCTGCTTTTAGTGGTTTTGGTTTGACATTATTGCAGATTATTCAGCACTCTTTTAATAAAACTTTAGAGTCTCCTATTTTACCGACTATGGAAAATATTGGTAATCAAATGTTGGGGATTGATGATAATGGATTTTCCTTGCCTTTTGAACTAGTTAGTATTTTGCTATTAGCTGCTATGATTGGATGTATTGTAATTGCTTTACGTTCTAAACCAACTACTGTATGATGGAGCCAGGATTGAATCATGTATTATTTATTAGTACTGCCCTTTTTTTTATAGGGGTATTCGGTTTTCTTACTCGCCGAAATTTAATTACTATGTTAATGAGCATAGAGCTGGTGTTAAATAGTGTAAACATCAATTTTGTTGCATTCAATAAATATCTGTGGCCTCATAAATTAGATGGTTTGTTTTTTTCAATTTTTGTTATAGCAATTGCTGCAGCAGAAGCAGCCGTGGCAATTGCAATCATTATCAATTTATACAGAAGTCATCAATCGATTGATGTTGAAAATACAGAAGATTTAAAATTTTAAAATTTCTTCTTTTTTTAATGAAAGGAGTAGATTACTTATTATGTTATGAATGAATTTCTACAAATAAAATTACTTGGAATCTTTTCTTTAGGAATGGATCTTGGATGGGCTTTATTGATGATCCCTCTACTTCCATTAATAGGGTTCCTATTGCTTGGTTTGTTTGGAAGAAAATACATGAAGCAATCAGCTGGTATTTTTGCAACCTTACTATTATCTGTTTCGGCTTTTTTATCGCTGCATACCGCCTACGGATACTTTTTTAAATATGGTAAATTAGAAGGGGTCTATCAAAAAATAATTCCTGTACAATTTACATGGCTTCAGTTTTCTCCAGGTGTTTCAATTGATCTAGGAATACTGCTAGATCCTATTTCGGTGATGATGCTGGTAGTAGTTACGTTCATTTCTTTGATGGTTCATATCTATAGTTTAGCCTACATGAAAGGTGAAGAAAGATTCCCTACCTATTATTCTTTTCTTGGTTTATTTACTTTTTCGATGCTAGGATTGGTGATGTCTTCCAATATTTTTCAATTGTATATTTTTTGGGAACTCGTGGGGGTATCTTCTTTTCTTTTAATTGGCTATTATTATGATCGACCAAGCGCAGTAGCAGCCTGTAAAAAAGCGTTTATAATTACTCGTTTTGCTGATCTCGGATTTTTGATAGGTATTTTGATTTTGTCTTTTTATAGTGGGACATTGGATTTTAATACGCTGATTGAAAAATTGACAAGTATTGAATCAACAGAATTTAAATCAATTGCCTCAGCTTCTTTTATTGGCATTTCTGCACTTACATGGGCGCTCGTATTAGTGTTCATTGGTGGAGCTGGAAAAAGTGCTTTATTTCCTTTGCATGTATGGTTGCCCGATGCGATGGAAGGTCCTACACCAGTATCAGCATTGATCCATGCGGCAACGATGGTAGTGGCGGGTGTATTTTTAGTGGCAAGGCTATTTCCTATTTTCAGTATGTCAGAAGCGGCCCTTAATGTGGTAAGCATTATTGGTATTACTTCTGCTTTATTCGCTGCAGTTATTGCATGTACCCAAACGGATATTAAAAGAGTATTGGCTTATTCGACTATGTCACAAATAGGATTCATGATGTTTTCTTTGGGTGTGTCTGGACAAGGTGGAGAAAGTGGACTAGGTTTTACTGCTGCTATGTTTCACTTGTTTACTCATGCCCTTTTCAAAGCATTGTTGTTTTTAGGGGCGGGCTCAGTTATACATTTTATTCATAGCAATGAAATGAAAGATATGGGAGGCTTAAGAAAGTATCTACCGATTACGCACATTACTTTTTTAATTGCATGCCTTGCTATTTCTGGTGTACCACCTTTTGCCGGGTTCTTCAGTAAGGAGGAAATATTGTTGGCTGCCTATCATCACAATATGACTATTTATTGGATTGCCTTGGCTACTTCTGGATTGACTTCCTTTTATATGTTTCGTTTGTATTTCTCTATATTTTGGAACAAAGAATATATCGCTCATGGAGAGGCGCATGGAGAAGGTGGATTTTTGATGATGACACCCCTCATAATGTTATCAATAGGTGCCGCTGCAGCAGGTTTTATTCCTTTTGGTGAGTATGTGAGTGCGGATGGGAAACTGCTTGAATCAGCCTTTCATTTACAATTCTCTATTGCTCCTGTGGTGTTGGTCTTGGCAGGAATTTTTACAGCAATGTGGATGTATAAAAAACAAAGTAATCGTCCCGATACTATCGCCTATTCATTGAACAGCTTTTACAAACTTGCGTTTCATAAATTTTACATAGATGAATTTTATTTTTTTATTACTAAGAAAGTATTGTTCAATTTAGTTGGAAGGCCAGCAGCTTGGTTTGATAAAAATGTAGTCAATGGATTAATTAATGCGATAGGAAATTGCACAATTTTCCTATCAGAAAAAGTGAAAGGATTTCAGTCAGGTAAAGTACAGCAATATGCTATTTACTTTTTAGCGGGGGTGATAGGTCTTGCAGTCTTGTTCATTTACATTTGGAAATAAACAAATCTTAGAAAATAATTTTTAATTGATTTCAATTTGAGTATTAGAATAAAATTAGTTTAACCAGTTTATTTAGAAACAATCACATGAATTTAACTTTATTAATACTTCTTCCCTTGCTTACTGCAGTTGTAATTCTGTTGGTGCGCAGTGGTGTGCAGGTGAAATGGAGTGCTTTAATGGGTGCATCAGTTCAATTCATTTTAGCATTGATTTTATTTTTTGCATTTCGTAAAGAAAGGGCATTGGGTAATGAGGCTCAAATGCTCTTTGAAATTCAATATAAATGGTTTCCTTCTTGGCATATTAGTTTTCATTTAGGGGTAGATGGAATTTCAGTTGCCATGATATTGTTAACAGCCTTTGTAGTAATAGCAGGGGTATTGGTTTCTTGGAATGTAGAAAAAATGACCAAAGAATTTTATCTATTGCTTATCATTTTAAGTTTAGGCGCTTATGGATTTTTTATTTCTCTTGATCTGTTTATTCTTTTTTTCTTTCTTGAAATTGCAGTCATTCCAAAGTACTTGTTAATTGGAATATGGGGAAGTGGTAAAAAAGAATATGCCGCCAATAAACTTGCTTTGATGTTGATGGGAGGGTCAGCCTTGGTTTTGGTTGGCTTGTTAGGTCTTTATTTCGGAGGTAATGAAAACACTTTTGATCTGTTGTTACTTTCAAAAATGCAGGTTCCTGTAATGGTTCAGAAAATTTGTTTCCCATTGTTATTTGTTGGCTTTGGAGTGTTTACTGCATTGTTTCCTTTTCATACTTGGGTGCCTGATGGTCATTCATCTGCTCCAACAGCAGGGTCGATGTTTTTGGCAGGAATTTCTATGAAACTCGGTGGATATGGTTGTTTGAGGGTGGCTACTTATTTAATGCCCGAAGGAGCAAAGGAATATGCTAATATAATTATTGTTCTTTCAGCAATCGCAATATTGTATGGAGCCTTTGCTACGATGATGCAGAAGGATTTGAAATATATAAATGCTTATTCTTCCGTTAGTCATTGTGGCTTTGTATTATTAGGTATTGGTATGTTAACCAAAACTGCCATTGCAGGAGCTGTTATGCAAATGGTATCTCATGGATTAATGACCGCACTTTTCTTTGCAGTAATTGGAATGGTTTACGAACGTACGCATACTAGGGAAGTGAATGAAATGGGGGGGCTGATCAAAGTGATGCCTTTTATTACTACCGTTTTATTTATTGTAGGCCTTTGTTCCTTGGGTCTTCCAGGCTTGAGTGGTTTTGTAGCCGAGATGACTATTTTTATGGGCTCTTGGCAAAATCCTGATCCATTTCATCGCATTGCTACTATTGCAGCTTGCATGTCAATAGTGGTAACTGCTGTGTATATTTTAAGGGCGATTGGTAAAACAGCAATGGGCCCTATCCATGATCGTTATCTTTTATTGGAAGATGCAAAATGGAATGAAAAATTAGCTGCAATTATTTTGATTGCAGGAATTATTGTAATTGGTATAGCCCCATTTTGGTTGAATGATTTGATAACACCTGCAGCAGATGAAATTATGCACAAGGTTGCGGGTAAATAATTTTTTTAATTAAAATAATTGAACTTTTCGAAGAATAAAAAAAGGATTTTACGGGTTTACAAATTCCTAATCTGAAAATGTATGTTGAACGACTTTTTACTTTTAATGAAATCTGAGTTAGCACTTGCTTTCATTTTATTCTTGCTGCTAATTTTAAAAGTTGGTAAAGAGATAGCGAATGAACGTTTGTTGGCTCTAATTCAGATATTATTATTGGGGAATTTTATTTTTGGTTTCTTCTTCATTGAGAGTGGCAGCTTGTTTGGCGGCATGTTTGCTACCAATGGATTGATAGCCTTTCAAAAAAGTATCATTAGTTTAGGTATTTATTTGATCTCTCTTTTATTTTCAGATTGGCTTAAAAAGACTGAGCACTTGCCTGAATTTTTCATATTGCTTTTATCAGCAGTCCTAGGTATGTTCTTTTTGATTTCAAGTGGAAATTTGCTCATGTTTTATTTATCATTAGAATTGGCTACTATTCCAGTTGCAGCAATGGCTAATTTTGATTTAGATAAAAAAATATCTTCTGAGGCTTCCATGAAAATGATTCTTTCCTCTGCATTGTCTTCTGGAGTTTTATTGTTTGGTATATCATTGATCTATGGTGCTACTGGTACGATCAGTTTTGATCAAATTCCAGCCCTTTTAGATGGAAACGGTCTGCAAACACTTGCCTTTGTTTTTTTATTTACTGCTTTCGCATTTAAGTTATCTATCGTTCCCTTTCATTTGTGGACAGCAGATGTCTATGAGGGATCGCCAATGGCTGTAACGTCTTTTTTATCAGTAATTTCAAAAGGTGCAATCGCATTTATTTTACTTACTACATTGTACAAAGTATTTGCTCCTATGCATGCCTTGTGGTACAATATGGTGATGTTACTATCAGTGATTACTATGGTCGTAGGAAATTTATTTGCTTTGAGGCAGCAAAATATTAAACGATTCCTTGCTTTTTCTTCTATCGCCCAAGTAGGCTTTATTTTATTAGGTATAAGTAGTCAATCGATTGAAGGGATCTCTTCTGTTGTATATTTTGTATTGATTTATGTCTTTTCGAATTTGGCTGCTTTTGGAGTGGCAGGAGCTATTTCTCAGAGTTATGGCAAAGAACTTATTGAAGATTACAAAGGTTTATACCAGACCAATCCATTTATTAGCTGGGTGCTCGCATTGTCATTGTTCTCCTTGGCGGGGATTCCACCTACTGCTGGTTTTTTTGGTAAATTGTTTTTGATTACTGCAGGTGCTTCTAAAGGAAATTATTTTTTCATTGTTGTAGCAGCACTCAATATGATTGTCTCTCTCTATTATTATCTCCGGATAGTTAGAGCGGTTTTTATGGATAAGAACGATCAACCCATTGCAAAAATAAATTTGGATCCTTCCACTAAACTGGGAATGATCATCTGCACAGCAGGAATTATTCTGATTGGTTTACTTAGTTGGGTGTATGATTATATCACTTCACTTTCAATACAATAAAGACGTTTATGGCAATCAATAAAAATCACGAATTTGAAGAGTTGGAGGGAGTGAAATGTGCTATCGTGGAAAAAAATGTTTCCCCAGAAAGAGTTGTTTTTTTAAAAAAATTACTTGAGTATAATAAATTTAAAGTAGTAGTTGTTTCTTCTCCTCCTCCTAAAGCTTCAGCAGCTATAAAAATTGAAGGTGATGCAGCACAGCCCGTAGAATCTCCATCTAGTGTAGTTGAAACTTTTACAGTTGGAGTGACTGACTATACATTCAATTCAGTCAATGCTATTTTCGGAAGACTATTGCATACCTCTGATGGACATGTTGTGACACTTGCTTTTTGGCAACAAAAAGAATTGACAAGCCATGATGAAATACCCTATTTCGAAATTGATCGAGGTTAGTTTAATTAATTTTTTCTAACACTAGCTTCTTCACTTCTGACAATGCGATTCTTTCTTGTGTCATAGAATCTCTGTAGCGAATAGTAACCGTGTTGTCTTCTTTTGTTTGATGGTCGATGGTAACACAAAATGGTGTACCAATAGCATCCATCCTTCTATAACGTTTACCTATTGCATCTTTCTCTTCGTAAAAACACATAAAGCTTCCCTTGCAGTCATCCATTAATTCTCTTGCTATTTCAGGTAGTCCGTCTTTTTTAAGCAAAGGTAAAATGGCTAATTTAGTAGGGGCTATTTTTGCTGGTATCCTCAATACTACTCGGCTATCTTCTGTGCCATCTTCTTTTGTCCATTTTTCGTTGGCATAAGCAAGGCTGATGATGGTTAGAAATAACCTGTCAAGACCAACAGAGGTTTCTACTACATAAGGAATGTAATTTCCATAAGGCTTTCCTTGCTCGTTAAGGTCGTTATCAAAATATTGAATCTTCTTTTTACTATAGGTTTGATGTTGTGTCAAATCAAAATCTGTTCGACTGTGAATTCCTTCTAGTTCCTTCCATCCAAATGGGAATTCAAATTCAATATCCAATGCAGCGTCTGCATAGTGAGCTAATTTGATATGATCGTGGAAACGTAATTTTTCAGTAGGAATACCGAGGCTCTCATGCCATTTTTTTCTTTCAGTCTTCCAAAAATTGTACCATTCCATTTGTGTGCCAGGGCGAACAAAAAATTGCATTTCCATCTGTTCAAATTCGCGCATTCTAAAAATAAATTGCCGAGCTACAATCTCATTTCTAAAAGCTTTTCCTGTTTGCGCAATACCAAATGGAATTTTCATCCGCCCAGTTTTTTGCACATTTAAAAAGTTTACAAAAATACCTTGGGCTGTTTCTGGTCGTAAATAAATGGTATCACTTTCTCCCGCTACACTTCCAATTTGGGTATTAAACATTAGGTTAAACTCGCGAATGTCTGTCCAGTTGCATGTTTTACTGATGGCGCATTTAATTTTATTGTCTTCTATTAATTTTTTTAAACCAGCATAATCACTTGCTACAATTAGGGCGTCCATAGCAGTCAAGATTTCGTTGGCGAGCTTTTCGTTGCCTGCTATTTTTTGCTCTTCTGCAAATCCTTCAATGAGGTGGTCGACACGGTATCTTTTGTTGCTGTCTTTGTTATCGATCATCGGGTCGCTGAAATTATCAACGTGCCCACTAGCCTTCCAGGTGGTAGGGTGCATAAATATAGCAGCATCAATTCCAACGATATTGTCATGGAGTTGTGTCATGCTTTTCCACCAATAGTCGCGGATATTCTTTTTTAATTGTGCACCCATTTGTCCATAGTCGTATACCGCGGCTAAACCGTCGTATATTTCGGAAGACTGAAAAATGTAACCATACTCTTTACAATGCGAGATTAGTTCGGGGAAATTATTTGATTCATTTGCCATAGTGGTTGCAAAGTTAAGGTAGTAAAATTGTTTTTGAACCTAGACTAATAAATACTAATTGGCATTTATTAGAAAGTTGAAATGTTTCGTACAGAAGATTTTATAATCTAGCCAATTATTGAGGTGGATTTAACTTCGGATTTTCTTTGTGACGAAGCGCATCTCTTTTATTTTTTTTCTCAAAATTTTTTTCTAGTGCTGCTGTTAAGTCAATTCCAGTTTGGTTGGCAAGGCATATCAGAACCCAAAGCACGTCAGCCATTTCGTCTGCTAATTCATTTTTTTTATCTGTTTCTTTGAAAGACTGTTCTCCGTAGGTCCTTACCATTATTCTTGATAATTCTCCTACCTCTTCCATCAGAATTCCAAGGTTGGTCATTTCGCTAAAATATCGAACTCCCACTGTTTTTATCCACTCATCCACTTTACTTTGGGCTTCTTTTATTTCCATTATTTTAGTTTTAAAATTTATTCAGGCAAGTAGTAGTTACTCCCTATTTTTTGTATCAATCAAGATGGTAACGGGCCCATCATTTTCTAATGCCACTTTCATATCTGCCCCAAATTTACCGGTAAATATTTTTTTTCCAAGATCCTTCTCTAACTGTGAAATCATTTTTTCATAAAGGGGAATTGCATCTGTAGCCTTACTAGCACGAATGTAAGAAGGCCGGTTGCCTTTTTTTGTACTTGCTTGAAGTGTAAATTGACTTACCAATAAAAGATCTCCTTCCGAATCTTTCAATGAAATATTGGGTACCTTATCTTCATCATCGAAAATACGCAGATGGATTATTTTATTACTCAGCCAATGAATATCTTCATCGTTGTCTGCATCCTCTATACCTATAAAAACAAGTAGACCTTTGTTTATTTCAGCAAAAGATTCTCCATTAATTACAACTCCAGCCTTGGTTACCCTTTGAATTACAGCTCTCATATAATAAAGATAATAAGCTTTACTGTCCAAGCTTTTTTTATTATAAAAAAAAATAAAGCCAATTGGCTTAAATATTTTTCAGTCATTTTAAAGACTGACAGAAGCCTAGTGTTAGTTATTGGATTGAGAAAATAGAAAGCGTTGCTGCTGGTAGTAAATCGTAATTAGAAAAATCAACTTTTATTATTTTCGTTTTGTTGTTTTTCTATTTTATTGATTCTCTGAGCCAAGGCGTCTAAATTGCGAAAATGAACAAAAGATTTCCTGAACTTACTGGCTTCAAAAGCAGGAGAACCCATATAAACCTCACCTGACTTGGTAATACTTTTTGAAATACCCGATTGTGCACTAATGATTGTGTTATCAGCAATGGTCAAATGGCCAACAATACCTACCTGCCCACTAAACATGCAATTTTTACCAATTTTTGTTGATCCCGCAACTACACCACTGGCAGCGAAATAAGTATTTTCGCCCACTTCTACATTGTGTGCTATGTGAATGAGGTTGTCGAATTTTACTCCTTTGCGTAAGATGGTAGAACCAAGGGTAGCTCTGTCTATGGCACAATTTGCCCCAATTTCTACATCGTCTTCAATGATCACATTTCCAATCTGAGCCACTTTCTTGTGATCATTCTCTGGAGTAAATCCAAATCCATCACTTCCTATTACTGTTCCAGAATGTATGATACAATTTTTTCCAATTTGGGTTTCGGAATATATTTTAACTCCAGCAAAAAGAGTAGTATTGTCACCAACAACTGCATTGTCTCCGATGTAAACTTGAGGATAAATTTTAACATTGTTACCAATGGTTGCATTTTCGCCTACAAAAGAAAACTCACCTGCATAAATATCATTTCCCACCTTCGCAGTCTCAGAAATAAAAGACAATTTAGAAATACCTTTTTTATTCAATTTTACTTGATTGTACATTTCTAGTAATTGGGCAAAAGCGATTGCAGCGTTTTCCACTCTTATTAAAGTAGTTGACACAGGCCCAGTCAGAACAAGTGATTCATTGACGATTACAATCGAAGCGTTGGTTCCATAAATGTATTGGTTATAGTGAGGGTTTGATAAAAATGAAATTGAACCAGGAACACCTTCTTCTATTTTTGATAATTTATTTATTGACACATTGGCATCACCTTCAACTTTACCATTGAGCAGATTAGCTATTTGTATGGCAGTATATTCCATCTTTTTAGGTTATTTTAATTGTTATAGCCAACTCAGTCTTTGTAATATTATATGTGGTATAATTTAGGAAAGTCCTTTTACTCCAATCATGCGATTGTTTTCTTGATCCCAAACTTTTAATTTAAAACATTCGCTAACTGACTTGGGAGAAAGCGAAGTAGTTTTACAGTTTTGTAATTCAGTAATCTTTTTCATTGTTTCAGGCAAACGGTAAAAAGGTATTTTTGAATTCAAGTGATGAATATGGTGGTAACCAATATTTCCAGTAAGCCATTCCATAATTGGATGCATTTTCATGTAGCTAGATGAATCCAAAGCAGCTTTTTCATATACCCAATTTCCATTTTCATAAAACTCTACCCCAGGAAAATTGTGTTGGGCGTAAAATAAATAAGCACCTATTCCTAGAGATATGAAAAACGGTAAAAAAAACATAAAAAACCAAGCTTGCCATCCCATAAAAATAAATAAGAGAGCTGCAACTGTAAAATGAACAATCAATGCCAACAGAGAGTCGAAGTGTTTACGAGGGTTGCTTACAAATGATTTTACGCACATACCCAATATGAACATGGAAAAATATCCTAGTAAAATAGTAAGCGGATGACGAGTGGCTAGGTAATTAAATTTCTGAAAGCCAGACATCTCTTGATATTTTTTCTTGGTAATAATTGGATAAGACCCAATACTTGCACTGAATAATTTTGAGTTGTGTTTGTGATGGTGATCATGCGATCTTTTCCAAATGCTTGTAGGTGAAAGCATGTAAAATCCAACGATAGTCATAATCACTTCAGCAGCTGGAGAATTGGTTAAGATGGAATGGTGTTGATGATCATGATATAATATGAACAATCTAATTAGTAAGAATCCAGCTAAAATACTGCATACTAATTTTAAACCTATTATTGGAAGTGCTAGGGTACTTCCAAGCAATATAATCAATAGAACTAATGTAGAAATTGTATGAAACCAACTTCTATTTCTTATTTCTTTTGCAAATGGCTTAGTTGCTAATATAAGGTCTTTCCCTAGGAGCATTATTAGATTTTTAAGTTGCAAGTTACTGAATTTTGCAATTATTTACGTTGATGTTTCCATCTTTTATGAGTCCAAAGCCAAGTTTCAGGTTGTTCAATAATATCAGATTCCAGCTTTTTGGTGTGTTTTTCAGTTATTTCACCCTCAATGGTGCTGTAGGGTGGGTTTTGTAAACATTCAGCCAGTAAAGTATAATAGCCTCTTGCTATTTTTTTTATAGAAACAAAAACTATTGGATATTGAAGCTTTTGGGCTATTTTTTCTGTGCCAGTAAATACAGCAGTGTCCTGGTTCAAAAAATTCATCCAATGGGCTTTATTCGGATTAGGAGATTGGTCTGCAATAAAAGCCGTAGCAGTTAACAAATGATTATTTTTTATCATTTGTCTAAATGTCTCTCTCATAGGTATGAGTCTGCTTCCAAACCTTTCTCTCATTTTACAAATTAATTTATTAAAATGTTTATTTTCCAAGGGGTGATAAATTACATGTAGTTGGTGTTCGCAACAAAGGCTGAATGTATTACCGCCCCATTCCCAATTGCCTTTGTGCCCCATAACTATGATGATACTTTTATTTTGTTGTGCTAGCTGTTTAAACAATGCTTCTGCCGAAGGGTCAAGTTTACAATGCCTAAGCATTTTTTCTCTGCTGATCGTTAGGGTCTTGAAAGTTTCTAACAAAAGATCACAGAAATATTTCATAAACTCTTTGTGAATAAGATTTATTTCAGCGGGCTTTTTTTCTGGAAATGCATTGGTTAAGTTGGTAAGGATTACCTTTTTTCGGTAGCCGATTACATAAAACATTATCAGATAAAAACAATCCGATAAAATATAAATTAGGCGGAATGGCAATATAGATATTAGATAAATAAATGATAACGATAAGTAATAAATGATTGCTGACAAGTAGGAAGAGATTAGTTAACGTTACGAAAATAAATTATTTAGGCTATTTAAATTTTTAATTAACTAATATTTATTTCTAGCAACTTCTTTAGACTTTTCAGAAATTGTACAAACCATTGTTAGAACGGCTTTAAAGTTCAATGGATTTTTAAATTTTCATCCAGTCGAATCCATTGATTTAAATTCAGCGAAAATTGATGTGAATTCAATATTACTGGTTCATTTTACTCTATTGAGTATATTTGTAACATGACATCTCAATTTTTCACTTACAATAAAGGTAAAGTATTACAGGCCCTTCGCTATCATTTTATAAGTCGGCAGGAAATTAAGATGATGATCATTGTTGTAAATGTATTTTCTATAATTTCTGCAGGATTATTCTTTTTTAAAAAGGTTTCACCCATGGCGTTTTTAGTAAGTTCGGTTTTATGGTTTACTATGATGCTAGCTTTCTGGTTTTTATTACCCTTTACCATTTATAAGAAGTCACCAACTTTTAACCAGCGATTGAAAGCCACTTTTGGTAAGGATGAATTTACTATCGAAAATGAAAAAGGAAGTCGAGGATGGGGTTGGAGGGAATTTACTTCTACAATGGAAAGTCCACATTTTTTTCATTTATACTTTGATACCAGATCTTTTTTTATTGTACCTAAAGAAGCTTTTCTTGAAGAGGAAATAGATATGATACGAAAAGTGATAGCAGAAAAGATTAAAAAATAGCAATGGTCTATTTTGAGACTTCTAAAAGCAGACAATCACTTACTTAACGTAGATTTTTTTTCATAATATGGTGGGGGATATTGACTTCCAAAAATCCCTCTCCCTCTACTTTGTAGTCGTATTTTTCATAAAATCCTATGGCTGTATCGCGCGCGTGCATCGTAAGGGTTTGGTATCCCTTGTCTCTGGCGATGTTTTCAGCAAATTGTATAATAGTTTCTCCTACTCCTTTACCCTGCATATTTTTCATAACAGCCATTTGCCTGAGCTTTACGCTATTTTCATTGATTTGGGTTAGTATGCAGCAACCTGTCATTTCCTCCTCATCAAATGCACCAATTAATATATCAGTTTTTTCATCTTCCAGTTCTTCTGGTGAAAAACTAAGTCCAAGGGGCTTTCTCAATATTTCATCACGAAGACTAACCATTTGATGGTATTCTTTGCTTCCATGATATATTTGTTTTAAGCCCATAACACAATATAGTGAAATCTTTCATTTAAATACATTGAAGTAAGCTGTCCTTAATTACAATATGCTTTGTCATTTGAATATCTTATGCTTTTAAAGTTTTGAATGGTCATCAAAATAAATAAGTACATGGGATGATTTACATATTTTAAGACGCCATGATTTTTTAAAAAAACATATAATAAAAAATAAACTATGAATCTTTTATCATAGATATTTTTGTAATTTCACATTGTAAACACCTATTTTTGGGGCATCTTTAAAGAGGAATATTAGAATATATTTCATTGTGACTTATATTTCTTTGTATTTATCTCAAAAAGTATATTTTTGCACCAGATTAACTAAATATTATAATTATGTCAGACATTGCAACAAGAGTAAAGAAAATAATTGTTGACAAATTAGGTGTAGATGAAGCCGAGGTAACACCAGAAGCTTCTTTTACTAATGATTTAGGTGCCGATAGCTTGGACACCGTAGAACTAATCATGGAATTTGAAAAAGAATTTAACATTTCTATTCCAGATGAACAAGCTGAAACCATTACAACTGTTGGTCAGGCTGTTACTTACCTTGAAGAACACGCTAAGTAGTCATCTCTGTTTTAATCATCGCAGGTAAATTTATGGATCTAAAGAGAGTAGTTGTTACCGGATTGGGGGCCCTCACTCCATTAGGGAAAACCGTTGCTGAATATTGGCAGGCTTTGTCTGATGGTGTCAATGGGTGTGATTATATTAAACAATTCGATGCTGCTAAATTTAAAACCAGATTTGCCTGCGAGGTTAAAGATTTTGACCCCACTGATTATTTAGACCGAAAAGAAGCCCGTAAAATTGATCGATTTACTCAGTTTGCAATCATTGCAAGTGACGAAGCTGTAAAAGATGCAGGCATTAATAAAGACAATGTCGATGTAGACAGGGTAGGTGTTATTTTTGCAAGTGGCATTGGTGGTTTAATCACCTTTCAGGAAGAGGTACTCAATTTTGCTTCCGGCGACGGTACTCCTCGTTTCAATCCTTTCTTTATTCCCAAAATGATTCTTGATATTGCCGCAGGGCAAATCTCTATCCGTCATGGATTTAGGGGACCAAACTATGCTGTTGTCAGTGCATGCGCTTCTTCTACCAATGCAATTATTGATGCTTTTGATAATATTAGAACCGGAAGAGCAGATATAATTTTAACAGGTGGTAGCGAGGCGGTTATCAATGCTGCAGGAGTAGGTGGTTTTAATGCCATGAAGGCTTTGAGTGAAAGAAATGATGATCCCGCAACAGCTAGTCGCCCTTTTGATAAAGATCGTGATGGCTTTGTAGTTGGTGAAGGGGCTGGTGCGCTAGTTTTGGAAAGTTTAGATCATGCACTTGCTCGCGGAGCTAAAATATATTGTGAAATTGCAGGTGGAGGTGCTTCTGCTGATGCACACCATATTACAGCGCCTCACCCTGAAGGATTAGGAGCTAGAAATGTAATGCATACTGCCCTAAAAGATGCTGGTATGAAACCAGAAGATATTGATTACATCAATGTTCATGGTACTTCTACTCCATTGGGAGATATTGCTGAGTCGAAAGCTATCTTAAATGTTTTTGGAAAACATGCCTATAATTTAAATATCAGTTCTACCAAAAGCATGACTGGTCATAGTCTTGGTGCTGCTGGTGCCATCGAAGCGCTCGCTTGTATTATGGCAGTTACCAAAAATATTATCCCGCCTACAATCAATCACTTTACAGACGATCCAGAATTAGATCCTCAATTAAACTTTACTTTCAATAAAGCACAACACAGAACGGTGAATGCAGCATTGAGTAACACATTTGGTTTTGGTGGTCACAACGCTTCAGTAATTGTGAAAAAATACCAACCTTAACTTTAGATTATCCCCCAGCTTAAATCGCCTTAGGAATTCTATCTTATTTATTCTTTAAAGCCATTGGTTGTAAATGTATTTCTATATTTTGCTATTTATAATTGGACTATTGTAAGTAGTAAAAGTCTTCCCAAGGTTTTATATTTTTTCATTGCATTCATTATCATTAATTTCGGTTAAACATATTCCTCAATTTTGCAATTATTAAAAAACATATTTTTCGGAGATAAAATAAAGAAAGAGTTTAAAAAACAACTCTCTAATGTATTGGGATTTACTCCAGGCGAGCTTAATTTGTATAGAACCGCATTGAGTCATCGTTCTGTTAGGGAAGGAGCCGATGAAAACAATGAGCGCCTTGAATTTTTGGGGGATGCAGTACTAAGCTCAATTGTGGCTCATTATCTTTTTCGTAAGTATCCATATCGTGGCGAAGGTTTTTTAACGGAAATGAGAAGTAAAATGGTCAATCGTCAGCAACTCAATGATATTGGAATTAAAATGGGGCTTAAAAAAATCACTATTTATAATAAGCAGGATAGCTCTCTAAAAATATCTCAAATTTTTGGAAATACTTTGGAGGCTTTAATTGGAGCGGTTTACTTAGACAAAGGATATCCCAAAACTCAACAATGGGTAGAAAAAAATATTATTTCTACTCACTTGTTTATGGATGACTTGGAGGGTATTGAAATTAATATTAAAAACAAACTATACGGCTGGGCAAATAAAAATGGAAAATTGTTGGAATTTGACACGCTAGAAGAGAAATTTGAAAATGGAAGAAGATTGTTTACAATTGGTGCTACCGTAGATGGAGAGCTGGTAGCGCAAGGGAAAGGATACAATAAAAAGGATGCAAGTCAAGTGGCAGCACAACTTGCCGTTGATAAATTGGGTTTATAGTTGACCAATCAATTGAATTTAAAAAATCTTTTTATTGATTAAATTTAAAAAATTCAATGAATTGTATTAATAATAGGAATACATAAATAATACTGAATTTCTTTCTCAATTATGTTCTCTCTAATGAATTTGGAAGGCTTTTAATTAAAACATTTGCAATCAATATGACTTTTGGAATTTTGGGAAGTGGAAGTTGGGGAACCGCAATAGCAAAGATCTTGACTGATAATGGACATGTCATTTATTGGTGGAATAGAAGTGAGCGAGCGATCCATCAAATGATGGAAACAAAGCACAATCCACCGTATTTAAGTGCTACCTATTTTAATACTGATTTGTTAAAACTTACTACAGATCCTGGGGAGGTTATCAGAAAGTCGGATTGCATTATAGTGGCGATTCCATCTGCATTTGTGACCTCTATTTTATTGCCTTTGGATAAAAATATTTTTCTTGAAAAAAAAATTGTGAGTGCCATCAAGGGTATTTTGCCAGAGAAAAATCTATTGCTAAATGACTTTTTAAAAATCGAATTCAACGTTCCTCTCGAAAATTATTTTTCTGTTCTGGGCCCTTGTCATGCGGAAGAAATAGCCGAAGAAAAGTTATCTTATCTTACTTTTTCTGGGATTGATAAAATAGTAGCACATGAGATTGCTTGTAAATTTAAAACGAACTATCTTAACACGGTTGAAAATGAAGATATTTATGGGGTTCAATTTGCAGCAGTTTTAAAAAATATTTATGCTGTAGGTGCGGGGATAGCACATGGTTTAGATTATGGAGATAATTTTTTGAGCGTATTGATCGCTAATAGTGCAAATGAAATGGCAGGCTTTTTAAGGAAAACTGGGATAAAAAATATAGAAGTTGGTCATCAGGACTCCTTGCCAGTTCCATCTAATAATACGCCAAATAATTATGCTGCATCGGTTTATCTAGGAGATTTATTGGTTACCTGTTATTCATTGTACAGTCGAAATCGCACTTTCGGTAAAATGATTGGAATGGGGCATGAAGTAAAATCTGCTCAGCTCGAAATGAGTATGGTTGCTGAGGGCTATCCTGCAAGTAAATGTATTTATCAAATTAACAAAGTAATTCTTGCGAATATGCCGATAGCTGAAACGGTTTATAGAATATTATGGGAAAACCTTTCTGCTCGTGAAGGCTTTACCCAAATCGAATCAATATTGGTATAACTTCAATTGCTTAAAAAAACAGATCTGCAGCAATGCCATCCGCAAATAGCTTCCCTTGTTTCGTCAAAACCAGACACTGATTTTGACGAATTATTTTTTCTGATTGTATAAATTTTTGACTTGAAATTAATAATTGGTTAGTATAATTTCCTCCAAAAACTGAGCTTATTTTTTCAAGGTCTACACCTTCCATTGTTCTCAGTGAAGTCATAATGTACTCATTGATTTTTTGAGTTACAGTGAGTACCTCTTCTTCAAATGGAATCAAGTTATTTTTCAATGACTGAATGTACAAGGCGTTGTTGGAGATATTCCATTTTCTTATTTCCCCGTCATAACTATGTGCTGCAGGTCCAAATCCAAAATATTTTTTTCCTTGCCAATAGCTACTATTGTGCTTACTTCTCATTCCTGGTTTTGAAAAATTACTAATTTCATAATGCTCGTATCCAGCTTGTTCCATTTTATTCATTAACACTACAAATTGTTCAGCTTGTCTTTCGGGATCGACAGGTGCTTTTTTGTTTTGTGCAATCATTTTGTCTAGAGCTGTATTGGGTTCCACAGTGAGTGCGTAGCAGGAGATATGGGGTATTTTTTTATCAATTACTGTATCAATCGTATTTGACCAATCTTGATTGTCTAACAAAGGGGAGCCATAGATTAAATCAATTGAATAGTCGGAAAATCCTGCGTTTTTTATTTCATCAATACACCTTAGTGAATCAGCAGATGAATGAGCCCTGTTCATCCAAATGAGTTCAGAATCCAAGAACGATTGCACCCCTACACTTAATCGATTGACGCCTATTTTTTTCCATAGTTGTAATTTCTCAGCAGTTATGTCATCAGGATTAGCTTCTAGCGTAATCTCTGCATCTTTTTTAATCTCAAATTTTGTATACAGAGCGTCTAATATGTTTTTCAAATCTGTAATTGACAATATGCTGGGAGTGCCACCGCCGAAATAGATTGTTTCACAAAATTCCTTTTCTGTTGGATGGGTTGTTTTTTTAGTATGAAGTTGAATCTCTTTTAACATTGCAGCAATCAGTTCGTCCTTCAACTTTAGAGAAGTTGAAAAATGGAAATTGCAATAATTACAAGCCTGCTTGCAAAATGGAATATGAAGATAAATACCTGCCAAATGGTTGCTTTTTTTGGTAAACGTAATTTTTTGTTCTTGGAAGAGGTTGAAATTTCTAGCAAAGATAACATCTTTCATTTCCTATTATTTTTGGTTGACCCAATATTCAAGTAGGGATAAATGTTAGGATGTTAATTTAAAGGGTAGCCACCTATTCAATTTATCAATTCAGTTAGCTAGATTTGGATAATTTAATTTTTCTAAGTAAAATCCTTCTATTTTTGTTTTAATTTATACAAAGTGAAGCAGATTATATTTTTGGTAAATATTATATTCTTGCCTGTTTTGCTTTTTGCTCAACAGTCACAGAGTAGTCTGATAGGTAAGGATTCCATTGATCACAGGAGCTCCAAAATAGTTCCAATAAATGACAGCCTATCATTATCCAAAAGCCTGCCACTATTAATAGATTCTTCATTAGTAGTTGAAAATAAATCTTCCGAATTAGCATCTTCTTATAATAATGCCATTAATAAAATTCTGAAAACCAATCAATTTCTTAACACTACCGCCCAATCGGTAGCTTCGGTTATTCAAGAAAAAAAACGTGTTTCAAAAGATAGACTCTTTTATTTGGTATCAATCATTCTGTTGCTTTTAGCCTTTTTAAGATTTGTTTATACCCGATACTTCAATAATTTATTTAGTTTTTTCTTTAATGCTTCTTTAAGACAGAGCCAATTAATTGAGCAGTTGTTACAGTCCAAATTGCAATCATTGCTGTTCAATATCTTATTTATATTTTCGGGAGGGCTTTATATTTACTTGCTGTTAATGTATAAACATTGGGTCGACTATCTCGATTTTTGGCAAATATTATCTTATAGTAGCTTTGGATTAGGGTTGCTTTATTTAATTAAATTCTTTACTATAAAATTTACCGGGTGGATTACTGGATTCAAAGAAATTACGAACAACTATGTATTCATTGTTTTTTTATTCAATAAGATAATAGGTATTTTTTTACTTCCTTTTATTGTAATTATTGCATTTTCTATTCCAGTTTTAGTTAATTCAGCGGTTATTATTTCTCTTTTATTGATTGGTATTTTATTTTTATTAAGATTTCTAAGGTCCTATGCCCTGCTTCCTAATAAGCTAAAACTAAGCGGATTTCACTTTGTAATGTATATAATAGGGGTAGAAATTATTCCTGTTTTGATAGTTTATAAGGGGCTGGTGGTTTTATTAAGTAAAAATCTATAATTTTGCAAAGATTATAAATTTTATCCCGTACGATTGGTCATATGAAACAAAAACCAGAATCATTAAATAGCGTGATAAAAAAAATCCTTATTAGCCAGCCAAAACCTGATGGAGACAGATCTCCTTATTTTGACCTTGCCAAGAAACATAACCTAGAACTACATTTTTTTCCTTTCATTATAGTTGATAGTATTTCCGCTAAGGAATTCCGCAAACAAAAAATAGAGATTGTTAATTACACGGCTGTTATTTTTACGAGTCGTCATGCGATAGATAATTTTTTTCGTACTTGCGAAGAATTGAAGACTAACATTTCCCAAGACACGAAGTACTTTTGTATTACAGAAGCTGTTGCACTTTATCTTCAAAAATTTATTTTATATAGAAAACGAAAAGTGTTTTATGGGGCAGATGGAACAAACAAAAGTTTTTTTGAAGTAATTAATAAGCACAAGGACAATGAAAAATTTCTTTATCCCTGTTCAGAATCCTTTGATAGTGAGATTACCAATTGGCTCAAAGACCATCATTGCGAATATGCTACTCCGATAATGTATAGAATTGTTAGCAATGATATAAAAGAAGTGATTGCTAAAAATTTTGATGTAATTTGTTTATTTACACCAGGAGGAGTAAAAAGTTTACTTGAAAATTTCCCAAAATTCAAGCAAAATGGCACTAAAATAGGTGCATTTGGTGTCAATACCTTTAAAGCTGCAGAAGATGCTGGTCTTACACTTCATATAACAGCTCCCCAGCCCAAAGCACCAAGTATGGTAAGTGCGCTAGAACTTTACCTTTCTTCGAACAAGCAGAAATAAAATTTCCATTCTTACTTATTCCCTTTTTATTTTAGGGTACATTTTAAAATTGCATTAAAAAGTAATAAAATTTATGCATTCAACTTTTACCAATCGATTGATTAATGAAACTAGTCCCTATTTGCTTCAGCATGCACACAACCCAGTAGAATGGTATCCATGGGGAGAAGAGGCAATTCAAAAGGCAAAGTTAGAAGATAAAATAATTTTGGTAAGCATAGGATATTCTGCTTGTCATTGGTGTCATGTTATGGAGAGGGAAAGTTTTGAAAATGAGTCAGTAGCAAAATTGATGAATGCTAATTTTGTAAATATAAAAGTAGATCGAGAGGAGCGTCCCGACTTAGATCATATTTACATGGATGCGGTACAGGCTATCTCTGGAAGTGGTGGCTGGCCGCTGAATGTTTTTTTAACACCTCAAGCAAAGCCTTTTTATGGCGGAACTTATTTCCCCCCTCAAATAGCATATAACAGATCTTCGTGGACAGATGTTTTAAATAGTATCCTACAGGCATGGAAGGAAAAGAAAAATGAAATCGAAGCTCAAGCCGAAAATTTAACAGACCACTTACTTAAGGCCAACAGTTTTGGTGCCACAATGAACAGTATTGAATACAACAATGAGCAGGAGTTAAAAACGATTGAGCAATGTGATCAAATGTTTACATCCATTATGAAAACTGCGGACACCCGCTGGGGTGGTTTTGGGAAGTCTCCTAAATTTCCTCAAACATTTACCATTCAATATTTATTACGATATCATTATTTTACTGGCAATAAAGAGGCTTTACAACAGGCATTACTATCTATAGATAAAATGTTGATGGGTGGTATTTATGACCATATTGGAGGAGGGTTGGCACGCTATAGTACAGATGAAGAATGGTTGGCACCGCATTTCGAAAAAATGCTTTATGACAATGCATTGCTAATAAATATTTTATGTGATGCATACCAACTCAGTGCTCATAAAAAATATGCTGATGCGATACGTAAAACCATTTCTTTTGTTCAAAATGAGTTATTGAGCTCCGAGGGTGGTTTTTATGCAGCTTTGGATGCTGATAGCGAAGGAGAAGAAGGAAAGTATTATGTGTGGCAAAAGAAAGAAGTGGATGCTATTTTAGGAAAAAATGCTGAATTGTTTTGTGCGTTTTTTGACATCAGTGAACAAGGTAACTGGGAAGAAAAAAATATACTTCGAAATCTTCGTTCAACAGAAGATTTTGTGATCGCAAGAGGCCTAGACCATGACCAATTTGAAAAAACTATCCAGCAATGTCTTCAAAAATTAGCAATACAGAGGAGCAATCGAATTAAACCTTCTCTAGATGATAAAATAATTTTAAGCTGGAATGCTTTGATGTTACAGTCTATTGCAAAAGCAGCAGTGGTATTAAAAGAACCTGCTTACAAGGAGATGGCGGCAAATAATTTTATTTTTATAAAAAATAAATTCACAGAAGCAAAGGATTCATTGCAGCTCATGCACACTTATAAGAATGGAATTAGCAAGTATGTAGCTTTTTTGGATGATTACGCTTATTTAATCGCTGCATTGCTTCAATTATATAAGACAAGTTATTCGGAAAATTATTTATTGATGGCTTTTGATTATTGCAATTATGTTATTGAAAATTTCAGTGACGAGGAATCTTGTTTTTTCTATTTTACTCATCAGGATCAAAAGGATGTAATTGTAAGAAAAAAAGAAATATACGACGGCGCCACAGCTTCAGGAAATTCGGTGATGGCGGAAAACCTTTTACAACTCTCCATTATTTTTGACAATGCTCAATGGCGCGCCCGATCCAATCAAATGACACAAACTATCTCTGATTCAATTCTAAAATATCCAGGGTCTTTTGGAGTTTGGGCTTCATTGTTACTTTTTGAGGTAATGGGTGTAAATGAAATTGTAGTGATTGGTAAAAATTATGTCAATCTATCAAATGAAATTTTATTAAGATATGTACCCAATATGGTGATCATGTCTTCGGAAAATGGAAATGAAGCTTTTCCGTTATTAGCGGCAAAGCCTTCTGGGGTGTCTGATTCTATCTTCTTATGTAAGAATTATAGCTGTTTGGCACCATTCTCATCGGCCGGCTCCTTGATGATAGAAATTGAAAAAAGTAACAAAATTAAAAGGGGCTAGCACAATTTATTGAAATCTGATTCGTTTCACTTAGCGGCAGTTTGTATTTAAATTTAAAAAAATAGGATAAATACTTTCTGAACTAAATTAAAATTCAAAATAATCCTTACATTTGTCGAGCTTTTTAAAAATGATATCAATGATGAATAGGGCTTTAGCTATTATAATTCTTTTCACATTTTCTGTTTTGTCTGGCTGTAAAATGCTTGGTAAAAACAAAAAAGGAAGGGTATTGCCATCCGATGGACAGCTTTACGGAGTTGAGCCTTCAAGGAATTGGACGCTGCCAAAGCCTCCAGGTATGGTTTATATTCCACCAGGGACTTTCCACATGGGTCCTAGTGATGAGGACATGAATTTTGCCTACACTGCAAGAAATAAACAGGTTTCCATTAATTCTTTTTGGATGGACGCTACAGAAATTACCAACAACGAATATCGTCAGTTTACCAATTGGGTAAGAGATTCTATAGCGGCCAAGCTCATGGGTTATATAAAAGCTGGAACGGATGGTACTGAGACGATTGATTGGAAAAAAGCAAAAACTATCAAATGGGGCGATAAGGCAACGATGGAGAAAGTGGATGCAATGATACTTACGCCTGACAATCGTATTTTTAATAAAAAAGAAATTGACCCTACAAAATTAGTTTTTCACTCTGAAGTATTTGATTTCAAAGAAGCGGCTAAAAGTCCTAAAGGGGTTCAGCGCTCTAAATTCATAGTTAAGAAGGATTTACAGATTTATCCAGATACACTCTGTTGGGTAAGAGATTTCGCCTATTCTTACAACGAGCCAATGGCTAAGAAATATTACAGTCATCCAGCATTTGGAAATTATCCTGTAGTAGGAATTTCATGGAAACAGGCAACTGCTTTTTGTGAATGGAGAACACAGTATTTGAATGGTTTCTTGGAATCAAAGAAGAGAATGACAGAATCTGATTTCAGACTACCAACGGAAGCTCAATGGGAATATGCAGCACGCGGGGGTCGTTCTCAATCTCCATATCCTTGGGGAGGTCCATATTTAAGAAATAGAAAGGGTTGTCTTTTAGCGAATTTTAAGCCAGGCCGGGGTAATTATCCTGAGGATGGAGGTTTTTATACAGTTAGAGCAGATGCTTATTGGCCAAACGATTTTGGTCTATATAATATGTCAGGCAATGTAGCGGAATGGACTTCTTCTTTATTTTATGAGGGAAGTTATAGTTTTCAGCATGACATGAACCCTGAGGTACGTTGGAATGCTAAAGAATCTGACCCTCCTCGTATGAAACGAAAAGTTACCCGTGGTGGAAGTTGGAAAGATGTAGGGTATTATTTGCAGACAAGTGCCCGGAACTATGAATACCAGGATACTACCAAATCTTACATTGGATTTAGATGTATAATTGATCTTCCCCCTTCAAATAAAAAGGGGAAATAAGTAGTTTTTTAAAAATTATTCCCGATCTTTCAATAAGATTGTTATTTTGCTTTTGATTCGGGTACGATAACGATTGAAAATAAAAAATAAAATTTAACACTTAAAATTCAAAAACTATGTCAGCAGGTGGTCAATCTCGTCCAATAGATCGTATACTCAACATTTTTGTTTCGGCAGCAGCCGTTCCGGTTTTGCTAGGAGCACTTTTCAAAATTACCCACGCTCCCGGAGCGGACGTTTGGTTAAAAATTGGATTGTGGACGGAGTCTATCATCTTTTTAGGATATGCATTGTTGTATGTTTTTTCTCCACCACCAGAAGGACCTGCAGTAGCACCAGCTGCTCCTGTTGAAACAGGAAATCCTGCTTTAAAGAGCATGGATAAAATGTTGCAAGAAGCTGATATTACTCCTGAAAGTATGAAAAAATTAAGCGAAGGTTTTTCTAAATTGGGAAATACTGTAGGAGGTTTTGCTGAAATGGGTGAAACGGTGAAGTCGACCAATGAACTAGGTGCAAAGGCAAAGGAAGCTACTTTTGCTTTGGGATCGATGTCTACTGCATTTAGTAACAGTGCAAATGCTATGACTTCATTTAATTCTGCCACTGAAAGTACAAAAGCATTTCATGAGCAAGTGCAGGTATTGACAAAGAACTTAGGTAGTTTGAATACTATTTATGAACTTGAATTGAAGGAAAGTAACAATCATCTTAAATCTTTAAATAGTTTTTACGGTAAAATGGCGGAAGCTAGTACTGTAATGATGAGCAGCGTTGATGATGCTACAAAAGCGAAGGATCAAATTAGTATATTAGCTGGAAATCTTAGCAGATTAAATTCTGTTTACGGCAATATGTTGAGTGCTATGCAAATGAAAAATGCATAAGCTTTAAAAGCTGGTACTCTTTTCATATATACTTTAAACTGTATTTTATTAGGTACTCAGTCGAGATTTTAATAATTAAATTTATAACAACCATAAATCCAAAATACTATGGCTTTACCAAAAGAGCCCCGGCAGAAAATGATCAACCTGATGTATTTAGTGTTAACAGCCTTGTTAGCAATGAATGTGTCGAGCGAGATATTGAATGCCTTTAAAGTGGTTGATACGAGTTTACAAAATTCGAATGCTAACTTAACAGCAGCTAATGAAACAATGTATAAATCTTTGGCTGATAATTTAGCGGATCCAAAGACAGCTGAAAAGGCAAAAGTATGGGAGCCTAAAGCTGCACAAGCTAAAAAGCTTTCAGATGAGATGAATAGTTATTTAGAGGGGTTAAAGAAAACACTAAAACAGGCTTCCGGTTTAGAAATCCGAAATGGTAAAGAAACCTTTAAAGAAGACAATTTGGATGCAACCTCTCGTTTATTTGATACTGAGGGTAAAGGAAAAGAGTTAGAGGAAAAATTAAAAGCTTATAAAATAGCGATGTTAGAAATTGACTCTTCAATTAAACTTAAGTTTGAAAAAACGTTACCTGTAGATGTAGAGCCTCCCATTGGTCAGGATGGAGAAAAAAAGGATTTTACTCAAGCTTATTTTCATATGACACCTACTGTTGCAGGTTTGACCTTGTTGAGTAAGTTTCAGAATAATATTAAAAATGCTGAAAACCAAGTGGTTACTTTTTGCCATGAGCAAATTGGTGCAGTAAAAGTTAGGTTTGATAAAACAGGAGTATTGGTTGGTCAGAGTTCAAATTATGTAATGCCAGGACAGGAAGTTGAAATAACTGCTGGGGTAGCAGCCTATAGTTCTGAAGCAGCCCCTCAGATTAATATTGGTGGATCAAGTGTTGCAGCAGTGGAAGGAAAGGGTTCATATAAAATGACGGCAAGCGGTGTTGGAGTTAAAAAAGTTCCTGTTGTTGTTAATTATTTAGATCAGGATGGAAACAAACAGACTAAAACGATCGATGTAGAATACACAGTAGGAACTCCAGGTGGTGCTGCTATTATGCTTGATAAAATGAATGTATTTTATATTGGTGTTGATAATCCAATCACTATATCTTCTGGTACAGGTTGGGACAAAACAACTGTTACCATGACAGGAGGTACTTTGAGCGGATCAAATGGAAACCGTATTGCAAAAGTTACTACCATTGGAAAGGCCAGTATTACGGTAACTGCTGATGGTAAAACGACCCCATTTGACTTTAGAGTGAAAGAAATACCTAGTCCAATTTTTAAAGTTGGACCTGGTGGAACGAGAATGACTTCAGGTAGTTTTAAAGCGCAGCAATATTGCCGTGCTGAATTAGAAAACTTTGATTTTGCGGCTAATTTTTCTGTTGTATCGGCAACGGTATATTTTTCTGGTGCTAATTTTTCAAATGTGCAGATTGCAGAATTAAAAGGAAATAGTCTTGCTCCCATTGCATCCTATATGCAAAGAGCAGTACCGGGTACAAGTGTTACTTTCGATAACGTGAAAGTTCAGGGACCAGATGGAAGACAGCGTGATATTCAGGGAGTTGGTATAGTGTTGTACTAAAAATTTTTAAAAAATAGGGCTATGTATAGGCATTCGTTTAAATTATTACTGTTGTTATTGAGCTTTATGGCTTTTACGAATTGTGCGGAAGCTCAAAAAGCAAAGCCTAAGAAGAAGGCAGTCCAGAAAGCAACTCCTGCTCCTCCTCCTGCAGCTGCAATAGCTGTAGTAGACACAGTTAAGCCTTCAGTTGTGATTGCCCCTCCTCCAGTTCCTAAAATTGATAGCTTACCTATACCAAAATTAAAAAAATCACTTCGTCCAGATAATGGTACTGATACTGATATGGGGATTAAGGAAAGGTTTCCATTACCTTACGAGCACATTAGGGCTGATGATGCTATTTATCGCCATAAAATATGGCGTGAAATTGATGCTAGGGAAAAAGTCAACCTCCCTTTTATGTACACTGCCGATGAAGACAATGGCAATCAGCGTTTTTTATCAATTTTAATGAAAGCGATCCAAGATACTCTGGTAAGCGCTTTTGATGCTATTGATGATCGATTCACCACTCCTATGACAATTTCTCAGGTAGATCGCAAGATTCGTGATGCTCCTGAAATGGTCGAAAAATTTGATTCTTTGGGCGTTAGTATTGGTAAATTTGAGCAACCACGAGAAGTAAATTTAGATTCTTTTTATAAATTTAGAATTAAGGAAGAGGTTATTTTTGATAAGGAAAGTTCTAGGCTTTTTTGGAGAATATTAGGTATCGCGCCACTTAAACGGGTAGTAACCACTACAGGAGTTGATTTGGGAGAATCTGAAATGTTCTGGATTTATTATCCAGATCTGAGACCTGTTTTGGCTAGGTATGACGTATATAACGGAAAGAATTTTGGGGCTAGAATGAGCTGGGAAGATTTGTTTGAGAGCAGAATGTTTAGCGGAAGAATTACTAAAACTACCATTGATAACCCATTTGATATTCCTATCAAACTCCAAAAAGGGTTAACTGATAACACTGTTTTCCAGTTGCTAGAAGGTGAACGTCTCAAAGAGAAAATATTTACTTACGAACAGGATTTGTGGAAATATTAGTCTTCTAAAAAATATTCTCAAGGGCAATGGTTAATACTTATTGCCCTTTTTTTATTAATTTAAAATTCAAGAAATTTTCAATCATTGAATTTAAAAACCTGTTTTTAAAAATTTACCAATTAGCCCATGACCTTATTTTCTAAAATAATTAAAGGGGAAATACCTTGTTACAAGATTGCAGAGAGCGATCTTTTTTTTGCATTTTTAGACATTTTCCCTTTAGTAAAAGGGCATGTTTTAATAGTATCTAAGACAGAGACCGATAAGTTTTTTGATTTGACAAATGATTACTTATCAGAAATATTATTATTTGCTAAACCAATTGCTCAAGCAATAGAACAAACCTTTGAATGTAATCGATGTGGCATTTCTGTGGTAGGACTAGAAGTGCCTCATGCGCATTTGCATTTGGTGCCAATTCATTCTGCTGATGATTTAAATTTTACGCGTGAAAAATTAAAATTATCTGTTGAAGAGTTTAAGGAAGTTCAGCAAAAAATTATTGATGCAATCAGTTAGAAAGTACACCCTCTTTTTGGACAAAGATTTGAATTTTCACTTTTTTAATCTTGAAGGATTTTTCTTTAAAAAATCGTCCCATCCATTTACCTTACTTCCTGAATTGGAAAGTACAGAATTCTCTTGAAAATAATGACAAACGGCTACTGCAAGTGCATCGGATGCATCGAAATAAGCAGGGTCCTCTTTGAAATTTAATAAGCGCTGTAACATTTTTAGAACCTGCTCTTTACTAGCATTTCCATTGCCTGTAATTGATTGTTTTATTTTTTTGGGTGCATATTCAGTCACTTCTAACCCATGGCTCATAGCAGCTGCAATGGCTACTCCTTGTGCACGACCAAGCTTTAACATGCTCTGAACATTTTTTCCAAAAAAGGGGGCTTCAATAGCAAAAACGGATGGTTTAAATTTAACAATCAATCCACTGACCGTATTGTAAATGAGTTGCAGTTTTTTATAAGGGTCCTCTACCTTGCCAGGTTTTAAAACGTCCATTTCAACCAACTGAATTGTGCTTCCACTTATTTCAATTAGGCCATAGCCCATTACAACTGTACCGGGGTCGATTCCTAAAATTATTTTTGAACTATTTTTCAATAAATTACTTATTCGATGATAAACTGAAATTTAATTTTTTTGAAATGCAAATTATATTTTACAAACTTAATTGGGTAATGTGAATTTTTTATTTTCATTCAGATAAAGGTATCTATTATAGTGATCTAATTCACTTAATTGTCTTTTTAACTAGGCTTGTTTTAAATTCGGTATTGCAGTAGCAAAAATAATGAAACATAAGCTTCTCTTTTCTACCTTTGTACCTAAGCCCAAAATAAATGAAAGCGCATTGAATAAAAAAGCAAAAATATTTATCAACTACTTCTTTGGGCCTGCATTTTTTTTATTATTTATGGGAAGTCTGTACAGGCAAATTTCCAATCAACCAGATTTTTTTAATAAATGGGTGCAAATCAGTAGTGAATGGAATAACTGGAAATTTTGGATTGCACTCATTCTAGTTTTTGTTAATTGGCTGATTGAGTCCTTGAAATGGCAATTATTGGTCAAACAACTTCAATTGTTTTCATTTGGTAATGCAGTGAAATCTGTATTATCTGGTTGTGCAGTTACCCTGCTAACACCTAACAGGGTGGGTGAATTTGGAGGAAGAATTTTATATGTAAAATCAGTCCATCGCCTAAAGGCTATCTCTTTGAGTTTGGTTGGAAGTTTTAGCCAGCTGATGATTACCCTCTTAATGGGCTGTTTCGGATTGTTTGTCATAAATTATTTTGATCATCAAGCCTTCAATTTTTTACCTGAATTTTTTAGAGAGGCCTTATTAATTTTGTCTGTCTTGTTGGCCTTTGTATTTTTATTTTTTTATTTTCGTTTGAGTTGGATAGTAGGTATTATTGAGCGATTACCTTTTTTAAATAAGATGGTAAAACACATTAAGGTGTTGAATGAATTTAGTTTTCAACTTTTATTCAAAGTTTTATTTTTATCTTTTGTTCGATATATTGTATTTATTTTGCAATATGTTTTATTGTTGCAGGTAATGCAAGTGGAACTTGCAGGGTGGTTTTGCTTTTGTTTATTAACTGTATTTTATATGGTCATGGCAATTATACCTTCTTTGGGAATAGTTGAGTTACCCATTAGACTAACTGCGGCATGGGTTATTTTTAAGATGTACAGTACCAATGAGCTGGGTATAGGGGCAGCCTCTTTGTGTATTTGGATGATTAATGTGGTGGTACCAGCAGTGATTGGAAGTTTGTTAATGTTAAACCTTAAATTGGAAAAGGAAAAATGAGGCTAGTTATAAAATTTGCAATAATGTTGGTTATTTTTTCAGCATTTACTCAACAAAGTAAAGCGCCTTCGGATATTTTTTGTGGTATAAAGAATACTGCGTTTAAGGAAGGAGAAGTAATTACAATGAAGGTTTTTTATAATTCAATGGGAATTTATATTGGAGCAGGGGAGGCAACTTTTACTTCAAGCTTGGAAAGATTTAATGGCAAAACGGTCTATCATTGTGTGGGAGAGGGTAAATCCTATTCATTTTTTGATAATTTTTTTAAAGTAAGAGATCGCTATGAAACCTTTATAGATACTGCCAATTTGTTTCCAGTGAAATTTATCCGTAATGTGGATGAAGGAGGTTATAAAATATACAACAATGTAACTTTTAATCATACTGCAGGTACTGCTGTAAGTACCAATGGGGTGTTTAAGACTCCCAATTGTATTCAAGATGTAGTTAGTTCTATTTATTATGCGCGCAATATTAATTTTGATCAATATAAAGTTGGCGATAAAATCCCTTTTGACATGTTTTTGGATGACGAGGTCAATCATTTATATATTCGATACCTTGGCAAAGAAATTGTTAAAACGCGTTATGGAAAATTTAGAGCAATCAAATTTAAACCTTTGCTAATAAAGGGGACTATGTTTGAGGGAGGAGAGAAAATGACTGCATGGGTAAGCGATGATCCCAATCATTTGGTATTAAGAGTAGAGAGTCCGATTATTGTGGGAACTATAAAGGTAGACATGTATGGATATAAAAATTTGCGTTACCCACTCACTTCTTTATTAAGCTTGAGATAACTATACTAATTTTAAATTTTTCTACTTTAAAGAATCTAATTTAAAATATTCTTTTGGTCTAATACCTTTTTCGGTTAATTGCAAGTTGCAACATTCATTTTCAGGATCGTGCTCAAAAAATAAAATACCGTCATTTTTAAGCGCCCATTGTAAAAATATTTTCTTCTCTTCTAAAGTAATCAAAGGAAACATGTCGTATGCCATTACATAAGGTAAGGGTAGGTGAGCACTTGAGGGTAGAAGATCAGCCATATAAATGATTGACTTTCCATTCCATTTTATAACTGGAAGCATCATTGAATTAGTGTGGCCGTTTACAATTATAAATGATAATTTTTCTAATATGCCAGACGGTTGAATATTGATGGATTGTAAATTACCTTCATTTGGCACATTGTTTATATCAACCATTTTTAATTGACCGCTATCCTTAATGGGTAAAATATTTTCTTTTAAAAAACTTGCTTTTTCACGTTCATTGGGATTGGTGGCCCATTGCCAATGTTTTTCATTGCTCCAATAAGTTGCATTTTTAAAAGCGGGTACTAGTTGATCATCAACTCTTATTATACTCCCACCACAATGATCAAAGTGAAGATGCGTTAATACTACATCGGTAATATCATCTTTTGTAAATCCATGTTTTGCAAGTGAAGAGTCGTGTGTATCATTTCCATGCAGAAAGTAATGTCCAAAAAATTTGGCATCTTGTTTATTTCCCATGCCAGTGTCGATTAAAATAAGTCGGTCATCTTCTTCAATTAATAAAGATCTCAAAGCCCAGCTGCACAGGTTGTTTTCATCTGCTGGGTTTAGTTTATTCCATATGATCTTTGGGACAACTCCAAACATAGCTCCACCATCTAATTTGAAATTGCCTAAATTGATTGAATACAAATTCATTTTAATTTGATTTTTGTTGCAATGACTTTTCTTTGATTGCGGTTGTCAATAAAAGTACAAATCCAATAACAAAAAATATAACCAACGATAAAATTGAATTTCGAATACTACTGATTCCTTCAATGAATCCAAAAGTAAATAATCCTATAACGATGGCTAGTTTTTCTGTTACATCATAAAAGCTAAAAAAGGAGGCGGTATCTTTTGTTTCAGGCATTAATTTGCTATAAGTAGATCTGCTAAGGGATTGGATACCACCCATTACCAATCCAACGAGTGACGCGATGATATAAAAATGTGTTTCAGTAGTAATGAAGTAGCCAGATATGCAAACTCCGATCCAGAGCAAAACAGTGAAAATTAAAATATTGAAATTGCCAAATCTAGAAGATAATTTTGACATTCCAAGAGCACCCATTATAGCGACTATTTGAATAATTACTGCAGTAATGATCAGTTGCTGGTCTGGTAATTTTAGTTCTTTAATTCCAAAATCAATCGCAACTAACATGACGGTTTGCACCCCCATACTATAAAAAAAGAAGGCAGTTAGAAAACGTTTTAGTATAGGTAAATGTACCATCTGCTCCCAAACAATTTTTAACTCATGAAATCCATTTACCAAAACATGTTTTTTTGATTTCCTTTCACTTTTTGTTGAGCTAGGCAATGCATTAAAAGTGATTTGTGCGAAACCAATCCACCAAACACCTACTAATAAAAAAGTTATTTTTATTGCCATTGTTTTATCATCCATCCCCATCACCAAACCAAACCCTATCAATTGCATTATTACACTGCCTAAATAGCCCATACTAAATCCCTTCGCACTTACACGATCGCGGTCTTGTTCAGCAGCAATTTCTGGGAGATAGGAGTTGTAAAAAACCTGGCTTCCATAAAAGCCAATACCGGCTAGCATAAAACACAGTAGTCCAAGTAAAATATTGGATTGATCGAAAAAAAACAAAAGTGAACAACTGGCAGCACCGAGGTAGCAAAAGAATCGCATGAAATTTTTCTTATTCCCTTTATAATCAGCTATAGAGGAGAGGATGGGAGATAAAAGTGCAATCAGAAGAAACCCTACCGAAAGGACATAATCTTTTAATTCTGTGTTCACAAAGTGTCGTCCTAGAAAAACAATTCCATCTGGAAAATTCTTCAGACTAGTGATAGCGGCATAGTAGGCTGGGAAAAAAGTGGTTGTTATAACTAAGTTGTAAACTGAATTAGCCCAATCGTACATGGCCCATCCAGTAATAATTTTTTTAGAGGCAGTATTCATATCGTTGCTCAATTATTTGATTTGTAAAACGATTAGTCCGTATGAAAATAAGCATTTTATCAATTCAAAAAATTATACTCAACAGTACTATTTAATTATTCCTAAGAAGATTAGCAAGAGCAGGATGCTACCTATAACAATGCGATATATTCCCCAAACGCGAAATCCGTATTTCTTTAAAAATCCAATGAATAATTTAATAGCCAACAAGGCAACAATGAATGCAACCAAATTACCAATTGCCAATAGTTGAATTTCTTTTTCTGAGAATCCTCCCGTTTCTTTAAAAAATTTTAATAATTTATATCCTGTTGCTGCAAGCATTGTAGGAACTCCCAAGAAGAAAGAAAATTCTGCAGCTGCATTGCGGGTTAGTTTTTGTTGCATACCTCCTATAATCGATGCAGCACTTCTGCTCACACCTGGAATCATTGCAATGCATTGCCAAAATCCAATGATAATAGCCTGTTTAAATCCAAGTTCTTTCTCTGAATGAATGGAAGGATCTTTAAATAATTTTTCGATGAACAAAAGGATGGCACCACCTATCAAGAGAGAAATGGCAACAGTCAGCGAACTCTCCAATAGTAGATCTATCTTTTTTGAAAAGAGAAATCCAAAAACTAGGGCGGGAATTACACCAGCAATTAGTTTTAAATAAAATTGCCAGTTTTTAAAATCAATGAATTTTTTCCAATAAAGAACCACTACTGCTAGAATTGCACCCAATTGAATGGCTACAGTAAATACTTTTGTAAAATCAGTTGGAGGAATAGCAAGTAATTTTTCAGCAATAATCATATGACCGGTTGAAGAAATTGGAAGAAACTCTGTTAGCCCTTCTACTATAGCTATTAGGATGGATTCTAAAGTTGTCATTTTATGAAATTTAAATAGGGTTGTTTTACAATGTAAGAACTTTCTGTTTTAGCAGTCTAGTCTAAAATGAAAGATGCGATATTATAAATATCGCATCTTTCAGTATTTTTTATTTTGTTGACATTAATAAAATAAGGGATTATTTGGACTACCTGTTTTTTTTTTTAAGCCATTATTTTTGAGAATCAGCTGGCTTTTTCATGATCGCAAATATTTCGATTAAGAAGCCTGCAATGATCATAAGGGGAGCAATGGTGATTCTGGTTGTGCTGTAAACTTCACTGTCGTTAAATACTTTTGGATCAGCGCTTTTGCCACCCGCCATCAAAAAAAACCCAATTGCTAATACGACCAATCCAGCCAGCATCAGGAGATAATTTTGTTTGTTGAACAATCCCTTACTAATAGCTTGTTTTTTATCTATGCTCATTTTTTATATTTTTAATTGTGCAAATAAAATTAATATTTTTTACTTAGAACCAATATTAATAAAGGTCATCTAGTTTCATTTGTAAATATTTTAATACTGATCGATGGGTACTAAGCAATGAAATGGAAACCCCCAGTATTAAAATTCCTATAATAATTATTGCCATATTACTAGCGTCTCTCAAAAGACGTAACCATGGCACAAAACTTTCAACCAATAAGATAAATCCAAAAACAGTTACAATGGCAATAAAAGCTGCAATCAAACCATTGATGACTGCCTTTATATTGAGTGGCTTAGCTATGAAACCTCTTGTAGCACCAACCATTTGCATGGTTTTGATCAAAAATCGATTGCTATACATTGCCAAGCGGATTGTATTGTCTATTGAAATAATGACGATAATGGAAAGTATTATTGCAAATACCAATATACCAGCTGCTATGTATTTGGTATAAGAGCTAACATATCCTACTGTTTCTTTTGGATATTGAAATTCGGAAACGGTTCCAGTAAAATTGGTTTCAAGAAAATTGCTCAATACATTCAAACTATCCTTGTCCATATAGTCAGCTTTTACAAAAAAATCAATGCTTTCTGGTAGGGGATTGTTGGAGATAAATTTTTTCCAGGAACTGTCGTTTTCGGCATTCCATTTTTGAATGGCATTTTCCTTAGTAACATACTCAGAAGATTTCACGTAAGGAAGAGATGAAATATAATTTTGGAGGGAATCCACTTGTTTTTTTGTAGCAGCGGGCGTAATCCAGGCATGCACTTGGATATTTTCCCTGAACATCTCTCCTGATTTTTTTAGGTTTAAGAATAGCCAACCAACTATGCCAAAAAGAAATAATACAAGCGCTACCCCAATAATGGCGTATCCATAAGATGGTTTGTTGCGCTTAGAGCTGGTTATTTTTCCAAATTGAGACATGGGTTAAATATATTTTTCTTACTATTTATACTTAAGTTTTGAATAGAAAGGCCTTAATTATTTGACTGGGTGAAATTAAGTTAAAATTTCACTTAGTCTATTGGACAAAAGTAACAAATTTTACCTGCTTTACTGTATTTTTGCCCACTACAAAATAATTACTAACAAACTTTTAATTGACTTATTCTGTTGAACAGATAAATTGGTCAAAAACTTCCCTTTCGCCGTTTAAAAGCTACAGGGCTGACAAATTAAAAATCAATATACAAATCATCAAGAATAAATGGAATACAGATTTAATGAAATAGAGCAAAAGTGGCAAGCCAATTGGAAGCAAAACAAAGTTTATAAGGTTTCTAATGATTCTTCTAAACCAAAGTATTATGTACTTGACATGTTTCCTTATCCAAGCGGGGCAGGTTTGCACGTAGGCCATCCAATGGGGTATATTGCAAGTGATATTTATAGCCGTTACAAAAGACTGAAAGGTTTTAATGTTCTTCACCCGATGGGTTATGATAGCTTTGGTCTTCCAGCTGAGCAATATGCTTTGGAAACTGGTCAACATCCTTCAGTAACAACTGAAAAAAATATTACTACTTTTAGAAATCAGCTTGATAAAATTGGATTTAGTTACGATTGGGATAGAGAAGTAAGAACAAGCGAACCTAGTTATTATAGATGGACACAGTGGATTTTTTTACAAATATTTGATAGTTGGTACAACCGGATCTCCAATAAAGCGGAACGCATTTCAGCACTTTTAAATATTTTCGAATTAGAAGGAAATCAAAACCATGTTTGCCCAGGTGACAAAGCCTATCAGTTTTCTGCTGAGCAATGGAAATCATTTGGTGATAAACAAAAGCAGGAGATATTAATGGAATACCGCTTGAGCTTTAGTGCGTATGGTGAGGTAAATTGGTGTGAAGCGCTGGGGACTGTCTTGGCAAATGATGAGGTTGTCAATGGCGTAAGTGAGCGGGGTGGGCATTTGGTAGAGAAAAAGAAAATGCGTCAGTGGTATTTGCGAATTACAGAATATGCTGATCGATTATTAGAGGGATTAGAAAGGATTGAATTTAGTGACGCCATGAAGGAAATGCAAAAGAACTGGATCGGCAAGAGCCAGGGTGCTGAAATGGATTTTGCTATTAAAAACTTTCCTACGCCATTAAGGGTTTATACCACTCGACCAGATACAATTTACGGTGTAGATTTTATGGTAGTTGCTCCAGAGCATGAATTGGTAAGTCAAATTACATCTGCAGATCAAAAAGAAGAAATAGAAAAATATTTGACTTATGTAAAAAGTAGAAGTGAGCGGGAACGCTTAGCTGAAGTAAAACAAATTACCGGATGTTTTACTGGAGCCTATGCAATCAATCCATTCGATGGCAGGGAAATTCCTATTTGGATTGCAGAGTATGTTTTGGCAGGTTATGGAACGGGCGCTATTATGGCGGTGCCTTGTGGTGATCAGCGTGATTTTGGATTTGCACGTCATTTTGATATACCTATTACTAATATTATTGGAGCGCATTTTTCTGGCGAAGCTGCCAATCCAACCAAAGATGCCACCTTACAAGATTCAGGATTCTTGAATGGTCTGATGATGAAGGATGCCATCGGCGTAGCGATTAATAAATTGGAAGAGCTAGGCATTGGAACACGCAAAGTCAATTTCAGAATGCGAGATGCAGGATTTAGCCGTCAACGTTATTGGGGTGAGCCATTTCCAATCATTTGGAGCGATGGCATTGCCTTGCCGTTGGATGCTGCTGAATTGCCATTAGAGTTGCCTCATGTTGATACTTACGGCCCTGGGCCAGATGGGGAGGGCCCGCTGGCTAATATTACCGACTGGGTAAATCTTCAAAATAAAACATCCGCTAAACGAGAAACATCTACAATGCCAGGTTATGCTGGTTCATCTTGGTATTTCCTTCGTTACATGGATCCTCAAAATCAAAATGCTTTTTGTGATAAAAAGGCAAGTGATTACTGGGGGCAGGTAGATATTTATATTGGAGGTACTGAGCATGCTGTGGGGCATTTGCTTTATAGTCGCATGTGGACAAAAATACTTTTTGACCTTGGTTATATCGGACATGACGAACCATTTAAAAAATTACTTAACCAAGGGATGATCCAAGGAAGCAGTAGGTTCGTATACAGGGTAAGGAATACAAATATTTTTCTTTCATCTAATCGGATTGGAAGTGTAATCAGTGAGGATGAAAAATCATCTACGGGCTTAACTAGTCTTACCTGTGAAGTTGATCAAATACATGTGGATGTTAATATGGTGGATGGGGTAGAATTGGATTTAGCACAGTTTAGAAAATGGAAAAATGGAGAGTACGCTTCGGCCCAATTTATATTGGAGGAAGGTAAATATATCTGTGGTGTGGAAACAGAAAAAATGTCAAAGTCTAAATACAATACAGTTAATCCGGATGTATTGGTAGATAAATTTGGTGCTGATACTTTCCGCATGTATGAAATGTTTTTAGGACCGGTTGAGCAAAGCAAACCTTGGGATTCAAAAGGTATTGAAGGCGTGCATCGTTTTTTACGTAAACTATGGAGATTGTTTTATGACGATTTAAAGGGGAAGGTTTGGAATGATGAAAAGCCTTCGGATGCTGAATTAAAAGTACTCCATCGAACGATAAAAAAAATTGAAGAAGATACGGAAAGATTTAGTTTTAATACGGCAGTGAGTAGTTTCATGATTTGCGTAAATGAATTGGCAGAAATGAAATGCCACAAAAAAGAAATTTTAGAACCCTTGTTGTTATTGTTATCTCCTTACGCTCCCCACATTAGTGAAGAGCTTTGTAGTTTAATAGGATCAAAAGTTTCAACAGCTTTGAGTGATGGTAAGGTTTCAATTTATCCAATTTTCAATCCTGCATTATTAGTTGAAAGTTCAAAAGAATATCCAGTCTCCATCAATGGTAAGGTTCGGACAAATATTGTCATTGCGCTAGATGCTTCTCAGGCTGATGTAGAAGAAATTATTTTGCAAAATGAAATAATAAAAAAATGGTTAGAGGGCAATGCTCCTAAGAAAGTAATTTATGTAAAGAATAAAATGGTCAACGTAGTTATTTAATCAGTTGAAAGAGATCTTTTCATTAATTATTTAAAGATTTTAAAATGTATATTTTTCTTATTCAGCGAAGTACAAAATAAAAAATATCTATTATTGGTTTAAAAATTCATTTCTATTAAATCTGTAATTACTGTTCTATATTTGAGTTCTCTGTTTATAAGCAGGGAATTTTTTTTATGAATGAATTGAGTCGTTTATTACAAAAGCATCGGGATGAGTTTCATCGGGTAGTTAATTTTTCTACTGTAACGGATAAAATCTGTAAATTAGATTTAAGTAGCAATAATCCCCTGTTGGCGCAGGCTGGCATACTAGAAAGCCAACATCTATCTAGTTATATTCAGACTCAACTGAATCAATCTAGATCTAAATATGGGATTGGCGGATATGCAGAAAATCGCGCGATTTACAATGTAGATCATTTTTCAAAAGGGAAGGAGCAAAGAACCCTTCATCTTGGAATAGACATTTGGGGTCCAGTAGGGACGGAAGTATTTGTACCCATCGGCGGAATGGTACATAGTTTTGCTTTTAATGATCATTTGGGGGATTACGGAGCTACCATTATTTTGCAACATCAGTTGGAGACCATTGTATTTCATACTTTATATGGTCATGTAAGTCTGTCCGATTTAGCTAAGTTGCATGAGGGACAATACCTCAATCGCGGGGAAATAATTGCTCATATTGGAGATCTCAGTGAAAATGGAAACTGGCCTCCCCATCTTCACTTTCAGGTAATAGGTGATATGTATTTGAAAAAAGGCGATTTTCCTGGTGTTTGTGCTATTAGTGAGCAGGAAAAATATCTTTCTAACTGTCCCAATCCAGATTTTATATTGAATATGATGAAGTATAGTTAATAGTTAATAAGGTATTTTAAAAATTTCATTTTTTGGCTTAATGACTTTTAAAAACTAAGTTTACAATGAACTTTATTTGTAATAAATTGTACTGTATAAAGGCTAAACTACCCAAAATAGCTACCTTTACAGCGCAAATAAATCAGCATGGAAATTAAAGCAGGCAAATTATTAAGTAATATCAATAGTCCTGATGATTTAAAGAAAATCTCCAAGGAGCAATTACATCAGGTTTGTGATGAATTGCGTCAATACATCATTGATGTGGTCAGTGTTCATGGTGGCCATTTTGCAGCTAGTTTAGGGGTGGTTGAACTGAGTGTTGCACTTCATTATATTTTTAATACGCCTTATGATCAATTGGTTTGGGATGTTGGCCACCAGGCTTACGGTCACAAAATTTTAACGGGCAGAAGAGATAGTTTTCCAAGCAATAGAAAATACAAAGGGTTGAGTGGATTTCCCAATCGTGCCGAAAGTGAATATGACACTTTTGGAGTGGGTCATTCTTCTACTTCTATCAGTGCTGCACTGGGTATGGCTATGGCGAGTTATTCGAAAGGCGAAAAGGATCGTCAGCATATTGCTGTAATTGGAGATGGCGCCATGACAGCGGGTCTTGCTTTTGAAGCAATGAATCATGCAGGTTCAACCAAAAGCAATATTTTAATTATATTGAATGATAATTGCATGAGCATTGATCCTAATGTGGGTGCATTGAAGGAATACCTTACTGATATTACCACCTCTCACACCTACAATAAAGTAAAGGATGATGTTTGGAATTTATTAGGGAAGTTGCCGGTTGGGAAACATTTTTCTCGTTCAATGGCACAGAAATTAACCGATGGGTTAAAAGGAATGCTGAGTAGTAGTGCTAATTTGTTTGAAGCCCTTAATCTCCGATATTTTGGTCCAATTGATGGGCACAATATTTCAAAGTTAGTAGATACACTGCATGATCTAAAAGATATACCGGGTCCCAAAATTTTACATATTAAAACTGTAAAAGGCAAAGGGTATGAACTAGCTGAGAAGGACCAAACGAAATGGCATGCTCCAGGTTTGTTTGATAAAATTACTGGCGAAATTGTAAAGAAAAAATTTGACATTCCCCAACCGCCAAAGTACCAGGATGTTTTTGGACATACGATCATTGAATTAGCAGAAAAGAATGAGTCTATTATGGGCGTTACACCGGCCATGCCGAGTGGATCCTCTTTGAAATATATGATGGAAAAAATGCCTGAGCGTGCTTTTGATGTTGGCATTTGTGAACAGCATGCGGTTACGCTGAGTGCTGGATTGGCTACTCAGGGTATGCGCGTATTTTGTAATGTTTATTCCACCTTTATGCAAAGAGCCTACGACATGGTCATTCATGATGTAGCAATTCAAAATCTCCCAGTAGTTTTTTGCTTAGACAGAGCTGGCTTGGTCGGTGAAGATGGAGCTACCCATCATGGTTGTTATGATATAGCCTATATGCGTTGTATACCCAATATGATCATCAGTGCTCCTATGAATGAAAGGGAGTTGAGAAATTTAATGTATACGGCTCAATTGCCAACTACGGTTAGTCCATTTGTAATACGTTATCCTCGCGGCGAGGGTGTGATGCCAGAATGGAAGACTCCTTTTGAACCTTTGGAAATTGGAAAAGGAAGGAAATTAAAAGATGGTCAGCACATCGCTATTTTATCATTTGGCCATCCTGGTAATTTCGCAGCTGCTGCCATTCGGGATGTAAAGGCTGAGGGAATCAATCCAGCTCATTATGATATGCGTTTTGTAAAACCAATTGATGAAGAGCTCTTGCACGAGGTGTTTGCAAAGTTTAGCAAAATTATTACCATTGAAGATGGAACAATAGTAGGTGGTTTTGGAACTGCTGTATTAGAATTTATGAACCAAAATGGTTATTCTGCAGAGGTGAAAATAATGGGAATCCCAGATCGTTTAGTGGACCATGGAACACCAAGAGAATTATACAATGAAATTGGTCTTAACTCCCAAGCTGTTGCCGATGTATTGAGGGGATGGATGAAGGAAATGAAAATTGTTACTACTCAATTTCAATAAGACGCAATTTAATTTTCATATTTCATACATCATAATTTAGAATTAAAATCTAAATAGATTACTTCATTGGAATTTCTATGGCCAATAATTCTGCATCTTCAGTTGCAGTAATATCAAAATTATCTATTTCAGAAATGCCCAATGCATCCCTTCTGCCAAGAGAAACTCCATTTACATTTACTGCGCCATTAATTACAACTAAGTAAACGCCGTTACCTTTGAATGCATTGGAATATGACAAAGTATTGCCTGAAGTTAAATTGGTTAGTAAAAAACGTGCATCTTGATTAATCCATAAAGCTTTGTCTTCTTCTTTTGGTGAAACTACTATCTGCCATTGGTTGATACGGTCAGCTATGTCAAAGCTTCGTTGGTCATAGCGAGGGGTAATATTTTTTTGTTTAGGGAAAACCCATATTTGAAAAAGTGTTACAGGATCAGTTGCCGACGCATTGGCTTCTGAATGTTCAACTCCAGTTCCGGCACTCATAATTTGAATATCCCCTGCCTGTATCAAACCTGCTCCACCGGTACTGTCACGATGTTCTAGTGCACCTGTAAAAGGAATGGTTACGATTTCCATATTGTCATGCGGATGAGTTTGAAACTTTCCTCCACCAGCAATAAAATCATCATTTAATACCCTTAGCATTCCAAAATGAACCTTCTCTGGATTGTAATACTGTCCAAAACTAAAATAAAAATTGGGCTTCAACCAACCATAGTCTGCAGTACCTCTTTCTGATGCTTTGTGTAAGATTGTTTTCATTATTTTATAAATTTGCCACCTTCTAAATTTGCAAAAAATTACAATTGAGTAGATAGGATGAATTGACTTTTTATTATTGAATTATGAATGAAATTATAGCTGTATAATTTCAAAAAATGAAAGGGTATTTTTGATTTATCTATTGGCGATCTGAATTTTTAAAAGCTTGTCATCTCGTTGTAATCAAGAGGGGTAGAATTATCTTCTTCTCTATTCTCGTTGTACTCAATGATGAAATTATTTCTTCCTTCCCCCGAAACCAGTATCATATATTTTTGTTGAACCAATTCTAGCAAACTTAAAAAAAGAAAGATAGCATGAATTCTATTTTCACACACGTCAAATATTTTTTCAAAGGAGACCGTCTTTTCTTTTCTACAAGTTTCGAGCATAAATTCTCTACTTTGCTCCATGGTGTAGTTGTATTGAACTACCGTATGAACTGGTTGATTGTTGCGGTCTTTTAATCGAAGTGCTACTTTCTCAAAAGCCTTCATTAATTTAAAAAGAGTGACCGTCTGAATTTCTGTCCCTTCACCAAATTCTTCACCAATTTGAGATAGTTCTTTTTGAAGATTACCTCTTTTGATCATCAACATCCTTATCTCCTCCATTTCAGCCATTTTGAGAGAGGCTTCCTTAAATCTTTTGTATTCTAAAATTTTGTTGATTAATTCCTGTCTAGGATCAATTTCATTTCCATGTAAATCAACTTCTTTACGAGGTATCAGCATCTTTGCTTTGATGCGCATCAATGTGCTGATGAATAAAATAAATTCGCTACTTAGTTCAATATTAAGTTTCTCTGACTGGTGTATAAAATCGAGGAAATCATTCGTTATTTTGGTAATAGGAATATTGTAAATATCAAGTTCATCTCTTTCAATGAAAAAAAGTAGCAAGTCAAACGGACCTTCAAATTGGTCCAATTTTATCTGATAATTAGCCGTATTCAATGTATTAAAAATTTAGTCGTTTATGATCTTGGCAAATGTATATAAACTTATTAGAGATTTACCATTCTGTCTAAATTCAGATATGGTTTGTGGATAATACGGTGCGTTTAGGGAATTACTTTTTAGCAAACCTTATCCCCTACCTGATGGGCGATATAATTTAATTCGTAGTACTACCTTATTTTTTTAAAGTATCTCTAATTTTCATTAATTGTTGAGCGGTATTGGAAGGCCTTAGGGAAGCCAAAATGGATTGCTTTTTTAATAATAACATTGAATGACAGAAGCAATATTTATAGTGCCAATGAAATAATACCAAATTGAGTGACTGCACCAATAGAATTGCCCTTTTTTACACTGCCATTTAAGTTTTTAGAGGGTTTTTATATGAGCTGCATTCAAGGCTGGAGTTAATTATAGTGGGGTAATCACATCGCCTTAAAAGGGATGAAGTAATGCCAACAAAAGAATTGACGGTTATTACGGCCACTGCCAGACCAATAACATTACCTTTGGTTATAAATTTTCTTGATTCAATTAAAAATTTTATGTTTTAAATTTTAGTAGTAAAATCTAAATGGTAGTAATCAGTGCCTATTATTGAATATATATTTTTTTTAATTTGTAAACCAATTCTTTATCAATTAAAGACAACTCTACACTGTGAATAAAAACTTGGTTAACTGGTTAATTTTTGGTGCTTTGTCCATTATCTGGGGAAGTAGTTTTATTCTGATGAAAATATCCTTGGACAATCATCTAGGAACCTATCAAATCGCTTCTTTAAGGATTGTTTTTGCTGGTTTGGTATTATTGCCGATCACCATCAAAAACATTAAATATATACCACGAAATAAGTTTTTTTTAGTTTTTATTTCTGGTACACTTGGAAGTTTATTGCCTGCTTTTTTATTTTGTCTTGCGGAAGAAGGTATTGAAAGTTCCTTGGCAGGAACGCTTAATTGCCTTACTCCGATATTTGCGATTATTACGGGTGCTGTTTTTTATAAGACCAGTGTGTCTGTTAATAAAATTGCTGGAATATTAATAGCATTTGTCGGCAGCGTTTTGTTATTGTTTAGCAAAGGGCATTCACAGGAAAATCAAGATCTTATATTTATTTCTTTTGTTGTGTTGGCTGCGTTTTTATATGGTTTTAATGTCAATATGGTATCAAAGCATTTGTTAATGATTCCACCATTGCATCTAGCTGCCATTTCACTTTCTCTAAATGCAATACCTGCTTTGTTGCTACTTATATCCACTGGTTTTTTCAATTTGTCTTTCGCCCATCATCCTTTATTAATTGCAGTTGGGGGTGCTGCTTTTTTGGGAATAATTGGTACTGCATTTGCGAGTGTTTTATTTTACACCTTGGTAAAAAGAGCAGGAGGTATTTTTGCAAGTATGGTAACCTATGGAATTCCATTTGTTGCAATTGCTTGGGGTATTTTTTACGGAGAAGTGTATAATTTTAAGCAAGTAATTTGTTTATTGATTATTTTATTTGGAGTGTACTGGGGAAATAAAAAAACGGTTGGACAATAAAAAAACCTCCTTGGTGGAGGTTTTAAATAAATAATATAACTTAATTACTTTTTAGCAGCATTTAATTTATCAAAGTCTTGAGCACTTAATACATCACCAGTAAGTGTAATGCTTTTAACCTCATCGATGCCAGCAAATTTAACAGTCAGATGTTTATCAAAATGACCAGGATTGGCTGCGTTGTAAGTTGCATTGATGACGCCATTTTTACCAGCTGCGATAGGAGCTTTGGTATAGTCTGAAATGGTACATCCACAGGTAGGATTGGCTTGTTCGATAATTAAAGGTTGACCACTAATATTTGTAAGAGTAAAAATGCCTTTAGTAGGTACTCCCTGTTTGATATTACCAAGATTAATTGTTTCAGAAGCAAATTTAGCTACATCAGCAACTTTTTTTTGAGCAAAGGAGCTTGCAGTAAATGTAAAAAATAGAGAAGCGAGTAAGATTTTTTTCATTGTTATTTTTTTGTTGATGATAATTGATAGGGTCTATTATAAAGCACGTACAGCCCTAACATAATTTTTATTAGTTTTTGCATCACTAATTCGACCACCGTAATTGAAATATTGATTCCATCCAAATGGGCCCATTTCGGTGGAGCTCCAATAGGAGTTTGGCGTAAATCCTCCAATAGCATTTTTATTAATGTACATTGAATTTAATTCGTCTTTTGAAGGCAATCTCCAACCCTCTCCTAATGATTCACATGCTTTTTTAGCATCTGCCCAGTTCATTTGATTTGGAAAGTCAGTTTGGGCTACTTGCAAAGTATATTGAATTGGAATTGGAACGGGTTTGCCAATAATATTCGCCTGCGCATGAGCACTACTAAAAGAGCCCAGCATTAATATTGTCGCAAACAAAAAGGTAATTGGAATGATTTGTTTTTTCATGGTATTTTTGGTTTATTTTGGACTACTAATGTACTACAATAATATAATCTAGAGTGTATTTTTAAAATTAATTGGCTATTTATATATTTTTTTATAATAAAAAATTCAAAATATTAACTAAAAGTATTGATATATGTCCATATTACCCATTTTGTTGTAAATTAAGTAGGGCAGTCCTGGTAAATGATTAAAAAAACAAATTTATCAAAATTCAATAAATTCCTAGGAAATTATTTTTTGATTATCAAATTTTTAACAATCCTCGCAAGTATAATTTACATTTGTTAAATGGATACAGTTAATTCTAATGACACCTCTTTGCTGGAAAGGTTGACTTTCGATAATTTTCGCAATGAAGTATTAAATGATTACCGTGTAGCTTGTGAAAGCAGGGAGACCAGTTTTTTGGGGCGAAAGGAGGTTTTAACGGGAAAAGCTAAATTTGGCATATTTGGTGACGGCAAGGAAGTGGCTCAGGTGGCTGTTGCTAAATTTTTCAAGCCAGGCGACTTTAGGGCGGGATATTACCGGGACCAGACATTTATGTTTGCTGCGGGCGTTGCTACGGTGGAACAATATTTTTCTCAATTATTTTCTGATCCCAATATAGATCATGATCCCTTTAGCGCGGGTAGGCAGATGAATGCTCATTTTTCTACTAAAACGGTTGATAAAAATGGAGACTGGCTTGACCTAGTGAATATAAAAAACAGCAGCAGTGATATGGCGCCTACTGCAGGTCAAGTGCCCAGGGCATTGGGGCTAGCATTGGCGTCTAAGCTTTTCCGCAATTCTCCAATTTATAGTAAACATACTCATTTGAGCGATAATGGAAACGAGGTTTGTTTCTGTACCATCGGAGATGCATCTACTTCAGAGGGTCATTTTTGGGAAGGAGTGAATGCTGCTGGCGTATCACAAATTCCACTGGCTATCTTTATTTGGGATGATGGCTATGGCATTTCAGTTCCAAAAGAACTTCAAACCACCAAAGGCTCCATTTCTACAGCCATCCGTGGAATGGAAAAAATGGAAGGTACCAATGGGGTTGATATTTACAATTTGAAAGGTTGGGATTACGCTGGAATGTGCGAAGTACTTGACCCAGCTATTCAAAAAATAAGAGACACACATACACCCGCTATTTTTCACATCGAAGAGATTACTCAACCCCAAGGTCACTCTACCTCCGGAAGCCATGAAAGGTATAAAAGTGCAGAACGATTAGCATGGGAAAAAGAATGGGATTGTAACCTGCAGATGAGGAATTGGATAGTAGAAAATTCACTCGCAGAGGAGCATGAACTGATAGAAATAGAATTGAATGCTAAGCTGTTGGTGAAAGAAAGTAAACAAAAAGCTTGGGAAAAATATTTAAGTCCTCTAAAACAACAGGTTCAGGCAGGCAGTAAGTTGATGAAGGAATTGGCAAATAATTTACCTTCTGAAAATGCCTCCGTAATTGTTAAAATGGCGGAGGAATTGGAGGCAAGTAAAGAGCCGCTTCGCCGAGATCTAATGAAATGCTTAGCTACTTGTTTGGATATTGCCGGTAAAAATAATGCCGCTAGCGGAGTAAGAAATTATTACAATGAACTAGCAGCAAAAAATACAAGTCTGTACAATACATTCCTTTACAATGAAGGGCCAAAGTCTGCTTTGAAGGTGAAAGAAATAAAGCCGGAGTTTGCCGAAGACGCTAAAATGATCAATGGTTTTGAAGTGCTTAATAAATACTTTGACCAGTTGTTTGAAAGCAATGACAAGGTAACTGCTTTTGGAGAAGATGTAGGTTTGATAGGCGATGTAAATCAGGGATTTAGTGGACTTCAAGAGAAACATGGCAAACAACGAATTTTTGATACTGGTATTCGTGAGTTGTCTATCATGGGACAAGGAATTGGCCTGGCATTAAGAGGTTTAAGGCCCATTGCTGAAATTCAATATCTTGATTACATGTTGTACGGCCTTCAGACCTTGAGTGATGATTGCGCTACCACTCATTACCGGACTGCAGGTGGACAAAGTTGTCCAATTATAGTGCGCACCAGAGGGCATCGTTTAGAGGGTATCTGGCATAGTGGTTCGCCGATGGGAATGATCATTAATTCATTGAGAGGAATGTACGTGTGTGTGCCTCGCAATATGGTGCAAGCTGTTGGAATGTACAATACCCTGCTTCAATCCAATGACCCTGGGTTGATGATTGAATGTTTGAATGGTTATCGCTTGAAGGAAAAATTGCCTGCTAATTTGTTAACTTATACAGTCCCCCTTGGAATTCCAGAAATTGTTAAAGCCGGTAGAGATATTACCCTAGTTAGCTACGGTGCTACTTTAAGAATAGTGATGGAGGCAGCGGAAACTTTGCAAAAAATGCAAATCAGTTGTGAGGTGATTGATGTGCAAACTTTATTGCCCTTCGATGTAAATCATCAAATTGTGGAGTCATTAAAGAAAACCAACCGAATTATTTTTGTTGATGAAGATGTACCAGGTGGCGCAGCTGCATTTATGTTTAATAAGGTGATGGAAGAGCAAGCAGGATATAAGTATTTAGATATTTCTCCAAGAACCATCACCGCTAAAGCTCATAGGCCATCCTACTCTAGTGATGGCGATTATTTTAGTAAGCCAAATACCGAAGATGTAGTTAGGGTAGTTAAAGAGATGATGGCTGAATAAGATAAACTTGTAAGAATGAATTCTCGATTTTTTGATAAGCTGAGTTTACTGCTTTATTCAATTTTTTTAAATTTGAAATTCATTTCCACTCAACTACTTTAATTTTTATCATTCAAAAAATTTGTATGCAAAAGTTAACCCTCTATCAAGTAGATGCATTTACCAACCGACTTTTTGGGGGAAATCCTGCGGCAGTTATTCCTTTAGAAAATTGGTTAGATGATCGTTTGATGCAATCAATAGCAGAAGAAAATAATTTATCAGAAACGGTTTTTTTTGTGCCTAAAGAAAATGGTTATCATATTAGATGGTTTACTCCTGAATTTGAAATTGATTTATGTGGCCATGCTACCTTGGCAAGTGCTTTTGTGCTCTATGAATATCTAGGATATTCAAAAAATGAATTGCTTTTTTATTCAAAAAGTGGTGAATTATTAATCACTCGAAACGGCAATCAATTTCAACTAAATTTCCCTTCTCGAATGCCAGAGAGAGTGACTGATTATCCAGAGCAACTTTTATTGGGATTGGGAATAAAAGATCCACTGGGTATTTATAAAAGCCGGGATTATGTAGTGGAAGTTGCCACCGAAAAAGAAGTAATGAATTTGAAAATCGATTTGTCTTTTATTAATCAAATTGATGTAGTGGGAATTATAGTAACTGCGCCAGGAAAGGATTGTGATTTTGTTTCTAGATTTTTTATGCCCAATTGCACCATTGTTGAAGACCCAGTAACAGGCTCGGCTCATTCATCCCTTATTCCATTTTGGGCTGAAAAATTAGGGAAGGATTCCTTGCATGCAAAACAACTTTCCAAAAGAGGTGGTGAGTTATGGTGTCAAAACGCTGGCGAAAGAGTTCTGATGAGCGGTAATTGTGTATTTTATATGAAAGGCGAAATCCAGATTTAGTGATGGATTTTTAGAACAGTTTTTTTAAAATGCTATTTCATATTGTGATACACTTTCTGAACATCCTCGTCTTGCTCTAATTTGTCTATCAACTTAAATACATCTTGAGCAGATTCTTCATCTAGTTCGGTTGTATTGGTTGGAATACGCGTAAGTTCTGCGGAAATCACTTCAATCTTTCTTTCTTCCAGCGCTTTTGCCATATGGCCAAATTCTGTGAAAGTTGCCCGAATAATGATGTTTCCCTCACTATCCTCTCCAATTTCCTCAAGGCCAAAATCGATTAATTCTAATTCTAGTTCTTCGGTATTTAAGCCTGAATTTTTTACTTTAAATTCTCCCAGTCTGTTAAATGTAAATGCTACGCTTCCACTAGTGCCTAGACTGCCACCGCTTTTTGTAAAATGCATTCTTACATTTGCAACCGTTCTAGTAGGATTGTCGGTGGCGGTTTCTACTAACAAAGCTACTCCATGGGGAGCATATCCTTCATAAGTTATTTCCTCGTAATTACTCGTGTCTTTGCCCATCGCTCTTTTAATAGCCGCTTCCACACGGTCTTTCGGCATACCACAAGACTTTGCATTGATATAGCACCTTCTAAGGGCTGGATTATTGTCAGGTTCGGGACCACCATTTTTTACCGCAATAACGATCTCTTTTCCAATTCGGGTAAAGTTCTTGGCCATTTTATCCCAACGGGCAAACATGGAACTTTTTCTTACTTCAAATATCCTTCCCATAAATTATATTGAGGTTTTTTGATTTGCTACTGAGATAAATAAAGTGTAAAATCCTGCGAGTAATACAATTTAAACCTTTGCAATGCAAATTTAGGGAAAATCATTTTTTGTGATGACATTCAATTTTAAAAACAAGAATAGGTTGGTTTACTAAGGGAAACAGGTCTTTGTTTTTAATTGTTGTAAATGCTGACCGAGATCGTTTTTCTAGGTTCAATTTTAAATAACAATTTTGGTAAATACCGCAATTTTATTTCCCATGCGCTCGTTTTATTAGTGACCGAATTATAGTGTTGGAGAAAGGTAAAATCATTGAAGAGAGAAGCGAAGAGGAGTATTGATTTTCTCCCAAAAATAGGTAAACTAAAAACTTAATTTCTGCAATACCTTGCAAAGGGCTATTTGATACCCTTGAATATAATAATCTATCAGATATTGAAATAGATTCTTTATTAAATGCTGCTAGATATTATTAAATTTGGCTAAAAATGACTAACTTCGCGCTCTTTAAAATCATGCCGTAACATGATAAGTGCCTTCAAAGGCTACATATCTCTGTAATTCTTACAGTACAAGGTCTGATTATCACTTAAAAAATTATTGATCAATATGAAATTAAGCCAATTTCGATTCGACCTACCCCTAAATTTAATTGCTCAAAATCCCACTAAGAGAAGAGAAGATAGCCGAATGATGGTGGTGCATCGTAAGACGGGTGTGATTGAAGACCGTAATTTTCGTGATATTATCGAGTATTTCGATGACAAGGATGTGATGGTTGTAAATAATACCAAAGTGTTTCCAGCCAGAATGTATGGACGTAAAGAAAAAACAGGGGCTAAAATTGAAGTGTTTTTGTTAAGAGAACTTAATAAACCCAATCGTTTGTGGGATGTAATTGTTGACCCTGCTCGTAAAATCCGTGTGGGCAATAAATTATATTTCGGTGAGAATGATGAACTAGTTGCAGAAGTAATCGATAATACGACTAGTCGTGGCCGTACGATTCGTTTTTTGTGGGATGGTACTGAAGATGAGTTTAGAGTAATGCTTGATTTTATGGGAGAAACCCCCTTGCCAAAATACATCAAGCGCAAGCCTGATGAAGAAGATAAGGAACGTTATCAGACAGTATATGCAAAGCATGAAGGCGCTGTAGCAGCACCTACTGCAGGTTTACACTATAGCAAGGAGCTAATTAAAAGACTTGAAATTAAAGGTATTCGATTTGCAGAAGTTACTCTTCATACCGGCTTGGGAACTTTTAGGCCGATAGAAGTAGAGGACTTGAGCAAGCACAAAATGGATGCTGAATATTATGGTATTGATGAAACAGCTTGTCAGATAGTAAATAAGGCAAAATCAGAAGGTAGAAGAATCTGCTCGGTTGGAACCACTACAATGCGTACAATGGAATCTTCTTTCACGGCACAGAAATTATTAAAGCCTTCAGAGGGTTGGACCAATATGTTCATTCATCCGCCTTATAATTTCTCCATTGCAGATGCTTTGGTTACTAATTTTCATTTACCTAAAACCAGTTTGTTGATTATGACCTGTGCTTTTGCAGGCTACGAATTGATGATGGAATCTTATAAAAAAGCAATCAAGGATAAATATCGCTTCTTCAGTTATGGAGATGCTATGCTGGTTATTTAGAAGCTGACCTATTTTATAAACTCTCCTAATTTGGGGAGTTTTTTTTTGCTCATTATTTTAAGTAAAGGCTGTCCATGCTTTTATAAATGAGTCTTTAAAATAATCTTAGATTTTTTGTTAAAATGAAATTCAGTAACTTGTTTTTCAAACCAATTATCATGACAAAGATTCAGCAATTGCTTTCTGCCTATGGAGAGAGTCATACCAATACCACCAATAAAGCAATCCATTGGATTTGTGTACCTACTATCTTTCTTTCAATTGTAGGATTTTTATATGGGGTAGAGATACCTTATCAAATTGCAGGTATTCAGCTTAACCTTGCAATGGTAGTTATGTTGTTGTTGGTTTTTTATTATTTTGTACTCAGTAAAACTCTTTGGATAGGGATGCTTTTTTTTGGAATTTTTTGTTTGTGGTTTTGTTATTTCTTTCAGAACAATGGATGGATGCCTCTTTTGAAGTTTTGTTTGATACTATTTGCTCTTTCTTGGATCGCACAATTTTATGGTCATAAAATAGAAGGTAAAAAACCATCCTTCCTAAAAGATATACAGTTCTTGCTTATTGGTCCAGCTTGGCTAATGAGTTTTATTTATAAAAAAATTGGTATACCCTTGTAATATTACTCAAGACCAAACAGGTCAATATTCAAAGATTGTAAAGTCTGAATTTTATGACTGGTATCAATCAATATTGAAATATTGTGATGACTGCCACCATAACTAACCATTCGCACAGGAATTTTTTTAATTGATCTAAAAAGTTTTTCCATTACATCTTCTGTTTGCATTATTTCGTTGCCTACAATCGAAACAATACTTTGGTTGGTATCTATTTCTACTGTTCCAAAAGGCTCTAACTCTTTAATGATTTCTGATAAAAAAATATCGTTGTCGATGGTCAGTGATACGGCAACTTCCGAGGTAGTAATCATATCAATGGAAGTACGGTATTTTTCAAACACTTCAAATATTTTTCTTAAAAATCCATAAGCAAGTAGCATTCTACTACTTTTTATTTTGATAGCCGTGATACCATCTTTTGCTGCAACCGCTTTGATACCCTCACTTCCAGCTTGTTGAGTGATAAGGGTTCCCTTTGCTTCTGGTTGCATTGTGTTTAACAATTTCACAGGCACATTGTACATCTGTGCAGGCCAAATACTAGCCGGGTGTAAAATTTTCGCACCAAAATAAGCCAGTTCTGCAGCTTCGTCAAAACTCAATTGCTCGATTGCTACGGTTTTTTTTACTACTCTTGGATCATTGTTGTGCATACCGTCAATGTCTGTCCAAATTTCGCAAACACTCGCATTGATGGCAGCAGCAATCAATGAAGCACTGTAATCACTGCCACCTCTTTTTAAATTGTCTACTTCACCCTTTGAGTTGCGACTGATATAACCTTGAGTAATAAATATTTTTTTGTCCTGATTGTTTTGAAGTATTTGAGAAAGCTTTGCTTTGATAATGTTAATCTGAGGTTCGTCGTAATTATCAATTGTCATAAAGTCAAGTGCAGGAATCAGCAAATGATCTATCCCTTTTTCTGTTAGATAAATTGAGAATAATTTGGTGCTCAGTAATTCACCCTGTGCTAAAATATCTTTGTTTAGGGCTTCGCTAAAAGAAATTTTGAGAATAATTTGTAAGAATTCAAAATGTTCTTGAATAATGGCAGCAGCTTTTTCAGTTCCAACAGGTGTGCTGAGTAAGTCGCTACAAAATTTTTTATAGTGATCTTCTAGGGCTAAGATTTGTGATTTTGCACTTTCCCTATCACCTTGTGATAAAGCGTTGCTGATAGACACTAGGGCATTGGTGGTGCCACTCAAGGCAGACAATACTACAATTTTTGATTCTTGATCTTTTGTAATCAACAGGGCAACTTCGTGCATCCTTTCCGGCTTACCAACACTGGTACCGCCAAATTTCATAATTTTCATAATAACTTAATCGTTTGCACTGAAGCAAACATTTAAAAGTGAAACATTTTTTCAGACGGTAAAATTACCGCATAATCATCCCCTTTCAAAAAAAAAGCGAATTTGTTTGATTCTAAGGAGAGATACTAATTTAATTCAAGATTATATTTTTCACCCAAGCTTTTTAAATCGTTGATTACAGCTGGGAGCAATGGGATACCGTTGCTGCTTCTTTCAGCTTCCATTTCTCTTTCTGGTTCGCCAGGAATTATTACGCGCTTTGCACCCGGTACTGTTTGGGCCGATCGAAAACGTTGAATCCAATTGTCCATATGTGATTTAAATTCAGCCGCAGGCCTGAAAGCGTCAATACGCATTGCACCAAAAAAATGTCCAATTCCTTCGCCTGGTAAATTTTCAGGCATAGGGACATAGGCTGGAAAGGGCGGTACCCAAGGGCCATAATTGGCACCACTTAAAATAGCGGAGAAAATATCTACAATTGAGCCAAGCATATAACCTTTGTGGCTGCCATGTTCTTTGTCGCCTCCTAAGGGTAGCAACGCACCTCCGTTTTTTAACTCGTTCGCATCTTTACTAATGGTTCCTTCTTTTGTTTGCACCCATCCCTCTGGCGCCTCTTCATTTTTGCGTTGAAGAATTTCTAATTTCCCATTGGCTGCTGTGGTAGTTGCAAAGTCAGCTACAAATGCAGGTTCAGTTCCCGCAGGTATGGCCACTGCAATCGGATTGGTTCCAAGTAATCTTTCGACTGAAAAGGTAGGAGCTACCAATGCAGAGGCATTGGTCATTGCAATGCCAATCATATCATTGTCAAGTGCCATCATAGCATGATAGCCTGCAATGCCAAAATGGTTGCTATTCTTCACACTTACCCAGCCAGTACCTACGTTTTTGGCTTTGTTAATTGCAACCTGCATTGCTTCTGGGGCCACTACCAATCCCAATCCTTTGTCTCCGTCAATTACTGCAGTAGAGGGGGTTTCATGTACAATTTGAATGGAGGGATTCGCATTGATTCTTCCTACTTCCCAAAGCCTCACATAGCCTGTTAATCTGGCAATTCCATGGCTATCAACTCCTCTTAAATCAGCCGACAATAAAACTTTGGCAGCGGCAGCTGCATTCACTTCATTAGAGCCTATTTGGAGGAAAATATTTTTTGCAAAAAGATAAAGTTGTTGATAGCTATAGATTGTTTCCTTCATATTGTGATGGATGGATTTTTAGGTATTTAGCTTAGTGATTATTTCAGAATAAATTTTAATAAATAGATAAACAGTCGAAACCCTCATTAATTTTGATGGTTAAAAATTAGATGAAAATTAAAATTGAAGATGCTTTACTGTTAAGCCATTATTGATAAGTTGTTTTAAGGAATCAATACCAATTTTTAAATGCCGCTCTACAAATTCTGTGGTGACTTTCATATCACTTGCTTCAGTCTTAACACCTTCTGGTACCATTGGACTGTCACTTACCAGTAAGAGAGCCCCAGTAGAAATTTTATTGAAAAAACCAACCGAAAAAATGGTAGCTGTTTCCATGTCAATTGCATAGGCTCTAATGCGTTGAAGGTATTCTTTAAATACTTCATCATGTTCCCAAACACGACGATTCGTTGTATATACAGTTCCCGTCCAATAATCACAGGCATGGTCACGAATGGTGGTGGAAATTGCTTTTTGAAGCATAAAAGAGGGTAGAGCAGGCACTTCTGGTGGAAAATAATCATTGCTAGTACCCTCTCCTCTAATGGCAGCAATGGGTAAAATTAAATCTCCAATGGCATTTCGTTTTTTTAATCCTCCGCATTTTCCCAAAAATAATATTGCTTTAGGCTTTATGGCTGTAAGTAAATCCATGATCGTTGCAGCACCTGGACTTCCCATTCCAAAATTGATAATCGTAATATTATCAGCAGTGGCACATTGCATCGGTCTATCAGTGCCTACTACCGCTACATTATTTAATTTTGCAAATAGCTGAACGTAATTAGAAAAATTAGTCAGTAAAATATATTCTCCAAAATTCTCTAACTTTTCACCAGTGTATCGAGGAAGCCAATTTTCAACGATGCTTTCCTTTGTTTTCATTTTTTATATTTTTTCAGAAGTTTATTTGTCTTAAGGTATAAGTAATTCAATTATTTTCGTAATCCAAAGGTTGAATTCAATAATCACTACCAACAAATATTCATTGTTAAAAGTACAAAATCTTTTCTGCTAGCTTATGATTAAGATTGAATACCCTTCCTACCAGCCCAAAATAAAGAGTCAACAAGGGAAGGAATTTATATATGATGAAATTAGAAAGCAGTGGATCATACTCAGTCCAGAGGAATGGGTGAGACAAAATTTTTTGCAATATTTGATTCAGGTAAAAAAATATCCTGCTACTCTTATCGCAGTTGAAAAGGAAATAAAGTTGGGTGAACTAGCTAAGCGATTTGACATAGTGGTATATGATAAAAACACCCAACCCTGGATAATCATTGAATGTAAGGAAATGGGAGTGGCTTTGAATGAGCAGGTTTTAGACCAGGCCCTTCGTTATAATATTACCTTACAAGTTCCCTATATTGTAATCACCAATGGAACCTATTGTTTTGGCTTTTCAGCAAAAGCAGGAATGTTAGAGGAATTGAAAAATTTACCAGAATTTATTCATTAAAGCCTGATTTATTGAGGTTATATCACCATAATTTCTTTTTCCTTTGCTTCTAGGTGTTTCTCTACCAGTGCAATGAATCGGTTGGTGTATTCTTGGATTTCGGCCTCTGCATTTTTCGAAGCATCTTCACTTATGACTGCGTCTTTTTGTAATTTTTTTATTTGTTCTATTCCTTCTCTTCTAATATTACGGATTGAAACTTTTCCTTGTTCACCTTCTGCATTACATTTTTTCACGAGTTCTTTTCTTCTTTCTTCAGTAAGTGGAGGAAGATACAAGCGGATGAAATTTCCATCATTTTGCGGATTGATTCCAATATTGCTAGCAATGATTGCCCTTTCAATTGGTTGAAGCATTTTCTTTTCCCAGGGTTGAACAGAAATAGTTCTTGCATCCAATACTGAAATATTGGCTATTTGAGCCAATGGAGTAGGTGCTCCATAGTAATCTGCAACTATGCCATCCAACATATTTGGATTGGCCTTACCTGCCCTTATTTTTATAAGTTCGGACTCAAGGTGGTTGATCGCCTTTTTCATTAATGATTCAGTGTCTAGTTTAATTAATTCCAATTCTTCTGACATAAAATAAAAATTAAGGTGACTGCAAAACTAAAGAAAAGAATTTTAGAGAGGCAAATTATCGCTTTTTATCTCTAAATTTTTTCGTTCCTGCTTTGAATTAGACTCGGCAACTAGTTTATTTCAACTATTTTGAGTGCAAGTAAATGGGGGGAGTAGCAGGGTCTTGAACTTTTATTGCTGAGTAGTTTCTCGGTGGAAGGGGCAACCAGCAACCTTTTTTTATGTTTAATTAAAAACATCAACGACAATGCTGTGGCCATTAAGATGCTTATTAGTATTGTGGTTCCTACGATTTGAAGAAAAAAAGACATCGCTATAAATCCTATATTGACTATCACACAAATTAACGTCACTTTTCTGTGGGTATAACCTAGGTCGAGTAAAAAATGATGGATATGAGTTCTGTCTGGACTAAAGGGAGATCGCTTGTTTAGTATTCGCATTATAAAAACTCGAACTGTGTCAAAAATGGGTATGATTAAAATGGCGATTGCCAATGCAGGTGCTGAAGCCAAGGGTAATGCAGATGTTTTATTTCCGGCTACTGCTATAAATTTTACTGCCAATACTGAATTGACTATTCCTATTAATAGGGATCCCGTGTCTCCCATAAATATTTGCGCTGGTGAAAAGTTGAAAATTAAGAAAGCCATTAGGCTTCCAGCCAATGAAAAGCCTACTATTGAATAGAAAGGTTGGCCTGCTAATAAAAAATAACTTCCAAAAAATAAAGAGGTCACTAGGCCAATAGATCCTACCAATCCATCCACACCATCAATGAGGTTGAATGAATTAATGACGAATACAATGGTGATAAAAGTAAAGGGTATTGATAGGATAGAGGGGATTTCAAATGCGCCCATAAAACCATTTAAATTGTTGATTTGTAAACCGCCAAATTGGATTAGAATGAATGCGGCGACAAATTGTCCTATTAATTTTTTTACAGGTGTAATGGTTAAAATATCATCCTTGATACCGAGAAAAAACACCGTAATGGTAGCCGCAACAAAATATTGTAATTCTCTGTTGCCCTTAGCGGTCATTAAAAGCAACGATATAATAAAGCCTGCAAAAACACCGAGTCCTCCTAGGGTGGGGATTCCTATTTTGTGAATTTTTCGTTCATCCGGTTCGTCAAAAAGTTTTTTCTCCCTAGCCACTTGAATGATGGTTGGTATTGCTATAATAGTCACTAAAAATGACAGGGCTACGCTAAAAAGAATCGTAAACATAAGCAGGATAGCATTCAAAATGGTTCAAGAAGTAAAATCGGTGAGCTTATTAGAGAGGAGGTAAAAACCTCAATCATATACAACATAATTAAAATATGTTGTATTTAAAAATAAACAGCTAAAAATCTTGTTATAATTTGGAAATAAAACAAAATACTGTTTTAATAAATACATTTTAATAGGTAGCTTTTTAAGCAATAATTGAAAGAGTTATAATTTTTACTTTGCTTATGTAGGTATTTAAAGTAGGTTTGCATCGTTTAAACAAATAAAAATGAGTGATTTAAAAAAAATAGCAAGTCAAGTACGTAGAGATATTGTACGCATGGTTCATGGAGTTCAGAGTGGCCATCCAGGAGGATCTTTGGGATGTGCCGATTATCTGACTGCACTTTATTTTGATATAATGAAACATGATCCTAAGTTTGATATGAATGGTGTGGGAGAAGATCTTTTTTTTCTAAGCAATGGTCATATTTCACCACTTTTTTATAGTGTATTGGCAAGAAGCGGATATTTTCCAGTATCAGAACTTTCTACTTTCCGTAAGTTGAATAGTCGGCTTCAAGGACATCCAACCACTCATGAGCATTTACCAGGTGTTAGAGTGGCGAGTGGTTCATTGGGTCAGGGAATGAGCGTAGCCTTAGGCGCTGCAATGGCCAAAAAGTTGAATAAGGATGCAGGAATAATTTATTCATTGCACGGTGATGGAGAATTGAATGAAGGACAAAACTGGGAAGCGATTTTATTTGCTGCACATAAAAAAGTAGACAATCTAATTGCTGCAATAGATTGGAATGGTCAGCAAATTGATGGACCTACGAGTATGGTAATGGATCTGGGTGATCTTGCTTCCAAGTTTGAAGCTTTTGGTTGGACAGTACTAACGATTGAAAAAGGGAATGATATGGATGAAATTGTTGCAGGTCTTCATCAAGCTAAAACCTATGTTGGTAAAGGAAAGCCCATTGTTATTTTGATGAAAACTGAAATGGGTAAGGGGGTTGATTTTATGGAAGGTAGTCATGCTTGGCATGGCATTGCCCCCAATGACGAACAATTGAAAAATGCACTTGCTCAATTACCTGAAACATTGGGTGATTATTAAAAAATCTATTGATATAACTAAAACGCTTTCTAATTAGAGAGCGTTTTTTTTGATGGATACTATCTTAATTCTATCGATTGAATGGCTGCTTTGCGAGCAGGAAACCAGGCTGCTAAAAATGAAATCAATGTTACTGTTGACAATACCAATATAAAATCTGCAGCCTGCATTTTTACAGGAAAATAGTCAATTAAAAAAGAGCCACCTTGTAATTTAAAGAAGTGAAATTTTATTTGTAAAAAACAAACCAATAATGCCAACAGTATTCCTGTAATAGCGCCGATAGCGGCTAGAAGCAGCCCTTCGCTGAGAAAAATTTTTAGTATCATTTCTTTGTCGGCACCCATACTTTGTAATACACTGATGTCTTTTTGTTTTTCTAATACCAGCATAGTTAATGCGCTGATCATGTTAAAAGCTGCAATAAATAAAATTAAAGTGAGTACTGCGTAAATTGCCCATTTCTCAATTTTCATTGTATTGTACAGACTACTATTTTGTTCGTATTTTGACTGAACTTTAAAACTGCTACCCAGCATATCTGAAAGTTGTTTTTGAATATTAGTTAAGTTAGAGGGGTCGTTTAATTTAATTTCAACAGCACTATATTCATCGATGGCGAACCCAATTTGATTTTTTACGAAGCTAATATTGGTGATAGCATATTTGTTATCAAAATCTTGTTGTATGGCGAATACACCAGTAGCTTTGATGCTGCCTTCACTCAATGATTGAAGAGGGTCAGTTACCGAAACTTTTCCTTTTTTGGGCAAAATAATAGTTAGTTCGGAGGAAGCTGAATTATTGGATACATTTACTCCCGCAGCATTTTGAATACCGGCCCCTAATATTAACCCTGGTTCATTTGCATCACCGATATTAAATTTCCCAACAAAGGTTTTTTCTGCTACACCACTCACTCGATGGTAATTTTCGTCTACCCCTTTTAGATATACGATTGTTTGAAGGTCATTGTTTTGGAGCAATGCCTTTTCCTCTGCGATGAGTGATACAACTTGAATGCCTGGTTTATTTTTAATTTGCTGAATCTGGTCTTTGGTCAGAATGAAGGTCTTGCCTTTTTGAGGAATAATTTTTATGTCGGTGTAAAATGAAGAATAGAGTGATTTCACCAGACCTTCAAAGCCATTGAAAACACTCAATACTAAAATCTGACAAGCCGTTGCAAATGCGATTACCCCTACCGTTACCCAAGCAATCCAATTGATGGCATTGGCGCTTTTTTTTGCTTTAAAATATCTCCAGGCAAAGGTTAGATACATATCCTAAACCCCAAGGGGTGATTTAAATGAGGTTCGGTTAAGGTGAATATTAATCTATTGTTGGGGTATTTTCTTTTGATGAGTTACTATCTTCCTTTTTTATTTTTTCAAATAGCTCTTCCATTTTAAAAACATAATCCAAGGTGTCATCTATAAAAAATTTCAATTCAGGAATACTACGAAGCTGATGGCGGACCCTAGCGCCCAATTCCTTTCTGATTTCTTTGTTTTTTTCTTCAAATTTTAATAGGGCCGCTTGAGTATCCTTTATCTGAAACATACTCAAATAAACCCTAGCTTCGAAAAGGTCGGGCGTTATTTTTACATTAGAAATCGAGATCATCCCCCCATCCATCATCAATAGGTTGAAACGGCGAAATATATCATTCAATTCTTCATTAATCAATCCTGCAACCTGTTTCTGTCTTTTTGTTTCTGTCGTCATATAATTTATTGCTGTATTACAAAATTACTTTTTTATTGTGGATTACTAGGTTTATTGCTCAATTGGACTTTTTAGAACCATTTCAGTAAACGTATTCCAATGAAGAACTTAGTCAAAGGGAGGCTGAAATTGACAATAATAGTGGTAAAATTGACCTCAGTAAAATATAGCCTCTGAAATTTCAAACTTTAATCCCTATTCCTTACCTTTGCGGCCTAAAATTAGACCTAAATACAATAAAATCTTGTTTATGGCCAATACCGGTAAAATAAAGTCAATCATTGGTGCCGTAGTAGACGTGCAATTTGATAGTGGTAGTAATCTTCCAGAAATTTTAAATTCATTGGAGTTGAAACGTGAAAACGGGGATACTTTGGTGTTGGAAGTACAGCAACATCTAGGTGAAGACAGTGTACGAACCATTGCGATGGATGGTACAGAAGGTCTCGTTAGAGGGATGGCAGTAATTGACACTGGAAAACCAATAGCAATGCCTGTAGGAGATGCTATCAAAGGCCGTTTATTTAATGTAACAGGAGATGCGATTGATGGTTTACCGCAGGTTAGCAAGGTGGGCGGACGTCCAATTCATGCTAAACCACCTTTATTTGAAAATTTAAGCACTGCCAATGAGATATTATTTACTGGTATTAAAGTAATTGATCTTATTGAACCTTACGCAAAAGGAGGAAAAATCGGATTGTTTGGTGGTGCCGGTGTGGGAAAAACAGTATTGATTCAAGAGTTGATCAATAATATTGCGAAAGCCTACAGTGGTGTATCGGTTTTTGCAGGAGTGGGAGAGCGTACAAGAGAAGGAAATGATTTGATGAGAGAGATGATTGAAGCTGGAATTATGAACTATGGCGAAAAGTTTAAACATAGTATGGAAGAAGGTGGATGGGATTTAAGTGCGGTGAACATGGATGATTTGAAAGAGTCTAAAGCAACCTTCGTATTTGGACAAATGAATGAACCACCCGGAGCAAGAGCTCGTGTGGCTTTAAGTGGATTAACGATTGCTGAATATTTCCGTGATGGAGATGGAACTGGACAAGGAAAAGACATTTTGTTTTTCGTAGATAATATCTTCCGTTTTACACAGGCTGGTTCGGAGGTTTCTGCCTTGCTTGGTCGTATGCCAAGTGCGGTGGGTTACCAACCTACTTTGGCAACTGAAATGGGTTTGATGCAAGAGAGAATCACTTCTACAAAAAATGGTTCGATTACATCTGTTCAAGCGGTGTATGTTCCTGCAGATGATTTAACCGATCCGGCTCCTGCTACTACCTTTGCGCATTTGGATGCGACGACGGTATTGAGCAGAAAAATTGCGGATCTTGGTATCTATCCTGCGGTGGATCCCTTGGATTCAACTTCTAGAATCTTAACTCCATTGATTGTTGGTGATGAGCATTACAATACTGCCAACAGAGTTAAATTAATTTTACAACGCTACAAAGAATTACAAGATATTATTGCAATCCTTGGTTTGGATGAACTAAGTGATGATGATAAGCAAACAGTTTCCAGGGCTCGTAAGGTACAACGTTTCTTGAGTCAGCCTTTTTTTGTTGCTGAACAGTTTACGGGTTTGAAAGGTGTACTAGTTCCTATTGAAGATACTATTCGCGGTTTCAACGCTATCATGGATGGTGAAGTGGATGAATATCCTGAAGCTGCTTTTAACTTAGTAGGTACACTTGAAGATGCTATTGAAAAAGGTAAGAAAATGATGGCGGCAGCAACTGCTTAAATCTTTTCAAGAACTTTTTTATAAATAATCATTGAAGTCGATAAATAATTTGTTCACCAATAAACCAGGCTCTCTTTTGGAGACAAGGGTATGAATTTAGAAATATTAACTCCTGAAAAAAAGATATTTAGTGGCGAAGTATACGGTGTTCAATTACCTGGTATCACTGGTTCTTTTGAAGTACTAGATAAACATGCCCCGATGGTGGGCGCATTGAAGGCTGGTAAACTTAAAGTACTCACAGATAAGGTTTCTACCACTTCCTATTCTATTCTTAGTGGTTTTGTGGAGGTGTTGAATAATAAAACGATTGTACTAATAGAAGGCGCCGAAGAACTTTAACACGCTCTATTCATTAAATATTTAGCCCCTTTTTAGGGGCTTTTTTATTCGACAAGTTTTTTGTTTGAAAAGGAATGTTCAGTGTATCAGTACCATCAGTCGACTTGTTTTTTAAGTTGTAAATGAGACCAAGCCGTCAATGGAAAAAATAATAGAAGCCAGAAGAAATCGAATTGACCAGTTAATAAAAACATAGAAAGGGTAATTATTAAAACATACAAAGGGTAGGTGAAAAACAAGAGTCCTACCATGATTGAGTCAAAGTGATCTGTATCGTTTGTTTTTTTTGTAATGATTTTTTTTAATGGGTAGTAAAGCGGAGCATGCAAAAGCCATCCAGCTATCGAGGGCGCAAAGAGTATTATTTTTTTAAGGATAGGTTGGGGAATAAAAAAATAGCTTCGTATTTTTTCTTTATTTGATTTTTCAATTTCATATACAAAGTTAGAAAGTTGTTGTTGAGCAACCTTATTAAAGCTTTGAATGGCTTTTCCAAAACCCTCTTTGCAATCAACTTCTTTTGCAGTGATGAGATCGCCTAAAAACAAATGAATGTTTTTTCCAAATTTATTGAATGAACTATAATTTATTCCAATGGGTAATACTTTTAGGGGAATGCCTTCTTGCCAGCTACTGATGGCTAATCTTGCCGTTCCTTTCATGAGTGGTCGAAGATGCCATTCGTTGATACATCTGCCTTCTATAAAAATTAGCACGATGCCATTTTGGTTGAAAATTTTTTTGCAGCGATCAAAAGTGTTGTAGTTATCAGATATATTTTCCACTCCTTCACTGATTCGATAGACAGGCAATAGTTTAAGCGAAACTAAAATTTTAGTAATCAATTTCCCATTAAATGCATCTCCTCTTGCGAGGGAGTAAATGGGTTTATTGAAGAGGGTACATAAGATGATTGCATCTAGAAAAGAATTAGGATGGTTTACGGCAAGAAGGAGTGGGCCTTCGGACTTGAATAATTCTTTTTTATTTATTTGAATATCCCTGCAATAGAATTTGATAGCAGCCCTTGCAATAATTTTTACAAATTGGTATAGCATTTGTTCGAGGTAAGCAATGGATTTAGTCCTATTGATTGATCAGTTTGTTGAACAAATGTAAGTCAAAATTTATCAGTTTAGAAAGTGGCGGAAGGCCTTAATTCAGTTGAGGGTCGATGGGGTAGTTGATCATCATTTCATAATCACCTCCAAGTTGTCTTAGGCTATCTTTCCAAATTTTATCAGGAGATGAGTGAAAAATTAAATTACTAGTAGCCTTAGCCGTTGTCCAAGTATTTTCTTTTAATTCATCTTTGAGTTGTCCTTTACTCCAGCCGCTATAACCTATAAAAAAACGAATTTTAGCAAGGTCTATTTCATTGTTTTTTATGAGTTGGGAGGCTATTTCAAAATCTCCTCCCCAATAAATGTCTTTCAATATTTGTTGTCCACCTGGAATAAGTTTGGGGTATTGGTGTAAAAAATGGACAGTGTTTATCTGAACAGGTCCGCCATAGAAGACTGGAACAGGAAATCCTTCGAAATTACTCATCAGAGAATCGAGGGTTTCATCAAAGGGTTTGTTCAAAACAAAACCAACGGTACCTTCTTGATCGTGTTCACATATTAATGCTACTGACCTTGTAAAATGAGGGTCCTTCAAGAAAGGTTCTGCAATTAATAATATTCCAGTAGCGGGAGAAATCATATTTCTAAATTAAATAATTATTTCTCACAGTACTAATATTGTTTTAGTTTTTTTTATAAATGGGATTCTAAAACCTTCGTTAAAATATTTTTTTAGAGATTAAAAATTAATTTGGTAGCCATTATTGGTTTACTTTTATAACAATGAAACGCATTTTTCCAGTAATCACGGTTTTAATTTTGCTTTCGCTGTTGGGAATTATTTTTTTCCAGATTTTATGGATTAAGGGAACCCTTGAGTTAGAAGAGCAAAAATTTTATGAGCATGTAAGTCTGGCTACTTCGCAGGCAGCTACTGATTTGATGGAAGAGAAAGGCAATCTTATGCCTTTAAGGAGAAAGAGTGAGGCATTGTTTCGGAGTGAGAGTCAGCTTGAAATTTTTAGGCCTACGGTTGCACAAAAATATAGTGGGGATGAAATCAATCGGATCATTCGAAAAGCATTCGATAAAAAAAATCTAAGAAATGTTCCTTTTGAATTTGCGATTAGTCCTACGTCATTAATTGGCGAAGAAATCCAATCAGCCAATTTTTATAAATTATATGCAGACTCAGTAAATAATAAACTTCATGTTATTCAATTAGAGTCACCAGTAGGAAGCCTTGCAGAGGGTATCTCTCCACAGGAAGTATTGATTGTGACTGTACCCCATGCAAAAAAACTTATTTGGCAGTCGCTTACCTGGTTCATTATCGGAGCCATTATTTTCCTTTTGATTATTATTACTGCATTTTTTCTTACAGTGAGAGCTTTGTTAAAACAAAAAAAGTTAAGTGAAATAAAATCAGATTTTATCAATAATATGACCCATGAATTTAAAACTCCGCTGGCTACGATTTCGCTTGCTGTGGATGCTTTAAAGAATGAGAAAGTAATCAATGACCGTGAGAAAATGAATTACTTTACGGGGATTATCAAGGAAGAAAATAAGCGAATGAATAGACAGGTAGAAACTATTCTTCAAGCTGCATTGCTGGATAGGCAGCTGGTTCAATTGAATCTTAAAAAAATGCACGCGCACGATTTAATTAATAGTGCCTTAAGTAATATCAATCTTCAAGTAGATGAGATTCATGGTCGATTGGAGGTTAGTCTTAAAGCTGTGGAGGATTTTATTTTAGCAGATGATGTACACTTCACTAACCTTATCAGTAACCTACTTGATAATGCAGTTAAATACTCAAAAGACGACCTTCGAATTATAATCAGTACACAAACGGAAGGCAATCGATTAAAGATCAAAATTGAGGACAATGGAATAGGTATGACTAAGGAAACAGCGAATAGGATATTTGAAAAATTTTACCGTGCTCACAACGGTAATCTGCACAATGTTAAGGGCTTTGGACTTGGACTTAATTATGTAAAAATGATGGTTGATTCGCACCACGGCAGCATAAAAGTTGAAAGCGTTTTGGGAAAAGGAAGTAGTTTTTTATTGAGTTTCCCATTGGTTAAAAATTAGAAAGTCCCTCTTGTAGTTTCCCCCTGATTTGTACTGTTTAATTTTTTTGGACAAGCATTGGTTAATTTTCAGTCACTATTTGCTATAATAATTGGCCTAAACAAACCATGTTTAGCCCTCTTTTTTGTGACATTACTTACCGTTTTTGGCCCTTTCCCTACTGCAATTTTCATAATCCACAGGTTATACACCTATATACACAGGTTATTCACTCCGTAAACACCCTTTTTACTACTTAAAGTTATACTGAGCGAGCATTTCAGCTTGTGGATAAAAATGTTTATATCATTTTAGATGTAAAAGTGGGAAAAGGTGTTATTTTGTGGTAATAATTTGATACATATTAAATAACTTATTAAATGATTGGTTTTTTAGGCGAATATGAGGCTACGATGGATGCCAAAGGGCGTTTTCTTTTGCCAGCCGGCTTTAAAAAGCAGCTGTCAGAGGAAGGGGCGGGGCAATTTGTGATCAATCGAGGCATTGAGGCTTGTTTGAGTTTATATCCCATGCAGAGCTGGGAACCAATTTTTGCGGAAGTAAGTAAGTTGAATGATTTTGATCCTAAGGTTAGACAGTTTCGTAGATATTTTTTGAATGGAGCTACCCAGCTGGAGTTGGATACAGCTGGAAGGTTATTAATTCCAAAGGCTTTAATGGAGTATGCAGGATTAGAAAAAGATGTGGTACTAGTGTCAGCCGTAAATAAAATTGAAATCTGGGACGCGGTTAAGTATAAAATGTTCTTTGAATCTTTTTCACCAGAATCCTATAGTAATCTGGCCAATGAAGTGATGAATAAAAATGATGAAAAACTGAAAAGCTGACATGTTGAAAAAAGCGCCCACTGACGAAAGTAATTTGCCCCTCCATTCATCAGCGGATCAGTTGAATTATCACATACCCGTTCTACTTCAGGAAACCATCGAGGGATTGGCTGTTAAGGCAGATGGAGTTTATGTGGATTGCACATTTGGTGGAGGTGGACATAGCAAGGAATTATTAGCGCAACTAGGTGAAAAGGGAGTTTTGGTTGCCTTTGACCAAGATGAAGATGCTAGAAAAAACCTTCCAAATGATAGCAGAATAATTTTTGTGCCACAAAACTTTCGTCATCTTCAACGCTTTTTGCGCTTACATAAAATTACTCAGGTCGATGGGATATTGGCTGATCTTGGAGTTTCTAGCCACCAGTTTGATAAGGCTGAAAGGGGATTTTCAATTCGCTTTGATGCAGCGCTCGATATGCGAATGGATCAGCGACAAAAAACTACAGCAGCCGATGTTCTCAAGAAATTTACTGAGCTACAGCTACACAAAATGTTAGAACAATATGGTGAAGTTACCAATGCAAAAACATTGGCAAAGACAATTGTTCAGCAAAGGGTATTGATGCCAATTAAAACTATTCAACAATTTAAGCAAGCAGTTGAGTCAGTAGTAAAGGGAAATCCTCAAAAATATTTCGCTCAAGTATTTCAAGCTTTAAGAATAGAAGTCAATGATGAAATGGGTGCATTAAAAGAACTATTGCAGCAAACCCCTGCTTTATTAAAATCTGGTGGAAGAGTGGCTATCATTACTTTTCATTCATTGGAAGATAGGTTGGTAAAGAATTTTTTTAAGACTGGAAGTTTTTCCGAAGAGGTGGTAGATGAATTGTATGGAGGTAAGCCAGAAAGTCAATTTAAAATTCTTACTAAAAAACCAATCTTACCAACTGATGTTGAAACAAGGCAAAATAAAAGATCTAGAAGTGCAAAATTGAGATTGATTGAAAAAAAATAATCACTCAGTTAATGGTTGGTAAAACAACTAAATCAAGTGATTCATATTTAGTAAAAATGTTTGAAGATAAGTTTATACAAAAAGAAGAACCGATTGCTGTAAAAAGGGATTGGAAAATTATTCTAAGCCATAAATGGGTGGTTAAGAATATTCCCTTCTTTCTTTTTTTAGCAGTTTTGGCGGTGTTGTATATCTACAATGGTCATCATTCCGATAAGTTAATTAGAAAAATGGGAGAAACTGAAAAGCATATTAAGGAGTTAGAATACGAATATAAAACAGTTAAGAGTGAGGTTATTTTTAGAAGTAAAGCAAGTGAATTAATAAAAGCGGTAGAACCGATGGGGCTGAAAGAACTGACATCTGCTCCAGTTATTTTGTTGCAGGATACACCTGAAAAGTAGGAGCTGAAATTAAAATAGTTTAAAAGAAATAACTGAAAACTAAGAAAATTAAAAAAGTATTTTAAAAATAACAATCGAACAAAAAAATAAAAGTATTGGATATTAAAAAAGACATATTGTGGCGAGTGTATCTCTGTTTTATAGGGATTATATTACTGGGCGCAGTTGTATTGGGCAGAGCTTTTTTCTTACAACAGGTTCAAGGTGCTTATTGGAAAAGCATGGGTGATAGTTTGCATTTAAAATATGTACCACTAGTAGCAGAGCGGGGAACTATTTTTAGTGAAGATGGAAATATGTTAAGCACTTCTATTCCAATTTTTGATGTGTACATAGACTTTGGAGCGGATGGGTTAAGAGAAAAAAATGGAAAACGGTTTAGACAATATTCGGATACTTTGAGTAGTTGTTTAGCCAATCTTTTTAAAGATAAAACCAAGGAAGCCTATTTGAATGAGCTGCAAATGGCCTATAAAAATGTAGATCGATATTATACTTTGAAAAAGAAAATTTCTTTTTTGGAGTATGAGCAGTTGAGAGAATTTCCATTGGTAAAATTGGGAAGAAATAAAAGTGGTTTTATGATTGATCCACGTGATAAACGCATCAATCCATATGCATTGTTAGCGAGTAGAACCATCGGTTTATCAAGAGATAATGCGAAGTTGAATGTTGGCCTTGAACAGAGTTACGATAGTTTATTGCGTGGCAGAACTGGTCAGCGATTGATGCGTTACATCGCTGGAGCCTACATGCCGGTAGAAGGTGCTGAAGTAGAGCCTGAAAATGGAAAGGATATTATCACCACTTTAGATACCTACATTCAAGACATTACTGAAAGTGCTTTAATGAATATGGTGGTGGGTAATAATTCTAATCATGGAACTGTAATAGTAATGGAAACAGCTACTGGTAAGATTAAAGCAATCGCTAATCTAGGTAAACAACCCAATGGAACTTATGTGGAAGATTTAAATTATGGAATTGCGAAGGCTACTGAGCCTGGTTCTATTTTTAAACTCGCTACCTTATTAAGTTTACTAGAAGACAAGTACGTTACTAAAAATACTATTGTGGATTGTGAAGGTGGTGCTAAATCTTTTTACGGATTAAAAATAAAAGATGCGCATTTGGGAGCAGGTTCAATTACTGTCAAAGATGCATTTTCTTCAAGTAGTAATGTGGCATTTGCAAAATTAGCGGATCAGTATTATCACAATGACCCTTCAAAATTCTTATCTCACTTACATCATTTACGATTGGATACTTTAACAGGTATTGATATCACAGCTGCTTCTGCTAGGCCAACTATTAAAAGTCCTAAAAACAGAAGCTGGTCAAAGACTACGATACCTTATATGGCGCACGGTTATGAGGAATTACTCACTCCATTGCACTTGCTAATGGTCTACAATGCAGTTGCTAACAATGGAACTATGGTGCAGCCCTATTTAGTTAATTCAGTAAATCAGTATGGCATAGAAGTAAAAAGAATATTACCTAAGGTGTTGGTAAATAAAATATGCAGTGATGAAACGCTTGCGCAATTGAAGGAGTGCTTAAAAGCAGTGGTAGATAGTGCGCATGGAACTGGCCATAAAGTATTGTATGACTCTAATTATTCTATTTCTGGAAAAACTGGAACAGCAGTTACCGCATTGGATAATCGTGGTTACAATAAGGGCAATAAAATTTATCAAGCATCTTTCATGGGTTATTTTCCATCAGAAAAGCCAGCTTATACCATTGCTGTAGTTATTCAAAACAGTGCTCAATCAAAATTGATTTACGGTGCTGATGTTTCTGGAAAAGTATTCAAGGAAATAAGTGATAAGATTTATGCTCGTTATTTAAGCAATCAAAAATTTAAAAGAAGTCTAACTCCCGATACTTTACAATACCGTTATTATGGAATGAAGAATGAATTGAATTCCATTTTTACACAATTGAATTTGCCCTTTGTAGATTCAGCTCTTGGAGGATACTGGAGAACTATGCAAATGAGAGACAACTCAGCAGTTTTTAATTTACCAGAAACTGCAACTACCCCTGCTTTGGTTATTCCTAGTGTAGTTGGCATGGGTTTAAAAGATGCTGTGTACTTGATGGAAAATAAGGGGTTGAAAGTAATGGCTACTGGAAGAGGAAGAGTATTTAGTCAATCCTTAGAAGCAGGTGCCTCGTTTATTAAAGGACAAACTGTAACAATATTTTTAAATTGATTTTAGCAGACCTACTATATAAAGTTAGCATTCGAGCGGTATTGGGTAATACCAATATCGAGGTAAATGATTTGCAAATCGATTCACGAAAAGTGGGTGAGGCGAGTTGTTTTATTGCAATCAAGGGAAGTGTTATTGATGGACATCAGTTTATTGATATTGCAATTAAAAATGGCGCAAAAGCAATTCTGTGTGAGGTGCTTCCGATTGAGGTAAGTGAAAAGGTAACCTATGTTCAGGTCGAAAACAGTGCAGTTGCTGTTGGTTTTGTAAGTCATAATTTTTATGGGGCACCTTCTGAAAAAATCAAGTTGGTGGGAGTTACGGGTACCAATGGCAAAACCACTATTGTTACTCTATTATGGAAATTATTTACTGCATTAGGGAAAGAATGTGGTTTGATCAGCACTATTCAAAATCAAATTGGCGATACCATTATAGTTTCTACACATACTACTCCTGATGCAATTAGTTTGAATTCAATGTTGCGTAAAATGGTAGATGCAGGTTGTAAATACGTTTTCATGGAATGTAGTAGTCACGCAATTCATCAGCATCGTATTTCAGGGTTGCAATTTACGGGAGCACTATTTAGCAATATTAGCCACGACCATCTTGATTACCATAGCACGTTTGAAGAATATATCAGCGTAAAAAAATCTTGGTTTGATGGACTTCCTTCCACAGCATTTGCTATTAGTAATGCAGATGACAAAAGGGGTAGAGTAATGCTGCAGAATACGATGGCGAAGAAATATTATTACAGTCTCAAAACAATGGCTGATTGTAAAGGAAAGATTCTTGATAATAGTCTTACCGGTTTACATATGTTGGTAAATGATATAGACGTTTACTTTAGAATGATTGGTGAGTTCAATGCTTATAATTTATTAGCAGTATTTGAAGCAGCAATTTGTTTGGGCCAAGATAAAAATTTGGTTTTACAATTATTGAGCAGTTTGGATGGTGCAGAAGGCAGGTTTGATTATATGGTAAGTAGCCGCGAAAAAATAATTGGCATCATAGATTATGCTCATACGCCAGATGCATTGTTGAATGTATTGGCTACGATAAAAAAATTGCGCCAAGGTAATGAGCGAATTATAACAGTGGTAGGATGCGGAGGCGATAGAGATAAAACCAAGAGACCAATAATGGCGGCTGTAGCATGTGAATATAGTGATCAAGTAATCTTTACTTCTGACAATCCAAGAAATGAAGATCCTCTTGAAATATTACATGAAATGGAACTAGGCGTTAATGTAGTAGCTAGGAAAAAATACATCACCATCGCTGATAGGAAGGAAGCAATCAAGACAGCGGTAAAACTAGCGTTAAAAGAAGATATCATTTTGATAGCAGGAAAAGGACATGAAAAATATCAAGAGATAAAAAAAGTGAAATATGATTTTGATGACAAGAAACTTTTGAATGAAATGTTTGAATTGATGGAGAGATAGCTCAGTAAGCTGATGATTACTCAAGTTATAAGTAAGGATATATTATAAAATAAAAAAGTAGTAAAAGAGCAAATTAAAAAATATGCTGTATCATTTATTTCATTGGCTTAATGAATCAGGATATAAATTTCCTGGAAGTAAATTATTTGACTTCATCACTTTTCGTGTGATGTTGGCAGTTATTTTGAGTCTATTTATTACTACTGTATATGGCAAAAAGTTAATTGCTTTTCTTCAAAAAAAGCAGTTGGGAGAAAGTGTTAGGGAATTGGGTTTGGAGGGAGAGCAGCAAAAGAAAGGAACACCTACAATGGGAGGAATTATAATCCTACTGGCTATTTTAATACCTACTTTATTGTTGGCAAATCTCGACAAGGTGTACATCCGATTGATGCTGCTTTGTACTGTTTGGTTGGGTACGATTGGTTTTATTGATGATTATTTAAAAATTCGATCTAAACGTATTGCACTTGCTAAAGGAGTTGATTACAAAAAAAGCAATAGTGATGGATTGGCTGGAAGATTTAAAATATTTGGTCAGGTTATGTTGGGAATCATTGTGGGAGCAACTCTATATTTTACTCAAAGTGTAGTAGTGCAAAGGGAAGTGTACAATCCTGATTTTTCATTGGTGAAAGATTCTGTTTTAAGACCGGGTGAAAAATTAATGAGTGATAGCTTTAATGTAGCAACGATCGATGGTAGAAAACATCTTTTTGTAAAAGTAAAATCTCCTATCACTACTATACCTTTTGTGAAAACGCATGAATTTAATTATGCCAAATTGCTGCCTAAAAATTTACAAGACTACACCTATTTGCTTTATATTCTTATTGTAATATTTATAGTAACTGCTGTGAGTAATGGTGCCAATATAACCGATGGTTTGGACGGTTTAGCTACAGGAGTGAGTGCTATTATTGGAATTAGTCTAGGGATTTTTGCTTACGTAAGTGGTAATATAAAGTTTGCGGAATACCTCAATATAATGTACATCCCTAATTTAGGAGAGTTGTCAATTTTTATTGCGGCTTTTGTGGGTGCATGTATCGGTTTTCTTTGGTACAACTCATATCCTGCACAAGTTTTCATGGGAGATACCGGTAGCCTTGCGTTAGGTGGAATCATTGCAGCATTGGCAATCATCGTTCGTAAAGAATTATTGATTCCAATTTTTTGCGGTGTTTTTTTAGTAGAAAATTTAAGTGTGATGATTCAGGTAGGGTATTTTAAATATACCAAGCGAAAGTATGGTGAGGGGCGAAGAGTTTTTTTAATGAGTCCGCTGCATCACCATTATCAAAAATTAGGATACCATGAAAGTAAGATTGCTGTTCGATTTTGGATTGTTACAATTTTATGTGTAGTCGTAGCCATTGTTACATTGAAATTGAGATAAAAAATATAGACATCGGGTATAAAAAAATGCAAAAAAAATTAGTCATATTAGGAGCAGGTGAAAGCGGAATTGGAACTGCTCTATTGGCTATTCAGCAAGGATATCAAGTATTTGTTAGTGATGGTGGAAAAATTAAAGAGGAGTATAAAAAAGAATTACAAACCAATAACATTGACTTTGAAGAATTGGGACATACAGAAGAAAAAATATTTGAAGCAGATGAGGTAATGAAAAGTCCGGGTATTCCAGAGAAAAATGAGCTAGTAAAAAAAATAAGACAAAAGGGGATTGCTATTATTAGTGAAATTGAATTTGCCTTTAGATATAAGGGTGATAGTAAAATAATTGCTATCACGGGTAGTAATGGAAAAACAACTACTACCGCACTAACATGGCATATTTGTAAGCATGCAGGAATTGATTGTGCAATGGTTGGTAATATCGGATATTCTTTTGCAAGACAATTAGCGCTAGATCCAAAATCTTTATATGTGATAGAGATTAGTTCTTTTCAATTGGATGATATTAAAACTTTTCGTCCAGATGTGGCGATACTTACCAATATCACCGAAGATCATTTAGATAGGTATGATTACAAAATGCAAAATTATATCGATAGTAAGTTTAGAGTAGCAGAAAATCAAGAGATCAACGATGTTTTTATTTTCAATTTAGATGATGTTATTACCAATCAAAATATAAATAAATATCCCATTCAATCAACTTTATATCCCATTACAATGAGTAAAGAACTACCACAGGGTGCGTACCTGACAAACGCTCAGATGCACTTAAAATGGAAAGCGGAGGAAATGCATATGAGCATAGAAGATTTTGCATTGAAAGGAAAACACAACCAGTATAATAGTATGGCTGCAAGTTTAGGTGCTACGGCAGTGGGTATTAAAAAAGAAATTATCAGGGAGTCGCTACAAACTTTCCAAAGTCTAGAACACCGAATGGAGCCAGTGGCTAAAATAAAAGGAGTTCAGTTTATCAATGATTCAAAAGCTACCAATGTCAATAGTACTTGGTTTGCATTGGAAAGTATTGATAAGCCAACCATTCTAATATTGGGTGGTGTAGATAAAGGCAATGACTACTCGCTTTTAAATGATCTGGTTAAAGAAAAAGTAAAAGCCATTGTTTGCATGGGTATTGATAATCGGAAGATACAGGAAGCTTTCGGAGACTTTGTTTCATTGATTGTTAACGCAAGTTCTGCTGAGGAGGCTGTAAAGGCAGCATTTCATTTTTCGGATAAAGGAGATGTTGTTTTACTTAGTCCAGCCTGCGCAAGTTTCGATCTTTTTAAAAATTATGAGGATCGGGGAAATCAATTTAAAACTGCAGTAAAAAATTTATAAGAAAATAAAATTCGAAGCATTAAGCTAAGAATACAAAATTAAAATATCCAACCTGTCTCCAAGCAGTAGGAGAAAATATATGACAGAGCAAAAATCCATATTAAAAAAATTGTTTGGAATTCCACCAATAGAAGAGGGGGTCTTTAATACTTCTATCAGGGGAGTTGAAGGGATGAGTGGAAATCTTGTGCGGAAGACAAGTGGAGATAAAGTAATATGGGCGATTGTGATCATTCTTTCATTGATCAGCTTATTGGTGGTTTATAGCAGTACTGGCTCATTGGCATATAAATACAGTAAGAGTACGGAAAGTTATCTTTTTAAACAATTTGCATTAATTATTTCAGGTGTAATTTTTATTTATTTTGCACATCGTGTCAATTACACCTTTTACTCTAGGGTTGCCAAAATATTATTTTTAATCTCTATTCCCTTATTAATCTATACCTATTTTTTTGGCACCACTTTGAATGAAGGTAGTCGTTGGATTAAACTCCCTGTAATCAATCAAACTTTTCAAACATCTGATCTTGCAAAGTTAGCACTGTTTATGTATTTGAGTCGACAATTGAGTAGAAAGCAACAGGTCATCAAAGATTTTAAGAAAGGATTTTTACCGATTATTATTCCCATTCTTGTAATATGTGTTTTAATTGCTCCAGCTAATTTATCAACTGCTATGTTGGTAGCTGGAACAAGTTTTATGCTAATGTTTATTGGCCGTGCTAA
>Ga0214919_10000260_pt1 | contig 89020 bp, 102 predicted proteins | sample LL1503_MetaG_FD_177994 | JGI IMG/M metagenome (GOLD analysis project Ga0214919, IMG submission 177994) | Freshwater microbial communities from Lake Lanier, Atlanta, Georgia, United States - LL-1503 | ecosystem: Environmental > Aquatic > Freshwater > Lake | place: USA: Georgia | collected...
ACTATTCAACTCACTCCACCACCTCATTGATCCATTGATATCTCTTCTGCGTTCCCACATCATGCCCCATTCTCTTACTTATTGCCTCCAGGCTTTTTAGAGGAGCATTGAAGTCTAATTTTGAACACCTGAAATCTTCAAATTTCAAATTCCAGATTAAACCGTGCCATCGCCATTTCCTTAAAAATAAAATTGAACTCTAGACTCCGATAATCAAATAGTCGCTAACATAAAGCAAATTATCCATATTATAGTAAGATGGCATCCTTTCCTTTACTAGTAAATGAAACAGCTGGTGGCAAGACCATGCTATGGTCCATCAGAGTAACTAAGACAAAGGAAGGCTATGGGCGAATCGAGGTTGAGCGTGGCCAAGAAGGCGGCAAGGTCATCCATGAAGAGAAGATTGTTACAGAAGGTAAGAATATTGGGAAAAAGAATGAAACGAGTCCTTTAGAACAGGCAATCCTTGAAGCCAGATCCACTATGGGCAAAAAAATGTCGGCTGGATATGTTGAAGCAAAGCCTAGAGGTGGTGCTGGTGGGCCATCCTTGTCTGCGGCAGCATCCGTCAAAGTGGAACCAAGGGCTGGAGCGGGTGGACCTGAGCCTACCAGTGCCAAAGCATCCGCCATGAGCACTGCTGAATCCATCGCACCCTCTAGAGCTGCGGCAATTGACACAGAGGTGCCTTTGCCAATGTTAGCAGAACGATTTCAGGATCGTGGTTCTAAGATTGACTATCCTGCGTATGTTCAGCCTAAGTTTGATGGTACACGTACTGTTGCTATCTGTGGTGTTAAAGGGGCTGCTCCTTGCCTCTTTAGTCGCACTCGAAAGTCCTATCCTCACTTGGAACACATCCAAGAAGTTGTACGACAGCTTCCGAAAGGGCTCATTCTTGACGGTGAACTGTATACAGATGAATACAACTTCCAAGAAATTGTGGGGACAGTCAAGAAGAAGACATTGACAAAAGATGATGCTGTGAAGCATGGACATATTCAGCTTCACGTATATGATATTATCATTGATGGTATAGCATTTGAAAAGCGATTTGAGATGTTAGAAGCTGTCTTTGAACGTTTTGAAAGCAAGATTGGCACAGTTCTTCAGCTGTGTAAGACAGAAGTTGTTGATAGTCCTGAAGAGGTTGTTGAAAAGCATGACGAATATGTGGAGGAGGGATATGAAGGGATTATGATTCGCAATGCGAAAGGGATGTATAAGGTTGGTGGACGATCCAATGATCTTCAAAAGCTAAAGACCTTTATGGATGCTGAATATGAGATTGTGGGGTTTTATGAGGGTGATGGGGCGGAAAAGGGCTGTGTTATGTGGAGGTGTAAAACGGGTGATGGAAAGGTGTTTGGCTGTAGGCCTAAGGGGACGCATGAGGAGCGTGCGGAACTGTATAAGCATGGATCTGAGTACATTGGTAAGATGTTAACAGTGAAGTTTCAGGAACTCACGGAAGATGGAATCCCAAGGTTTCCTGTGGGGATTGCTATCAGAGACTATGAATAAGATATTAGAATTATTATTTGTCTTGTAATGTTATTACGGAACAAATAATATTTTTTGAGGATTATCGGCGACGGCGTGTGGACTTCTTAGACTTCTTGGACTTCTTTGTTTTTCGAGGACGACGGCGACCGCCCTTTAAAGGTTCTCTCTTACATACGAATCGCATAGAATCAGATGGCGATGATGCTGGTGTTGAACTAGAGCTACTTGGAGATATAGATTCAGAAGATGCTGGTGGTAAGGGGACAGGAACGCTAGTAGTCGGCTTTAAATTTATAACACTGTCGACTAAATTGTCAGCATCGTTAAGTGTTTTTTTCGCAGTTGTTGATAAATTCTTATCAGCAACGCCAGGTGATCTGTCAACAATTGGAAGTAACATTTTCACTTTATAACTTAATTCTTCAATAAGACTAAATACCCTGTAAAACTCCTTGTCTATTTGTAAAAATTTAATATTTAACGCAGTAATTTCATCAGAATTAGATATAGTTGGTATTGTAATTTTGTTTAATTCAGCTGTAAATGACTCTTTGGTTTCGTAGAAACCATTAAATAATACATTTTTTCTTTCAAGTAATGTACTATTTTGTGTATCGGATGAATATTTTTTATCTGGATCATATGTACTTTTAACGCCAATTCGTGAAATTCCAACTGTAAGTACTGCGGCCGCAGTACTATGTTCTTTATTTCTATAAACAGACGTACCATCTATGCTAGCTTTCATAATTTCATCTAAAGCCCTGTAGTAATCACTCACTGAACCTTTTAGTATATCAATATTACGACTAGTTTTTCTAAATTGTGACATTTTTTCCCTTTTTTGTTCAACAATACTTTTTACTTTACTGGATGCCCCACTTTTAGAACCTAAATTTACTGACGAACCTTTTGGTGTTGTAGAGTTTGATTTAGTACCAGTACCTGTTTCATCAACAACAATTGGAGGGACGAGTGGAGGCAACCCTAATTTTAAGGCACCAAGTAACTTTGCTCGTTCTTTCAATGACCCTGATGGGAGAGTACTTGTTGAGGACGATGATACTACTGACGAAGAACTAGAAGCACTAGGATCAACACGAGAAGCTGACTTACCAGCAACTGTTAGTAAGGAACCTCTTGATGATGACAAACTAGACGCAGGTTTAGCACTAGGTGCTGGTGGCGGAGGGGGGGGTCCAGATACAGTCAAAGGTGAGGAGGTACTTGAAGATGATGAAGAACTAGCAGCAGAAGATGGTAATGATTCTGATAATGTTTTAATTTGAGATTCTAACCCCCTCTTCTGTTCTTCTAATGCTCGTAATTGTTCCATGTCTTTTGACGTTAAACTTCCAGTACCCCTGACATCTAAAGATCTAATGGAAGTATTTATTTCTTCCAGTGTAGCCTGTAAATCTGCCAATCTATCCCCCCCCACCATCCTTGATCGTCTCCGCATCTTTTTTGTTTTCATATTGGACTTCGCCATCTAGATACTCTACAAAATAATGAGAATTAAAATACCGGAACCGATCTAAACAAACAAACGTATTATATACTAATGAACTCTACAAATACAACTAGTTCAGCCGGTGTGTCCGTAGAGCCGACCATCATTAATAATGGAATCAGTCTCTTTCAAGGATTTATAATTGGCCTAGTAATGTCTGTTTATGCCGCGATCCCTTGGAATCTACTGTTTATTTATACACGCAAGTATGGGCTAGGACTCTATACACTCGACAAACACGAAGACTGTTTACGTATCCAAAAGCGTATTAAGAGCACAAGCAGTCATATTTACAACGGTACGAAAGGCACTGGGTACGCAATAGGCTTTTGGTATTATTTGTACTGTAGCAATCATAATGAACAATATGATGTATGGATGATTGCGACAGAAGATTCCTATAAAAAATTAATAGAAGATACTGACGATGATGATACTGAAGCCACTGTTCAAAAGCGTGATGATGTAACTGGTGAAATGGTAACAGTTCAAAAGAAAAATATTCATATTCTTGATCGCTGTGGATCTTATACAAATACATGGTATCGTACCCGAGAGCTGAAGAATTATGACTGTGAACCTAGACCTGAACAGCAGATCATTATTGATGGGATTAAGAAACAGTTTGAACTAAAGCGTCGCTGTGTCGCATTGATTCACGGCCCCCCTAATACAGGAAAATCAGCCGTTGGTCTCCTGTTAGCAAAGGAATATGGGGGGTTTTACACGAATAGCTTTGAGCCCTGGGAGCCTGGCGATACAATAAATAATGTAGCCGAAGAAGCGATTCCATTGAAGGAAAAGCCCCTTATTGTTTCCATGGATGAGATCGACAGGCCGCTGGAACGTATTAACAATACTATTCCTCACCACAAAAATGTAAATATTGCCATCAAGGACAAGACAGGATGGAACCGATTTTTTGACAATTTTAATCGCGGTCTGTATCCAAACGTGATTATCCTTCTCACAACCAATAAAACGCCTAGTTATTTCGATTTATTGGATGATTCATATATGAGAGAGGGGCGGGTCGATTTGACCTTTGAAATGAAAGTCAAAGAGGAGTAAGTTATTTGCCACATGATCCGCCCTTCTTACAGACACTACAGTTACACTTATTATTGGGATCGCATGAATCCTCGCCGTCAGATCGGCAACACGAGTTACATGCCGATACGCGGATGTTTTCAATGTCCAAGAAGCTGTCAGTAGATGAGCCAAATGCCATGTATATGGCAAAGACTACCAATAAGACTACAGCTATTATAACCGGAATACGCATAGATCCCTTCTTCATTCTACTAAGGGCAACTATTCTTTGAGAGACTTATAGAGGGTTTCTAGTAAATAGGACTCTTCATGAACGGCTTTTCCATAGACTAAGAGTCCCTGTTTTATGGTAAACGACGTGATAAAATACATTGTGGCGATAATGATACATAATTTTAGACCATCGTATGTATCAAATACTTGAAAGGCCAAATAAATCGCAACAAGAAACCCGACAGACGCCAGGCCCCTAATGATCATCTTGACCTTACTGACCTCTTCAGGGCATATGTAGGATTCAATGGTCGATGCTAAAAGACCGAGAGTCAATGTCCCATATAGAACCTGATTTTTACTGTCTGTAAGGTCCAGAAAGACAGAATAGTCTGACAAGGGTCTCAAGAAGAGCATGAGAAAGACGTAGACGATCCCTGAATACCAGAAGGGGTTGTCGATCGCCCTGTGGTCTTTTGGTACTGATTCGTTATAGGCATAGATATCGGATAAATAGAAGGCTGTGCTAGCGATGGCCATCATGATGACGAAGGATATGTCATGAATAGAAAAGACCGTGACAATTCCAATGATGAATGCCTTGATCAGTTCCGTAGTCGCAGGATCTACGAGATCTCGGATTTCCTTGACATCTACAATTTCATCATAGACCTTGAACAGAATCCCTGCGACCAAGGCAAGTATAATTAATTTAGAATCTAGCATGAACCCTTGCTAGATTCTAGATATAAGAATGTGGGTTACTAACTCATTGAAGAAAGCTATATAACCTCTCCAACAGATACGACTTTTCATTGACTCCGTCACTGGAATTAAGGAGTATTATCTTGATGGCGACAGATGTGACTGTGTAGGCGAGGCCTGTGATATAGGTGAGCGTCATGCCTTCATAGATATGAACGTTGTCAAAGAGACCATAGGCAATGAGAACGACGAACAGTGGTAGGGCAGAGACCCGTGTGAGCGTCTTAAGTGTCGAGGTCTCCTCGGGGAACAGGTAGGACTCGGCGTGACAGGCAATAACTCCTAGAATAATGTTTGTGAACAGGAGGATGTTCTTGGCGTAAGACAGGTCCAGGAGGCCATAATAAGGTGTGGGATCTGTGATAAAGGTGTAGACGGCTAAAATGCCGATATAGGCTAGGCCGGCCCACCAGAAGGGCTCGTCGATGCCCTTGTGCTCATAGGGGAGCGTTTCATTGTATAAGAACTTGTCGGCTGTCCAGAAACCGACACTGATGGCTATGAGAATTACGAGGTAGGTGATATCATGTAGCGACAGGATTGTTAGAAAGCCGATCAACGTAACCTTTATGAGTTCTGTGATGTCGGGACCGAAAAACCCCTTTACTTCTGGGACATCCGATATGTCATCAAATAATTTGAACAGAACCCCTGATAAAAAAGCAAGAAGCCCGTATAGGAAGTTCATTCACCCTAATCGGAGAACGGTAGAAAGAACGAGTCGTTTTACCTCATTATTCTTCTTCCTCATCCTCCAACTCCTCTTTCCCAGGCACCTGTTCTTCTTCCTTGAACGTGGCGAATGGCAAGGCGTTTACGATGCGTTCCATGAGCGGCGGGGGAATCGCATTGCCGATCTGAATAATCGCCTCCTTTTCCGTCCCTTGCCATGGGTAATCTGCTGGGAATCCCTGGATCTGTCCTAGTTCGGAGGGGGTCAGGGTTCGAAGCCAGTACTTGTTAATAGATGGGTTTCTGAGACCGACGAACAGGCGTGGACAGAGATTGTAGGTACAGATGATGGTCTTGGAGGGCTGATCGGGATCTAGGACTTCTCCGTGATAGCCACCGCTTCGCTTGCCGAAACTGATCAGACCGTTGGGTTCCGTGATCAGATCGGTGATCTGAGGGTTCGCATCGATTTCCTTGGTGGACGCATTGCGAAGGCCCTTGACCAGACGAACAAGGTTGGGATGGGGTGTGCCTGTTGGTTCTGTCGCTGTCGTGGTAATCCAGAAACGCGGATCGAGATCTGCTGGGACTTTGGTGAATTCTGTGGCATTGTACAGGTGGGGCTGGAGAATGTGGCGAATGGTAGGGATGGATGGATAGGATGTGATTCGGTGCCAGGGGATATGAGGATATAGCTTAGAATCGGTTGATCTGTGGGCGATCAGGATGAGTCGCTGTCGCTTCTGGGGGACACCCGCATCCGTCACTTGGATGATCTTATTCGTCGTGTTATATCCATTACGTTTGAAGAGGTCCTTGATGATGTCAATGACGAGACGAGGGAGCTTTGTATTGGGGTCTGTCCCATATCGAGCCATGAGCCCCTTGACGTTCTCAAAGACGATCCAGGTCGGCTGGACAATGTTTGCGACACGGATGACCTCGTTAACCAATTCGTTTCTGGGATCTGTTGGGTCCTTCTTGCCGGCGTGACTAAATCCCTGGCAAGGACAGCCTGCTACCAGGACATCGATGGTGCCTTTGTAGGGTTCGAAGACCTTATCGGGGATATTCTGGATATTTGGACTTTTCGTTGTGGGGTCCACCAGGTGTACGGAGTCTGGAAAGACTAGCTGGTGAGTCTTGATGGCTGGGGCCTTGAACTCTGAGAAGGCCACGACCTTGTAGTTGGCATGTTCGAGGCCCAGGGTGTCTCCGCCGGCTCCGCTGAAGAGGCTCATAGCTCGGCGTTCAGGTTTGACTTGAACAAGTTCAATTGCTTTTTCTGGTTCTGGCTGGACAATCTCATTTTGCGGAGCTAAGAGAGCGATCAACTGCTCCTTTCGTTTCCCACTGTATCCCTTGATCTTCCGCTCCTTACAGAGGCTAATAAGTTGGGGAAGGGTCTGCTTTGATAGATCCATGTTGGCTATTAAGGGAAGGGCTTTGTTATTCAAATTTATGTGAGAATTTTCTTGTGATAGGGTAGGGATATGCCGAGGACTAGGAGACGGAAAGGGACTAAGAGGGTTACAAGGAAGATGCGAGGAGGTGAAATAGCAAAAGTAAAGCAATTATTATCCAAAAAACCTTCTGGATATTCTAGCCGGCCAACATTTAAACGTAAATTACCCCCCTCCTCACCATTTATAAGCAAACAACAATATTCAGAATTAATAGATCCAAAAAGATTGCCATATAGATATATTAATGGAAAAGTATTAACTATCAGTCGAGATGGAAAACATCTATATTTTGAAAATTTAGGAAAGAGATTAGAAGCAAGAGTCATAGGGATTAGAGCTCATGGATATTCATTATCAACGAAAGCATTTCGATGCCCTGATAATGTCTTATTATTACAAACTGGAGAAGGGGATAGTACTATATGCCCTATTAGATCAGTGATGTCACCATTTTTATTAGATGTTATTATTGGAAAAAATAAAGGTGTTGAAGGTCTTAATGCGTTTTTATACAGTATTGCTGGTAGATCAGGCCACTTCCCAGAAGGACATCCAATTAATGATATTGCGTACAGTGTTCCAACTGAATATTTTAAAAATTCACAATTACATATTCCTGCTCCTGAGCATAATAATTCTTATAATAAAGTTAGAGGTGTAACCGATTTAACACCTTTAATACTTGACGGTACATTTGATCCTAATATGTTTACTCCTGTTGGCAAAGAATTACCTTTAAATACTACAACCTTTGGGTATTTAAAATCACAATTTTGGCCTTCTAAAAAATCAACACCAAGTGCTGAATTATCAGAACCTATGAAAGCATCTATAAGACAAACAATACTTCCTAATACTAATGAATATATACATCAATTTGGTACAACTACAAATGATGTTTTAAACGCACTCAAATTAAAATTTCCTGACACACTATTAATATGTATTGTGTTTTCATGTGGAAATCCCCATATGTTTTTACAAAATTCTTCAGTAAGAGGTATAATTGAAGGAATTAGAGCATCAACCCATCAGGGGTTAGAGCCAACCTCCTCGATATCAACACCAGAACCAATATTAAATGCTCCGTTTATACATGCTATTAAAGAGTTAGAAGAGTATCCATTTAAAAAATTTGGGAGTTTCGTTGATCGTTATGATCCTGTAGCAGAAAATTATCATGGTTATATGATCGAAAAAGGTCATGGAACTGTTAACGTAGAGGAAGAGTAAGATACCTAGGAAACTCCCCATAGTTTTCCCTATAGAACAGACGAACAGGGTGTGCGGCCCATCTGCGATAGGCTCGACGCTGACGCCATCGTCGCTGGAGTTTTACGAGCTGGGGTGTCAGATCCTTGCTGGGACTCGGGTAAAAGCGAACAATACAGAAATCGGCCAAGTCAGATATATTTGCTATAGGAACTCCCCTAGCAAAACAGGTAAAATGATCGCGGTAATACTTTATAAGAAAATAGACGGGTTCATTGTTCATATAGGATCTTGTTTCTAGAGCTTAAGGTTATAAACGAATGAAATCATAATTCCATGTCACTACCGTTAACAGTGTTCACGAATCTGTTTACTGTTGCTGGCAAGGATCCCTCAACAAATGAATACATTGAAATGCTCGGTATTTGGTACATGTTCTTGACGAGCTTTGGGAAGTTGACACCAGACGACTCGGTTGTCGTTCAGATGGACGAGGTCACCTTTAATTTCATTAAGAAGACAGGAGAAGTGGATGATTTCTTGAAGGAGGTGACAGTGACCATTTATGACCAGCCAAAAGAGGTGATAGACGGTATGACGGCCAGGTATTCGTTGGCAGCTAAGCTACAAGAGCAGGAACCTGGACGCATGTATCTTTATCTGGATCTTGATGTCCTTGTTTGCCGAGATTTAAGAAATCTGTATGATGATATCATGATACAAAACAGGGTTCTTTTTACCACAGAAGAGAAGATTGCTCATTACTCGGGTGATATACTGTCAGAAACCTATTTGGCAAATCGGATTTCACTGACGGATGAGCAACAAGCAGATCTATCTGGAACTGGCGGAATCGGCTCAGGAACCTTTGGCTGGCATCATATCGATACTGAATTTAGTAAATTCTTTACCGATATTGTCAATAAAATTAATGACTACGAGGAAATATACTATACGCTGGATCAGCCTTTTTTTAATGAGGCTCTTGTGTTGAAACGATTCGACAATGAGTGGTCTGTGTATCATGTAGATTCGACGAAGGTAGGGATCAATGAAGAAATACAGCCTGATGTACCTTATGTGCTCATGAACTTTTCAGGAGATCCTGGAAATGGGCAGCTACATAAGGAGAAACTAATTCAGGCGGTTCAGACGGTGTTTGGATAAAGATTAGCTATACAAATATTTTAGTATTGTTAAACAATATTAAAATATTAATTAATTTACATTCTACATCGCCATTCTCTTAGCATAATAGCGTGCGTCCCTAGAACCAGAAGAACCAGAGGAAGCAGAAGAGGAGGATCCAGAACCTGACGAAGAGCCAGTAGAAGAGGACCCAGAACCTGACGAGGACCCAGAGCTAGAGCTAGAATTAGATCCACTGGTGGATGATCCACCCGTTGATGATGAGGAAGGAGGAGAAGAGGAACTTCCTGAGGAGGAAGAGGAAGGTGGTGATCCAGTCGTTGTCGGCGGAGCCAGAAGATACACGGGACTATAGGTCTGGTTCCAAACAGAGTTGGTCCAAGTATCGTTTGTTGTAGTTGACATATTAGTAACATTACATTCCGTCATGTTACCGAAAAACGCACTCGCATACACGGAAGTCAGAAGAAGAAGGCTGAACATTTGTCTACTGTAGTATACAAATTACTGTTTAAACCCCTGGTTAGTTTTATAAACAAATGAGCACCCTGTCCTTCTACTGGAAACCCTTTGATGTTATGACGCCTCATATAAAAGAACTAATATATTTTCAGGAACCTAGTCTAATTTTTAAGGGATACTGTCTCTTAGATCCCTGTGTCTTCCCTGTTCAACGCGTGCTCTCTGTATACGATCCATCCGGGGATGCCTGTCATATTTATCACATGGAGATCCTTGAAAAGGTCCGACAGACCTTACCACCACCCATCATAGACGAGCCAGTAGAAGAAGACTATACAATGGGCATTTTACCACTAGAAATAATCGTGTACAAGTATCGCATTGTCAAAGAGATCGAGAGCAAGGACGAAGAGGTTGCTGTGTTAAAGGGGATTTATGAGCTGGAACATGATATTCGGGCAAAAAATTCGGACGCACTGTATCGGCGGCTCAATGGGATGTACGAGGAGTTTTAGGGGAGTATTGTATTATAAAAGATTTATTAAATTAAGTGATGTATATTTCAAAATAATATATTTATATAATAAATTTGATAAATATATTATATAAATAATACTATAAAACGACTAGCAAGAATGCTACCTGCTAAAACAGAATTAGTTAAACGATACAAAAAAGCACAATCACCCTTAACCAAAGATACATTTATTGTTCAATGTGAAGCTCGATTTCCAGGGAAACTAGATTTTACAGAGTTTACTTTCATTGATGAAAATACAGAAACAAAATTTACATGTATGCTTTGTCACTTTAAATATCTTCGTATTCCTATTGCGATGCTTAAGGCAGGTAGTCATGGTTGTGGTGTTTGTGTAGGAGGCATAAAAGATACATTAGAAACATTCTTAGTTAAAGCACAGCTCAAAGGTCAAGATAAATTAACGGACTATAGTCGTGTAAAATATGTTAATTCTCACACAAATATTATACTTATTTGTAAAGAAAATGGTCATGAATATCAAATGACTCCAGCTCATCATCTTCAAGGCGATAAATGTAGAAAGTGTAGAGGTTATTATAGGACAGCCGCTGATTTCATTCTTCTATCTCAACAAAAATTTGGTGAAGGTATCTTTAATTATAGTGCTGTTATCTTTGTTGATATGTTAACGCCAGTTGCTTTAACTTGTTCATTTGGACATATATTTGAAGTAAAGCCAGAAATTCATCTAAGAGAAAATTCCCTTGGCGGCTGTAAAGAATGTCAGAAAGAAAATTGTTCAATACGAATGTCTTACACACAGTCACAGTGGATTGAACTGGCTACTGCTAAACATGGAAATACCTATTTATATCATAAAGTTATTTATATAAATTCGCAAACAGATGTATGTGTTGTTTGTACTAAGCATGGAGAATTCCAAGTATCACCAGCATGTCATCTGGGAGGAACAGGTTGTAGGAAATGTGGAATTGAGCGATCTATTGCCTCAAAACTTTATACTGAAGCAGATACTTTAGAAGCATTTACAAATGCTCGAATACTTCATAATGATCATTATGAATACATCAGGATCTTTCGTGATGAAGGCAGATTAATGATTGAATTACGATGTCCTATACATAACATTATTTCTCAACGTCTTGACCATCACTTACATGGTCATGGATGTGATAGATGTATACCTAAACACTCAAAACAACAAATTGAGTGGTTACAATACTGTTCTATTAGTCATCCAGGTATACGTCATGCTGAAAATTATGGCGAATACAGAATACCTGGTACTAAATATAAGGCTGATGGATTTGATGATACTGATACTAATATAGTATATGAATATCATGGTGATTTTTGGCACGGAAATCCATTAGTCTTCAATCCATTAGATATAAACCCTCGAACAAATACCACATATAAATTATTGTTTGAAAAAACTAATACTAAAATAGCAGAGATAAAAAAACTTGGATATAAGGTTGTTGAAATGTGGGAAAGAGATTGGGAATTAGGAAAGAAAGCAGTTACTGCTATACAAAAACTTTGGAAAATTCGATCCAAAGTCATCCATTAAAATATAAATTAGTACAATATATTCATATAAAACAATAATTTACATACTTATAAGTATATAAATTATAGATTTAATATATCAAATATTTATTTTCTAGTATGTTTACGAGATTTGCTGGATTTACGTACCTTACGATTTTTAGAAGACTTATGCTTCCTTGTGCGACTAGATCCACCTGAAAAGATAGATGCTAGATCATTTGCGATTTGTTTTTTACGAATTCCATTAATATTAAGTAAGTCTTTTTCTTCAGGTTTGGCTGCTGCTGATGAAGAATGAAGACCTAATAAATCTGCTGTCGCCATTGGTAATTTTCCATGTGCGGCAAGTTTAGCATTTCGTTTAGCTCGTTCTTCAGCTTTTCTTTCTTCTTCCAAAATACGCTTGTATTCTCTATCACGCCTTGCTTCTTCACGATTTGCTGCCATTTTTTCAGCAGCACGTTTCGATGCTTCACTCTGTACAGCTGGGATTGATGCCAACCGTGCCTTATGTTCTTCAAATATTTTAAGCATTTCAGCCTTCCTTATAAGCTCCTTTCCTTCTGGTGTACTGTTAATCCTTTTTTGCGTTTTTGTTTTCAAACTATTTAAACTATGAAGTGCGGCACGTAAATAACTTATATAACCTCCTATATATGTTTCATCTGTACACTCATGATTACAACCAAATACAATACCAATTTTTGCTAAATCATCAATATCAATATCAAGATTATTCAGAGCATCCTTCACAATAAAATACATAAATGCTGTAGGTGCCTCTTTTCGTCCGTGCGGAGCGAGAGATTCACATATTCGTTTAGCATGAGGTCTAAGTAATATTTCAAGAAGACCATCCTTTGTAACATCAATGCCAAACCGTCTAATTAGACATTGAACTCCGGGGTCACCTGTGGATATTTTCATTGAAAATAATTCAGGGTGATTGGTGCGTAGAGATTCCAACGCAGCCGATTGTGCGTTTTTCCTACTATTAACTTCTTTAGCTGAAGGTGGAAATGTAGGAATGATAGAAACTAATTGTTGCGGGATTAAGGACATTCTAATAACCTCCTAGAAAATCTGAATATGACTATGTGAAAGACATACTAATCCAACTTCACAAATACCTTGGAAGCAAACAGATCCTCCAATAAAGGCCACATCTTGGACGAACAGAAGCGACTGTTGAGCAGGTTGTTCGGATTGAGTTCGTGCTTTAATCCGAGATCCTTCATGACCGTTTTGATTTCGGGCGTAATGGGAAAGACGGTAGTTATTGGGACAAACTTGAAGTTGTGGTCCCATCGTTTGCCACCATGTGCTGCCCATAAGTCGCATTCATAGATGCGTTCTGTAAGCTGAACGACCATGGCCCATCGTTGTTTCCCCTTGTTCGCCGTGAGGATCACGGTGTCATTTACAAAGAGGTTGGCGGCTCCGCAACCGAGGATCTTATGGTCGACACCGATCATAAGATCTTCGTAGGAAGAATTGGAGACACTGTGTTCGTCCGTGTACGTAACACACTTGAGGTTATTAGGTGCGGTCATTGGTTAAGGGTTGTTAGTAGGTTAATACGTTCAAATTTGCCACAATTCGATCAAGAAAAAATTGAAGAGAGTGCTAATTGTATGAAACACTATCCAATATGTTACATACAATTCCTAATACACTCCTTAGGGCAACCGTTATTAAACGGCCATCCGCATCCATTAAAAGCCCCTATGTCGCCGACATACAGCTAGAAGACGGCACATTAGCCCTGTGCCACAGTCCAGGACTAGGCTGTTCTGGCATGGTGGTTCCAGGAAAAACCATTTATGTCTGTGCTAGCAAGAAGGGATCTAAGACAGCCTACACAGCCCAACTGGCCGAACAGGAAGACGGAGAGGGTGTGATTCGGGTCGGCATTCATCCCATGGTCAGTCAAACGGCGGCTCGGAACTTACTGAGTGAAATATCCAAGGAGGCTGTCTGGTCATCCGAAGTGAAGGTGGGAGATCATAGTCGCATTGACTATGTTGGGACGTTGCCGACAGGCAAAGTGATCTATGTCGAGGTCAAAACGGTCATGGTGAGCTTTGAATGCGAGAAGCCAAGGGCAAATCGTAGAGCTGTCTTCCCAGACGGCTACCGAAAAAAGGTGACAGACCCCATGTCGCCCAGGGCCGTCAAGCACGCGGAGGTACTGACGGAACTCGCAAAAGATCCAGCGACAGAACAATGTGTATTCCTGTTCGTCGTCCCTAGGACAGACTGCCAGTATGGTATGAGGATTAATCCTGCGGATCCAATCTATAGGGAAGCTATAAGAAATGCCTATAAGGGTGGGGTTCTAATGAAGGGTTTCGCTCTAGACTATGGACTCGATGGGACAATCAGGCTGGATAGGGAGATTGATGTCTATTGCTGAGCATATTTTTTGTTTTGAGGATACCTAAAATTTGATCGATCTGTTGTATTAGTTATAAGTAACAACATGTGCGACGGAACTGGTCGCTGTTTAAAAGCGTGCGTATGCTATTGCTTCGACCCAACAACTTACGCTAATTTTCCAACCTGTACCTGTGGTCACCGATCGCATAACGGCTTCTGTTCGGATTGTCCTAAGTGTACGCCTGTATCATGTACAAGTTGTCTTAAGACGGGGCCAAGTTACCAGATCGGATTGGGATCCGATCAGATCTGTCAATCCTGTAAAGAGACGAACAGAGTGTCGAATCCGATTGGGGATATCACTTTAGGACCTGGCGTTATTAAAGCTTTAACAGCAACAGAAGAAAAGCCTAAGCGATCTCGTTTAGCAAATGTCCTTGTCGCTGCCAGTTCCGCTGTAAACACGGGTGCGACCTATGTGGCCAAATCGAATTCTGTCCTGGCTCCTCTGGCCAGTCAGTATCTGGCGAAACAGAGCACCGATTCGGCGGCAGATCAGGGACGTCAGTTAGAAGAGATCATTCACGCGGCGTCCCAGAAAATCCCTGGGATAAGTCGAGTTCTGAGGGAACTCGAGATCCGTTCCTTCTTCGGGGACTCGTCATTAAATGGCGTCGACCATATGATTACCCTTGGACAGGTCCATGTCCTTATTCAGGACAAGTGGAAGGAGACCACAACCCAGCAAGAAGTGAGCCAGTTTATTACGTGTGCTGAGCGGATCCAGAGTCGTCTTGACAAGAGTGATAAGATCTATCTGATCTGGTGCTCCAAGAGAGAACCGACATCTAATAGTGCTAAGATGCTGAATGAACGCAATGTGACCCAAGTCTGTTGCGGAGTGAGCCTGGAAGCCCTGAGTCGCTGCGTGATTTTACAGGTGTGCGAATGCCTCACCGTCAGTCCTATTGCGTCCCTCATGTCCATTGAAAGTGTCGTTAAGCCTGTGCCGATGGGACCAAGTCGGCATGCGGCTGTTCCTGTTCCTGTTCCTGTTCCTGTGGCTGTTACTACTGCTCCTGCTCCTGTCGTCCTACCCTTTGATGAAACAGTCGAAGGGAAGCGAGAGATCGATGCCATGAAACAACTTATCACGTCCATTCGCAATGGGATTTTACAGAGGGCGGAAACCGCTATGAGAATGGACGGCATCCCCGATATCTACATGCTCTGGTCCAGTGCGATGCCAAAGTCCTTGGAAGACTGGTGGAGCGGTACAGTAACGAAGGTCGATTTCAATGGGTATTTGAAAACTGTAAAAAATATATGCTGGCCTAATTCTAAGAAGCATCTGCCCTTTCGAAATCTGTGCTACTATACCAAGCTTCGAAAGATCAGTGTGGAGTTTGCTACGTTGGCGGCCGATTATGAACTGAGACGGAAAGGGTTGCTAGGGAAGAAGTCCTTGTGGGCGAAGGCATTGCCTGTGTTGAAGGCTTTAGCGGAGCCCATGACGGACGCGGAGTTTCGGGGGGGCGTCAAGGATACACTAGATTATCGCCAAGAGAAGCCCGAGCATGTCCGTCACTTGGAGATGGCCTTTCATACGCATCAGTGTACGCCTTATTAGCTTGGCTACTTAGCTCGGTGCTAAGTAGCTTGGCTACTTAGCTTGGAGCCCATTGTCTAAGACTGTCTCCTTTCGGTCCCAGCTCCGCACTTCTAAGTTTTTGTAAAGCCTTGACATGATCTGTGACGGTCGTGGCGGCCTTGACCTCCTTCCTGAAATTCATTCCCGCGTTATTGCCCTTCTTAAGAGCATCTGAGGCCGTCTTCCCCGAGATGCGATGAGTGGATACTGTTTCGTTATTCTTTGGCATTCTATACTAACAAAATATAAGAGTGGCGGAGTTCAATTTTATTTTAGGGGTCTAATGTGAAAAATAAAATTGAAGTCTGAAGGGCCCTGATATCTTTATTGTGCCACAAATCGCATAACAATTATCCAAAATGGAATTCAAGTTCGGCCAATACCTTGTTCGCTTTATCCAGAATTCAAATGACTCGATTCTACGCTTCGAAGACACGGCTACCTGTAGGATATATGAGGCCACACTGTTAGACAGGGCCTTCATGGACTATGGGGTCTTTGGAGGCCTAGAGTTCATCAATCGCATCGTTATACAGGGACTTCAAAAGAAGGACACGGGTGTCCATGTATCTCTAGATACAGGGACAAGCGATCGCATTCGCTTGTCCCTGACGTATACACATCCCATGGTTCCCAAAAAGATAGTTCTAGATCTGGACTTGATGGCCGTTCGCCGCACATCTGCTACAGAGGACGTAGAGGTGCTAGGTAGGCGGGTTCGGGATCTAGAGACGGCCTTACAACGGCAACTAGCTGCTACTTCCGCGATTGTAGACCCGCTGTCAAGTCGCATCAAAGAGCTCGAAGGGACAATCCGTGAACTGGAGGGAATGACGGGGGGCATGGTTATGCTCCCTGGTGGTGGTCCGCCTTGTCCTGATGACACGACTACGCTCGAATTTCCATTTAACGGAGCAAAGTCTATACGTACATTATCTGTATATCAGCATACCAATCCAGCGGGATATAAAATACCGACACAATATTGTAGCCAGGGTCAGTACATCATTCCACATGATGGACTCACTCTAAAGTCAATTAAGCAACTCAAGTACTTGAAACGGTGTACGACCCTGTGTTTGGCAGGGTTCGCAGATTCTGCTGATTTCTCCTTTCTCGGTGAAATGAAACAGCTTCAGTACTTGTACATTACATCTCTGGCAGGTGGAACAGCGAACACGCCAGACTGTACTAACAATGGTCGCAACCCTCCGCTCAAGGATATCTCTTGGATCACCAATCTTAAAAGCCTTCACCACGTCAGCTTCTTCGGCTGTACGCAGCTTGTAGACATCACGCCTCTCAAAGAACTAAAAAATCTGAAAATACTGGATATTCGATTCACAGGAGTTAAAAATACAGAATGCCTGGTCAATCCTGGGCTGACTATTACAAAATAAAATTGAAGTCTGATGTCCTCAGATATTTTTATTGTGAGCCATATTCACATTATTATCCAAAGTATCATGTCACAATCAGATCTTATTGAAGCCGAAATTAGGCGTCTAGGTATAAAGAAAGAAGAGGATCCGACGCAAATGTTGCTAGTGTCGTTGGCAGAGTCCATTGCTAACGTACAAACATCATTAAATAGGGAAATTGCTAGTCTCAAAGAACTGGTGAAACATCAGGGCCAGATCATTGATGAACTTCAGAAACGATTCAAGAAACCGATTAGAATCGAGATTAACAAGGAAGAAAGGGAGAGGATTCAGGCGATAGAAAACAAGCTAAGCCTGGTTGAACATAATGCTAGTTTCGCATGTGGTATGAATAGAAGTTCATATACTCCTCCAATAGCAATCCCTTGGAAGAGTGCTGCTGAAATTCAGATATCAGATACAAACGAGACAGCACCTGTTCATCCAATAGAGAAGCCTCCTGTAACAGGAATACCATTGCCATCTTCCTCCAAATATCCTTCACCCATTTCATATGTACAAAGGCAAAATGTTGTAATACAACAATCGCCAGTCAGTCGTGTTGTCACAAAACCATTTGGATAAATCCATAAAAAATAATATTTTTTATGGATTTAGATATCATATTTACGAGAGACGAACAGTGAATCAGTTGTCTTGGCCCGCTCTAATGCCAGCACCTCGCTATGTATGTTCTTGAAGAGATGAGCAATAGCGGGTTCAGGATGATCCCCGATTGTATAGAAGGCCACAACATTTCCATTTTGCGTCAACGCCATTTTTTGTTTTTGAACGAAGGTGAGCGGCAGATAACTGGAACCAGGAAGGGTATGTCCAATTCGAACAAAGTCATCCGCATCGCCCTTCACCAAATACCCCTTTTCGTCCATTTGCTGAATCGCCCTGTCAACGAGGGACATGTAACATGTTTCAAAGGTTTCCACAGTCATGAAGCCAAAGTTTTGGACTGATACAAAGTCGACGTCTCTGATTCGCTGAGCATGTGATACATTATCAAATCGGAACTGATACAACAACTCCTTCTTTCGATCTGTGACAGCCTTCGCCAACTGTTTGTTACAGTCAAAGATGCCTTCAGCCCATAATTTATATGCCTGTTTGAGCAGATCATGGGTGACTGGAAAGGTGTGATTGGGAGGACTACCATTCACCATACACAGACGCTTCTCTATAGAATACTCCTTGTCTATGATGAGAACCCTGTTCGTCATGGTTACACGGATGGACATGGGAGTCGGTATTTGACCCAGATCCTTGGTAGCGGTGGCAGTAGCAGTAGTAATATAGTTCTGGACGAGTTGAAGCGGTTCCTGTATTAGAAGTGACTCTTCCTTGCCCTGTTGATTCATAACGGTCGTTAAGCCATTAATCTCTCTTACACACTGGGTTTGAAAGGACTTCAAGGTCTTGGATACATATTTTGCGGCACTGATCAGATTTTCACTCTCAATCTCAATACATTCATTGATCGCATCAAGGAGGCTTCGCTTAAGGGCCTTCATCCAGTTCTCGTACCTGATTCGCACAGGATCATAGAGGGGCTGAATGGCCTTCTGTAGTTCAACAAATCCAATAAGGTAAGAATCCCAGTTTGACGCAGGTTGACCAGCAAACGACTGCTGAAGATTGTGGAGGGACGGATAGGATCTGTCTTGGCTGGCCGTCTGAACGAGAGGAGCCACGTGCTGTTCGGCGAGCTGGAGCATGGTCTTCTTAGCAATATCAATGGGTCTCGCAAGGCGATCTGACAAATCCTGGAAGTGTGTGTCCTTGATCTCCTTGCTCACGGACTTGAACTTGCGATGAAAGTCTGCGATTAGTTGCTGTTGACTCTCGATACGGGGCACCACAAGCATGTTGTAGGAGTCCTGGAACGCAGTAACAGGTATGTCTGTAAAGAGGGCTGGCGGAATGGTGTTCTTGTATTGGGCAATTTCGAGTTCTGCGAGGGTCCTGACAATGTCCAGCTTGTCAATACTGATCTTCTCATTGTGATTAATGCCATGTATAATCTGGGTTAGCGACGCATTCCATTCTGAGGCCGTCCTGCCTTCAGGTAGAGCGGCTAGAACCGAATCCACGGCTAACTGAAACCCGAGAAACTGGTCCTCAAAGAGGCACATGTAGTCATTCGCCTGAAGAGACCGTTTGAGTGACCGGTCCATCGTCTCCGTCTTTACAATGCCAATGGACGGCTGGAAGAGGTTCTTGATGCTGTCACGAATGGACTGATACTGGTCAGGATAACGGGTTAGAACGCGTTCCAGATTCTTGGCGGGATCTTTCACCAGGTCTGCGTCCGAAATACGGAAGAAGAGCTGGGGCTTTTTCATTCCCTCCATGTCAATATAGGTCATGAACCCGCAAATAGGCTCCATAAGCTTCAGGGCCTCATTCTGGAGCATCATGCGTTCATTCAGAATCAGGACATCACTGACAAGATAGGCGAACAGGAGAAGCTGGGGGTCGTGGCTAGAGTCTTCTAGGGCCAGGCCCTGGCAATCGAGGAGCAGGAGTCGCTCCTTCTCACAGAAGTAGTAGTCAATGCCACGGGTACAGTGTTCGTCGTTGTCCTGGGTCATGAAGGGTTTGACGGTGGAGCCTCGAATGCGACTGAGAATGGCGTTCAGGAAGGTAGACTTGCCCATGCGGGCCTTTCCGAGAATGCTGACGACGCGGAAGGATCCTGAATCAGGGATGCCCGCGATATCAATGAGGGACAATTTGTTGGATGCGATCTTAACAAGAGGGCGGCTCATATTGGATATTGGATAGTTGTAATGTAGTTTATTGGAACGGGACTTCTGTTGTCTGTTGATCGGGACTTCAATTTTATTTTATAAAAAATAGTAATCTACCCACACTAAATACCACCTCTTAATCCCCCTAACCTGCGACGGGCTGCCGCCTCTTCCTCTTGAGCGATCTTCCGCGATTGTAAGAATGCCAGATCTCTTGCCTGTTGCCGATCTGCTTCTGTTTGACAGGCAAGTTTGAGTTCTTCATTGACACCTTTAAGATAGTTGTAGCGGAAGTTAGCCCGTTCTGATTTCAAAGTGGGATCTCCTATAATAGTAGGAGGGATAACATGTGGACGGGATTGTTGTAACGCCTGTTTTATATCAAGAATATCAGGATAATATATATCACGCCACCTATCTTCAGATATTGGATACATATCACGGCTGGAAGAGGAATTTGAAAACGTAGAGAAGGAGTCATCCCGTATGTGACCCACTTGTCGTTGTTTTGCCGCACGAATTCCTTCCTGAATCCTATCAAATCCCCCTGTGTCGCGGAACTCCTCCAAAGCCAGAATGAGCTCCGCCTCCCACCCTATCCGTGCCTCCTCAACAGCGGCACGAAATGCCGCAAGCTTTAATGCCCTTTCTTCTCGCAACTGGCTCAACTTGGATCCCACGAGTGTACTTGATGGAATTAGTGACATTTTAATATGGATAATTGTATGCTTACTTATAATATTACATCTTCAGACTTCAATTTTATTTTTACGATGTCAGCCACTTGGTCACTTGTTCCTGGAGGCCAGGAACACCATCAAACATACCGATCTGTAGAATTAGGGTCTTATCCTTGGCCTTACTGTTTAGATCATACTGATTCATGATATTGATGAGATTTGTGTCTGTAATGTGTTGTGACATGGACCCTATCAGTCGGGCGGCTTCATAGGATGGCTTTGAGCGAAGAGTTTGGACAATATTGAGGGGCATTCTATATAGTCATAGTAAGTTGCTTTAGATTGCGAATAAAATTGTTGAACGCAATCTAAAGTATTTACGCGATTTTAAGACAATGTCCATTCTATTTATCGTGCTATTCCTAGTAGCTCTTGCCTTAGGAGGCGTCCTTTGCTTTACCTTTGGAATGCTTTACTCTATAAATGCCCTGGTTATAGCTGGAATCGTCTGTCTAAGTCTATTTATTATCTGTTTGACCGTGTTTCACTTCTGCTTTTCCAAAAACTATTTTACAAAAACACAATCTCAGACAAATCCTGGCCGAGGATTCACGACCAATAACATGAACACCATGAAACGCAATAAGTCAGATACAGATTTAGAGCTGATTAACAGGGAGTCGAAGGCAAATGAAGGGATGGACGAACAGGGTCTGGTGTAAGGGTATAAAGTTCTGATATGATAGATATTTAATGGAATTACTTCACACCTTTCATGACGGGTCTACCCTTCATAAATACTCGGCAAAAGAACTCATTCGGATCCCTGTGTGGAAGGGGAATCGCATTCTGGATACAGCACACGCCAGTACAATTGATAGGGCCATTCATGGAAAGGTCCAACTTCTCGACTCGGGCTATCGCATAGTCCAGTACGAAGAGGAAGACGCAGGTAATAACAGCATACTCCAGTCCTATTTGATTGACGGGCAGCATAGGGCCTCTGTTTTACGCAACCACTTCGATGAGACCTTGTGCGAGCCTGATTTCACTGTTCTAGTGACTGTCAAAAAGGTTGCTGACGAGGCGGAGGCGATTAGCTTCTTTAACGCGTTGAACAACTGTAAGCCGCAGCTCTGGCGACTCGATCCGAACCTCATTGTCAACAAGTATATAATGGCCCTTACTATTTGTTTTAACGTAAACAAAAAGACAAAGCTCGTTCGCCCTGGTGCTACCCATAGACCCTACCTGTCCGTTGATAAGCTGAGAGATGGTCTGCGACTCGTCGTGGAACGGTTAAAACAGGAAGACGAAGAGGTGTCGGCATTCGTAGACAGTGTTCGTCAATGGAATGTGCGAGAGATTCAGGCTGCCAATATGCGATTATCCATGGGTGCCGTTAAAAAGGATGTTGCTATCCTAGAAAAATGTACTGATGCCGCATTTATGCTGGCATTTGATGGAACGTTTAAGTGGATTGAGGAATGCTTGTCATAGTCATCATTTTGTCCCGTGTATACGTCGTCTTCCTCAGCCTAGCAATAGTCCGTTTCCCCTGAAAGGTATTGGTCTGGTGAACTGTATGAAGGATGGTCTGTCTGGGATCTAATTGAATCATCGGCTCTGTGAAATTGTTCGTGAGGACCTTCTCGACAGCACACGGCTCCTCGTCGTCATATCGGTGGTCTTTCAAATAAGACGACCTGTAGGCTATCGTACAATGGATCGCATGCCGATCATGATAAGGTCCCGCAGTATAGATCGCATCCTCGTCCACAAAGTACATGTAGACCTTGGAACAGCCGGCGATCTGGATATCAGGATGTTTCTGGAAGGCGTCCACGACGGAACTGATTCGTGTCGGCGGATAGTAATCGTCGTCATCCATAACAACAATCAGATCCCCCTTACACAACGCTGTAAGCTGGTTAAGCTTATGACCGAGGGTATGCTTCACAGGATTATGGATGTATTGGGCCGAGGGAACAGACGAACAGAGTGCTTCATTGATCACCTGTTCGTCCGGTTCTGAATCGTCGAGGATCAGCCATTCGGTGTTTTTGTAGAGCTGATTCTTGTAGCATTCAATGAGTGCTGGAATGAATCGGGATCTGTTATAGGTCACAGTAATAACAGATACGAGCATGAGTGGCTTAGTAGGGGTTATGACTAAGTGTCAAATTTATGGAGGATTGTTTGGTGATTGATTTTTGATGGAATTAGTAGAATGTCGACAGAAAGTGTGTCAACACAAAGAGTGTCAAGGAGGGGTCCAAATGAAAATACTCTTACAAAAAATCAGGAATACCAAACTGTTAAAACAGCTGAAGCAGTTGAAGCTAAAGCCACCGCTAATAAGTTAGCTTCAAATGCTAAAACACAAACCACCCTTCAAGAACGTCTTCGATTCGCAAAGGGTCGTCTGATGAACGTGGCCACTTGTAATTTGAATCAATGGGCCATGGATTTTGAAGGAAACAAGCAAAGAATCACAAAGTCTATTCAGGTCGCAAAAGACAAGGGTTGTACTTACCGGCTCGGTCCTGAACTTGAAACCACAGGATACAGTTGTGAAGACCATTTTTATGAAAATGATACAATCGACCTGTCCTGGATGGTTCTAAAGGAGATTATTGAAGCAGCCCCTTCCGATATTGTCTGTGACATTGGCATACCTGTTATCCACCATGATGTCCGATACAACTGTCGCGTATATTTCTTGAAGAGGGACGGGAAGCCTGAAATTCTCCTTCTCCGTCCTAAAATGTGGATGGCAGATGATGGAAACTACCGTGAAAACAGGTATTTTACGCCCTGGAGCAAGCAGAAGATCGGCGTGAAAGAAGACTATGTGTTGCCAGAGGCGATCCAGGGACTTCTCGGTGGACAGAGAACCGCTCCCTTTGGTGTCTGTATTCTGGAGGGCAACGATGCGACCATCGGATCCGAGATCTGTGAAGAACTGTTCACGGGGGAAAGCATGAATATATTGCTCGGCTTCGAAGGCGTAGATGTCATTTCCAATGGATCTGCGTCTCACTTCCAAGTCGGGAAACGGGCTCGTCGGCATAAGCTGATTTCCGAGGCGATGCGAAAGAATGGAGGTGTCTACATGTACGCCAATCAGCTCGGATGCGACGGGGAACGCCTAGTATTTGACGGAAATGGGTGTATTTATGTCAATGATAAGCTGGTGGCGACAGGGGAGCACCTGTCCTACATGGATGTGGAGGTCGTGACCGCCACCGTGGACTTGGACGAGGTGAAGAATGGTCGCACGGCCAGCGTGAGCCATGAGCTTCAATCGGATCAGAGGGACCATACCTTACACAGAATCCATGTGGATTTTAACTTTTGTCAACAGACACCTGATGTGGTTACTATGACTACCAGTGAGATACCCTTAAAACAGTATGAGATGGTGGAGGAAATGGGGGATTCTGTTGCCAGGTATCTGTTTGATTACATGAGTCGCAGTGGAGCTGTCGGCTACTTTCTGCCCTTGAGTGGAGGTGTGGACAGTGGATCTACTGCTATGCTAGTCTATTACATGTGCGATAAGATTGTGGGAATTTTGATGGGATCTGATCAGGAACTTATTAAAGTTGTAAAAGGGCGATTTAATCCGCCTGGGAGCAAAGCATACGAAATACGTTTTAAGGCTCTTATTGATGGTATAGATAACAAGAGTAATCGCAAACAAAAAACCCAAGAGCTTGTCAATATGATTCTTCACACATGTAATATGCCGACCAAAAATAATACAGGGAAAATCATGGTTTACGCGTCTAAATTGGCCATTGGCCTTGGATCTTACCACATGACAGCTCCTATTAATGATCCCTTCATTGCGATAAAGAAGATTGCTGGAAATGTAGTCTTCGGGCCTGAATTAGAATTCAAGGAAGGAGAAGGAGTTCGATCAGGTGAGGAGTATGATGGAAAGGGGTTATTTAAGGCCGGTCAGGCGGGTGGATCGCAAACTGAACAACCCTCGTCATCGACCCCGTCATCATCGTCTTCATCATCTTCATCATTATCATCTTCTGCCTCTGAAGTTCATCAGGACTCTGACTTTGAAAGGTATCGTGGAAACCAGAAAGTTCCTCAGAGCGTTGCTGATCTACCAACAATACTCGATATTCCTCGTTATTCTTTGCGAGGCGGTACATGGCAAGAAAATCTGAGTATTCAGAACATTCAGGCTCGGTTACGCATGGTAACTGCGTATTACTTAGCACAGATTCTCCCTGAACAACGATGGGGGGTGCTTGAAGGAAAGGAGAACTGGGTAACATATGCGAAAGATAGAGATGCTGCGATCAGTCAGTACTATGAAGATAATAAAGGAAAACCAGATTTGTTGCCCTATGAAGACGCAAATTTTGTAGATAAATTACAGGGAAAAGGTGCTGACTTATACAGAACTATGGTATCTGGGTATTATAAAGATGGTAGAAAAATTGGGGCTACCAGACCTGGACAAGCAGGCTTCCTGTTAGTCCTATCCTCCTCCAATTCCGATGAAGCCCTTCGTGGGTTCTACACCAAGTACGATGCTGCGTCCGCAGATATTAATCCAATCGGTGCCTTCTCGAAACACGATCTGCGTCAGTTTTTACTCTGGTGCTGTACAGAACGATTCGTAGAACCTGGTAAAGCTGTTTACAAATCTATAATCGATCATAAAGATTTTACGATCGATGAATTACCTGAGCCAAAAGACACAAATCTTGTATTACAGGGCCCAACCTTACAAATAACTATTCCAGGTATGAACATTCAGATTCCACCTGAACCCTTTCAAGTCTTATATGAGATTCTGACAGTCACCGCAAGTCCTGAGCTCATCCCTGTTGAAAAACAGGTTGAGGGGCAACCAAAGGTATCTAGTGGCATACAGGATGACGAAGTGGCCATCGGTATGTCTTATGCGGATCTGTACAAACTCGGCATCATGCGAAAGCGTGACAGACTTGGACCCATTGGAATGTATAAGGCGATGTTAAAGGAGTATATGGGTGGACCTATTACTGTTATTAACGAGACGGCTGAAAAGCCAGAAGATCGTAAAAAAGTGGAATGGGCTACACCGACTAAAATCGCCCAGAAACTAAAGGTGTTCTGGAAAAACTATGGCATTCATCGCAATAAAATGACCATTCTAACACCTGGTATTCACACAACAAACTATTCCCCTGATGACAATCGCTTTGACTTACGACCTTTTCTGTATCCAAACATGGATTTCAGCTATCAAATAAAGGTGGTAGAAGCTATGGCGGTGAGAGATGAAGCGAATGCTAAAAGTGGTACAAACGAAGAACTGGCTGCGAAGATGAATCCAAAACAAGGCGGGAGTCGCTTCCGTATCACCAGACGAAAAGTGGTGGGCGTGAAGTCCAAGCAGACCCGCCATTCGAAGAAATAAAATTGAAGTCTGGAGATGTGGTAGAGGAGGATGGAAGTACCTGTAATTCCTATCCAAATTTAAGATGTCTGTCGCTAAATCCAAGAACTCCATTGTCGCCACGACTGGCAATAAGGCCGAGGTACTGCTCTGTTCTCAGGCAAATATCAAGGCCGCACTAGAACTCCACTTCGGCAAACCCATTAAACGCATCACTCAGATTAGTGGCCGCAAGAAGGCCGATAATCTGATTGAATTCGAAGACGGGACGACTGTCTCTGTCCAAAACAAAAACGGTCCCTGTGACGGTAGGGGTCATAGTGTCGATCGTCGTAAGGTCTCTCTTCTGACGACAGATACTACTCTTCATAACCTTTTAGAACGTGTCTGTTTGAAGAAGGAGTCTGCTACAGCTGTAGCAGAGGCTGAAGCCATTCCAAAAGCCGTCAGTGAGCTCTGCGGATCCCTGTGTCTTCTCGGATCTGACGAAACAGTCAAACCCCAGTACTTCCTCCATACCACTATGGACGCAGAGGCGACACGGATTACAACTCTGTCCATCGTTGAATCAGAGACCTTCATGACTAGGATAAGGGCCGACATGTTCCCCGTCATGGAAACAAAAAAGACGTGTGTTCATCTCAGTCCCAATCTGTACTTCCAGAGGAAGGGAGGTGGAGCCACAGACCACAGTCCCGATGACATTCAAACCAAACTCCGTTTCAGTCCGAAGCCCAGCAAGGCGATTCCACATCCGACGGATCTCTTCAGTCTGTTTACTGAGTTGCCGCTGGTCTAAGCAGATGCGTGCTATAGTAGGTAGATGGTGGAATATTATTGCGGCAAATGTAGAAGAACATTCTATCAGAAGAGCCATGCTGACCGACATAAAGCAAGAAAAACACCCTGTTTTTTTGTAGAACCTGTGGTTACGCCTGTAGAACCACCTAAACTACCTAAGCCTAATACTAGCAATGAGTCAGGTCCCGGATGAATTCATGTGTCCCATAACGACCAGTATTATGGTAGACCCTGTTTTGGGAACTGATGGACATACCTATGAGAAGGCAGCCATTACTGAATGGCTTAGGGTCCATGCGACAAGTCCGATGACCAGGGAACCCATGAACGCACAGGGGCTCAGGCCAAACCACTCCCTCAAGTCCATGATCCAGCGATTCAATGCGGTCCCCGCAGTCACGGTGGTTCCAGTCCAGCCAAACCAAGTAGAAAACGATCATTACTATGCGATCAGTGTTTATCAGGAAGACGTGTCAAAACCGAAGCCTGTACAGCAAGTGGCATCTGTATCAATCGTACCTGGAGATGCCCAATCGAACAGGAAAAAATTAGCAACCATCTGTGCTGTTTTTTTATTTATTATTGTCATGATTATCATCATTAAGATGTTTCAGGGATAGCCCCCGTATAGTCCGAGCAGCCCGCCGCATGTCTTAAGGTGAGCTTACTGCTCTCCTTCCAATCTGTTCCCACGGCCTTTTCACTCATAAAGTACAGGTCGCCGCCTCCTAGTTTTAGCCCCATTTTTGAGCCAACAGGTTCCGACTTGTGATACCACTGCCAGAATATCGGCATCTCTGAGCCAAGACGAACAGCGGCCACTTTTCGTCTTTCTGTGTCCCCGTGGTACCCGATTCCACACTTCGTGGTATCATAATAGTAATTGCCTTCCCCCATCAAGTTTTCTACATTTAGCAGGTCCATGAGAACTGTTCTGAGCTTCTGGGTGAGCGGCACATCGGACCAGGCGACCACGCGACCCTTCCCCTCCTCATAGGCAGGCTCATGACCCTTCTCGTCAAAGCACAGGTTCCAACGGGCCTTCTTGTTAACTACTCGCGTATACATCAGGGCCTTTTTGTCAACGTTAAGGTTGGCCTGTTCTTGAAATAGGGCCTCATGGGCATTTGGCATGCCAAGCAGAACATCCAATCCATTTCGGACAACTAGAATCTTTGCCTCCTCGTCAGCCACTGTTCCAGATGGGAGACCTGTGGCCAGATTCGCCATCATACATTTCAGTTCCATGGCTTCAAAACGAGTCCTCAACTCCTTCAGAAAGGGGATCGTAAATCCTGTGCCCTTCAAACCTGTTTTCCCAATCTTTTCCATCCCCACATGATTCTCCCCACACTCCCCAAAGGTCAGTGTAATTGTTGACTGTGACGCGTTCATTTTAATATGGATAATAGGACACATACTCTAACAAAAGAGCACCCGGACTTCAATTTTATTTTTCATAAGGCTCCTCAAAGTCACACGGGATCCCGTGATACACCTCGGGTAACAGGGTCGGCCAAATGTACTTGACGGGACAATCAAAATAAATTTTGTTCTGTTTGGACAGACGGACTTCGCACGGATAGCCGTGATGACATAACGGTCTGTCGATGACCTGATCTGGTTTCAAGTGACTGGCTGGATTGGACGAAAAGCAGTGGCGATCTGATCCTTCACTCATCCATTTATAATTCTTACAGGCTCGAAACAGAAACTCGCGTTTCTTGAAGTCTGTTGGAATCACCTTGTACCATTCTTTGCCTGAGCCATAAGTTACATTGTCCTTACGATCGTACCAGTAACGATTGGCGATCTGTCGCTCCACGAGATCTGTCTTGTCCCAGCCTGAATAGGCCCATTTTTCCTTGAAGTAGCGTGTATCGAAGTTATTACTTAGATCACGGATCTTCATGTAGGCGTAATTGGACTCAACACAGTAAATGCCCCTAAACATCAGAGGTCTATGGTCTTCTGTATCAAGTTTTCGGACATCACCGACATATATATAGTCATCGGGACATTCTAGAACCGCAATATAGTTCAACATATTATTGTTTAATATGTTGAAATATTTAGATTGGCTTAGCGGCGAAGTTTCCTCTTATGAGTCTTGCGTTTGCCGCCACCTTGGTTTTCAGTATTGGACGGAGAGGGTGTTGCTAGTATTGTCTCATTATCGTTATCATTGTTATTATCATTATCTTCATTAACGTTATTATTATCATTATTGTTATTTTTTGTTTTATTAACAGCCGATTTACGAGTAAATCTACGCAAATATCCTTCCAACATTCGTAATTTATGCTGTGTTTCGTTTGTTGACGGACTTCTTTGTAACCCTAATAATATGCTTCGAATGTTCCCTTTACTTTGGAATAAATTTCTTCTAAAATTATTGAAACGCCTTGTTTTAGACTTTCTAATTGCTTTATTTACACGACTTCTATATACTAGACCTCTTCCAGACATCCTCTTGTTAGTTCCAGACAAAATAAAACCGACGAGTAGGTATGACACAGTACTGGCGATCCAATTTACTCCCTGATCATTCTGCTCCTCCTTCATCGGCAGCATCCGTGGACATGAGTTTTATAGATTTAAAAGATGGGACTCAGCCTCTGATACGGATCACAGAAAGACCCTGTTGCGAAACCTCAAAAAAAACATGGATTATTATGATAGCCCTGATTATAATTGTAATTCTATTAATTATTATTACGAAGCTGGTACTGGAACAGGCAAACTGAGAACATACAGCATTCCATAGAGATCCCCACACGCAATGGCGTCATCGGGAAGAACCGTGATGGCTGTAATGGGGGCGGGGCCGACAGACAAGATGGTTTCTTGGGTCTCTGGATTGGCCAGATCCCAGATATGAAGGGCTCCATCGTAGCAGCCTGTGATCAAATGCTGTTTTGCCCTGTTTACTGTGAGAGACTTGATAACGGAGGAGGTTTCTGTGTAGGTCGGCAGTTGGCCAAGGGTCACCGTGTAGATTCGGAAGGGAAATCCCTTGTGAACGAAGGCGACCTTGGAATTGGACAGGGCCACGAGGAGGATGGGCTCCATGGAATCAAGGGGCGTTTCCAGAATACAGATAGATCGGAGGTGGCTAGAACAGTCCCATATCCTGATAGCGTCCTCGGACGCAGTCACCAGATGACCATTCGGTAACCTCGTGATCGCCGTGACATCGTCAACGGGCATCGTTTGAATCGGCATGCCCTCGTCATGGGCCTTCGAATGTCGCCAGATCTGAACGGTCTGATCAGGGGTCAACCTGGCGATCCGCTCCTTGTCTAAGGGTTCCAGGCCATAATAGGCCGGCTCTGACTCAAAGCCGTCTATTTCGTCAACAGCTCCCTTCTGACCTCGCCCGTTCAAGGGATTCACATACAAATCCCCGTCTTCGTCCACGGTGACGATCTTCCCTGAGGGCATATAGATGACCGACTGAATCGGACTACAGACGGACGCCAGGGTCTCGTTTCGCTTGCCATCCGAGGAGCGAATGTGAAGCGTCTGATCCTTCGAGGCTGTCAGAATGTTATAACGGACTGTTCCTGGGACTGCCTGGACCGTTGTGATAGATGTAATATCACTCAAGTGTGCGGGGTACTTATGTTTTAGATGGTATGGATCCGTGTCCTTTGGCCTGGGCCTAGCCTGGTTGACGTACAGGAGTGCCCTCGATCTGCGACTAAAGGGAATGGCCTGGACAAAGTCCTGTTCTTCACGTCGCATTTCGCAGAACTTTTTCTTGCCCTTCAGAATTCGTTCCAGGTTGATGGCGATCTCTTCATCCGCAATGCCTCTATCTTTGTAGAAGGATAGGAGGGTCTGAAGAGGCTCAACCTCTTCTTGAAGGGCGACAGAGGCCAAGGACGTATACTCTTCGAGCGATCTACCAGATAGACCGAAGAGGGTACCGATTTGTTGAGTAGCAGTTTCAACAGACATGATATATTGGATATTAGTAATAATTTAGGTAGGAGCACAAACCTTCTGGGAGCGGCAGTGGACTTCAATTTTTCTTTATTCACGCACCGCATTTACAAAAAAACTCAGCCAAGACGGTACATGAAACACATGACCACGTGTTTCCACAATGTAGCCAGTGGCGATGTCTAGAACGCGACCCTGTTCGTCATACTTGTACCATGTGTGCTGAAAATCGTTGTTAAAAAGAGTCGCCAGATAATATCCTTGCTGCTTGGCATTCTGGGCAGTTGGCGGACCTTTCCCTGTGATCGAATCACCGATTGCGTACACATTGGGACTAACGAGTAGCTGGGCGTAGACGGACAGGTGCTGCTTTGGAAAGGCGAGGGTTCTGACAAAGGGAACAGGTTTGATACCGCAGGTCCAAATGACGGGTTGATTTGATGGAAGGGACCCAGTTTTCGTCTGGATCTCAGTTTTCTGAATGGATGTCACTGGCGAATTTAGTTTAAGATCAATATTCTTTGATTGAAGGTGTTGTAGGGTTAGATCCTGAAAGTCCTTGGAAAATCCTGGTAGAATGGTATTGGATGCTTCAATGACCATCACGGACTTATTGAGGGCTCTTAGCTTACAGGCGAGTTCTAGGCCGGTGGGACCGGCACCTAAGACGATAACACTCGACTGATTGTCCAGAGTTTCACGTAACTTGTAGAGGTCTGCTTCCGTCTTAAACATCAGGCAGTTTTCCTGGACACCTGGAATCCCGAAGTCATTTGGTTCAGATCCTGTAGATATTACGAGGTAATCATAGGGATAGGTATTTTTCTCTCCTTGGACTGTTTTGTTATTGGTATTTACCGATATACAGGTGTCTTGGATAAGAGGGATTGTTGAAATTGGTTCCTTGTACAAAGGATTGGCTAGTTGAAAGGGAAAGTCGAAGAATTCAGTTGCGTGATTATGATATTCGAATCCTGGACTCAACGCTTCTATCATGCGAGGTTGATTGAAGCGATAAGGTGTAGTCGAAACGATTTGAAGATCGTACTTAGATCTGTCGAGTCTGTCCGTGAATGCCGAGGACCCCCAGCCATATCCGACCACAAGAACAGTCGGCTTTTTAGTAGCAGTATTTTTCTGTTTATAATTTTCTAACATAGTTTGTGCGTGCCCATAGCCGACTTTGTAGCAATAATCCATAATCGTTCCTACAAGGGGAGCTGAGGCGGAGAAAGGGGCGAACATCCTTACTTAGAAGAGACGAAAAGGTGTTAGGTTGGTTTCCGTTTGCGGGTCTGTCGTCGCTTAGATTTCTTGACTTTTTTTGGGTTATAGAGAACGAGAGAGTTCACGACCCCGTCAAAATGGTTCAGATCATGTCGCATCACGGTAAGTCCCTCGATTCCTGGACATCCTGGGTCCAAGACATATCCGTACTTGGGATAGACCTTTGTCGTCAACGCCTTATGTGACTTGACGTCATCCTGATCGACCATGAGGTACATCGATGGGACACCGCGTTCTCTGGCGAAGTCTTCCAGAACGGAAAAGAGAATTTGGATCGGACTGATGGGGGACTTCTTGGATTTTGTCTGGCGAACCAGGTCGAAGAGCCAGAGCTGAGGAATACCTCTGCTACACCAGTCATTGTACTGGAGGATCGCCGTGCCTTCATCCTTTGATCCCTTAGGTAAATTCAGAGTTTTGACAAAGATAAAGACTAAGTAATCGTCGTTTTGGAGGGATCGGCGAGCCACCTCTCGGGTTGTACCGAGAGCCGGCTGTCCATCGATAGTACGATCGCCCATTGTAGTTACAATAAATTCCTGGTGTTCTTCGGGTAAAAGAACTGGTCTCATGTAGATATGGTAGGCGAAGTGACCGGTCCCATGTTTACCATTCATGTTCCACTCTCTCGATATGAAGCCATGAAGGACCGCCGGTTTCAAGTCCATCCTCTACAGGCCCATTAGAATATTTTGTAGATATCTGGACAGTCCACATGCTTCACGAGTTCTCGTAGCCTTTTAAGCGGAATGGGTTTCCTAATTTTAATCTGATAGTTTGGATGATATTTGAAGCAATCGACGATAAGGGAAAACAGCTGAATACGCTTCTTAACCTGATTGACCGGCTTTGTTAAAGGATCTAAGGCCCCCCTTAACAACATGCTCATAAAATAGGGGACAAATGGAAGCCCTGTTACAGACGAATAGGAGTTGGCTGCGGCGATCCAGACCTGTTTAAAGATTTCGGGAAAGGGGCTGGGCTTGTCCAGCCATCGCTTCATAATGGTCTCAAACTTGGGAAACGGACGATGGTTTGGCCAGGGACTGTAGACCTCTGCGTCACAGGCAAACTGTCGCTCGGGCGGGAAGCATCTGTTGGGACTCCCTGGGGGTAGTCTTAGAGTGAGTGCCTCTGTTAGCTGCTGTCTTAAAAGGTCCATTGTCAGCATCTCTTTGAACCGTCGCTCAAAGAGCGGCTGAAGTGTATCCATTCCCTAATCATATCCGTCAAAGTTTAGGCGACGCTCCTGAAAAATAAAATTGAAGTCGGAATGGGCTAAATTTGATATCGTCCCGCTCTGACAAAACTATTTACAAGTATCCATATTAATTACAATGTCATCCGTTGATTTTCGTACCTGCCCCATCTCCCTAGATATAATGACGGATCCCATTTCGTCTCCCGCCTGCGGTCATTCCTATGACAGGGAGTCTATTCGAACAATGTTAGCGAGTAGCCAATTTTGGTCCACTCCATCCTGCCCCATTTGCCGCAAAGCCTTTCCTCCTGGCTTCAACGCATCTGCTCCCACCAACTTTGCCATCAAATCTGCGATAGAAGCGATGGCAGGAATGACGGGACCTACATCGAACTCTGCGTCAGCGTCTATTGCTCCTGCTTCTACTACTCCTGTATCTACTGCCACTGCTACTGCTGCTGCTCCAAAAGTAGAAGCCTTCACCAGTGTCAAACCCCTGATCAACAGTCGCACCTTTGTCAGCAAGAACGGCAAGACCTACCTTCAAATCCAAGCGTTTGTACCGCCTGGTACACCTCTCAATAGTCAAGGAACCGACTACATCTTCTCCATGGACAAATCGGGGTCCATGTCGTCGCCTGCCTGGGTCAAGGTTGATGCGGGCGAAATGGGAATCACACGTCTAGATCTCATGAAGCACGTCATTCGTACCATCGCCTCTATGCTAACCTCTGCTGATCGTATTGCTCTCGTAAGCTTCAGTGATTTAGCTCAGAAGGTTATGGATCTGACGCCCATGACTGCAGCAGGCCTCGGCAAGCTGAACAGGGCCTTAGACGGGATCGATGCCAATGGGTGTACGCATCTGTATGGCGGCGTTGAGCAAGCCGCAAAGATCGCCAGTTCCGATGAGTGCGTGGGTCGTCGCATCGTCGGCTGTATCTTCACAGACGGTGTCCCAACAGAAGGCATCGCTCCTGTGACAGGCGGCCGTTCCACCATGCCTATGATTCAAGAACGCATCAAGGTCACCAATCCCTGGTCTTTCCATGCCATCGGCTTCTCCTCCGATATCAACAGCCGGCTCCTAGAGCAACTGGCTACCTGGGGCAACGGCCGCATGCTGTTCGTCCCTTCTGGAGATATGGTGTCGACTAACGGTATCAACCTCACGGCCTTCGAAAAGACAGTGGTATCCCTGGGATCTGTGATCAGCTATAAGCTTGGCGGTATTGACAATGATCTTCGTGTCGGACCCTTAGCCGTCGGCCAGAGACGCAACTATGTCTATGAGATCCCTGTGGGCACGACTGTCTCTGTACCGTCGGATACCTTCGATCTGGATTCAGTCGAGTTGGCTGATTGTCGTCAAGATCTGGTTACCACCTTGACCGCAATTATCGACACAGTTCACACAAATCCATCCATAACGCACGGGGATTTAGATCGTCATTTGATGGCCTTTTGGCTTCGCCATTCAGTAACTACAGATCCATTGGTTCAGGCCATTCTACGTGATGTGGTCTCCAAGACAGACGGAGAGGGTCAGATTCGCCTTGCTCTTCAGTATTTGCGATCCAATGAGTGGGGGTCACATTATTTGAGGGCCTACCGAGATCACATGCTCGCAGGAGTCTGTATGAACTTCAAGGATCCTGGTCTGAAGATCTTCGAGACAGCTGAGTTCCTGGAGTTCCAACGTCTCGGTGACGAGGCCTTTGGTACCATCGATGCTCCTCCTGTTCAACGCAGAGGTAATGTGGACATGAGCACATTTAGTGTGAGCAGCGTCTTTAACAATGCTGGTGGATCGTGTTTCGAGGGATCCATGCCCGTTCGAATGGCGGACGGGTCTACGAGGGCTATTCAGCACATTCGACATGGCGACCGAGTGTTTACGCCTGACGGACCAGCTACCGTTGTCCATGCGGTTGAATTCAACATCTACGCCAGATCCCAGCCCATGTCGAAGCTCGGATCTGAGGTCCTAGTTACCCCTTGGCATCCTTACAGGGTGGCTGCTGCGAATGGCATATACAGTCCTTGGACTTTCCCTGCCGACTCGGTCCATTATGCGGACAGAGCGATTCAGAAGGTCTTTAACCTGGCCCTAGACAGAGGTCATGTTATCCAGGCGGAACACTTCCAGTTCGTAACACTGGGGCACGGATTTCAGGAAGAGCCGTTAAAGCATGGCTTCTTCGGAACAGAAGCATGTATTGAAACATTAAGGAGACAGCCTGGGTTCGAAATAGGTAGACCGGTCTATAAGAACTGTGTGGCGATTAAGGATCCTCACACAGGTCTGATTACTGGATGGAGCGATGTGGTTTAAAAACAAAAATAGTACTATTTTTATTAATAACAATCACATCATTTCACATTCATCACATTCCAAGATCATGTGCTAACGACGAGCCAATATTATTTTTCTTATCATCAACCGGTCTTAGCCTAGCAGCTATATGATCAACGGGACGAACATGTAAGTTAAACACATCTTTAGGGGCATGTTCTGGAAACAAGAATCTCGGTTGATCGGGATCCACAGATCCTTTCGGCTGCTTACTTTTCCAGGTCTCATAGGTATCCGCATTCCAAGCATCCAGTTCCTCCTGTTCTACTGACAGGATCGTACCATCCTGCTTCCTCTTCGTCAGATCCTTTACCCGTTCCAGCTCCAGCTCGATTTCCGAAAGTCGTATTTGATCATTGACAGTAAACGTTCCTTTCACCCTGATCTTTGCTAGCTCTTCTAGCCTCGCTTTCATTCCTAAACTCATATCCTGTGTCGAAATCTGCTTCGCCCCTGCTACTGCTCCGACAACACTAATAGCCGCGTGAGCCACGGCAGATTCTATATTTCCCATATCTACTGTAGAGTTAGAAAATGGGTGACACATCAGAAAATACTGTTGTAACAGTCGACCTTGAAAGTTCTCAGGCTCCGCCCTATATGATACGCATTCAAATGGATCCCAGTAATATCCCTGTGGCGACCATGGACCCTACAGGTCCTAGACAGTTCCTCTATACGCAAGTGGAAAACACCTTTAATGATGCCTATAATCCGAAGACATCGAACAACTCCACTATTTGTGACATCATTGCCGTCTATATCAAGGGTCAGAAGATCTTATATACAGAAGCCAAGACACACTGTGAACAAAGGCTGACCTTCCTGATGCTCCCAGCAATCTTCATTACTGTTCTATGTAGCGTTCTGGGATCAGCTATGGCCGACTATTCGTATGGAACAACTCTGACCAGTTCCTTAAACGGTTTGAACGCCTTTATTCTGGCTCTCATCAGTTATTTGAAACTGGATACACGGGCGGAAGCCCACAGGACCTCCGCCTACAAGTTCGACAAGCTCCAGTCCTATGTCGAGTTCACCTCAGGCAAGGTCCTGTTCGTCAACAAGGCGGCCAACGACATCGTCAAGGTCATCGAGGACATTGAGAAGAAGGTCCAGGAAATCAAGGAGACCAATCAGTTCGTATTACCAGAGAAGATCCGTCACAACTATCCTAGACTCTGTGGGATCAATGTCTTTTCGGAAGTCAAAAAGATCCAGAACAAGGACACACTGAACACCAATATCTTGAAGGATATGTATAATCAACGGGAAATCATTCAGCATCGAATAAAAAATGGCAGGGGGACAGCCAATGACGAGTTAAATTTACAGATCGTCATTGACAATATTAAGGCCCAGACTAATTTAATTATAACAGCAAAGGACGAGTATTTGAAAATCGATACAGAATTTGAGACGGAAATGAAGGTCAATCGATTACGCATGCATGGATGGTTCCAGTGCCTAGGTTGTTTGAAGGTTTAAGACCACTATCCTACCTACGACTTAAAAAATTCGCTATACTAATACTTATTCTACCATCACGCATATAGTCTAATAAGACAAATATGATTGACACTATTGTAAGGACGGATAGGTACTTATCATAGATTATATCTTGCTGATATGCTTGTAAAATAGTTCTTATAATTGTGAGCCCAAAGGGAGACATGGCGATTCCCAGTAAGGGAAAAAGTATCATGATAGGATTCTGATGGGCAAAAATAATGAGTATATATACAAAACATGCTAATAAAAATAGCATACTTACAATAAATGATAGGGCCAATTCGCCGTAAATAATTCTTTTATCGTCTGCTTCTGGATATACATGTTGATATGCGATTAAACCAATAAGAATAAGGGATGCCGAATACATAATGATTGGATTATCAAGAAACATTCTAATCGCACTGACTATCATACTTAGAACCAAGGTTTATTTAGTAGGGATCCAAAGCCGACCCCAACAGTGAACATAAAACTATAGAGTGTGGAAAGGATTGTGAGAACAGATAAATATTTATCGGACTGTTCATTTTGTAGATAGAATCTTAGAAGCGTCAATACAAAAGGTGTTGTCAGTAATACAATATACTGGAAAACTCCGTAAAATGGTAATTGAATTATCATAAAGGTCATCCAGATCAATACAGGAAAGCTAGCAATAAGTGACAATACCAATTCCCCGTACAGAATGTTGCGTTTACTTTCTTCAGATAGGGTTTCCCTGTTTATCAGTTCATATACAATGAGTCCAATCAGAATAAATGCCGATAAAAATATGGGGACCAAGGTCGCACTTTGACTCTTGAACGAATCGTACAGGGTCCACTTTTTTTTTGAGGTTGGCATCTTTATTTAGTTTGTTGAAAATAGAATGGCCTGGTACAAGAAATGCGATCCAGTTCCCTGGCAACCCCCGAGCATCGTGTTCCAGATTGTATGGCCGATCCTGTATATTTTATACGCGATTGTCTTAGTCCTAGAACAATCAGATACCACGATTCGAAATCTCCTTCTAATCGGTCTTGTCCTGAATTTTAGCTGGGTTCCTGCCTTTACCTATAACGTCAAGTTTTCTCTCCTGATTTTGACGGGCATGGTTCTAATCGGTGTTCAAACGATTCTGGCATTAAGGGCATCTGACATAAAAAATACGAGGGTGTGGACCGAACAACGGTCTCTGCTCTTTGCTCCCTATATGCTTTGGATCTTCTTTGCTTGGACTCTGAATGCTTACTTGGCCTTTACGTGTTAGGGGGTTTGATGGACAGGCTGCGTTGAAGGGTGGGAGGTTTTGAGGGTGTCATGGGTACAAGGAAGGTCATGTTGGTGACTGCTTGGGTCGCTGCTACAGCAGCAGCAGCAGCAGCTACTGACTCATTGGTACTAGAGACAGGCGTTGGACTGCTACTTGTGGGTGATTCAGGGCTAAGCTGTAAGATGTTGATGGGGGGTCTGGGTGTATCTGGGTATGCTGTTGCTCTAGTCGCCGATCTCAGACCCTCGCTACAGGACCGCTGTGTCGAATTGGCGAAGACGTTGGGAACAGGATCTGTCGCATCCTCATAAGCATCCGTGGGATCAATGGACAGATTGCCTCTGCCCGAGGACAGATAGCCGGCATGCTGACTCATCATGTTGCTGTGCATTCTGGTTAACTCAGGGGGGGGTGGAATCTGTAGAACAGGTCGTTGGAGCATTAATAGTGCGTGTGTTAACTCGCGGTCCAAGAGCTTCATGATCTGACTGTTTCGGGTTACGGGTTCTAATGGAATGAGTGGTTCTAGCAGTTGCCGACGCCCTTCCAGTCTAGCCCCTTCACACCACAGAGGATTCCTCGCTTCCACGGACCGAAAGGGAATGGTTGGATCGCTGATTTTCTGGAGGAACTCACTTACAAGGGATCTGAGGTGACTGACCCGTGCTTCCAACAGATCCTCTGGTGACCCTTCATGGACATTCAAGTTGAGCGTCATATCTAGGAGACCCGTTGCGACTTCCACGGAGTACAGGTGGAGTTTGTCCTCTGGTCCGACGTCTTCCAACAGTACCGTGAAATCGTTGCCAGCACACAGGTCTCCTAAGATAATCTCATTAGTCGGTGTGACAGAGGATCCAATGACAGGGACCGGCTTATGTTCCGTGAACCGGCTGACTTGATGAACAGTGGGTGGCACGAGGAGCTTGACCTGCTGATAGACGGCCGAGCGGAGTCCACCGAGGACGAGTCCAAAGATATCGGCCACCTGCTCGACCCGGTTCACGATGTTGTAGGACCCCTGGCCCTCCTTGCTCATGGAGGCGAGCAGTTCGGCCTTGTGATCGGATCCGTAACCAATAGTACTGAAGGTTACATCCGAATGGGCAGCAAGAACTTGTTGTAGGATGGTCAGGAGCTTATCAGGTGCGGTCTGGCCATCGGTCGCATCGCCATCCGTCAGGAGGAGCACCCCCTTCTTCTGATGGAGTCCTGTGGAGGGAGTCTGGAGGATCTCCTGGACCGAACGGAGAGCCTTCTCGATGTTTGTAGATCCACTGGACCTGAGTTTTGCGAGTTCAGTACGAATGATGTCTTTGTTAATAGAGGTTGTAGGGACATGGCGAAAGGGAATAAGTGATTCGGATGCGAACGTCACGATACTCAGCTCGTCCTGGTCGGTCATATAGTCCAGGAGGGAATTGATTGTTCGAACAACGTTTATAAGCTTATCCTCCATCGACATGCTACCTGATGTATCAATCACGACGGTCAGTGACACGGCAGCTGATGCTGTTGTAGTTGCTTCAGGAACTTGAATGCGGACGCACAGGAGGTCGTCATTAAACTGGATATGCTCTGTTTTGAGGCGAAATGCGTTGACAATCATTGTTAACATGGATATGAAATAGGGGAGTAAATGTAACCGTAAAAATATAAATAGTTCAATTTTACAGTTACTTTGGTTTATTAGAAGCACTCGTCGTAATCCATTCACGGTACTGATGTGTCCACTGGACAAAGTACGAAGACCCGAGTTTCTCTTCCCCCAGTTGATGTAGCACCCTATCCGTCTCACTCAGGGATGCGATGAACTGGTCATAGTCAGCCGGTTTTAAGGGCTTGGCTGGGGGGGTGTATTTTTTGGATTCCATTGATGACTGTTGTTTTAGGAAAAAACTAACTCAATTTTTCCATTTATAAAGCATGTAACCAGTCCTGATGTTCATGGACTGGAATCTGGTATTCCAGTAGGATTTCCATGGCTAACCTGAGTTGTTCCTCTTGGTCCTCGATGTTTACGAGGGTGGCAAATTTGTGCTGGAAGGCTTGACGAACAGGTGTTGTATTTGTATTTGCTGTTGGATTTGGTTCGAATCCTTGGAAGACGTTCGCTAGTCGTGCTAGCTTACCATTTGGACACTTTCTAAAACCGTCTATCAGTTCTTCAAAGAAGCGTTGGATCAACGTTTCTTTGAAGGGACTTTTCATGATCTTGTTCCAAGTGTTATCGACTGCTAGTTGATAGGATACATGGGCTACGTAGGTGTTGATTGTCAGGAATCCGTAATCAGCTGTGAACTCCTGAACGATTTCTGCCTTATTATTGGACCAGCCCTTAAATCGATCAGCTTTCAACAGAATGTCAAAGAGAGAGACGGGAAGGTTCTGTTGGTATTGATTAACTTGGTTATTGAGTTGGGTCTGAACTGGGACAGTATGGACATTTTCATGATCAGATGCGAATTGCTTGAGACTCATTGGATCGGTGCTACATTGTTGGAGGGTTACGTGTTCAATTTTTTCGTTTCTTGGTTTTATTGCGTTTTGATTTGGGTTTGCGAGTTTTATGGTTGGGATTGCGTTTTTTACGATAGTGGGTTCTTTTGCCTCCTTTTTTTAAAGGAGCTAATTTTCCTGTATATTTACGACCAGTGGACGAGGCTGAAGAACTTGCTGCTGTTGATGATGAGCTGATTGGTCCTGTTTCAGAAAACAATGTTGATCTTAATAACGGTCCTGCCTTTGCCTCTGCCTCTGCCTCTTTTCTTGCGGCAGCAATAAGTGCTTGAGTTGAAAGTTTACTTGATGCGGCTGTCTTTGATGCGGCTGTCTTTGGCTCCGCAACGATTTTCCTTGCTGCCATAATAACTTCTGGTACAAAAGATGATTTTTTTCCTGAACTGATTGAGGGAAATGCTGTTGGTACTGAAGATGATACAACTGACGATAAAGATGATGATTTTTTTCCTGAACTGATTGGCGGAAATGCTGCTGGTACTGCTTGAAATGGAGTCGATAACGCTTTCTTCCCTAAAGGGGGTAAAAATCCCTGTGAACCAACTTCCGCCCCTGGATCAAATAAGGGCTGTTCGAATCCCGTCCCCACTGGAGCAAATACTCTTCTTCCCGATGACGAGATCACTTTACTAGATGGCCCCTCTTCTCCCTCATCTATGGTTGAAACTTTACCTGAAAATGGAAATTTACCTAATGATTTACGAGCAGATTTCTGTAAAAGAGCCTGTCCGAAGGTACCTTCTGGAGACTGCCACCCCAATGATCCTGTAGTTGTAGCGGATGAAACAGATCCTTCATATCCCTTAGGCAAAGAATTTATTTTTCCACTAAATAAATTTACTCTGGGGATATAATTATTGTTATTGTTAATCCTTCTTCTTTTTTTTCCTTCGTGTCGTGGCACATCTGTATTATCTGGTTCAGCACCAACAGCTGCCAGTTTGTCAATTCCTTGAAATCGCAACAATCCTTTTGTACTTGCCCCAATTAAACTCTCAAATAATTGACCATACTGTTTTTCAGCAGCCACTTGTTCAAGGGGATAAAACGCCGCTTCTATTTGAGGACCCCTTTCCGCTACATAATTGAAAAATCCATTTATTTCTAGTGTTAGTGTTGAAAATGGGTCAGGAATTGAGACTGATGAGGATGAGGATGATGAGGATGAGGATGAAGATGATGAGGATGAGGATGAGGATGCCTGTGTATAGATCGAAGGTATACTTTCTCCAAAGGGCCACTGTGTATCTCCTACTGTCGCTAAAAAACGTGTAGCCTCCGCATTTATGGTAGAAGGGAGCGTAGCTGGAATTGCTATAGCCTGTAAATATTGATACCATGATGCTTGTGTGGTAGCGAAAGGAAGAATAATTGGCTCTCCTTCCTTAGTTTCAGCCATTTGAACTGGTGTAATATACTTTGCTCTAAAAAGAGCTCGTGAATAAATAGAATAATCAAATAATTTATAAAAATAAGTTAACCATAATTGAAATATTATCATATGTCTATTTACAACATAATATGGAAATCCAGATTCAGAAAACCTGGATCTTTTAGAGACTGGTCCGCCTCCACCTTGAAATATTACACTTATAAAGATTAGGAACCGCATATCTGTTTTTAATTGATTACAGTGTCTACATGAGTATTTATATAATAGTTTCCATAAACGTTTCACTTCAGGAGTTGCTGCTTCCCAAAATTGTTTAGTAACAGGTGCGGCAAACATTTGTAACATTTGACCAACCGCTTCTAAATGTTCACATTCAAGCATACGACCAATAATACTACACCAATTATCTGATACAAATTTACTTTTAAATTGACCTTTTAACGGTCCAGTTTTATATCTTTCCGTTGTTTTAACTGATTTTTCACCACCACATAATATTTTTTCACCACATAAATAACAGGGCTCTCCAGGTTTAAATTTTTCCTGTAAGGCTACATTACACTGATCAGTTGGAGTTGCTAGTTCAGTTTTTCCTCTCGCTGTCTCACTTGGACCAAGTGATCCGAGTGCGTCTAACTGAGCTGAATATCCCAATGCTGTAATTCTGGATGCTATGGAAGTACCGAGAGTTGTTCTTTTAGCTGGTTTCAATGCCTTCTGTGACAAAAAATTACTCACTATAGCATCATGTTTACTACGATCTAGTGTATCATCGAACTCAGTTGGATGAGTTGACATCCATTCTAAAAATGCCCATATATTTGGCTCAGGTTTTTCTAAAAGTCTATCAGGTAAATACCCATACAAATATTTAGTAAATATATTCCTCAAAAAATAAGTAACATCCTTTATATCATAATCTGGTCCAATAGCAAAATGATCAGTCTTTGCTTGGTCTATCTGATCTTTGACATCTGAATATTTAGGCATACGTCCAACGGCAACTGGTACTGCCGCTTGTTGTAATTGTGGTGGGGGTGGAGCTAGTCCAACTGTCCCTCCACCTCCTCGCATCTTCTTTCTAGTTTGAGTCATATCCCTACCATCCCATCACATTTTTTTCAGCCTCCTGAATCATGTCCATCATGAGAACAGGATGCTTGTATCGCCCCAGAAACTCCTCGAGGCCCTGTAAATCCTTCTTGGACACGCGACTCAGAAGAGACTCCATAAGTCTGTCAAAGTAGCTCATGTCTTTTCGCAAACAGATCCGTTCAACGAGCCAGATCCAATCGGGTACATACTCATCAGGATGGAAGGCCTCATAGACCTTCCGTATACAGGGACTCGAAATGACAGTCGAATCGCTCACTAATTCAGGTAGACCCAGTAGGACAAAGGTACCCCCGTAGACATGCCGAAAGTTCGGAACAGTGTCAGTCACAGGATACGCCATGATTCGATGGGTCTTATGATGCTGTTTGTGGTACAGATAGTAGGACGCAAAGGCATCAATGTCATCGGCCTTGTAAAGGATAATCATGAGAGACTTCATTTTTGGATAGTTATTTGGATAGTTAGTGTGTTGACAGCAGGTTTGACATGATCATCGGACTTCAATTTTCTTTTTAAGAAAAATAGGATTTGGGACCAGTTAGTTCAGGGCGAATCCGAAGGCGATAGCAAGCTGTGGCTGACAGTCGATAAGCTGCTCTGGACTGAGGGACACGAGCCAGTCCTGGAACATGACGAGCGAGTTGAACAGGGTGTTTACCTTTGAGATCATGGACACTGCCTGATAGGCATTTGCCATCTCCTCTACGTCTGCGTACAGGCCTTCCAAGGTGACATAGTCCACTGGTTCACCAGCCGATATCCTGGCAACCATGTACTCTAATATAGATCGGACTGTCATATTTATCGCCGTGACCATGACATGGAACTCGGGGGCAGACGGCACTTCGTCTAGGAGGGATTCATAGTCATGGAGCAAATTCAGGATCTGTCCTGGCAGGGGGGCTTCGAGTGGCTCGTTCAACAGTGGCCACTGTTCGTATGCCGAGGGTGGCAACCAGGCATTATCGAGTGATATGAGAGGAGGCATATCATCGTAGTCTTCGACAGGGGCAGGCATGTAGGCATAATCTTCGGGTTGGCTCATTTTTGGATAGTTGTAAATAGGACGGACAGGGTGTTCGAAGTTGCTGTGGATAGACCACCACTTCAATTTTTCTTTTCGGGAATTAAATTCGCAGCTCCAGTAGAATGCCTCCCCGTTACGCAACCCGTCTCTATACAGAAGCTCCTGGACTCAAGGATGCCGCATTTCTGTCAGCGAATATTGGAATACTAGCGATTCTATATACAATCGTGGGGGCCTTTGTGTCCTACGTGTTTTACTATATCTTCGACGAGTACGACCCCGCGAAAAACGCCGGCATGGAATGGGAGACGCGATCTGTCGCCTACCAGCTCTACGATATCTTTGTCGAGCTTGCCCTAATCGGTATTGTGGCCTTCTGGGTGTCCTTTGGAATAGGTCATTTACCGATTCTTCCCGTTCACGCAGAGTACCAGGGCTACGTGGACAGCTATACGGTCGGCATGTTCTTCATGTACACGATCTTCGTCTTCATGGTCGGCCTAGACGACAAGCTGGTCTTCGTGTTCAACCGAGTACTCGGCCCTTTCTTTGACAGCTTCATGCCTGACGAGGGATCCATTCTGGATTTTAGCATCCGTTATTCGACACCTGAGGAACGGGCTGCCAAGAAACGCAAGGAGGAAGCCGCCGCAAAAAAAACTAATAAGATGGATCTGTTAGTGTAGATTGGTCTAATCTAGCCATTTGATCGCAGCCATTCTAATAATATTCAGCTGGTGGTCGTACATAGTCCTGATACCTGAATCTCCATCATAATCAGCATCGATTTCTATGAGCAAGTACAGGAGGTTTAGAAGAGTCGTTAAGACTGACTCTTCTAAACCGAGTTCCTCGGCGGTAAACGCATTGGGTAGGCGTTCCCCTGCTACGTCATAGTCATAGTAGGCCCGTTCGGGCTCATAGGTACAGGTAGCTGTGCCGAAGAGATCTTGTTCACAGCAGACAGGGAGGGTGACCTGGACTCTGTCGCTGGCGTCACGGGTCACGAGGACGATGAGTTGGCCCCGTCGTACAGGGGCCTTTACAACATTGTGCTCATAAATGGTTGGAAGAGTAGTCTCAACGATGGACATTATGGATAGTAATAAGATAGTGGGTCTGGATGGACAGGTGTTGTTGTGGCCGGATCCGGGCTTCAATTTTTTTTTCGGCGAACCGTTCGTCGTCGGGTTGGACTATTTTTAAGGTAGCCCAGGTTGCTCAGGACATGGTTTGTATTGAAGGCCTGAATGGTTTTGATATCCAGATCGAAGTCCTTGATTAGGTGTTTCATGACGCGGACGACCTGTTCGTGAACCTTGAGCAGATCGGGTCTGTGATGTTTGTATGCCTTGTCATTTACGAGCTGGTAGAGGGCATCTTTGAGATGGGCCATGCCATTTAGGGTCGACATGGCGTAGGATCGCTGGAGGCGTTTATCTTCCACGGCCACGATGCGACCGACGTGCTCCAACTCGGAACTTGCCCATCCCATGACACCTTTGACAGTAATATCGTACTTGACGGGTGCTGCCATGGTTCTACTTGGATCTAATAAAAAAAATAGGAATTTGATAGGACTTATAGGGGTGTTGGAAAGGTAGTATCGGGATCTAGGATCTCTTTGGTGGTGTCAGCGGTAGCGGTAGCGGTAGCGGTAGCGGTATTATCAGCGGTATTATCAGCGGTAGCAGTAGCGGTATTATCAGCGGTAGCGGTAGCGGTAGCGGTATTATCAGCGGTAGCGGTATTATCAGTGGTATTATCAGTGATAGCGTTGGTGGTAGCGTCAGTGGTAGCGGCAGGTCTACGTCTGGATTTAGGAGGGACGTAGTCTGAATCACTGCTATCATCCTCTTCCTCCTCTTCCTCCTCTTCCTCCTCTTGCTCCTCTTGCTCCTCTTGCTCCTCTTCGTCTTCCTCTATAGGTTCTGAAACACCATACATTATCTTAGGGGCTGGCATGTTCTTCAACATTTGCTTGTAGACGTTAGTGATGAGGTAGGATCCAACGCTGATCGTAGCTACAAGATATGCTACTTCTCGAACGGTGCTAATATCGAAGGTCGCTGTCAGGCCTCTGCCGGCCACTTTGATTAATAGGTAATAACTAACTACGCAGGAAAGAATCAGTTGTGGATTGACGTGTCTCATATTGATCATGGTAACTATGGATATATGTAAGAGTAAATACAGCCATCAAAACAATCAAATTTAGCAAAAAATAGGACGGATAGGGATTATTAGTTAGTTAGGGAAGCGATCAATAATCTCCTGAATACGTCGCTCTAGTTGTTCGAGGCGATAGTTGACCATGTCGAGATCCAAGGCTTCCTTTGGAGCCGACTTGGACAGGCTCACAAGACCTGCCACAGCCCCCTTTACAAGGGATGGATGGACAAAGGGCTCGTAGTCTTCATCATCGTCTAACTCCTCATCCTCATCCTCATCTAACTCCTCATCCTCTGATTCCTCATCAAATTCCTCATCATCATCCTCTTCCTCCTCCTCTTCCTCATATTCGGACTCATCCTCTTCCTCATCCTCTGCTTCATAGTCGTTGCTACAAGGGGGGGGCGGGATAACACATGTTGCTACTGCTATTGCGGTAGCAGTAGGCACTGGCCCTGAGTAATTGTTTGCTAGGGTGTTGTCAAAGTCCATTGGCTTGCTCACAAAGGTCACCTCCTGCTCCTCAGCCCTGTCCTCGGCATCCATGAGCTCGGACAGGGTCAGATCACAGTCCCTGAGGAAGACGCTGTCTAGGATGAACTGCTCGCATCGCTGATCAGCGTGAAGCATGAAGCGGTCCATGCGTCGCCTGTCCTCCTCGGTCGCATGGTGGGCCTTGTAGCTGTTGAACAGGTGGTACAGATGGTTCCATCGCCTCGTTTCATCTTCTGAAACGATCAGAAGTTCATGGTCATTGTTGTACAGGGTAGCATAGAGCTTAGGTGAACTGCCTACTTGGATGTAAACCCTGGTAGGGCTAGAAATGTAATCGGGAATAATTGCGACAGACATATTGGATAGTAACTGGGAGTATACCTTTTACTGTCAGACACAGACACTTTCAATTTTCACAAAAAAAAATATGATTTTTTTTTGTGTTTACTGATATATGTAGTTGGTCATATGATCGTAGAAGGAATGGTTGTCATCGTCTGCTAATTTTAGTGAATAGTAGGCAAAGTTGGCTGACACAGAGAGGCCAAGAAGATGTTCCACGACCTCTGAGGCTGTTAAATTGGACTTCGTGTCCGAGTGAAAAGTACCACTGGATGTGAGCGTGACTAAAGAGTCAGGATCACCTTTCAAGCAGAGTTGAACAGAGTCCTGTCCTATGTCCTCAAGGACTCGGCGACAGGCATACTGTTCTAACGTACAGCCGGCATGCTCAAAGAAGGCAGGTATCTTCTTCCAAAGCCACCACAGATTCTCATCTTTCAGCCACCCTTCTGAGACGTTCAGGGCCCTGAGAACATCGCTGTTATGGAACACATATCCGTCTTCATCTGGGTAAAACTTATATCCGTCTGGGAACAGCAACTTTGTGCCATATTTTATGAACTCGCTAGGTATGAACGCAATACCGTCGCAGAGGAACAGGTTGTCTTCTGTGATCGTGGCATCGATCCGTTTGTCCTCGTGGGCCATGTAGACCTTGATGGGTTTGGGCAAAGGAGCCAAATATTCGTCGACGCTGTACTGATAGGACATGATGTAATATGGATAATAATGTAAGCGATTAGATCTGATGGGGATCTGGACCCTGATTACTAGCTTCGGCTGTCTTCAATTTTTTTTATAAAAAAAAAATAGTATTTTTGGACGACTCATGCCTCAATGAACTCTGCGACAATTTCAGGTAAGGCGGCTACCTTCTTCCAGTGAGGCTGGTCCATGGTCTCAATGACGGTCTCAATAAGCCTGGTATACAGGGCATATTTTTTATCGGATGGCTGGCGTTCTATGAGGGTCACAATAGGGTCCAACAGAAGGATATAGCGTGTCCCATAGACCTCATGAGACCAGTCATGGTTCAGGATCGCATCATACACTTGACGCTGGGTCACAGGATAGGGCCATGATCTTGACCAAATGGCCTGTAGGATACAGTTAAAGGGGCCTAATCCAGGTTTCGGCCATGATGTAATTGTATGTATCGCATGTGTGGTGAACACGGTGGGAATATCAGGGAGGGGTATAGGGTCTGGTACTGCTGTAGAATCTGGAGGAGTAGCTGCTTGATACGGATAAGAGGGCCATTTAATAACGCCATAGGGTCCCAGTTTGTCCTTGTGAGCCAGAAACCAGGGGTACCATTTCTTAGTCGCAAGGCGGAGCTTATAGGCAGCCATCCCTATGTCGATGGCATAGCCTCTGTCATCAGGGTACGTCTCCATTAAGTAGCGGGCGGCCTTCTGAAGGATCTTGGTGGGGCCATTTGTGAGGGACCAGATATCCGTTTTGCCTCGTAATCCCAGTGCCTCGAAGCAAATTCCCTCATTTCCGTCGTCGATAGACCAGTTATGGAGGGCTGTATAGAGATTTCTCTGGGCCTTATGTAAGGCCTCAGATAACGGATCGTCATTCTCGGGGCAGAGATCGTAATATAACGATGTCAGTGAGTCGGCGATAGAGGAGCCGATGTTTTCAGCGAAAGCGATATGTGCCATTTGATAAATGTGGATAAATAGTGGGGATGTGGTTGCCCAGCAATAAAAATAGAAGGTCGGGACTTCAATTTTTTTTCATGAGGTCGTTCAGGAAGTCGGGGTCCACTGTGATCGTTTTGGCCACAGGAATCAGGGCTAAGGCTCCGATTTCTGAGGAGGAGGACGGACAGCGTTTGAGGATGAGATCGTCGAGGGTTAAGGGCATCTGTTTGTAGATCTCGCACAACAGATGCGTGCGGCAGATCTTCAGGAAGGAATGGAGGTCTGTGAAGTTTAGCTGGATGACCACGTAGCCGCTAGTATAAATCGGATGCTTCAGGATGGCAATATGTCGCCTGAGAGTATGGATCAGTTTCATGGGGACATTGGTGGTATTGTACAGTTCCTCGACGGTTTCGCGGAAGGCTGTGTGGACCCAGTCCTGATCGGATGCTTCGCGGCGACCGCCGAACCCTGATAGAATGGTGTCACTGTTTTTGTAGTGCTTCTGGACCCCTGCTAATGCGACAGGACCCTGGGCAAAGAGGATCCCTGCTCCAGTGTAAGACGGAAAGGTGGTATGGAGGATGATGGGGTTCAGTGTACAACAGAACATGGCTTTGATTGAGCCATCTATGGATTGCCATATCAAATTTAGCAAAAAAATATTTTTTTTGTTTTGTTTTGTTTATAGTGTTTTCATGGAGGCCTCGAGCATGGCCTTCAAGGTCGCATTCTTCTGCTCAAGTTCAGCAACTGTTTTGCGGAGAACCGTGACCATTTCATCTGCTGTCATGGGGGTCTTCAGCTTTGATTTCTTAACAGGGTTGCTGGCTTCTGGGATCGAAGACGAGTTACTGGCAACTGGAGCTTCTGTGGACGAAGCTGAGTTACTGGCAACTGGAGCTTCAGAGGACGAAGACGAGTTACTGGCAACTGTGACAGAAGACGAAGCCGAGTTACAGGCAACTGGAGCTGGGGACGAAGACGAGTTGCTTTCCACAACAGCCACCTCCACCACATTCGGTGGATCGTACATCTGAACAACCAGCTGACACTGTGCCACCAACTCAGGCTCATCTGCCTCTTCTTTGAGGAATTGGCGAGCCTTTGCTACCACAGTCTTATTGAAGTTGCCATGGCCGTTCACGAACACACTGTGGCCTAGCACGTACTTCATAATTTTTACGACATTGATGACGCGACAAGGTCTACAGAGGGGGTCCATTTTGTTCAGCATGTAACCAAGGGACCCGACGTGAACAGCTGTGTCCATCTTGGACCCAGGGGCAAAGAGTTCTACTGCCTCTGCCTTAGGACTGTCGTCTAGAAGCTGGCCCAAGTTCCGCCCCTTGTAAGATCCGGATACGATGTAGAGATCATAGAGAGGTGATTTCCTTCCCTGCCAGCGACGGGCGACGTGCTTCTTGTACCAGTTGCTGACATGATTGAGATGGTTGAACTGGCGTGAACAACGGCCACTAAGATCTACGTTTGCTGGTTGGTCTTCAGACGCAGTCAATACGATATTGCCAGGATAGGTCTGCTGAGAATAACGCTTTTCTAGTGTCAGATAGAGAGGGGGGCTGCCAATTTCCATGTAGCACAGAGTAGTCCCGAAGTCCAGCTTCTCATAGATGCGGTCAAAGGCACCCATCTTGAAGGCATCGATGCGTCGCAAATAACGAAACCAGGTATATTCTTCTGTCGCGATAATTGACGCAAGGGTCTTAGACGTTCCTGGGGGATATTGTGCGGCATCGATGGCCTGGAAGTTGATGGACAGGCGTTCCAGAAGCTGTTGGTCCGTTGGCGAATCATCTTCGATCTGGTGACTACTGACGTGCTTCTTCCAGAACTCCTGGATCGATGCTACGTGACTGGTGCCGACATGTATCTCGAAGAAGGGGGTAATGATCGGGCAATCACTGTAGTACAGGACTCCCGCAGTGACCTTCTCCCCTGAACGGAGGTAGATGCCAGAGCCTGAGGGGATGCGGTCAGTGATTTGCTTGATAAGATCGGAGGAAGACATCTTAATATGGATAGTAATATGATAGTTTGCTTGGGAGCGGGGCTATTACTGGTGGGGGCCGGCCTCTTCAATTTTTTTTATACAAAAAAAGATTTTTAGTCTTTTTTTGGGTTTTAGTCTTGTTTTTGGTCTTGGTTATGGCGAGCTTATAGGGGAAAGTTCGCTAGTTTGTCCTTAATTGACCCTAACATGCTTTTCATAGCCGTGTTCTCCTTTTCGAGTTGTTCTATTTGTGTTTCGAGGGCGGCAATGCGGTCTTTTTGTTGTTGGGCGGCTATGTGTATCTTGGCGATGGACTGATCGAGAGCCATTCCAAAGCGTTCAATAGTCGATGGTTCCTTGATTTCTTCTGCGACGGGACTGCTACTGCTACTGTTACTGCTACTGCTGCTAATCATGGGTTCCTTGGATTCTTCTATGACACTGTTGCTACTGCTGTTGCTACTACTGCTACTGTTGCTAGCAGATGAGTTGCTAGCAACAGTAGCAGTAGCAGTAGCAGTAGCAACAGGAGCGAAGGCCTTGAAATGCTCTGAACCAGCGGGGAAGATCTCCTTTCCGTCCTTGCTAGCCGTCAGGAAGAGTCCCTCTTTCTTGGAATCGAGATACTGACCGAGCGTAAGTCCTCTGTGGCTGCCACTTGTGAAGTAGGTACAGTAGAGGGGATGAATGTGGGAGGGGGTACCTTTCGTCACATGCTTCCTGTACCAGTTCTTGAGGTGTTCTGGATGATCAAACCTACGCCTAGAACAGTCAATGCCAGCCGGCTGATGTTCAGAGGCTACCAGCTGGACTATGTGATCCCAGTCTTCCCTAGCATAGTGGCGGTAGTGGTTGTCTTTTTCGAGTGTCAGGGTGAGAGCTGGAAAGCCAGGCTCCATGTAGAGGACCTCGGTACCCTGACTGATTCGCTTAAAGATGTCCTGAAACAAGGGACTTTTTGCCTTTTCATGCCGTTGTCGCTGCTTCAGCCAGTCTGGTACAGGGACGGACAGGATGTGGTTCAGCGTGTGGTAACGGCCCACATAACCGCCTGGACTAGGTTCGCGTTCATAGACCTGGTGGCGGTAGTAGATGTGGTTCAGAAGCTCCTGGTCTGTCAGCTCGCCCAAAGGGGTTACGCTGTCCCAGACTGTAACCGAGGATTGGCTAGGCGGTAGAACTCCTGGAAGGTGGTGGCTACAACGGGCGTCTGGAGGCGGACGTGGATCTCGAAGGGATTAAAGTAGACAGATGCGGTGATCATTTTCCCTCCTATGTCCAGGTAGATTCCTGATCCTTGGGAAAGACGTTCACTGAGTAGCGTAATGGTAGCGGCAGACATTGTATATGGATAGTTGTGATAGTTCTGTGTGGTTGGGGGGCTGTATGTGGTGGGGCAGTCGGTCTTCAATTTTTTTTTATTGCCCATAAAAAAATTGTTGTTTTTTTGGGGTTTGGTCTTATTGTTGGTCTTGCTTTATATATCTTTACATCACACATTCAATCATGGCCCGCATCACCCTAGCCTTCTCCTCTAGATGCTTGATGTAGGCCTGCTGTTCTTCTATGATGGTCTGGAGCTTTGTGATTTGCTCGGCATGGGGGACAACAGCTGAGCTGCTATTGCTGCTGCTGCTACTGCTACTGCTACTGCTACTGCTACTGCTACTGCTACTGTTGCTATTGGTACTGCTATTGCTAGAAGAGGCCGATGTGACCTCCGTGACAGGATTATAGGCGTCAATGAACGCCTGACAGGACTCGCTGTAGCCAGGAGGAAAACCAGACGCATTGCGATTAGCCAGGGCTATCCTCAACATGCCTACCTTTGCCTCGGGAACCAGGTCAACGAAGCTCCTATTTGCGAGCCAGTAGTCCATCAAGTGCTTCGGAGCCATTACATTCTGAGGGGTACGAGCATCCGATGGGGAAATGGGGTGGTGCGTGTAGATGTACTTGACATTCGTGGAATGCCAGTCCTTGAAACGCTCTGAACCGACTGGGAACAGATCCTTTCCGTCCTTGTCAGCAGTCAAGAACAGCTTCTCATCCTTGGAATCCAGATACTGGCCGAGCGTAAGCCCTCTGTGGCTCCCTGTGGCGAAGTAGACAGAGTACATGGGTTCGCCCTCTAACGGCGAACCCAGCATGACATGCTTCCTGTACCAGTTGCGAAGATGGGCAAGATGCTCGAAGCGATTCTTAGCAGGGTTCACAGGGACGCCACATGGCTGGTCATGTGTGACCACATAGTGAAGTTCGCTCCAAGAACCACAGGGGCTGGTGAACTTTTCTAGGGTCAGAGTGACAGCAGGGAAACCTGGCTCTGAGAAGAAGAACTCGGTGCCTGGGCTGATACGCTTGAAGATGGAGCAGTCCAGAGTGCCGGCCTTGATTCTTTCATGTCTAGGTCGCACGTCCTTGGTCCAAGTCTCGAGAGGGACCGCAAACATGTATGCGAGTTTCAACGTCTCCCCCTTGGGGCCTACATCCGCCATGTAGGCGATTTCGTTTTGGTGATAGTAGTAGTAGGTGCGAGCCAGAATCTCCTGATCCGTCAGATCCCCCAGAGTACAGGTTCCGTCCCAGACCGTGAGGGACAATTTGGCCTGGCGGTAGAACTCCTGAAGTGATGTGACGACAACTGGTGTACGCAGTCGCATGTGGATCTCTGTGGGGAACATGTGGTTGTAGTGGACAGAGGCGGTGATGACCTTGTTGCCGAGATCCAGGTAGATCCCAGTTCCAGAGGTCAGATAGTCGCTAAGTCGGTTCATAAGATCAGTGGACATCTTAAGATTGGATAGTTATATGATAGTTTCGAGCGGGGGCTATTACTGTCAGGGGCCGGCCGCTTCAATTTTTTTTTTGAGGACCGATCGGCAAAAAAAACTTTTTTAGTTTTTTTGGGGTTTTTATCTTGTTTTGGTCTTATTTTCTTTTTTAAGCACCTCATCGTTATATGACGAAGGGCAGGGGTGTTCCCTTGAACTCGTGCTGGCCGCCAGCTGCTGATGGATGGCCCTCAAGAACGTCGCACTCCGTCAGGTCTGTTGTGGTAGACCGTGCGTGGTACACGATCTTGTAATGAGAGGTACCCTGCTTGATCCAGCTGACCTTGTAGTAGTTGATGAAGACGTCAACGCCCTGTGTCTTGATGAAGTGGTCACCAGCAAGAGACGAGTCGAAGTAGAGGCCCATGCTCTTTACCAGCGTCGTGTCCATGACCATGACCTTCTTGCCGAGCCAAGAAGGGGACACACCGAACTCCTCGAGATCGTCTGGGTCCTCCATGGTGACTATCTTGTGCGGGCATCTCTGATGGCAGGTCTCAATGTCGAGGCGTTTCTTCGATAGCGAGGCGATGCCGAGAGCAAGAGGGATCGCAGAGAATGTAGGGGAGGCCAGATTGGTCAAGAGGGTACTAAGGTTGGCGAAGGCAACAGTAGGATTCGAGGGGGCCTGGTGAGCGATGTCATGGAATAGTTCCCTCAAGATCAAGTCCCGCTCAGTAGGGGCGAGCCAGAGATCCACGCGATTGACAGACTCCAGGAACTCAGGAACCGGCTCGTCAGGGAAGAAGTGGCGATGGGTCAGAACGGCCGCACAGCAAGAGCTGTCAAACGTCTGATCGCCGAACTCGTCCATGAAGTCTGCGGTGTGGGGATGGTGGTCGATGATGGTCAAGGCGGTCGCGACAGATCGGAAGCGGAGCATGTCCTCTAGAGGGAAGGTCACGTCCAGGAACAGGTACTCCTCTGCCGCAGGCTTGGGCCAGCTACGACTGTCAGAGGGGCTGACGAAGGAGTAGCGGACCTCAGAGTCTGCGTAGAAGCGACTGGCAGTGTACGCAGCGAACAGACCGTCGTTGCAGTGACCGTGAGTGATGATGTGTATGGCGGGCATGGTAAATATGGATAATTATGATATAGTTGGCCGGTGGTGGGGGACTAGTCTAGTGGTGGCCGTGCGGCAATCAATTTTTTTTGACCCTGAGCATCTCGATTCGGCAAAAAAAAATGACAGTGACCTTGAGCCAAGACGAACAGGTGCCTGATCTGGTCTGATCTGGGTCTGGTCTAGCCTGGATCTGTTCTGGATCTGGATCCGCCAACAAAAAAAAAGGTTTTTGTCCTTTTTTGCTTTTTTCGTCTTGTTTTGATTTTTCGCTATTTGGGTGTTTTCTATTTATTCCTCGAAGGGGTTCTCTGCCGTCTCGTCTAGCTGGCCTGACTCTGCGTCGTACATGCCGGCCCACTCGCCGCGACTGCCGTCCTCGTTGAGCAGCCACGTCTCGCCCTCATCGGTGCGGATGAGTCGCTGCTCGCCGAACAGGAAGGGGGTGAGGCTGACGTCCTCGCCATCACCCTCATCGTCCTCGTCGTCCTCCTCCTCGACAGACTCGTCGATTTCCTCGACGGGGTAGGCTGCGGAGGAGCTGCTGTTGCTACTGCTGTTGCTAGAGCTGTTGCTGCTAGACCCAATAGCCTTGTAGCCACCACGCATCAGAACAGGCTCGTCCTCGTCTGCGATGACGATGGCTTTGGAGGCTTTGGCGGCGGGCTTCTTGGCAGCAGGGGTCTTCGTGGCGACAGTCTTCTTGGCAGCGGCGACAAGCTTGGCGGCGGCTTTGGCCTCACGCTCTGCTTTGCGATCCGCTTTGGCCTGCTCCTCTGCCTGCTTCTTCTCCTCACGCTCCTTCTTACGAGCAGCGACCTCGAGGGCCGCCTGGGCCTTCTTAGTGAGAGGAGCGGGAGCAGATGCGGAGGACTTGGCAGACTTAGCAGACTTAGCAGACTTGGCAGACTTAGCAGAGGTGACGGAGCTGGTTTCCGAGGCAGCAGCTGAGTTCGACGCCTTCACTGTGGCCACCATAGCGTTATGCTTGATAGCGTACTCCACATACTCTTCGGCATGTGTAGAGTCCTTACAGAGAAGGGCGAACTTCATCTTCGCACCCTGGAGGTTGGGAGTACCCTTGTCGTTCAGTGGCAGCTCTGCTACGTACTCCTCCCAGTCAGTGGGGAAGAGGTCCGAGGCATCACGCATGAACGCAGCAAAGGCGTTGGGGAGGGCTTTGGGCAGAGACGGGTCCTTCTTGCCACGGCCCTTTTTGGGGACCTCGGCAGCAGCAGAAGACTTCTTGCCTTTTCGGCCGGCGGCTGTAGGGAGGAGACCGAGGTGGGCAGCAAGTGCCTGTCGCACTTGTGTCATCTCAGCGATCTTCGCATCCCAGGCATTTAGCAAATCAGTGGTAGTCATGGTAGTAGACATGTCGATTTGATATAATTGGATAGGTATGTACAGCTGTTCTCTATTTGGGGCAGAGGGGACCAGTAAATCCAGCCAGACCACGCCTTCAATTTTATTTTTGGGTTGAAGGCCAGGGACCCTACATGGCTGGGGGTCCCCAGGTCCCCAAAATCAATTTTTGCCTGGTTGGGGGACCCTGGACTCCCCCAGCCATCTTGGGCCTCAACCTGGGGATAAAATTGAAGCAACTATAGGGGTCCCTAGGGACCCCTATAGCTAGATGGGGCATCCAGATAGACCATCTCGGAGGCCATCTGGGGGGGCATTTTTTTTACTCCCCCAAGACCAGTCCAGCCAAAGAAAATTGACGCACGGCCCCATCAGCGGTAGGGGTCCCCCGATCCTCCGATCGACACCTATACCTACCTATCCATATTTGCCATGCCCGCCTACAAGTACTATCCAAGCCAAAAAGCGGCTGCCGCCAAGATCATTGACGCATTTACCACAGAGGGCAAGCACTACGTGCTGCTGTGGGCCCTCTGCCAGTCTGGCAAGACGGGGACCTTTCACTGGGTGGCCAAACAGATGCTCCTGAGCCGACAGGTCAAACGCGTCTACCTGCTCTGCGGGTCTGCCGAGGTCTGCCTAAGGACCCAAGCCGAAGCCGACGCCCTCCTAGCGAACCCAAATCCAGCCGATCCCAGTAAGCCCCTCGTCCAGGTCATCTTCCGCCCTGCCTTCAAGAAGGTCACCCTGGACATCAAGGACGCCCTCATCATCATAGACGAGAGCCACATGGACCAATCTAAGGGCATGGAGCTCGACCAGCTCTTGACCAGACACGGGCTCGTGCTCACCGGCGACTGCCCCACTGCTGTTGCCAGTCGATGCCGCATCCTGTCCGTCTCTGCCACCCCCTATGCTGAGGTCTCCGCCCTTCACAGCCGTCTAGCGGCAGGGCTTGTTGCCGACAAGGCGATCGTCCGCCTGGAGCCTGGCACCGGTTACTACGGGATCGAGCAGTTCCTCAGGGACGGTCGCATCAAGTCTACACAGGAGGACCTGGATCTGTCAACTGCCTCTCTCCCTGAGATTGCTCGCTTCTTGAAGCGTCCTGAGTTTGCTCTCAAGTGGAACATCATGCGTGTCAAGAACGCCATCCATCTGCGTGCGATCACCAAGGCGGCCAAGTCAGTCGGCATCTTCGTCAAGTCCTATACTGCGAAGTCGACCGATCTGGCCATCACAGAGGCTGAGAGGAAGGAACGAGTGGACGAACAGGTGTCAAAGGCAGAGCGTAACACGCCGAAAGCGAAGCAGACTGTCGCGTGGAAGGCTGCCATTCGGGCCAAAGCCAATCAGGACCATCCCTGGCTCGGCGTCGCTCCTCTGCGTACCACTGTCATCCTGCTCAAGGACAGGCTCCGTGCCGGCAAGGTCGTGCCCAAGGACCACATCGGCTTCGTCTGGGAGGACTCCGCGTCCTCGAAGACTGATGTGCTCGTCCAGGCTCTCCTCGGTCGTATGTGTGGCTACTACGGGGCTGGGACGTACAAGCCTATGATCTATCTGCCCAAAGCCGTTCTAGCCGAGCATGAGGACAAGGTCATCAAGGCCTCCGAGCTTCAACGAGCCATCAGCACCGAGATGATCCCTCGCAACTTCGCCCACTCCGCCGGCTCCTCGCTTGCCACCGCTGTCCTGCGTCACCAGTGTCCTCCCATCCTGCTGAATCCCCTCCTCGTGGACGAGGAGGAGCGTTGGACGACGACCTTCTACAACAAGGGCAACAACGAGTACAACCGCAGGACCAAGGAGCGATGCTTCCGTGCTCTCCGTGCCCTTCGTGACACTACTGCGTTCGAGCCCTTCACTGCTCACCAGCTAGCTGAAGTCGACGAGATCCTGTCTGTCTCCTCTGCTATCGGAAGCACATCCTCTCATATCAGACATATGCAGGGTAGCTCACAGGCCAGCTGGTTCCAGAAGATGATTAACTGCTCGGCAGCAGGGACGTCCATGCGAGGCATCGAGGAGATCTCCTACAGCCCCGATCTCACCTTTGTCGTCGTCTATGATGGCTACATGGGGGGTGGTGTGGCTGGCCAAGCGTATGCGATCTTCTACACAGATGCCCCGAATGCGATGGAGTCGCTTCATACCAAGCACCGCTTCGGCACCACGGATACCCAGGAGGTCTACTCGCCAGGAGAGGCCCCCCCTCCTAGCATCTGGGGCTCTGGCCTGGTTCCCGCTGCGTCTGTCGGACTGCCCAAGGACTGCTTCGCCAACTCAACCGCCTTCGCTGTCGAGTTTGGGAAGATCCTGTCATCGGGACTCCATCTCAAGGGCAACTGTATTGAGGACGCAGAGGTGGGCTTCTTCACCTTCCAGAGGGAGGGGTTCGGCTTCCTGAGCCACGGGACGAACCATCTCGAGACCATCTGTAAGGATCTCGGCGATGAGCTCGGCAAGAAGATCACCATCCGCTACCATCCTGAGCCAGCAGGTCTTACCAGGAAGCATACGTTCCGCGTCACCAGGATCAGCTGGGCTCCTACGGGAATAGCGGTGACCGAGGATCCCGTATAAAATAGCAAAATAGCAAAATAGCAAAATAGCCAAAAAGCAAAAAAAGACGAAAATCGTTTTTTTTTGCCGTTCTAAAATTGACCGACAGCCAGGCAAAGACAGACTAGCCCCCCCCCACTCAACTATCCATATTAAGCACTATGTCCGTTCTTGTTAACCTCACAGTGGGCTCTTTGTCACAGCCCTACTACATCGCCAGTTACTCGCCTCTCCTCTTCCTCACCGATGAGATCGCCCTGGACCCTCAATTCGTCTGGAATCACTTTCTCCACCGGCACTGGCAGCACGGAGCAGGCTATACCCTCGGCAGGCATTATAAGAGCGGAGGCCGCTGCCCCTCTGACTACGCCTATGGTTCCTCGACAAGTCCGATTACCCCTACTGAGTTCTTAAAGTTCTGCCTGGTCCACTGTAAACGCGGACAGGCCCTCACAACCCACTCCCTCTATGAGATCTTGACAAGCTGGAGCAGCTCCGCGATCATAGCTCTCCCGTCTCTTATGATCCGATCACCTCCCTCATCTGTTGCTATTGATATCAAGCTCCCTATTGTCTACACAGGTCCTTATCGATCACCACCATCGGAGGAACCCCATTATTGCGTCGTAGATATGGTCTGAAAATAAAATTGAAATCTGATGGTCACAAGATGATAGGTGTGTTCCCACACATACCTATCATCTAATATCCATACAAAATGCTCATCAATCGTAACGGCATCAATCTCCTTATGCTAGTCCCCATTGGCATTCTGATCGGCCTAGTCCTTCGCCTATCAGGCTGGCAGCCAAACTACAAGCCCTTTCAGGAACTGCTGGCCCCTGAGAACAGCACGGCTATGGTCTGCCTCATGACGACCCTGACCCTCATCGTATTCGGTCTCTATATTAACTGTACAGTCCTATACTACCGCCTTGAACAGTATCTCTTCCCAATCCCATAAACAATCAGGCTCTCTTCCTATTTTTTTGAAAATTTGAAGATTACATATTCGACGAACACGTGTATGTTGGTATCTGTATTATCCAAAATGGCTACATCGCTCAAAGCAACTGCTACCAGAGACTCCACTAGTCGTGAACAGGCCCTTGTCCGTCTGTTCAACAGGTTCCCAATTGACACCAGCTGTTTCGCCTGCGGCGATGCTGTTTTGACTGTTATGCCTGCCGATCTGGTCGGTGCGTCTATTGTAGGAGGATTGGCAGCCCATCACGATTTCGTGGCCCAAGTCGGCAGTCGAGAACTAAAGGGAGAACTGAAACACTCCTTGACAGCAAAAACGAAACGGGACGTCCTGGAATGGCGACCCTGGAAGGACGCGGTCCAGTTTGTCCAGGGACAAACGAAGTCTAAGAAGGCCGCTATCTTTGCCCCCGATTATGGCATGCCACTCTGGTCAGCCTGGTTCGACGGCTACGTCAAGCCCTTTGTGACTGCGTCTGTTCCATCCGCGACAGGTCTCACGTTAGACGGATATGTGGCGTGTGCGTCAGCCATGTCCTGTCCTTCGACAGCAGAACCGGCCGCCTCAGAACTCATCCGTGTTTTAAGGGCGGATAAGGAGTTACAGGAAGGTTTGCGATTGGAATGGCTCCGCTTCGAAACGGCGTTTATGCCGGCCCATCCTCTCGATCACAAGGCATTCGAGGCCCATATCAAAGAGGTCCTGGAAGAGAAGGACGTCTGGGTCTGTATCAACAAAGCAGGAGCCCATTGGATCGAGGGGTTCCATGTGCTGGGTCTTGTCTATGACGGCCCGAAGGCAAAACGAGAGGGTGGTCTAGTCTTCGCGTATACCCTGTCCGTCCAGAAAAAATCAGGAGGAATCATAAAACAGATCCCGATTGAGTTTAAGCTCTACTGGAAGAATGGGGGACAGGCAGTTCAGAATTTGAATTTCCTGGTTTTATAGGGGAGCAAAGCTCCCCTATAAAAGTGGTTCGTTCATGCCATAAATGGCATGAACTCCTAGTGGTTTAGTTGTCTAGGTCATTTATCAGTCCTTCGTCGGCAACGGATGCGGCGAAATCAAATGAACAGTACTTTTTATTCCCTCGCCCTCATAAATACGAATATAGGAATTGAGCGGATACTCGATCACAGATTGATCTGTTAGGACGATACGCAACGGCGTCTTCAGTCTCGCGTTCTGATACGATCTGTCGCCCATCGTTTCCTTAGGCCCCCACCGAACATAATCGGTCTCTTCCAGATGTGACGGCTCCACCGAAGCAGTGCGACTATAGGGCGTGGTTACACGGGACATGATAAAAAAGTAACGTGATAATGGTTTAGGCTATTTTTTCTTTTTCGGTTTCGGATCAACAGGTTTAGCTATAATCGCTTCCCTTAACCTCGCACATTTGGAAGACGGCATGCCAACCTTGTCCTTGCGTTTGTCGTCCTTTTTGCGGCGGCCAACGGATGGATCGTCCATGGTATAATTTTGGATAGAGACGAACAGGGTGTCGATCTAGTTCTGAATGAGCGTTCGACTTCAATTTTATTTATCGGCGACACCTAGAACCTAAGGACACTGTAAGAAGGATCCTTGTATCGCATAGATACCGCCTTTTTAGCAAAGTGGTATTGCGTCTGTCTTGTAAACAGGAGGTCCCGTGTTCAATTCACGGAAAAGGCACTTATAGTTCATGGTAATGGACTATACGTGAAAAAAAATTGATGGGTGACAGAGGCTGGAATGTAGGCCCCCACCTCACCAATTACTATCCAATTTATCAAGATGAGCAAGCCTATCACATACAACTATCAAAGTGCCTTGACCGACGGTGAACTCATGATCATCGGCCCCTTTCACGGCTTTCCTGTGACGCTCACCTACCATCCTGACATGCTGTTCAGCTACAAAGGCGACAAAGACTTTCCCAAGAGAGACCTCATGAGCTTATCCCATGTTCTCCACTGGTACGTCAGGTACCATCCTAGACTCACGACTGCTCAGCGACAGGATCTACGAGGCTACCATCCCTTACAGATGCTTACCCTCGACAGGGATGGGGCTGTCGACTTGGACAAGTGGCTCGTTAGCATCGGTGATCTGACCAATGAGAACTATCTAGATAACATGGGCTCCAAGGAGCCTATGACTGAGGCAAAGATGGCCTTGAAAGAGGAAAGGAAGGCGGCTAGACAGGCAAAGAGAGAAAAAATACAAACAGAACGAAAAGCGTTGGCGGCTAAAAAGAGAGCGATCAGAGACATGGCACGAGAGGCGAAGAAGGCAAGACAGGAGGTTCTACGTCAACGATACCTGGAACTTCGGAAAAAAACCAAAGTCTATGAAGCCTTCCTTCAGCAGTTTGTCGGCTGGAACGCATTTCGTGTCCAGTACTCAATCCTGTCAGGGGAATCTGTGAAAGTCCGCCAAGAAGATATCGAACTCAATCTAAATGAGGACGGTTCCGTCTCTCTGGGGGAGTACAAACTTCAGCCTATGCTGCGAAGAGTCAAGAATATTCATCTGTTCCACATGCTGAATCAGATCAAGTGTTACCTCAAAATGACCGATCTTGGTACAATTGTCAAAGGCAGCCCCTACAATCACAAAACAGTTGCCTATAAGGTCGTCTTTCCCTTTGACGGCACCTATGAGTCTGCGTTCAAGGTTCTCTATACTGAGACTGAGGCAGGTTGGATCAGTCTGGCAGATCTCTATACCGATTCTATGTAATACAGACCTAGTTGTTCAAAATAGGTAAAGGCCTGGATAAGGCCTTCATGCTTCGTCCTCGTCCAAAATATCTCTAATTTTTGTTCTACCAGTTCTTCCAGAATGTCATCGTAGGGACAGATCAGATTCAGAACTGCCGTAACCGATTCTAGAAATTCACGAGGATCGGGGGTAAATATAATATCTGCTAAGGCTCTCGTCCAGCGGCCTTCAGAAGACAAATAGGGTCTGTGTTTCTCTAAAATAGGATCTAACGGTTTGTCTGATTCTTGGCCAGACACCTTATTAAAGTGACCAATGCGAACAATCTCATAATTAAATCCCATTCTATGGATAGTTTACAATATTCATATAATGGGAATCAAATTTCGTGAGTCTAATAACTTAATTTTTTGACCGCTTACCAGATTTACGTTTCTGTGTAGGTTGGAGGAGAGGAATGAGTGCGTACACACTCTTATAGCCGCCATATATGATCGCACAGATAACAATCACAAGGACGAATAGGTAGAGGTAGAACTGTTGATTGAATTTCTTGTATTTATATTCGGCTTTGAAATGGGGTGGGAGCGTAATCAATGGTCGTCGTATATAATACAGATTTGTCGGTTGAATATCGAGGCTCGTTGTTCGTTTACAGAGCCCGTCACCAGAAAAGAGCGTATACTGCTCTGGAACGGAGGACACACGACCTCCGTATCCTGTAGCGGCATTCAAGTATCCAAACAAGTTTGGTATCACGCCTGTAATAGAGGACTTGAACAGCAGTTTAGTCAGCCAGCCGAAGGTGTCATCGCCTTCTACGTCCATGATAAGCGGGCTATATGTTTGGTACTCGGATGGGCTTAAAAAACAATTAAACACCTGAATGAGTCGACGGTTTTCGAGCTGTTCTGTGAAAATCCCCCGATGAATCAAGGACGAATGGAAAATCAGCAAATCTCCTGGATGTAACTCTATTCGAATAACGGATCCATAGGTGGTGATCGCTTCATAGTAAGTCATGGTCTGTCGTGTATTTGACTGAGGAATAAGTTCCATGACAGTTTTATCAAGATAGGCTAGGCATGTATAAACCGGAATGGGTATTGTGTTAGTATGGGTTAGATGAACATCCCGATGAAAACCGCCAGCATCTGTTGAATTATTGTTATTACTGACGCGAAATTTGGAATAGACAATACTCGATCCCAAATGTTTATTGTAGGCCTGGAGCATTGTTATTTCAATAAATGAACGCATTTTGCCATAGTCCATTGTCTGTTTATCAATACAGGACCGAGCCATTTCTATTTCGCTCGGACTTAACGCATTTCGAATTATTTTGTAATCCATCTCTACTTATCATGTTCGCTTAATTTTTCGGGTCTTATTGCTGGATCTGTCCTTCTTCCATACATAAATCAGTTCATGACGTTCTTTTTCTGTTCCCAGAGTTCGCCCTTGTTTCGCATTCGTCGGATGGCGATTATGAAGAGGGAGGGTTAAACGTTTGGTTACCTTGGGCAACCGGTCCTTGACGGCCATATACATGTCATGCGGCATATTGAGAGCCATGTGTCCGCCCATGGATAGATTGGCCCAAGCATTATCCACGACAGGAATGAAGAACTTGGTCAGAAACCCCTCCTTGGACTTATAGGCCGGCATTCGTTCGTACTCTTCGATCATGAAATAGGGGGGGCTCGTAAAGACCAAGTCATACGTGAACTTGGAGAAATCTATTGTCTCGGATGGTTTAAATAGTAGGGTCACATCTGCGTCAGGCTTAAACGTCTTGATCATCTGCTTGTAAGCCGGTTCCATCTTGGTGTTCGCATCACAGCCTATATAAGGGATGTCCAAAGACATCGCGGCTAAGCAGCGGCCACCCCAGCCAGCACTGAAGTCCAGAATACCCTTCTTGGCCCCCAAGGTACAGTAGACCCAGCGGGCCATGGAGGGCCGAAACTGATTGATCGACCCATAGTAGAGTTGAAAGACGCTGTACTGCTGTTTCAGCAGATCGTCCGCCGTTTCAAAATTAGTCAAGGCCTTCTTCTTATATTTGACGACGAGCTCTGACAGCTTCTTCACCATCTCGGGGTCCTTCATGGCCTCAAAGAATGAGATGTGTTTCGTCTTCGCCTTGAGCCGGTGATGTAAAAAGAAGTAATCGAGGGCCTTGATCCCGACCCTGTCGAATCCAGGCTTTTTACACGGCAGATCCAACAGATCCTCATATGATTTTTTGGCATCTTCTAGTGTGATGCCTCGGAGTCGTTTCGCAAGCTCCATGGTTCCCTACTTAGAGGACTGTTTGTTTGGTTCCAGGAAAAAAAATTGAAGTCGGGCGGGCTTAGAAGTTAAAGGGTCTCGCCTATTATTATCCAATTATAACCATGTCCGACAAAAAGACTTTAGAATCAGAGCTTGCTGAGATTGAGCAACAGATCGATCACCTGGAAGTATACGAAGGGGATGCGAACAACCACATATACAGTTACAAGCTTTCTTGTGACAGGCCTAACCTGGAAGAGTGGGAACGTATTCTACAAGACATTGAACAAGAGTTAGAGGGCCTCAGAGAGCAGGAGGCCACGCTTATCCATCGGATCCGTCGGCTCCATATCGAATGGGTCTGTCAGATCGAAGAAGAGGGTGGTAAACTCCATGAGCAGGGCTACATTCATGGCTGGCCTAAGTCGCCCAAGTCACGCCTTATGTATTTGGACGGAGAGGTGCTGGTCTTTCCCCGCGATCACAGGGACCGCTATTCATCCTACCAATTCTGGCTCGACACTATAATGTATCATGAGCCGATCATATGCTTAGGCCACGACTATTTCAGCTCGGAACAGCTGGGTGTTACATCAGATGTTATCGACAGACTCTATGAGCTGGAACAGCTCCGTCTACAAGGAAACAGGGACACTGCGGTCCAGGAGGAGATTGTGGCAATCCGATCTTCCCTGAAACGCAAATGAAACAAACAGGAAAAACAAAAGAAAAAATAGTTTTTTATATAGTCTAAGACCGCAGGAGGCCCTCGACGATTCCCATGTCTGATGTCGCATAATCGGACCAGACACAGCTCAGGAAATCATGTGCCATTTTCGTCGTCGCAGGATATCGCAACTGATTGGGTCCATGTCCCTCAAAGATAAGGAGCTGATCGGCCTGTAAGGCCTCCACATTGGTGCGAAGAATTGAGGCACACGACTGGCCGATTTCCATATCTTCGGACATATACCATGTTTGACTATGGTAGTATATCACATCTTTGGACTCTGTGTTCCAATAGACATCGATAAAGCGATTATTTCGTACTAGAAGGTGGGCCACTGGCACCAAGTCAATATAACTGGTCGGAGGCTCAATCTGTGTTATGGTATTCATGTTAGTAACCGTAAATTACGGCTGAGCCCATTCATTTTTTACGGAAATAAAATTGAAATCCGATGCCTAAAAAAGGGGGGAGCCGCGACCCCTATCGTCACATAAAGACTAATCAATTATCCATATTAAAATGCCAGGCAAATCAAATTCACAGGCAAGCAAGGGAAAGGGTCTCAATCGCAAGGACAGCCGCGGCCTCGCTGCGAACGTCAAAATCATGGACCAGGCAGTCGCAGAGGGCATTGATCAGGACTCCATGCGATTTGGCAAGATCACCAAGAACGTGGGCAACTCGCGATTCCTCGTGGACCTTTCCGATGGACGGACAGGTGTCAATGCGTTGTGCCGTGACGTTCTGAGGGCCAAGGGATCCTGTGGTCTCAGCATTGGCGTCATTGTGCTCGTGTCACTGCCGAACTGGGAAAAAGAGGAACAGATCTTCAAGGCTACAGGTATTTCTGTCAAAGATCCTGTGGCCTACATCGAGGGTGTAGTAAACACTAAAAAGTGGCTGGATGCGTTGAAGGAATCGGGGGATATTCCTGAGCGGTTCACGGCTGAAATGGCGGCGGATGGCGATGGGGAGGCGGGGTTCTTCTTTGAAGCAGAAGAGGAAGAGGAAGAGGAAGAGGAAGAGGAGGCAGAGGGAAATGTGATCGTCAGCAATTCTGCTTCTGCTTCTGCTTCTGCTTCTAAACCAAAGAAGGCCGCTCCTGAGAAGGGAGCCAAGGATAAGAGGACCAAGGCTCAGGAAGGCCGTGACAAAAAGGATGGAGAGGCATTTAACATTGATGATATATAAGTAAAACAATAACGTACTATTTTTATTGAAATTTGATATTTTGTTACTGGGTATAATCAGTAACAAAATGTCGGACCGATATATACCGATTCCTTTACGACTGCTACAGCAACAGCAGCAACAACAACAGCAACAGCAACAACCGCTATTACCTCCTAGAGCTCCCATTCATCGAACCAACTCGCTGCCACCAAGGCCCAAGTTACTCAACATCAAATCAGAGACTGACTTTCCGTCCCTAGCGAAACGTAATACGATACATGGTATCACAGATAGTCTTGCGACCATGACAATTACTAAGGAGGAAGAGTGGCGACCTACCACACCTGAATTTGGGAAGTTCGAATACATTACTGAGGAGGATCTGAAAGGGCAGAAGCCTGCTACTGCTACTGCTATTACTACAGCAAAAGTAGCAACAGTAGTAACAAAAGACGAACAGGAGGATGTGTGGCATGAGTGATGTTTACTCGAATTCAAAGTATAATTTTTGTACCTCGTAAAGGCCGTTAGCACTTTCCAAGTACTTATCTGGGAGCGGAGCGTTCAGGGAATAGGGAACCCGATACTGTTCAGGGGTTAACTTTTTTTGCGAGAAGAATTCCTGCCAGAAAGGCCCTATGCTACAACATGCGGCACAAATGGTCGCATGTAGCGTTACGCCATCTTTGACAAGTTTACCCTTTTCAGGCGTCCAGTGATAGTGGGGCTTATAGGCCCGATAGACAGGATCAAGGCGGCCATCCTTATGGACAAACCCACACTTACAACAGACTTCGAGGAGCATAGTCTATAGATTGACGGTTGTTTAGGTCTAAAAATTGAAAAATAGTGGAACAAAGGGACAGGTACAATCATGTCCTTTGATACAGGGGACCAAGTAGGTGTTAGTTGGAACGGAATCATAAAGGCCGGGCCAGCTACAATTATATCATTAAACATGAATATGGGCCCTTATCACCCTCAAATGTACGATATCCAATATCCAAATGGAGAGGAGATAACCATCATTCACTATGACCTCTTTCCCTTTTGGGATGTGTTGCGGATCGGTGATACAGTCCCTACACATATTCGTCTTCGTAAAGCCCTTCATACACATCGACTGGATCAGATGGTGCGAGAGGTCTTTGAATACAGGGGCCAGGACGCAGAGCCAGGCGGGGGGCCAGCAGATATTATCAGGGCCTGTTTGAATGCGTCTGTGCCCAAAGGAGCGGGTCGTTTATCCTCAGATAACGGTAAGCGATGGACTAAAGTTATAACGCATAGTAATTCATGATCGCCTCATCCAAATGGTTCAGCTGATTCTCTAGGAATTCCTGCTTGGATGCCACTGCTACTTTTTTCTTTCCAATCGCCCCCACTTTCGCTGGGAGGGGTTTTAAGGGAAGGGGTAGCACCAGAATCTCCTTATAAAAGGTTTCGGCTTGGCCTACTGCTCTTGAGAGGACAATCGGATCTTTTACTAAGGACGGAGCGGCCGGCACCTTCCAGCGAGGCACTTCTGTCAGAATCTGGATCATCAGGTTTAGACAGTCCTGGCGTCTGGACGGCGTCAGATGCTTGTCCGCAGATCGGTAGATATCGAGAAGCGTCTGGACCTCTTCGTGCATACGAACGAGACCTTTTTGGGCCAGTTCCTTGTAGCATTCGGCGACCACAGAACAGATGAAAAAGACAGCGGCGTTTTTCTGCTTTGGACTCAGATGACTGGGGCCCCTGTCCATCGTCGTCAGACCTGACCCGTATCGTTTTTTGAGCTGTCCATCTTCCTCCTGGATCCAACGCATCCAGAAGAGGGCCTTTTCCAAGGCACCATCTGTAATGGCAGAGACCATCTGATTTCCTGCGATAAGTAATTGCTCTAGGTCATGGCTTCTGTTCCAGGCCTTTCTGACAGAGTCTTTTTCGACAGCCCTCGCATTGGACGAAAACCATGTGTCGTTCTGGTGCGTCTCTGCCGGTACAGAGGGAACCTTTGTTTTGAGCTTTTTCGGACAGCTCTGTAAAATTAACACTGTTTCTATGGTGGCCTGTTGTAAGGAGGGGCTGTTGACCAGGGTTACAAAGGGGGTTGATGCCTGACGTTCCGCAATTTCAGCAAATTTCTTTTTCAAGTAGACGAACACACGGGGGCTAGCGATTCCAATGTGATCAAAGGCGAAATCCCAGCACAAGGTTTGCCAGAGATCGAGTCCCCCCGAACAGACCATGTCCGCCGTAAAGTGTAAGAGCTTTCCCGAGGCCACAGGACCGGTTTCTCCTAAGACTTGGAGGAAGGAGCGAGCCAGATCTTTGAGAGCGTAGCCTTTTCTCGACAAAGGTTCCTGATCAGACTCTACGACGACGTTTTGTGCCATTTCCTTTAGATCGATATTTTTCGGAGACCTTATAAGTCCCGTTTGCTCTTGGAATGAGACCCTTGGCCTTCAAGGAGGCTGTCATGGTGAAGCCGATCGACTTGCCCGCCTTGTACATCTTTAAGTACTTTGTGTTTTTTGCGGTAGCTCGGTAGCCGCCACCTTGTCGGATCATTCTATTTATATCAAATATAAGTAGGGATGACAAATCAGAAGACTCGAAAACTGTTGCCGCATAAATACTATCGAGGGTTAACCAGGAAAGTCGCCGAGCAACGACGGAAAGAGATTGGGAAATTTGGATCGATGGATTTTAAGGATCCGAAGGCCTATGTCGGGTTTAAAACAGACGTAGGTGTTCATGTGAAGCCCAGTTCCTATACGAGTCGTTTCAAGAAGATCTTCCCCGATGCCTTATCGTTGGAACAGAAGGCTGCGGCAACAGGGGTGCCTGTCAAGTATTTAAGGGAATCGTATAACAGGGGCTTGGCAGCTTGGAGAACGGGGCATCGGCCAGGAGCCTCCCAGCAAGCCTGGGGCTATGCCAGGGTCCATTCCCTTTTAATGAAAGGTAAAACGTTTCATACCGCAGATGCGGACATCGCGAAAAGAGCCATGAAAGAAAGTCCATCTGCTAAAAAATGGTTTACAAGATAAACTGATCTTCTAGTAGCATGCTCTTCTTCCTTCTCACCCAATTTAAGATGACCGAACAGGCATCAATAAGTCCCAGTCATACCGTAATACCAAGTGTTAGTCCCAGTCATTTTCCTATTATACCTAGCCCCACATCCATTCCTGCCACGGATTCCTTTCTGATCAATGTGGTAGTACTCCCTGTCAGCATTTTAGCCTGTATGCTTATTTGTGCTCTTTGTGGCGTCCTAGTCTGTTTCATTCGGTATAAGTTTCCCATAAAAAACATATTAGTTTTATCCAATGAACCTCATATAGCTCCGAAACCGGTTATACCCGTTGAGAAACGGATTGAGTTTCCACCCCTTAACGTTCGAATGAGTCCCCTTGTAACCAAGTCTATTCGATTAGAGACTCCTGAGCCGATTGCGATTTAATCGGTTGTTCCACCATCTTTCGCCACCAAGAAGGATCCAACAATCGTAATGAGGATTCCAATAAGTTGTGTATTTGTTAGTTTCTCCTCAAAAAGGAAAAGACCTGTTAGTACGAAGACAATTGTTGATATCCCTCTCCACAGGAACGATGTGCTAACAATATTATCCTTTTCAATCGAAAAATAGAATAAACTACCCATGACAGTAATTGTTCCAATAATTAGGACGGAAAGGTATTGGCTTGGGGCTAGGCTTAATAGATTGACTGGATTTTCCCCCTTATGAAAATAACAATAGAGCCCCGTAATTATACCAATGACGATACTGTTCATAAACATGAACTCCCAGGGATTGATATTCTGGGTGATATGTTTTCGTAGATAAGGACGGAAGGTGCCGACAAGTGATAAGCCGGCTATAATATGGTACATCCCTACTAGTAAGGATATTATTCGTTGCTCTTAGTCCCTGTCCTTACTTTGTTTACCAAAGGTAAACAAAGTAAGTAGCGAGAATAGTTGCGTTGGCAACTATTCCCTGTCCTTACTTTGATTACCAAAGGTAATCAAGGTAAGTAGCTGGAATAAGAGCGAAGCTCTTATTCCCTGTCACTATCAGGAATATCCTCATAGATCTTGGCCTCCTTCGTAGACCATCGGCCTATATAAGGCCCAATGGACCCATCCTTATTTTGTTTGAATAGCTTGTTTTTAATGGGCTCTCTATAGAATTCAGTTCCATCTGCTACAAAGGATGTAAGCTTCACGAGTTCCACGGAGTCGACGGACAGTGGTTCGTCGTTGGTTTCGATGTGCTCGGGGACTAGAATCGGTGGTGTAGTAACGGTCTGTGTAACAGGAATTGGTGCTTTCGTTGGGACCTTCTTTTGTCTTTTGACTGGAGCATCAGATACAACTTTGGTTGTATTATCCAATACAACTTTGGCAGTATCTGCGATAATCCCCTTCTTTGTTCGTCCCTTTTTTGGTTCAATAACCGTATTTGTAGCAGTGACTGTCTTCTTTGGTCGCCCCTTTGGCTTTTCAGCAACTGTAGTAACAGTCGCAACAGTCGCTACAGTTGCTACAGTAGACATCGAGGTTTCTGTTGACTCCAAGGTTGATTTAGTCGTCACATAGGACGCAGGCAATGATTCAGGTGCCATCATAAAGAGTGCCTTATTTCCGTCTCCTAGCCTTTGTTTCCCCTCTTCGTCTGTGACCACTCGAACAATCTCATACCGGATTCTATGCGGGAATTCATGAGTCCCATCATACTCGTAAGTCCCTACGTTTCTAGCAAGCCATAACGGACTGGCCCCGTTTTTGATGAAGAAGTAGGGCTGTAACTGTTGATTGGCGAACTCGTAGAATTTCGTCAGAAAACCCGCCGACATTTTCGTTAGCAACGGATCGTCTGATCGGACAGATCGTGGAGTGAGTTTGTTTATTCGGATCCTACACAGATTCGTTAGAAGATGGCCATCCGTGTCTAGGGATCTCAGATCAGCATACACATTCCAGTGAACACCGATACTGCCTCTTATTGGAAGGCCTGACTTCGGATCTTTTTCTGTAACAGCGTCCCAGAAGACTTTCTTGAATCGGTCCGTTGGACCACCGCCACTAATAGCGGGTATTTTGATCATATTGGTTACATCTGTTACAACAGATCGAGTCAATCAAATTTTGACAGAATTTGACTTGGCCTAAACATGTATTGGTATATTTATGTAACCATGAATATACCCATTCAAACCGCTCTTCGTCTGGATCTCAGTTTCCTATAAAGCATAACAGTTTGAGAGACACTTTCAAATAGGTCTGTGGAGATTTTGATAATTTTTGTATGTGATTCCATAACTATAACCTATCAGCAAATCTATATTGTCTATTATTATATTTATTATCATCTGTATTTTTCTTCGTGATTATTATACAATTTTGACAAAATGTCAACATTCCAATTTGGGATAAAGTTTCATCACTAAAACCATTTAAAAGTAACTTATTATTAGCACTGTTTTCTGGTATTAGATACTCTGAATTAATACTATCAATTACAGGTTTTATGCGTTCAATAAACGAAGAAGGATGTTTGTATCCATAATTTGTTTCATACCCATATAACCCAAGTTTAGTCCAATAAGATGTTTCAATATCTTCTACAATATAAATTCCTCCAGGCTGAAGCAATTTATTAAAGAAAAAGTCGAATGTTAATAGTTGATGTTCAGGTATATGTGAACCGTCATCTATAATAAATTGTACAGGATCATTGATCTTTGTAAGAGCACGTTCAAGGTCTGCTATTTTGCCTTGATCAGCCTGTATTAAAGTTGTTCGTGGATCATTAGACGTCATTTCTCCAATATCAATTCCGTAAATATGAGCATTTATGAAATATTTTTGCCAAAGATTTATAGAATTTTGTGCGTCAATGCCAATTTCTAACATACCTGTTGCGGTTGTCCGAATATGTTCAAGAAAATGTGGATAAAATCTATGATAGCCATGTGCGTAAATCTTATCTGTTCCAGCACTTGTACCTAACTCAAAGAATGAAGACATGCTATGATATGATACGTTATAAAAATCTTTAAGTTATAATTTAACTTAAGTAGTTTTGACTTTAATATGATATAATACAATAACCATGAATATACCCATTCAAACCGCTCTTCGTCTGAACCCAGACTTCCAGAATCCCATTAAACACAGTCATGTCTATTCGAGAGCGATCGACGCCACCACACAATTCATATCCTTTATTGTACCGAATGACCCTAATATTACCTGGACAGATCTCCGCATTACATCTACAGGGACCAACGACTTTGAAAGCGTCCTACGACTGAACATTGAATGCGATTGCGACTGTTACCATTCCATTACAAGACCTATTTCTGTTAATAAGGGTGTCTGGACACCCTTTCCCTGGCCCATTCAATGCTCTATTTTAACCTATCCTGTCACCCTTCGAATAAATACAGGAACAACTGAGCCCCAGCATCTTATGGTGAAACTGTTGGGATTCGATCATCTGTTTAATACGTAAGGCCATACATTTCTTCTAGAATCTTTAACTGGACCTTTAACTGAAATCTATCCTGACTTAACTTCCGTTTTAAGTCTTTTACTTGTTCCTCTTTTTTTGCTTTTTTAGCAGTTTTCATTTGTGATTCAAGATGATCAATTCGGGCTCGTAGTCGATCAACCGCATCAATATGATCCTGCTTTTCTACGGTCAGTTTTGCTTCGGCAGTTTCTAAGCGAGGGACAACAAACTTATGAACGGTTGGACTCGTCGTCTCATTTTCCTCAAAATTGGCCAAGGACCTTGACCTGCTTCGTAGCGAGGCGAGTCGTGTTAAACTCTTTTTCCTTACTGGAAAGGATTTAATACTTCGCCTTGAATGACTTCTTTTTCTGGTATGGGACATCTCTAACCTAAATACAGAATCTTTGTTAGAGACAATGATGGGTTCATCGAGGCCCAGAGGTGATATCACTACGGTCATAGATCTAGCCTCAAGGGACGCACAGGATGACTATTTCTTTCCCCTTGATACCGACAAATCCTGGTTCCACAGAGAACCCTCCACGACCTATCCGATGACCATGACGAGCCAGGAGTTCACCCATAGAGGCACGGCAGACTGGGGCGGCCGTCTTACGTTTGAACTGAACGCCTTATCGGCCGGAGACCTCTTACAGGCCCTTGTCCTACAGATTCGCCTTGGTTCCTGGTATGATCCTGCGACAATCCTGAAGATGTCGACGCAGGACTATACCATCGATGTCTCCGATTCAAGCAATGTCCCCTGGACCTATATCAACTCTCTCGGCACATCCATCATAGAATACGCTGAGTTCGAGGTCGGTGATCAGACCTTGGAGCGACTAGATGGGGCCTTTATCAAACTCTATTCGTCCCTTATTCCTGACGAAAATATGCTCATTGGGTTAACAGCAGATGCGAATGGGATTACCTCGCTCAATAACGTTGCGAACAATACGGGCTCCATGAATCCCCAGAGACCGTGGCCAACCCAGAACGGGGTCTATTACTGTTTGTTGCCGTTCTTCTTTCTGAGAACCCGTTTCAAGGAGGTCTTTCCTCTACTAAGTTGTAAGGAGGGATCTGTTCGTGTAAATGTCCAGTTGCGACCGTTTAGCGAATGTGTGCGAACTATCGCCAAAGCTCGACAAAGTTGTACGGATACGCCCCTCGGATCTTCGGTGATCTTTAAGGTCGATACGGTGCCCGAGTACGTTCAGATGGGCAAGTATAAGATTCTTGTGCCCCAACTAGATATTTTGAAATATACGGCACCTACTGCCATTCCTGCGATCCAGGATTTCCGAGTGCTTACCTACTGTGCCCTCGTGGACAACTCTGTCCGCGATGCGTATATCCATCGGCCTTTTGAACAGCTCACGAAGTTAGTCACGAACTTCTACTTTGATGAGCCCTACAAGTACTTGGCCTCGAAGACGAATTCGGACTCCGATACCATTGAGCTTTCCTTGCCTTTGGAGCTGAACCATCCGACCCAGGAGATCGTCTGGACCTTTCGACGAAAAGGTGTTGCGATCAATAACGAATGGTCCAATTTTAGCCCTGTGCTCGAGACCCAGTACAACATCGATTCTATACATCAGCCGTGGCTCACCTATGCGACCTTGCGGATTAACGGGTTCATTGTGGAACAGGCCGAAGGGGAATGGTGGCGGCGGCATATTGCGTCTGTCCATAAGGGCGGCTGGAACGCATGGGCCTCCTTTGCCTACGGCTACAGTTTCGCCATGGATCCCGATGCTCACCAGCCATCCGGTTCTGCCAACATGAGTCGCAGTACCTCTGTTCGTCTGGACCTGAAAGTACGTGTACCGACGGCAGTCCCTGTGCCCAACGGATTTGATGCCAATGTCAGTCAGGGATGGGAGATCCATGTGTACGCTGTTCATCTGAACTGGCTTCGATTTCAAAATGGGCTCTGTCAGAAATTATATGAGGATTAAGGAGAGATGGAGAAGCCTGTTGTATCTGTTAAGCCTAGTAATGCTGCGACGGCTGCTGAGGAAGAATCTGCTCATAATAATAGTAGATTAAATTCTGAAAAAAATAAGATATTATTTACGTCAATTGTGGCTAAAAGTACAAGTAAAGAGAAACGTACACCTGAAGAAATAATATTACTTAATCGCATTATTACAACACCAATTATCAGCCGCCCAGAATACATTGCTGAAGTACAGGCAGCAAAGGGTATCAGGTTAATGTTACCTTACAAACCATCTGGATATACAATTACATCAGGCGGCAAGCGTACGAAGAAGCGATCGAAGAAGGCCAAGAAAACCAGGAAGCATTAATCGGATCCAATATAAATATCATTGCTTCTAATGTACTTGCTTTGACTGGTTTCGTCTTCCGTTAAAAGCCAGTAGATTTTTATAAGACAGAACAGACCATTCACAAACGGAATCATACAGTACAGAATATAGGTATTGTTACCGAACAACATAGTCAGAGGACTTGCTAGCAGAGTACTTGTTGTGGCCTCTTGTTCCAGCATGAAGTTTTCGAGTCGGGTGATCACGCACTTTCTAAGGATCGCCCATTGAGCAAGGATGAACAGGTAAAGGGCAAGGAACAGGAGGAGATATTTGATATTGTTGGTTCCGTACGGTCCGAAGAACGCCAGGATTCCTAGAGCGGCATGAAATAGCATGACCGCGTAGCCGACGACTTTGTTCCATTCCATCTACTGTAAATCTTGATGTGTTGTACGATTGTAAAACACATTTTGATTTTTATTTCAATAATAAATAACCTAAACGTCCGATTCACGAATGTATTAGAACATTATGAAGCTTCTTGTGACGGGTGGATGTGGATTTATTGGGTCTGCCTTCTGTCGCCGCCTTCAAAAGCAGCATCCTTATATGACCTTGGTGAACCTGGACTATCTGTATCCCTGTTCGACTGTGGCGACCGATCTGACCGTTACGGCAGAGAACTATGTGTTTGTGAAGGGAGATATCAAGGACAGAGGGTTACTTGATAGGCTACTGGTCGAACATGCGATTGATACTGTTGTTCACTTTGCGGCCCAGAGTCACGTAGATACCTCTTTTACCAATCCCATGTTGTATACCCAGGACAACGTCATTGGAACGCATACCTTGTTGGAAGCTTGTCGAGCCTATGGAAAGGTCAGTCGGTTCATTCACATCAGCACTGACGAGGTCTATGGGGAGAACCATGGACCTAGTGGGGCTGTCTTTACCGAGACATCCCTGCTGAAGCCCACCAATCCTTATGCGGCATCCAAGGCCTCAGCGGAAATGTTTGTCCATTCCTACATACATTCGTATAACATGCCGATCATCGTCATTCGCTCCAACAATGTCTATGGACCTGGCCAGTATCCTGAGAAGGTCATTCCCAAGTTCATGTTTCAACTGTTGGACGGAAAGAAGTTGACACTCCAGGGATCTGGTAATCAGCTCCGATCCTTTCTGTATGTGGAAGACGCAGTCGATGCTGTCCTGTGCGTCTTGTTCCAAGGTCTGGTGGGAGAGATCTACAATATCAGTTCTAAGGACGAACTATCGATCAGGGATCTGGCATCACGGATGTTATCTGTCCTCAGTCCTGATGAAAAACTAGACGACAGAATCGTCTACGTGGAGGACCGCCACTTTAATGACAAGCGGTATTGGATCGAGTCGGAACCCTTGAAAAAGTTAGGGTGGAAGCAACGGGTGTCCTTTGATGAGGGACTCAAGACAACGATCGACTGGTTCAGAACCGTGGACAGATCAGCTTATTGGGTCACCAAGGAGAATCTGTTGGAAGTGACAGCTCCGATTCCTAAGTCTGTCAGTCAGCAGAATCTATCTGAGACGAAAAGGGTGTGTTTGCTCTATGGCGGTAACGGATGGATCGGAAGTCTGTTTCGACCTGTCCTAGAGGCCAAGGGATTCACCGTCGTTATAGGGACTATCAGGGCCGATAATAGGACAGCTGTTGATGCTGAGATTGCGAGTGTCAATCCGACTCATGTAGTCAGTCTTATTGGACGAACACATGGTCCTGGGTTCGGCACCATCGACTATTTGGAACAGCCTGGGAAGCTCAGGGAGAATCTGAACGATAACCTATACGGGCCCTTAGTGATCGCTGGGGCCGCAGCAAAGGCCGGTTGTCACATGCTCTACATGGGAACCGGCTGTATCTTCGAGTACGATGAGAGCCATCCTGCTTCTTTAAGTCCCCTCGGATCCGCGGCAGGCTCGGTGGGATTTACTGAGGAGTCGTTGCCCAACTTCTTTGGATCCGGCTACAGCACTGTGAAGGGCTATACGGATCGGCTCATGGACGAGCTGTATAGGGCCACAGCTCTCAATGTCCGCATTCGCATGCCGATCTCATCGCAGGATGGCCCCCGCAACTTCATTAGCAAGATTATCGCGTACAAGAACATCTGTAGCATCCAGAACTCCATGACGGTGATGGACGATGTCTTGCCTATTCTAGCAGACTGTATGATTCGGCGAGAGGTTGGCACCTTGAACGCGGTCAATCCTGGTACCATAGATCATAACACGATCCTCACGATGTACAGGGATGTTTTGAACCCAGATCATACGTGGACTGAGATTTCCAATAAGGAGCTGATTTCAGGGTTTGTCAAAGGGGCCCGTAGCAATAACTACTTGGAGACGAACAGGATTGAGTCGCTGTGTCCGATGATCCCGACTCTTGAATCATCTGTTCGTCGGATTTTGACAGAGAATCGGTTTAAGGGTAGATCCGAGTAAATAATTGAAGATTTATTACATGTATTCGAAATATAATGTATACATGTAATATTACTGGAAACAAATTTGATCTAGAAGAAAAAGATAAAACCCGTGAAGGTGCTATAGCCTATGGTCATAATTCGAGATTTCGAGCAATATGTTACGTATTATCAAAACAATTATTTGGCACTGTTAAGATTTTAAGTCAAATACCGGTACATAAAGAATTAAAAGGCATCGGTATGAGTGACAGTGGATGGGCACAAATTTGTGAAAAACAATTTAATTATGTTAATACATATTATCATTGTGAACCATTCTTAAATATTTATAATGACTCACATATAAATAATTATACTGATTTAGATTTTATTATATCCTCAGATGTCTTTGAACACGTTGATCCCTATCCAGGAATTCAAATCGCATTCAACAATCTTAATAAAATGCTGAAATCAGGTGGGTCGCTTATATTTTCTGTTCCATTTACATATGGCTCTCATAAAGAGCACTTTCCTTCCTTGTATAAATATACTATAACAAAAAATAATGACAATTATGTACTTAATAATACAACTATTGATGGAAAATCAGAAACATTTACAAATTTATGTTTTCATGGCGGTCCAGGAAGTGTACTAGAAATGAGAGTCTATTCAAAAGATTCAATTACGGAATATTTGACAATGGCTGGTTTCAAAGATATTACATTTCATAATGTTGATACAGATATGAATCAGTATGGAATATTTTGGGAATCTAATTCTAGTTTAATTATATCAGCAAAAAAATAGGGCAGTTTATGTAGGGATATGAAGGCATCAGTCATTAATTCTGTATTTTTAGGCCTTTTAATCGTGTCCTTTGTGATACTCATGGTGACACGGAATACTAGGGAAGGCTTTGAGGAACAGATTTTAAAGGCCGATCGGCCGACAGAACAGACACCTGGATTGCCACAAGTGATTGTGCCGTTGAGAGGGAAGTCCGAGGTGCCTTCTTTCGATGATGAGGCATATTTGCGAAGTCGGATTGAGAATCGGCCTCCACCCCCTGGTGTTGATATGACCGATGCGGTCGTCTATGCTCCTGTGGATCTGGCCGCAGACATCAAGAAAATAAAGGATCAGATACGGAACATTGAGCTCAACGGGAAATCAGCGGTCTCCGAGGCAGTCTACCATCAGTCAGTACCGATTGTAGGGGGGATTCTGAGAGAGGCGGGTTTTCCTTTGACGGATGAAACGTATGCGGACAGTGAATGTGGGTATGTAAGAAATAATTAAAATGTGTTTTGTATTCTATTCTTGTAATATTTAATATTATAAGAATAGAATGAATAATCGGCTAATTTGTATTGATATGACTACTAGTGTAACGCATAGTTCCATACGGGGGAGGGCAATTGGTGCGGCAGAATATCAATTCTATAGTTTATTAGATAATCTCCAAACAATAATCCCCATTAAATGTTTTAATCATCACAGTAGTTATGAAAAAATAGATTCTATAGAATATGATTCCTATAAATCCATTGAAATAAATCATGATGACACCATTTTAATCCAGCGATTTTATCCATTTGATCAAACTATACGTTCAAAAATGGCCACAAATAAGAAAATTATATGGATTCACGATATTCCTGATTTTAATATATTTCTTGGAGGGTATAGTAATACTCGAGAGCCACTGTTTAGACAGGACTTGTCTAAATTCAAACATGAGATACTACTCCCTATTTTAAATGATACATCTGTTCACTTTGTAGCAAACAGTCACCATACATATAAATTATTTAATGAATTTATACAGAGATATGCTGATATTACAAATTATACACGCTGTTCCTTGATTTATAATGCTTTGTACAGTGATGAATTTGATAAATCTCCTGTTGAAAAAATACCGAAACGTCTTATTTACGCATCAGCATGGCAGAAAGGTATTGAAAAAGTAATTGATATTTTTAGATATGTGGTAGCACGTGATTCTGAATATAGCCTTACGCTTCTTTCACCAGGATATGATTGGACACATTTTCAAAACTATGCGAAGCAACTACAGGCTGAATTTGGATCAAAGCTTATTCTATTAGGTCCGTCTACAAAAAAAGATTTATGTACAGCCATTAAACAATCAGTCTGTTGCCTAAGTTCCACTTTCAATGAAACATTTGGCTGTGTTTTCGCAGAGTCCTGTTATCTTGAAACCCCTGTCATCGCAGATATACGGAGTGGGGCAGTCAGAGAAATTATTGGCGATGAATTTATTGTTAATTATGATAATTTAGAATCTGTGTGGAGTAAATTACAGTCAATGCCAGCCAGTATTTCATTAAACCGTGAGTTTCTTAGTGAGACTATTTTACCTAAGTGGAAATCTATTCTTTTAGTATAATGTATTTACGGATTGGGTATACTGAATCAACCTTATTATTTTATTATTGGCTAACTAATATTAGACATGTCGAAACTCATATTATAAATGAAGTAAATGACTCGCTTCATAATATGATAAATTGGCTATACACTACAAGTGGATTTTACGACAAATCAATACAAGGAACATATTTTAATATAGATTCACATACTGCTCTATCATCATCTGTTTATACTAAGTATATGTCAAACTTACTCGAAATAGTTAAAAATACTGAGCTAACACTTAATTTTCATAATTTTTCAGCCCCTATCCTACCCTATAAACAAGAATTCATACAATATCTTACTTCGATTGTCAAACGTATAGACCCATATAATATTTCTAAATCAGAAATATTTAACAGAATCGCAAATAAACGAGTATTAATTGTAAATCCCATGTCAAGTCTAATGAAACAACAATACGAAGTAGGCAATGTACAGAAACTATATCCAGCCTTTCCATCTCTAATAAGCATGGATATTTATGAAAATCCATATACATTTTTTAACAACGGTCCTGATAGTTCGATTCTCGAAACAGCTGATAAAGCCTATCAAGAAATTCAGACAAAAGAGTTTGATGTTGCGATTGTATCCTGTGGGGCGTATTCATCTCTTATTGGTCATCATATTAGCACTGTAATAGGCAAAGAAGTTATAACCCTGGGGGGAGACTTACAGTCAATATTTGGTATTAAAACGGGCCGAAATAAAAATGTATCGTTTAATGAGCACTGGATTTCTGTCCCGGTTCATTTGAAACCAGTTGATTATATGAAGATTGAAGATGGGTGTTATTGGTAGAAATTTTTATATAGATAAATGATATAAATGACCAGTAGGTGTGAAGCTTTTTATAACGCACATATTTCAAAATACATAGAAAATTTTAAGTCAATTGAACACTGCTTTACAGAAGAATCTATTATTTTTGATGTCGGATCAAATATTGGATTATTTTCATTAGCAATTTGTGAATCAAATAAATATAATAAGATATATTTGTTTGAACCAAGTACAGAGTTAATTAATTATAGTAAAACAGATACACTTAAAAATTATCAAAATATTCATTATATAAACAAGGGTGCGTCTGATACCAATGAAACTATAACACTTTATAAAAATAGAGACTCGAATATTGGATGGAACACATGCTATAAATACGACCCAGTTCAGGAAAATGGAGTTATTCCAGTTAGCAATATGGATAAAGAAGAAATATCGGTTATTACACTTGATAGTTTTTGCGAAACAGAAGGTATTACTAAAATAGACTTTATTAAAATCGATGTAGAAGGGCTGGAATTTAAAGTCATAAATGGATTTTTAAATACATTATCGAAACTTAAAAAGAAACCATATTTATATGTTGAAGTTGGGTGGGGTACATCTCATCCAGAATGGGAAAAGGTTAATACTATTTATGAAGAATTATTTAAAATTGGATATAAGCGTGTTACCTTTACGAATAAAACGGAGGATATATTATTTATTCCTTTATAATATATGACTTAAATAGTTTATCAGCCAACTCAATATTAAAATCATTATATATCTCTTTATAATATTTCTCATAATTATTTAATACGTCTGTACACGTACTAACCAAGTCTTCATATTTACAAAACAGTACGTATTTAGAAAGAGGATAGAGATCCTTATTCTGACTATCTTCTGATATAACGATAACTTTATTTAAAATACATCGTGTAATACGAATTTCTTCAAGTATATTGTAATCAAATTCTCTATGATGAACATTCATTAAAATTTTTGAACGTAATAATATATTATCTCTATCTGATCCCCATAAACAAGGTCGACCAATAAATACATGTTTATTATACAACTCAGCAAGTTTTGAATATATCCTATTAGTTCGCTCATTATAACTACAACACATTACATAATCATACTGTTTTTCATAATTATATATTTCCGATTCATTCACTTGATACGGTAAATATCTACTTACAATATTATATTTTTCTAAAATTTTAGAATTAGCCATACTGTAATCTAATAAAGATATTAATGGATAATTTCTATGTATATCTAATACATGCTTAAGCATATTATAGTCTGAATGTGTACCATCTATTGTTAGCTGTTCTAAATTTACCAAATATATATTTGGTTTATTAAGTAATTTATAATTTACGTAAGATATACCAAAATACACAAATAAATCACTTTCATTATAATTACATATATTCTCCGGATATTCAATTATTTCTGAATTTACTAGTGCTTTATTAAGTGAAATTATATATTCGATTATAAATAATTTCATGTTTTTATTATAAATTAAATATATCATAATACTGTATATAATATGAGTACATATAATAATATAGTAAAACAACTAAGTATACTTCACGGATCATTTGATGAAGAATTAGTGGAACAAAATTTATCAGTTAAATATATTAAACCAGACGATCATGTTTTAGAAATTGGAGGTAATATGGGTAGAAATGCTTTAATTATAAGTTCAATATTAAATAATGAAAAAAATTTCGTTACTATGGAGCCAAATTTTCACTTTTATGAAAAACTTAAAGAAAACAGAGATGTCAATAAAAAAACTTTTAATATTGAAAACTCAGCACTATCAACAACACCTATATTATTTCATAACTCTTTAACTGTTTCATTAAATAATATTGAAGATAAATTTCCCTTATCAAAGGATCATTTAATTAATAATAAAAATTCTCTTAATGAATGTACTATAATCACATATCTTGAGCTTGAAAATAAATATAATTTATCATTCAATACGCTTGTTATAGATTGTGAAGGGGCGTTTTATTATATTCTTAAAGATATGCCATACATATTATCAAAAATTAATTTATTAATAATGGAAAATGATTATGAAAATAAAACACATTATGATTTTATTAGGACTACCCTTTTACAAAATAATTTTACATGCGTTGAATCATTACCATTACCAGGATGTCCTTGGCCAGCTCCGTGTAAAGATAATTTTTATGAAGTATGGAAATTAAATACTTAATAATCATTATAACTTATTTTTATATTACCTGACATAAATTTATTTATATTAATAGTATGACATTTGGAAAATACACATACGGTACACCTACACTTCATTATAAAAATGATAATGCCAAATTAATAGTAGGGAATTTTTGTTCAATAGGTGATAATGTAAATATATGGTTAGGAGGTAATCATAGAACTGATTGGGTAACCACATATCCATTTGGCCATATACATCAAAACATATTCAATAATTTTAATGGCAATGGACATCCGTCAACAAAAGGTGATGTAATAATTGGCAATGACGTATGGATTGGAAATAATGTAACAATTATGTCAGGTGTTACTATTGAGGACGGTGTTGTTATAGCAAATAATAGTCATGTTGTTAAAAATATAGAATCGTATAGTTTAGTTGGAGGAAATCCAGCAAAACTAATAAAATACAGATTTACACCGACACAAATAGAAAAACTATTACAAATTAAATGGTGGAATTGGGATGACGAAAAGATAAATACAAATACACCTTTATTATGTAATACTAATATTGATGAATTTATACGATTAGCTATTTAATTATTTGTCCAAATATGATTGTAGTATATCTAATTTATTTTGTACAGTATAATTCTTTGGAATGTTATCAGAATCAAATACACGTTTACCAGATTCAATCTGTGTTATTATATCATTTATTTCAGTAAATGTTAAATTATCAATTATAATTATATTAGGGTTACCTATTAAATCTGTAGGAATCACATTAATGGTAGATAATACTATACACGATGTAAAGAGACATTCTATCAATGTTGGCGGGGCATGAGCACCATGATAAAATATACAATATTTACAATTTAATAAAATATTTCTAAATTCTATTGGATTTTGAATTCCTAAGGAGATAATATTACTATGATTAATAATTTTATCTGAATACTCTTTAACTGTTTCTTCATAACTAGATAAGTAATTTGGAACCTTTTCAAATAAATGTAATGGTCGTAATGTGCTTAATAGTTTAGAAGGTAAATTATCTATTAATTTTAATAATTGAGTATGTTTATTCTTTACACATGTATGCGATATACATTTTCCTACTAATAATCCACAACTATCATACTTAATTTTTAAATTAATATTCGGTTGCTCTATAATGGTTAATGGTAAAAATATATTTAAACTATTATATATCCATGGTGTAAACACGCGATCTGCTGAAAAATCATCTGATACAGTTTCGAAATATCGATAGGAAAATAACTTATCTTTATATTTTATAAACTCATTAGATATAGTTGACCAACCAGGAGTAATAATGTATTTGGCATTTTTTAATAATTCTTCATCAAATGTAATATTTATACATACAATCTTACAAAAACTTTTATCTTTAATAGCATTATATAAGCTTGTCTGAATATAATACTCTCCGCCTATCCATTGTTGTATATTTTCTGTCGTATTTTGTGTATTCATATCATTATTCCAAAACCTATCCATATGTTTAACACTTTCAGTATCTGTTAAATATACAAAATAACTCATTGTGGTTTATTCTACTCAGTTCAATATTTTAATTATGTCCATCGTAACTTCGATCATGTGTAAAAAGCCCGGGACCAAAAACACATTTATATTCATTGGAAGACCATGCTCTAGTTAACTCTGTTTCCAGTGTTTTCCCAAATTCGATGTAGGGTAGAATAGCCTTCTTAAAAAAATCCTTTGTACAAACATAGGGATTGTTTGTATAATTACAGTGTCGACTTGTACACAAATACCATTGTTCTGCCCCTTCTTTCGGATCAATCTTTGAAATACGAGATGGATATACCTGTTCAGGGTGATCGACCCAATAAATACATTCCGATAAATGAGAATTAGCTATAAAATTAGAAACAGGTATATTTCGTAAATTCTCATAAGCATAATTGGGGACTCCTGCATTCCAACGGCTACGACCTCGTACAACATCTGCTCCACAACTGTTTATAAAATATAACACATTCTTTACAAAGTTGTCTGTCTGAACAGACGACTCATTAATAACAAAATCATTCTCCAAAAATAAAATAAGATCATGTCTCGCATTCTCATAAATGGCTTTAAATCCCCATGCCATTTTTCCATTATCAGGAAGACAGATCGATCGAATACCAAAAGAATCGCAGACAGCCTTTTCCTCCGATTGTCTTGAGGATTCCTGTAGAACAACAAACAAATCATCTGTTAGTTCGAATAATCCAGCCTTTTTATAGGTATTTAATGTGTTATTCAATGTTTTAGGAGCATAATACGATAGGATTCCAATAGATAACATTTATTAGGAAATTATAAATAAATATTATATTTATTTACTCACCCAGTTGATAAACTACTCATCCAACTTTGGTCAGTTGACGACTTAGTCGTCCAACTTTGGTCGTTGACGACTTAGTCGTCCAACTTTGGTCGTTGACGACTAAGTCGTCCAACTTTGGTCAGTTGACGACTTAGTCGTCCAACTTTGGTCAGTTGACGACTTAGTCGTCCAACTTTGGTCGTTGACGACTAAGTCGTCCAACTTTGGTCAGTTGACGACTTAGTCGTCCAACTTTGGTCAGTTGACGACTTAGTCGTCCAACTTTGGTGCCAGATAATATCCCACAGATCCCTTATCCCCCATATCATAGGTTACATAGATCGGTACATCTTGTAACATAGCGATTTGAACTTGATCGGAGAGATTCGATCCCTTCGTAAACGCGGTCAAATACTTGAGGGCAAAGTTAGCCTTTACAGGCGTCGAACAGACAATTTCTGTTCTGGCAGACTCTGTTTTCGCAGTCAAATCCTGCTTGACGACCATCTGGACCTTGCCACTGTCTCCTACCGTTTCCAAGGTGAGCGTATCCTTGACGAAAAGGGTTGCGGTTTCGCCAAAGGCCGCCATATTGTGGACAATCTTGGCCAATTCACTGCTTGGCATCTTGATGGAACAAGAGTACTCTACATCTGGAATGTTCATGTATTCTGACTCGATGTCCATGAGATTCATGGCGAAATCGGAGGTCTTGGATCCCGTACTGGATTCGAAGCTGATCCCCAAGGTCGCTCCTCCGTTCTGATACCTGAGGACCACAGAATCAGTCGACTCGGCACATTTAACAATCTTGGCAAAGTTGGTCAGATTCACGCCCAACGTCGCCTCTTCGTCACAGGTATACAGTGTACATGCCTCAGGGAGAATGGTAAAGGTAATAAGGGCTACGTGGGCCGTGTCCATCGCCTGGAGTTCAATACCGTCCTCTGTGACAAGCAGATTCGCCTCGGTCACCAGATCCTTGACAGAATCTAGGATGCGTTTTAAAAGCGTTGCGGAACTAAATTTAGCTTCAAACATTGTGTTGTTTACTGTAATAGACATAGTTGCGGTCAATTTTATAAATTAAAACCAATATAAGGACGAACAGGTGTCTATACAGTAAATGCCCAAGGTCCTTTCCATGAACTATGTCCGTTTCGGGGGGCAGAGCCATTTCGTTCCTCCGATCCTGACGATTGTCCAAACAAACGGATCCTTCTACAATTATTCGAAGGCTGGTAAAGCGAATGCTCTTTTAATAAAGCCCGACGACACCTTTTCGTCACATATTGAACCTCTGTATAAGCTAGTATCTGTGACAGAGGCCGAATGGGCCTCTGTCCACCTGGGCATGAGTGAAGCAGAGCAGGCAAACCAGTCATCCATTGCCATTGAAAATAACTGTCTCAGTGTTGTCCATCAAATCATGATGAAATCGTACCAAGATCATGACTATGCTAGGTATTATTATTACAAGATCAAGGAGGCCTCTAAAAAGTTTGACTGGTGTGGAATACGTTGGATACCGCAAAAGATGAATCGGATAGACAAGTTGTTACGATGAATTTGTTGAATTTGTTGAATTTTTAAAATTTGTAGCTTGGCTACAAATTAATAGCTTGGCTACAAATTAATAGCTTGGTTACAAATTAATAGCTTGGTTACAAATTAATAGCCAAGCTACAAATTAATTGAAAAAAATAATAAATTTGAAATATTGTTTGTCCATTCAATACGTTACAAATGACATTATATCGTATAGCGTGGATATATAAACCAACAGAGTTCACGGGTCATGGAGATTACATCTTCACCTATGAAACGGCAGCAGAGATTGCGTCTCATATGAATACAACACATCCTGATATGAATCATTGGGCTGAAAAACAAGAATAGACAGTTAGACAACTTATTCTTATATTTTTAGTACGAAAAAAATCAATTAGGTCTATATATGTGTGTATATATATATATATTATTTAATGTTTACTGTATATATGGAAAAAATATATATTACGGGAACTGGGCGATGTGGAACAACCTTTTTAATAAAGCTATTTTCATTTTTAGAATATAATACTGGGTTTACGGATAATAATTATGATCAGTTTATATTCAAAAACTGTAACGCAGGAATGGAAAAGGACTATTCAGATAATTATTACGTAATTAAAAATCCATCAATATTGGATAATATTGAAATGATTGTAAATGATCCAACCATAATTATAAAATCTGTTATTCTCCCTATTCGACAGTATTCTAATTCAGCTAAATCAAGAGTATCACTTGGTTTAGGTGAATGCGGAGGATTATGGAACGCAACAAATGAAGACGAACAGGTTCAGTTTTATAATAAAATCATGGCAAATTATATATATATTATGACAAAATATGATATTAATACAATATTTTTAGATTTTGATAAAATGGTAAATGATAAACACTATTTATTCCAAAAATTAAAAGGCATTTTAGACGAAAAAGGCATTTCATATGAATTATTTTCTGAAAAATATGATAAGGCATCTTCCACATCAAAGCCCAGTCCTAGCTAGAATTATGGGTTTGTACATTTACTTATAGCCCCAAATTGCGTTTGTTTGTCTGTATGTAAACATACTGACAAATGAACGGCTCTGGTTGCGTTTGTTTGTCTGTACGTAAACGTACAGACAAATGAACGGCTCTGGTTGCGTTTGTTTGTCTGTACGTAAACGTACAGACAAATGAACGGCTCTGGTTGCGTTTGTTTGTCTGTACGTAAACGTACAGACAAATGAACGGCTC
>Ga0214919_10000262_pt1 | contig 88586 bp, 112 predicted proteins | sample LL1503_MetaG_FD_177994 | JGI IMG/M metagenome (GOLD analysis project Ga0214919, IMG submission 177994) | Freshwater microbial communities from Lake Lanier, Atlanta, Georgia, United States - LL-1503 | ecosystem: Environmental > Aquatic > Freshwater > Lake | place: USA: Georgia | collected...
AGGTTCAAGTCCTACCTGCTGTACTAGTGGTCTGTAACTCAATTGGTAGAGTGCCAAACTGTTAATTTGGAAGTTGCAGGATCGTGCCCTGCCAGACCAGCAAAGCCTCTGTAGTTCAGTGGATAGAACAATGGACTTCTAAGCCATGTGTCGCAAGTTCAATTCTTGCCAGGGGTACTATCTGGTATCATAGATGTATGTTTTGTAACTACTGTGGTGGCAGGTTAGTTAATGGTGATTGTAACAATTGTTTTAGCAATTCAAGTGCCCTGAGAGATTTTGAGGATGAAGATGACTAACTGGACAGAAGAACTTACAGAAAAACAAAAAGAACAGGTTTGGGACTTCATTGTTTTTACAGTAAAAGAAATTAGAGATCAAATTGCTGTAGATATTGAAGGCACTTCAAAACTTTGGAAGGCTAAAGGATTAAATAAATCTCGTAGAACTCAAAAAGCATTTGAGATATCTGCTGCCATAGCAAGAGGCCAGAATGAGGTTCAACTTGAAAAATCTTGAAGATGGAATAAAATCAATACTTCTTGATATTGGACAGGATTTAAAAGTTCATAAACTAGATACGGACAATTATATTATTGATATAGAATATGACAAGTATACGATTAGAGTTATGGAATTATTTAAAGAATATTTAGAAGATAATGGCTAATATAGTTTTTCTTGGTAACTTTGAGGTATCTTATAGTAGTGAGAATCATCATGCTAAGTCTTTAGAGTCTCTTGGACATACCGTTGAAAAATTGCAAGAAAAGAAAGCAACAAGCAAACAAATATTAAAAAAAGCATTGCAGTCAAACCTATTTATATGGGTTCACACACATAGATGGAATACACCAGGATCAATTCTAATGGATGAAGTACTAAGACAATTAAACTCTGCTGGTATTCCTACCATGACATACCATCTTGATTTATGGTTTGGAATTGAACGACAAAAAGATTTAGAGAATGATAACTTTTATAAAACAATTGGTCATTTCTTTACAGTTGATAAACTAATGGCTGATTGGTTTAATGAAAACACAAATGTAAAAGGACACTTTATTCCTGCTGGTGTTTATGATAAAGAATGTTATATACATTCTGATTACGATGTTAATAATTTTGAAAATGATGTAATATTTGTTGGCAGCAGAGGCTATCATCATGAACATAAATATCGTCCAGAACTAATAGACTTTTTAAGAAAAACATATGGTAAAAGATTTCTTCATGTTGGTGGAGATGGGGATACTGGAACTGTTCGTGGAGATGCTTTAAATCGTATCTACGCAAAAAGCAAAGTAGCGATAGGAGATAGTTTAAATATTAACTTTAACTATCCTTACTACACTAGTGATAGGCTATTTGAAAGTACTGGTCGTGGTGGCTTTACCATTTACCCTCGTATTAAAGGTCTTGAAGAGTATTTTGAAGATAATAAAGAGATTATATTTTATGAGCATGGAAACTTTGATGATTTAAAAACAAAAATAGATCAATATCTTTTTGATGGAGTATCAAGAGAAAACATAAGAGTAAATGGGCATGAAAGAACAAAGAAAGAACATACCTATGTACACAGATGGGATGCAATAATCAGAGAGTTGGGTATATAGTGAAAAGCATAGCAATTACTGGAGCAACTGGACTGCTTGGTTCTCATTTATCAAACCATTATCTTTCTTTGGGCTGGGATGTTTTTGTATTATTAAAGGATGAGCATAGCCGTACAGAACTTTCTAAAGATGTAAACAAGGTATATGGAAGTATTAATAATAAAATAGACATTGATTTCTTTATAGAAAAGTCAAGACCAGATTATTTTATTCATCTTGCAGCACAAACACAAGCATATGATTCAATCAAGTACCCATACAGTACTTTTTATACAAATGTAATTGGCACACTAAATGTTCTTGAATCATTAAGAGAGTATAAAAAATGTAAATCAATTATCGTTGCATCTAGCGATAAAGCCTATGGTGAATTAACTAAAGATGAATACTTTGAAGATCATATTTTAAATGGAGTTTATCCATATGATGCCTCTAAATCAATCACAGATATCATTTGTAACTCCTACAGAAATACTTACGATATGCCTGTTATAACTACTCGTGCATGCAACATTTATGGAACTGGTGATAACAATGTTCAACGATTGATCCCTGGAATTGTAAGGGCATATAAAAACGACGTATTATTTACCATAAGAAATGCTGGTAGAGATATTAGAGAGTATATAAATGTTAAAGATGTTGTGTCAGCATACTCCAACATACTTACATACGGAGAAACAATTAATAACATTCCATCATTTAATATATCTTCTGGCGAAAGATATTCAACTCTTGAAGTATTTAACATTGTGCAAGACGTAATTGGTAAAAAAGTTAGACATGAGATAGTTGCAAGTGATGGATTTGAAATTAAAAAACAATTTATGAATTCATCCTTACTACAAGAAAAAACTGGGTGGAAGTCAGAACATACTATGAAAGATACAATGAAAGAAATAGTTGATTTTTACATGGAGAACAAATGAATATAAACTTTGGATGTGGAAGCATTCAGCCACCTGATTGGATTAATATAGATCTTGATCCAGAATATAAAACAGAACATAAAAACTTACATCTCATTACAGATGCATCAGCAGACATAATTGTTTCCCATGCAACAATTTGTTCAATACGGTATCATGAAATTAAAGCAACTTTATTAGAATTTTATAGAGTTTTAAAACCTAATGGAATACTTAGAATTAGTCTGCCAGATATTATTTCTGGATTTGATGCATATAAAAATAACAACATGAACTTTTTTCCTAACTCTGAGCATAATTTAGATAGACGTTTTTCTTCTTGGTTAACTTGGTATTCAACATCAGTATCATTATTAACTGAAAAAGCATTAGAATATAAACTAAGTGATAGTGGATTTAAAAATATAACAAAAACACAATACAAACAAACCACATTTTCAAATAATAAATCTTATGAACTTGATACAAGAGAACATGAATTTTATTTTATTGAGGCAACCAAATGACAGGAATGATTAAGGCAACACTTAATGGTGAATTTGAAATGTTTCTTCCAAAGCATCGTGCAGACAGACCAGATTGGTATGAACCTGATGGATGGGAAAAACCTAGACTAAAATCAATGCATAATAATATTACCAATGGCGATGTTGTTTATTATGTTGGTGCAGAAGAAGGAGAGTTTCCAGCACTTTGTCAAATGTGGGGAGCAGAAGTAGTTTTATTTGAACCAAACCCCAAAGTATGGTCACATTTTCCTGCAACTTGGACTGCAAATAATTTAGAACTTCCATTAGTTTGTATTCCTGGATTTGCTTCTGATAAAATAAACAGCCTTGCACGTATTTATTATAATGAATGGCCACCAGAAGTTGATAATGAACTTATAGCAGCACATGGATTTAAAGAGTTATATCTTGAAGGTGATTCATATGGTCAAATTACTATAGATTCATGTGTATATGATCACGGGATTAAACCACCTACCGCAATTTCTTTAGATGTAGAAGGTAGTGAATGGCGAGTCTTAGGAGGGGCTGAGAAGGTTCTTAAAGAGTATAAGCCTAAGATATGGCTATCTGGACATCCTGAATTTATGTTGCAACAATGGAATGAATCTTTATATAATCTTAGACAATGGATAAAAGAATTGGGTTACAAAGAAGTATTACTTGACTATCAACATGAGGTTCATTTATTTTATGAATAGTCTTATTTTTTCTCCACACACAGACGATGCAATTTTTTCTTTAGGCGATCATATCATTGATAATGATCATAATTTTACTATTGCATCCGCATTTGCTGGGATACCAACAGATGATGTTGGATATAAAAAACACACTACGTTGAGACAGGAACATTCTGAAGCCTGTTCTATGATTAATGCTAAAGTTATTAATGGAGACTTATTAGATGATGTTTATGGAAAACAGAATGAAGATGATTTAACTAATTGGATAAAAAATACTATAATAAATTTTGACAATGTATATATTCCATTGGGAATTCATCATCCAGATCATGTTTTTTTATCAGATATTTTATTCAATTTAATGAAAGATTTTAATAAAACATATTTTGTTTATGCTGAGTTACCATATAGATTATTATATCCAGAATTACATAGAACAAGATTAAGAATCTTTGAATCAAACCATATTTTAGAAAATGTTAGTATTAACTTTACACAACATAAAATTAATGCAATAAAAAAATATAACTCACAGATAACATACGCACAAAATCCATCATACATAGATGAAGATTTAATTGGTAAACTTGTTGTAGAAGAAAAACTTTGGAGAGTAGTAAATTGATAAATGCATACTTATACTCTTTTAATGAAGAGGATTGTGCTGCTGATAAATGGGATTATGGTCTTCTCAAAGAAGTTTTTGATAAATATAATATAGATCAAATAAAAGTAACTTCTATTCCTAAAGTTGATCGTGGATTTGTTGTTGTTCCTGGACCACAAAATCTTGGATACGAAGATAATGTTAACAAAGAAATACAAAACCTTTCTAGACTTGTGTTATTTATTACGGGGGATGAAGAAAGCAGATTTGATATAAGTAAGATTAACCATCCTAATGCTGAAATATGGGTTCAATATTTTAATGAAAGCAATAAACAATATAATAAATTGCCTATTGGAGTCCCCCAACATTTAAAACAATTTATTCCAGATTATCCTATTAAGAATTATGATTTATATTTTGGTGGTCAAATAACTCATTCAAGAAGAAAACAGTTGGCAAAGGCTATAGAGACAATGCCAAATACCCTTTATAAGCCTACAGCAGGCTTTGCACAGGGCGATCAGGCAATAGACTACTACCGCAACCTTGCTAGTGCTAGGATTGCTCCAGCACCATCTGGGGCAGTTACAATAGATTCCTTTAGATTTTTTGAGGCTATAGAAATGTTATGTTTACCAATAGGAGATAGTGTTGATTCAAAAAATAGGAATATTGATTTTTATAATATTTTGTTTGAAGGAAATATACCAGTTAATTTTGTTTCTAATTGGGCTGATTTACGTTTTTTGGTTCCTGAACTATTAAATCAATACCCTCACAATATGCATAAGGTGGTATGCTGGTGGATAAAGTATAAGCGAGATCTTGGAATAAAACTAATGAGGCAAATTAATGAATAAAAATGATGTAACAATTATTTTAGCAACATCTGTTTTACCAAGTCACCCAGACACAAAAATTATTGATGAAACTATTAAATCTATTAGGTTTCATTTTCCAAAAAATGAAATCATAATGCAAATTGATGGATTACGAAGAGAACAAATGGATCGTGAAATAGATTACAATGAATATAAAAATAAAATTCTTTGGAAATGTATGCATGAATATCAGAACATACTTCCAATAATATTTGATAAGCATAGTCATCAAAGCACAATGATGCGTAAGACTATTGATGATATTCAAACATCTGTTTTGCTTTATGTTGAAGGTGATGCCCCACTAACTACAGATGTAGAGATTGATTGGCAAAAATGTTTTGATATGCTTGGATATGAAAAAGCAAATACAATTCGTTTTCACCATGAATCTTTTATACCAGAGCCACACAATCATTTAATGTTTGGCTTTGATGATTGTTTTATTAGAACGTCTCAGTGGAGTCAAAGACCACACCTTAGCAAGGTTTCATATTATAGAGAAGTAATACTTCCACCACTTGAAGATAAAGTATTTATTGAAGATACAACTCATGGAAGAATTCAAGATGAAATTTCTCCATATAATAATTTTAACAAAGAGGGTTGGGATAAACATAAATTATGGATATACCATCCAGAAGGAAACATTAAAAGATCTTATCATTTAGATGGTCGTGAAAATGGAAGAAAGTTTACATCAGATGATGATGTTTGGTTTAATAAAAAATGAGACTAGGAATTATTGCTAGATCAGATAACACTGGACTTGGAAATCAAACAAAAGAACTTGTTGATATGCTAAAGCCAGATAAAATATTACTAATAGATTCAACACCATTTAATAAAAATAAACAGCACCCAGAATGGTACAGCGAATATAACTGTATTAGATCAACTGGATTTCCAACCTTACAACAAATAAAACTATTTCTTGCTGATATTGATGTTGTTATTAGTTGTGAAACATTTTATGATCAAAACTTTATAAAATATGCAAAAAAATATGGTGTAAAAACTATACTTCAATACAATTATGAACTTTTTGCAAATCTAGCAGCACCAAACCTTGCACTACCAGATGTTCTTTTATCTCCAAGCGTTTGGCATATTGATCATGTTAAAAAACTTTTTCGCAACCAAACTAAAGTTATACATTTGCCACCACCAACCAATTCTTTAACTTTTTCTAACGCTAAAGAAATAAACATGTCAAAATCGCATAGCAGACTTTTGCATATTGCTGGTAAAAAAGCAGCAAAAGATAGAAATGGAACTAATAGTGTTCTTGAAATGCTTAAATATTCTAAAGCAGATTATGAATTAGTTATTAGAAGCCAGAGTGAAATAGAAACAAATATTAAAGATTCAAGGCTTACGATAGAGATAGACAACATAAAGGATAGAGAAGATATGTATAGTGGATTTGATGCTATGGTTCTTCCTAGACGATATGCTGGTCTTTGTTTACCTATGAATGAGGCTCTTATGAGTGCCCTGCCAGTTTTTATGACTGACATATCTCCTAATAACGCAATCCTGCCAAAAGAATGGTTAGTTAAATCTCATTCTTTGGGTACTTTTAGAACAAAGGCTAGAATTGAATTATTTGAAGCAGATATAAAAACTTTTGCAATGACTATTGATGATTACTTTATTAATCAAGATAAGAATATAAATAAACAAAATGCATTTAATATAGGATATACAAACTTTGCACCAGAAAATTTAAACAATAGTTATTTAGATATTATTTCTCATATTTAGTTTTTTTAATAAATTTTTCTTTAAGTATATTATTTAATATTATATCAAATGAATTATCAGCACTTGATAAATACACATGTTCATCTTTATTTATGTTATATGATTTTAAAACTAATGGACCTTTGCTGTAAACCTTTACATCTTCCATTTGCTCTCCACCTACAGCAAATACATTTCCGTATATAGATCTCCACAAAAATGAATCATTGTCTTCAAGCGTTTGCTTTAATTTTTTCTTTTCCATAACCATAGGTATATGTAGTTCATAGTCAAGTGGATTTTCAATGCCAAGTGATTTAATTTTTTTATATGTAGATGCAAGTTTTCTAGTATAGTTTGAGTTTGAATTTATTTTTTGATATAAATTTATTTTATCTAAAAGCAAACCACCGTGATATGTTTTAATTGAATTAATATTTTTTATAATATAAAAGTCATCATTCATTAATATAAATTTTTCAGATATTTCGTTTGAGTTGCATATTGCACGAAGGTTTTGAATTGCATTCCTATACTTTGTTAATACTTGTCTAACATTTATATAGTTTCCAGCATACCAACTTGGCTTACCACCAACAATCCATATTTTTGAGTCTGGAAAACTTTCAACAACAGATCTAATTGAATACCTTAGTTCTTCATTGACTCCATCTTTACATATATAAACAAAATCCATGTTTCCTCATTATAAAAATTAAGAAAGGCGAACTTATTTTAAGTAAATTCGCCCTTCCTAATTAACTAACTACTTCTTTTTAGCAGCAGCCTTTTTCTTTTTTGGTGCACTCTTAACAGGCACAATTTTACCAAGAGCATCTGAAATTGCTCCTGTATCTGGCAATACGCCAAAAGCCTTGTCATTAGGATTAAGTGCTCTCAATGCAACGGGTGCAAGGGCAGCAACTAATGCAGCCCAAAGATCTTTAGGATCTGTTACGCCAGCCATATAAAGTGCAATGACTGATCCAAGAACAGATCGTCCGTATGATGCAAGCATTGCCTTTGTTTTATCGTTTAGTATGTTATTCATTATTCCTCCTAGGATATAATTCGTGTTATCGTTGTGAAGCCAATCCATAAACCAATAATTCCTGCGACTCCCGCAAAAACTGGTGGTGCTGGAACTGGCAATTTGAGTGCTGCGAACACGACACCGCACCCAAAACCTGTTAATATAGAAAAAAATATTTCTTTCATTTTTTAATCCTTTGTTATATTTTCTGGAAGTAATTCCATAAGTTTTTTTGAGTAATGATTAAGACCTTGATTTTTTAATTCTTCTGAAACTTCTTTAATTGTTTTTTGAGATGTTTCAATATATTCAAATGCCCAATCTCTTGAGTCAGATAAGAATTTTATAAAGTTTTCCTTATGTACTACATCGTCAGACTGAGTGTCAATGTTTTTATTTTGAAGAATAATCTCTTTTAATCCTTCATTTTCAAGGAACAGTTTTGTAATAGCAAGATTACATTTTTTTAATTTATCAAATAAAGATAAATATGCAATTGCAAAAGATATTGACATTGTTGCAAAAAACATTAAAATACCAGTTCTCATACTATCTATTGTACTCTATTCTGTAAGGTATTAAAAATCATCTTCTTCAATATTAAATAAATCTAGTTCAGATAGTCTGCTCATTCTTGAAGCAAAAAACAAAGAAAATGCAATAATGCTTGAAATTATTGCTAATATTAATATTGTTATCTTTTTTTTCATTTTTCTATTGTTCCTCCACATCTTAAACATCCCATATAGGTTTTACCAGTAAATGGACAGGATCCAGCATCAAACAAGTTATGTTTTTTAATCTTACAAATAAGTAACTTAATCATTATAATATCTCTCCTTTAAATACTCATACATTGTTGGTGACTCTTTTGCAATTTTTTCCCATTCGTTTTTCCTATAATCAGATATTGTAAAATAATCTTTCATTGTTTCTGAATAATCAACATTATAAGAAATTTCTCCAATTCGTGAAAAAACATTATCTAATATAAAATAGTTCATTCCAGTTGCGATACATGTCATTGCAAGATTATATCCAGTACCGCCAACAGTATCATGTGTTCTAGTTTTCATTTCATATAACGCAAACAAGTTTGAAGAAAGTTCTTTCTTTTTATCTATATTATCAAAAGAGTACACCCTTTCACTATTTGATTTCCAATATTCAGAATCATCTCTTATGCTTAAGCAATAATGAACTATTATAAAGTCAACAAAAGAGTCATAGATTCTTTTATTAACTTCGTTGTAGTTGTGTATATTCCACGATGTAATTTTTTCCTGTTTTAATACACTTACAAGATTAAATAAAAACTCATGAACAGTAAATAAACCATTTGACTCTAATGGTTCAATAAAACCAGCAGACAAACCTATTGCTGCAACATTTTTAACCCAAGTTCTTTTATGTATGCCAACACGCATTTTTAAATTATTAAAATTTAAATTATTTATTTCTTTTTTTGATATCTTGTTTGTTGAATCTTTACTTAATAGATATTCTTTAAATTCTTTAAGTGCATCTTCATCACTTGTAAATTTATCACTATAAACATATCCAGTACCTATACGAGAATACAAAGGAGTGTGCCAAACCCATCCATTTTTTAACGCAGTGCAAGTTGTAACAGTAAGCATTTCTTTATTTTTATCCTTATATTGAATTTGCACAGCCCATGCACTATTATTTGGTAGTTTATTTGTATAATCTATGAACTCTTCATTTAATGATTTTCCAAGCAACAAACTATTAAATCCAGTGCAATCAATATATAAATCTGCTGTTATTTTTTTCCCATTATCTAATAATAAATATTTAATTCCATCATCATCTGTTTCTACATGAATAACTTCTGCAAGTATATTTTTTACACCACGGACTTTTGCATATTTTTCTTTTAGCCATAATGCAAATTTTTGTGCATCAAAATTTAATGCTGTGTTAATTCTTGGATCAAAAGCAGGCAACTGACCATCTTTATTATCACAAAAAGTATTATTTTCAATAAGATGTGCTACTGGGAAGTATGTTTGTGCAAAGTCAGTAACTGGAACTGAGTCATCTTTGTATTTTTTAATTAACCAATCTTGCATACCCCATTTAGTTTCTTCAAGGTATGGCCTGCCAAATGGATACAAAAATGATGTATTATCTTTTTTATAAAAATTTTTAAATCTAAGTCCTAGTTTTATTGACGCATCTGTAAATTTAATAAAATCGTTTTTATCTATTCCCAAGTATTCAAAATAATAATTAATTCCATCAAAAGTGCTTTCTCCAACACCAATTGTTGGTATATTTGGACTCTCAATAAGTTTTATATTTTTATTTGGAAAGTCTTTAATTAAAATTGATGCTGTCATCCATCCAGCAGATCCGCCACCAACAATTACAATATCGTTAATTATTTTTGACATTATTTTATTGCCTCTCTAGTTACTAAAATAACTGCTCCACAATCTTCTAAAGCCTTTTTTAATTTTACCACATACTGCAAGGCTGATATTTTATCATCATGCCCCATATATAAAAACTTTTTTTCATCCAATTTTATTGTAAGAAAATATTCATTGTCAATAACTTCTACACTAAAATTTTTAGGTGCATTTATAGAATGAAATGCTTTTCTCATGTTATCTGTATACATTATTCATTCCAATACATATAGTCACTACAAATGCCAGCAGGTAAAACATTAAAATCTTTAACATTTGGCTTATCTAAGTGTACCAAAATTGACTGAGAAGATACTTCTTTTTCTGGGTAAGTCCAAATATATTTTGTATTTGTTAACGTATAGTCATCATTATTATGATAAAAATAATTAACATCTTCAAATTTTGATAAAAATGTTAGTGCTTCTAGGTTTTTACAATGAAACCATCCACGATTTCCAATTTGATTAATAAAAGGTTTATCAATTTGTGTTTTTGGTCTGTCATGACCCAAATATATTAAATTATTAACAACCCATATATCAATTTCAACATCAAATCCTTCTTGCAATGCAAACAAAATTGATTCAATTGTATTTTCATTTTTTGGATCTGGACCATTAAGATTACCTCTATGTGAAATTTTTTTCATTACAATGTTCTTTCTATAACTACTTTATCATTTGTAATATTAGGAGATTTTATGCAAATTATTTCACAGTCTTCTAAAAACTCTGGATCAGCAATTTCTAATTGCTCTAAAACAAAAACATCTCCAGACATTAAAGTTTTTCCTTGTATTGTCATCTTGCCACGAACAAGCAAATTAATTTCATCTAAATGCTCGTGATAATGCCAATCCCATTTTTCATTTTTTTTATGTATTTTATAAGATACTTCAAAGCCATTTGTTTTATATGCAGCAGGTTCAAAATTTCCAATAAACCAGCCACCAATATAATCTTCAATTCTTGTTATTTTCATAAACCATAAGTCTTCCAGTTAATATTTTTAAATCCACTATCAGTTAATAAATTAATTGCAACTGCACGATCATTATCTAACTCTTTTAGTTTATCATTTAAAAGAACTCTTGTCCCACTGGTAATCCCCATTAATAAATAGTCCCAACAAAATCCAAGTTCTGTTAATTGTTTTTCTGTAATATATCTTGCAGATTCTTTTCTTGCTGTTGTTAAAATAATTTTATACCCTAAAGTATCCCACTCATTAAACTTATCAATAGTTCCAGGAAGTTCTAAAGCATCTTCTTTTCCTATATGACTAAACTTGTGTGCATGTTTTAATATTGTTCCATCAATATCGCAAAATATTGTTTTTGGTTTTTTTGTATAATATTCTTTAATTTTAGCAACATATATATCAAGATCCTCTGGAGTACCTAAAGAGATATATGAATTTTGCGGAGCATAAAACGGAACAATAGTTTTACCGATATCTATTAGGTATTGATAGGTAGTTGATATATAACTTTCAGTATTACTAAATAAATTATTAATTAAATTTTCAGCACTAGAAACAAAATCTTTTCCATGCTTCCAATAATGCAGACCAACTAAAGCGTCATCACTTATTACTTCCTTTTCTTTAATTTTAGTAATTTTATTATCATTAATAATTACATAACTATGTTTTATGTTGTTTGATTTATGTAGTACAACGCAACCATCGCCATCAGTATTTTCTATAAAATTAGAAAAGTTATTTAAATCCCAATCAAAAATTTGATCACAATTTGTTATTATTAGCCCTTCTTCATTATTGATTAATTCTTTTGCATAAAGGCATGTTTCTGCAGGACCAGATGTTAAAAAATTAATTTTAATTTCAATACTATTTGGTTTTATCTTTTTTAATAAAGCGCTTAAATCTTGGTTATATTTTTTATCTTCATACTCTTTTGTAATAAAGATATAGTTTGCATCAATATTTATTGATGAAAGAGAATGCTCAATAAGAGTTTTATTATTTACTTTTATAAGTGGTTTCGGCATATCAATGCCAACTTTAGAAAATCTTGTTCCAAGACCAGCAATAGGAATAACAATGTTCATTGTTTTAATCCTAAACTATTTAATTTATGAACTACATTGTCTGCATCATTATTAATATTTGGAATACCTAGATATGTTTGATTTTTTAAAAAAGTAAGTAGATTATAAAAATAGTGTAATTGTTTTGTGTTTTTTTCAAGTATCTTTTTATCTGCTGATGTGATGTCTAAGGTATTTGGTGTCATAATTTCTAAAACTAAAGTATTTTCTTGCATGAATATAGCGTTAGTTAATCCTGCACCACTTACAGATGCTAGTGTTTTAACGCTATAAAAATAATCAATTTGTTCTTTAAAACTTTTAAAATCTTCTGAATAAATAGTTTCAAATCCAAGATCATTAAAACATTTTTCTACTTTATTATTATTGCTAATTCCCCTATTATCTTTTCTGGATAGGTAAACATTTTTATATGGTTTTACACTTAAATCATTTATGCTATTTTTATAAAAATTAAAAACTGTTTCAGGGATATTAATCTTGCCATTGGGAAAAGACTTAACAGCAAAAAAATTATTTGCATGTATAACTGTATCCTTATTGCAGTTAATCAATTCATAGTCAATGTTATTATTTTTTAAAAAATCAATAAAAAAATTATAAAATGAACAATTTTGGTAGTCAGCAATTTGTGAAATATCAAGAACAAAAATACAATCTTTTATTGTTTCATAATATCCAAATAATATACCTAAAGAATCATTATGAAAATGATAGTAGTTTGGGTCTAATGAAATAAATATTTTTTTTCTTGGAGATACAAACTTTAAAAAATTTTCAGTTATTGTAATTGTATTGCTAAGATTTGGAGATAAAAGTGGAATTGATAAATTATTAATAGTAATTTGATGAATATCAGAATAAAACTGAATATCTGATATTTTTTTTGAATCTTTTAGAATTGTGTATATCATTTTTCTTCCATTGTTAAAGAGGTCCAGATATCTGACCAGTCTTTTTTAGTTTTATGTTTGTTAAATTCTCTTGAAATTTCTCCAGTTTCAAGATAAACTCCACCCCAAACACCCCACTCTTTGCCAGAAACGCCATTTGCAAAGCATGTTTTTCTAACTGGACATTGCTTGCAAAGCGCATCAACGTTAGGTCTAATGCTTTCATTATCTTCATATTTATCAAAATATAAATTTGTTTCAAGACCTAAACAAGCAGCCTGATCTTTCCATAAGTGCTGCTTCAAGTTTACTCCCTATACTTATTTGGAATATCCCAACCATTACGACCTGGCTTGTATATTTTATGTAAGTACCACTTATCTTTTACCCTAATTCCATTAACAGATGTTTTTGCCATATCTGATTCTTTTAAATCAATAACATCCCAGCCATCCCAAATAAGATTATTATTTTTGTTTATAATTTTATCCATTGTATTTAAACTTCTAATAATCATATGCTCTCCTAATACCTAAAAATTCCAACTTCAATATTTTTTGATTCAGCACTAGAAACTAATCTAGATTTTGATTCATTTGGTTTGCTTAAAAAAACAAAATAATTTATCTGATTCATGTTTGTATCAAGCCATGAAGGAGCAGTATTATAAAACTTAATTTTTTTACCCCTAGCCTTCATACCACGTTCAGATAAATTAGAAAATTCAGAAACAAAGTTATTAACTCTTGCTGGACCAACTGAATAAATTATAAATTCTTTATCATCTTGTTTCATTCCAGACATGGCAACACTCATAGCACGTAAAAAAACAGTATAGTCGTTAAATTCCGCTGTTCCCTGCACTGCCACTATCATTTGATTCCATCCCTTTTCTTAAATCATCTAATATTGATAACATCTTACTTAAATCTTTTTTTGACAAATTTTGAATATCTAATGGTTCTACAGTGCTTTCATCTACCCTTCCATTGATAGCGTTAGCAGTATAAAACACATTATTTAATATCCAATATGCTTTACCTTCAGTTATTACAACTTTTAACATATTTTTTTGAACATGTTTTTGAGACTGCGTTATAACTTTTGGTTTATCAAACATTTCTTTTGGAATAACATCTTTAACCATTTCATAGATATTGCTTTGTCTATATCTAATCTTTGATAAAAACCTTCCTCTTTTTTTGTTTGATATTTTAATTATAGACCATGACACAACGAATGTCAAGCCTACAACTAATAGGTATTCCATATTTATTTTTACTTAGACTTTTTTGCTGGCTCTTGTGTTGAATTTAAAATAACAGAGTTAAGTTTATTATACTTAAGTTGTAATTTTAATAACTCAAGTTCAGTATCTGAAGCCTTTTGCTTATAAAAAGTTGTTAACTGAATGAGTTCTTCTTTACTTAGATCTTCCATATCCCCCTACTTTCTTAGATCAAAGGCAGTTCCTTGCCAAACCTTTTCTGTTTTTTTCTTTTCACGCTCTACAATTGCACGACTCCATGTAAACCCAGCGTCTCCACCCCATGCATCCCACATGATACGACCATTAGATGGATTGCTAGTATTATAAAAATCTTTACCTTTTTTATCTACTTCGTGACGTGAAAAAAATGAATACATTCTTTTAACAGTATCAAGAGACATAGAGGATCCATTAACTATATCTGTTGCTCTGCCCCAACCAACTGGAGTGCCAGCACCTGTTGCTTTGCCATCAGCCTTCCATTTAAGAGCACGACGTGCTGCAGACTTCATGCCATCATTGGGAGAGTATGTGTCAGCCATTTACAGTCTTTTTCTGTGATTTACTTAAATACGGACCAAGGTCTGCTTTAACAGATCCATCTTTTCTTAAACGAACAATTCTTCCATTTTTAATTTGCATTGGATTAAATGCATGATTTGAATAATAAGAAGCAGAAGATCTTTTAGCCATTACTTTGCAAATCCTTTTGGATCAAAAGAACCATCCCAAATACTTTTTGTTGTATTTTGTGAATCTGTCTTATACATTCCGCCACGACGTTTATACTCTTGCACTACCCATGAGTTAGCAACTGCAGATGGATAAACATCAAATTTATCTTTTGCTGCTTGTACAACTGTTGCATATAATTTTGGATTTGAAGGAGTTGATCCACCTCTACGTGGTTTAATTAAATCTTCATATTTAGGTTTTGCTGCTTTACCCATTTGTGCATCGTACATTGCCATTAACATTTCAGAGTCTGGTTGTGGAATTCCTGAATTATTTGAACCCATTTCAACAACTAAGTCTACAGATACTGATAATGATTCAATTTTAACTACTTCTGACATACGAACATAATAAACATATTCTTCTTCAGACCATGAACCATTTTCTTCTTCATAGCAACGAACAATAACTGGCTTATCATCTTCAGCATATTCCATTGAATATTCAGAACCAGGAAGTCCTAGAGTTCCAGGGTTTGTCATTACATATTCAACACGACCAACTTCAATTTCATCATCTTCATTAATAAACATAACAAAGTCACCTTCTGTGACCATTGATTTTTCTACTAATGTAATTGACTTACGAGCAGTACTTGCCCATATAGCACGAGCCTGTGCTGCTGCTTTAGCCTTTGTTGGATGGCATCCATGTACTGTTCCATCTGCACTTACCGTTGGATATCCATCGCATCCAGAACTACCTTTTTTGCCTGCATGGTATCCCCCTGCTGGCTTTCCTTTTCCTGCTGGCATAATAAACCTCCTAGGTTATATACTGATTATATCAGTTTTCTTTCTTAAACATAAGACGTTTAAGTTCCATAACTGACCATTGCTCATCTTTACTTAGTTTTGCCACTTCTAAGTCTATAAGAGATTTTTTTGATAAGGTTATTACTGGATCATCAGCAAGAAAGTTTATATTTATATACCCTTTTTCCCAAAGAGATAACATATCTTGATTGATTGTATTTATATGCTCTATGTATAGATCTGGCATAAGTTCTTTAATTTTTGTGGTAAATGAGTATAAGAAAGATCCGTTTGATGAATCAACCCCAACTATCTCTAATCCACCATTAAGAATCAAATAGTCCATAATCTCTTGATCTTTTGGAATCATATTTTTATCGTCAGGATTAAACATTCTTTTTAATATCTTTTTTATTAGTAATAAACTCAATTAACTTTTCCTTTGTTTGTAATCCAGTTATACGGTTAATTTCCTCACCGTTTTTTATTAGGATAAATGTTGGAACAGATTTTATTTCAAACTTTTTAGACAAAGCCATTTCAATTTCGGCATCTATAATTTGAAAAGTGTTTGGAAACATATCTTTTGACAATTCTTCAACAATTGGCCTTACTTTTTTGCATGGCTGACACCAATCTGCTGTAAAATAGAATACAGTTTTCATTTACCAGACTTTAGTCTAGCCTTTTTTAATGCGTCAAAATCTTTAATTTTTGTATCACCAAGATATCCCCAAGCATATCCATCATTAATCATTTTATTATTCACTGATTCTGATTCCCCATTAACATACACCCAGCCAAGAATGCGACCATACTTTTCTGATGAATCCATTTTTTCTGTACGAATAACTACAGACTTAGCATCCTTTAGATGCTTCTTAAGATATTCTTTAGCCTCAAGACCAAGAGCCTTTTCAGCCTTATCTGTTGTGCGAGATTCTGGTGTATCAATACCTGCAAGTCTTACACGAGATGCAAATAAAATATCAAACCCTAAATCAATAACAACGTCAATGGTATCTCCATCAACAACATTTTTTATTTCTTTAACAAAATACTCATACATTAGTAGTCCTTACCTTTCTCTTTATCCTCAATTAGTTTATCTCTTTCATCAATAATGCTAATCATAAATGACATCATTTTTTTGTACCCTTCGGCATCATCAATAATCTTATTATAGTGATGACCACAAAACATTAAGTCTCCAGAGATTCCAGTTACTTTTACTAGTGCTTCTGCTGCACACGAATCACAGCGATCAATAGCACTTAAAGTCCACTCTTTGCTTACAACTTTTTCTGCAATCATTGTATTCATAGTATACCGCTACTTTCTATTATCAGACGAATAAAATCCTGGTGCATTAAACATTACCCCAGGAGCAGACCATTGTCTTTGCATTATGTCATTACAACATGATGGTTCTCTATCTTCACCAAATTCTCTTTTGAATTCTATAGTAGAAGAACACGCATTGCATTTATAATCATATACTGGCATATTTTCTCCATTGTAATAACAATACATTAATTGTATCATTATGCTATCTTGTTTGTCAACCTTTCGTGTGTTCTTATTCTATGACAATTTGCACAAACAACTTCACACTTTTCTATTTCTTTTTTAATTGCTTTCCATGAAAATCCATCGTGAATCATTCTTGAAATATTATATTTTTTATCTCTTATGTGATCAAAATCTAATATAATATGATTTTTAATTCCACAATCAAAACAACCAGAATTTTCTTTTATTTTAGCAAGACGAAGTTTATACTCTTGCTTGTTATAATTATCTAACTCTTTGTCAGTCATTAAACATAATTATATCAGCGTGTATAAGCCCTACACAGGCATTCCAGGCACGATAGCCAGGGAATATATAGAAAGGTAACTACTCCATCCCAAGGTCCTGTGTAGGGACTATCTACATTATACTACTTGATCTTAATAGACTTAGGCTTTTTTTCTTCTGGAACAATTCTATCAATATTAATTGTTAGCATGCCATCCCTAAGTTCAGCACCAGTTACTTCCATATATTCACCAAGAGCAAATGTACGTGTAAATTTACGAGCAGCAATTCCCTTATGAACAACTTCAGCATCTGTTACTTCTACAAGTTCTCCTTTAATGACAAGAGATCCATTGTCAATAGAAACATCAATGTCTTCTTTTGTAAATCCTGCAACAGCAAGAGATAGGCGATATGTATCTTCATCTAATTTAAGAAGATCATATGGAGGATATGATTGGTTGTTTGTTTTATATACGTTGTTTAACTGTGTTAGGTTTCTATTAAACCCAATAAAAAAAGGGTCATTAAAAATGGCCCATGGATCGTTCATCATGTTATTCCCCTTTCAAGCGAATAAGTTAATGTACCCCCTTTTGGCAGGTACTTAATAATTATATCATATAAATTATAAAAGGTTTTCATTTATTTCTTTTAAAATATATTTTTTACCTTTAAAAATATTATAAAAACTATCCAAACTACCTAATTTTGACTGTGAATTTGCAAGCAAATGTCCATCAATCATTTTTTGTAGTTTATCTGTCATTACAAATTGTTTAAAATTAATATTCTCTTTAGTGTGAAATCTTAGATAATACATTACATCTTGATTTTTGACAGAAAAAGTATTAAAGTCTTTTTTTAATATAAAAGATAGTTCTAAATTACGAAACCATTTTCCTATATCATATTTACCTGGCAAAATCATACATCTTTCAGTTATTGCATTTTCTTCAAATATTGGATGTTCGTATGCTGTCATCTCTAGACTTTTTTCATCGGTAAAAAAAATATACTTATTAAGATAACTAAAAAATTTTTTTTCCATTGACCTAACTGAAACATGATCATCAAAAAATTTTTGATCATGCATTTCAGAAAAACAAGAATTATTTTCTATAGTAAAAGAGTAATTATATAATGACTTTACAGCATATAAGTTTTTTAATGAACCATTAAAAGATGGACAATGATTTACTGCTAATGGAGTTCTATAGTCATCATCTTTTATTTTTTTTTCATAAAATCTTTTGCTTACTTTTTCTGGCTCTTCTGCTCTTATCCAATCATCTTCAAGACAAGACCAATATACTGTTATTGCCACACGACGCTCCTTTATCTATAGTTTTATAAAATCTAGCCCTACAGAGAATTGAACTCTGCTCACCAAGATGAAAGCCTGGTATCCTGACCACTAGACGATAGGGCCTTGGAGCGGAAGACGAGACTTGAACTCGCAACAATCTGCTTGGAAGGCAGAAACTCTACCAATTGAGTTACTTCCGCAACATTCTTTTATGGCTTTACCCAAATTCCCAGAAGTTCTTTGAGTTTATTAATTTTTGCACTTAATAAACGAAGATTTCTAAAAGCAACTTCAATTGAAATTTCAGAAAAAGATTTTCTTTCATCAAAACTTAATGACTCATAACCATCAGTTGTTGTGACTGAAACTGTTGCTCCAACACTTGACTTTGGCTCAATTTCTTTTTCTACATTCAATAAACTATTCCCAAGGGTATCTTCATATTTAAATGTATATGCGCTTCCATTAACTGTAGCAGTAGTAGCACTAATAATATTATTATTTTCATCATATTCAATTTCTGAACGTGTAATAGGAATGTTTCTATTTACAGCAAAAGTTCCATCTTGAGAGTATGTTGCAGTTCCAGCACCATTCCAATAACCACCACGATTTTCACCTGTAACTGGATCGGCAGCCACTTGAAGAACGACTTTCTGTCCACCAAAAGTTCCAGTTTCACACGCTGCACCACATATAATAATGTTTGTAACATTGTTGTTTTCATCAAGTACAGCATATGTTGGATCTGCATTTGCAGTTGAAACATTTAGAATTAATAATCCTGAAACAACTAACGTAATAAACTTTATTTTATTTTTCATTATTACTCCTTTATTTTAAATACAACTTGACATGGGTCTCCACCTGATTCCCACTCTTCTTGCTCTTCTTCTGTCATGTATGGATCTCCATCATGAGTATTGCAGAACGGCTCTGTTATCCATCCCCGCTCAATTCCATTTTCAAGCCAGATGTCAAACTCTTTATTTTCCGACTCTTTGCTTTGAATATTTTTTAATATTTCTTCAAATTCTTCCATACTATAAGTATATCCATTTCTACAATAATTGTCAAGTTTAAATTCTATAAATAAGATTTTGAACTTCTAAAAATTTTTTTATATCCACTATGAATCTTAGTTGTTAGGATATTTCCTATTTTTTGTGTTTCAAATGCAGTTCCTCTTGTTATTTCACATTTCCAGTCTTCTCTTTTAAATGGTATTATTTGCATCATTGGAGTTCCTTTTTGAATTATTCCAGAAAAATCTTTTTTTAATACAAATGGAGTATTTATATCTCCATGATATGTATCAGAATCAACAATGCCACTATATGAATAAAATGGTAAATTTTTATATCCAAATGGGTGTGTAATTAGTGCAGAGTATCCTGGAGGAGTTTTAATAATCCAATTAGTTAAATATTTAAAAATAGATTCTGAGTATCCCTCTGGGATTTCTAATCCATCTACTTTTCCTGCCAGGTGTTGTTCAGCAACTGGTCTGTAAGTAGCCCATGTTATAAGTGGATTATTTTTATTACTTACAACTTCTATATCAGCATGAAGTGGGATTATATATCCAGCGCTTAAAACATCTAAAACTGGCATGCATCTTTTAAATGTAGAAAGAGTAAAATTTTCATTATTTGGATGTTCAAAACTTGATTTTGAGTTTTTCCACCAATCTGGAATTGATTTATTTGCTGGATATGGTTTTTCACAAAATTCAAAAGTCATTTCGTCTATAGATCTAAATTCTATAATCATATAATAAATATAGCCTTAAATGCTTACTACGTCAACTGGACCCATGCAAGATGGATTAAATTTAATTGCTGCATTTACTGCAGATACAACCCTATTCCTTGCATTTTTTTGTTTATCTGTTGCATATAAAACTCCGTATGCATACTCAGACCCAGAACCCATTGCTAAATAATCAATTGTATATTTAGATAAAGACATATCTACAGAACTATGCTCATATATTTGTCCACGAACAGCAATAATTAAACCAAGATCGCCCTCTTTTGATGTATCAACCCAAAAATCATTATAAAATTCTCTAAGTTCTTTAATAAACTTAGTCTGCATAAACTTATCAGTATCTTTAATATTTGGAGCAGTTGGCTTAAAATTATAACGAATTCTTTCTCCGTCCATTGACCCAGCATATCCAATTAAATATGGACCAATTTTCCAAACCTTTGGAGCATCAAGTGCTAAGATTGTTCCATCATCACTAGCCCCACGATCACCAGCCATATATATCTTATCTTCATGGCGAACTACAGCAATACAAGTCATCAGAATACCCCTCAAGAATGCGGTATATTTAGTATACCAGCAAAACTTTAAAAGGTCAAGCAGGCTATTTTATATTTTGACCGCAAGATGGGCAGGTTTTTGCTTTATTTTGAGATTTTTTAGCAGTATTTGCTGTGGCAGAGGCTCCAAATTTTGGACGACCAAACCCAACAATTGAGATTAATACTCCAGCCTTATTTTTCTTATAGGCACGTAGTTGCTTGCAAACCTCTCCGCCATTTCTTTGGCTTCCAGATTTCTTTGAAGATGTATTTCCTTCAATGCACCAAACGGTTCCGTCTTCATTATCTTTAACAACAATTCCTACGTGAGACACCCTATCAACGCCATCTGAAGGGAAATCAAAATAGGCTATATCTCCTGGCTCTGGATCTGCAATGTCTATATCAATCCATGAGTTTGCTTTTTTAAATGCTGTTACTCCTGCTGGAGTATAGACTGTATTAGGAATTTTTACGCCAGCCTCATTACCGCACCAGTTTACGAAACTTCCGCACCATGGTTGAAAGTTAGCCTTTGTGTAAGCACCATACTTTGTTTCGTTATCTTTAGGACCTTCAATAGTCCCAATTTCTGCTGTAGCAACTTCAATTAAACGTGCTGCTGTGCCTTGTTCTGCCATTTTTATTTATCCCAATTAGTATCTACTGGTTGTTCTTCTGGCATTTGTCCATCTGGCTTTGCTGCCAAACGTGCTGCTGTTGCATCAATTTCTGATTCTAATTTTTTATCTGCTTGCATATTTTTAGCATCTGTTTCTTTATTTGCTATCTGTGCAGTCATTACATCTTTGGCACCATCTCTGCCAATCAAGATACCAGCAAGTGTTCCAGTAATAAATGTTGCCACAGATGACAAAACGTTGAAGAACATTTTATCGTTTTCTGACACACTGCCAAGTGGTTGAGTTACAAAAACAAGGGCATATAAAATACCCATTGTTGTAAATAATAAAATTGCTCCTAATGTTAGTCCAAGAAAAAATTTTAATCTTGCTTCTAACTGTTCTGTAGTATATTTTTCTCTCATTTTATTGTTACCTCTCTTGGATCATAGCCATAAATATCATCTATGCATTCTCCATACCCCAAACAAGTTGGTGGGTTACATGACTCTTTATTCCAATTTTCTGGATCTTGACATGTATAACGATAATGATTAGCGCATCCAGTCAAAGATAGGGCTAATAGTGATATAACTAGTAGGCTACGAAGGGTTTTCATAACCTTTATTATACTATACTATTACTCTTTGTCTTCACGAATGCCAATGGTCATAAACCATAAGGCAATTGATGCTAAAGTTACATATCCTACTACTGTCTTTGCACTACCCTCTAAAACTACCCACGCTACAAAGAAGCCTAGAAATGTAAAGTTTTCACTCAGAATCGCCATGATTCTCTTCTTTAACCAGTTCATTATCTTCTCCTTATCATTGCACTACCAACTATGACCTGTCCAACTAGCACTGCTGCTACAAGGACTTCTTTAGCCTTTTGTCTTTCTTGTGGAGACATATCAGCACCAATACTTACTAATGCTAAGAATACCTCACATTTTTGTTCTTCTGTTAAGCCTTCAATAGCCTCATCTGGATTAAAACATCCAGCGATTGCTCCTACCAAAGCAGCAGGAGATTCAAGGGTAAGAAGGGCTGATGCTACCTCTGCTGTAATAACAACAGGATTTCCATTTAAATCTTCTCTAACTTCTACTGGAATTTGTGGTGGAAGATCACGATATTCAAGTCCCGCTGCTTCTATATTTGCTGCAGTAACTGGCTCACCATCTGCTGATGCAATCAAAACTTCTGCAACCAAATCTTTTTCTGCTAGGGTAAATGTTCCATCTGCAGTCAATGCATCTGATAAATTATTTACTTCTGCATTTGTAATTTGTCCATCAGCGTTGAGTGCGTCTACAATTAATGCTGATTCGTTAGCACTTAAAGTTCCATCTGATATTAATTGATCAGTTAATGTATTTATTTCAGATGATGTTATTTCTCCATCAGACATAAGAGCATTTAATACCACTTCAGCATCTGCTGCTGTTAAATTTCCATCTGCAACTAAATTTTCTACTACTGAAATTATTTCTTCAACGGTTAATGGTGCTTCTTCTTCTGGAGCAAAAGGCTCATCTAGAGGTGGTTCTTCAGCAGGTGGTTCCTCAACAGGTTGTTCTTCTACGGGTGGCTCTTCTACTGGAGGCTCTTCCACTACAGGTTCTTCTATAGGAGGTTCTTCAGCAGGTGGTTCAACGGCAGGAGGTTCTGACACTCCTCCACCATTTAAGTTTGCACTTTGTGTTGCAGGTATAGAAATAACAGTTTCAGTATAACTACTTACAGGTCCAGACCAGTTAGCAACTCTAATAGTATATGTAGCACCTTCTGTTAAACCAGTTAATTGAATAGAACTTGGAGCACCATCTGTATTTAATGTTTGTCCAGCATAGGGATTTTCTGCTGTTGGATCATTAGCAATAACCTGATAAAACCATGTATTAGGAATAAATCCAACTGGCAGTTCTGGTGTAATGATAACTGTTGTTCCTTCAATAATAGGCTCTGCAAGTATTGGAGCAGGTGTTGGAATATTATTATTAATAGTATTAGTTAGTATTATGGCTCTTGCATCTAATGTTGTTTGTAAAGTGTTTTTTGTTGATATAGCAGAGTTAACTGTATTATTCAATGATGTTATATTAATAGCATTTAATGCAGAAGTATTTGATGCATTTTGTGCAACAACTGGAGAAAGACTTTGATTAAGTTGAGTAATTGTTGCATTTGCTGCATCTACTGCTGCTTGAACAGTTGATGTATTTAGATCTACATATGGAGTAAATAATGCACCTTGACTTATTTGTCCAGCAAAACCTGATCCAAGGTTTGTATCTATAATATTAGTTACTGCACCACCAGTTGTTTGTCTATAATTAAATCTAGCACCATTTGGAATTGGACCAGTAGCGGTAACATCTGCCATCCATGCCCCATCAATTGGATTTACATCAGCATTAAATCTAACTTGAACCATCTGTGTAGAAGCATCTCGTTGTGGATAAGGACGAAGATCCCAAGCAATATCTAAACTTGTTCCAGTAGTTGCATAAGTAATTCCTGTTCCTGTACTCCAGGTTGTCCAATCCCATCCAGCAATAGAAATTGATGGAGCATTAGGTGTTGAATAATAGTTTGATCCTTCATTTACACCAAATGTTATTGTTGCATTTGATCCTACATAAATATTATTATATAAAGTCTGTCCCATCAATAGATTAAATGGCAAGTTCATTCTAACTCCAGCATCATCCACATTGGCCAAAACATTTGTGCTGGTTCCAATTGTTGCCTGTAATGCATTTACAGCATTTTGAGCATTGTCAATTGCTATGTTTGCTTGGGTTAGTTCTGTTTGTGCAGTTGCTTGAGCAGTAACTGCTTCTGATTTTGCTGTAGTTACTTGAGATATTTCTGTCTGTGCTGCAGTTGTATTAATATTATTAATGGCAGTTTGGGCAGTTGTTATAGTTGTTTTAGCATCTTGAATAATTTCAGAACTTTGATCTATTGGATTAACTGTTAAATCAATAGCATTAACTGTATTGATAGCATTTTGAACATTATTTACACTTGTTTGTGCTGTAGAAATTGTAGGTGCTATTTGAGATACCGCTGTTTGAGCCTGTGATAGTTCTGTTTGTGCCTGAACTACTTCAGTAGTTACAGTTGTAGTTGCATCTATAGCCTGCTGAACCTCTGTAGTGGCTGTTCCAAGTGCTGTATTGACTGCTTGTTGAGCAGGACTTACAACAACCTGAACAACTTCATCAATAGCGTGAGCACGATCAGGTGCCATAATTCCAAAAATTGTTATGCATAGCCCTACCCCAAAGCCTATTAATAGTTTACGCTTTAGGTTTTTCAATTTGGGGGCTAACTCCTATGTTTAACTATATGGTTAATTATATCATTTTTTATTTAATTAAACAACAAAAGTGCAATAAAAAAGAGGGCAGAAATTAATCTGCCCCCTAATTTATTAAGAATTTACTTCTTTAGAAGTGCCTTCTGTAGTGCTGCAATCTGCTTGTTGATTGTTGCAATAAGTGCAACGATCATCTTTAGAATTTCAGCATTGCTTACAGTAGCAGTTGATTCTGCAACCTTGTATGAAACTACTTTAGCAGAATCTGTTGATACGTATGCAGGTAGATCAACTACTGCATTAAACGCACCAGCATTATTACCAACGGTAAACTGATAAATCTTTGATCCGTTTGTAAATGTATCTGTTGAAGTTGCTGTTCCTATTAGTGTCATTCCACCAGCAGAGATTGCTACTCCAGTTCCAAGTGTTGCTGCATCATAAACCTTTGCACCTGAAATATCAGTTGCAGAAACAGTTAACTTTGCAATTTCGCCTGGAAGGTATGATTCTTTGTCAAACTTTGCTGTGTATTTATTAACACCTTGACCGCAACGTGCATCAAACTCATTTGAGTAGATTACGCTTAGATCTGCAAGTGTATGCTTAATACGTACCTTTGTTGAACCTGATGTAGAGGCACATGTCCATCCACCAGTTTGCACTACTGTAGCAGATGATGCTCCAGCAACAGAAACGGCAGTTACCTGTGCGTTATACTTTGCAGTATCAGCAGTTGGAGTGATTCCAGCAAGTTGATTTCCAGAAGCATCCTTGACTGCAAAGTCATATGTTCCTGTACGTGTTCCGCCTGCTTGTGCAATGTCTTCACCAGAAACTACAATAGATGCAGCCTGTCCAGTAAATGTAATTGACTTAGTTGTTAATACTGTTCCATTGTATGAAATTGTGATTGTTGTTGCAACTGGCTTGTTCTCATTAGCAGTACCCTGCTTAATGTGAAGAACACCACCTACGCCGTTCTTTGCAGCAAATGAAACTTGTGTGCTTGGAGCACCGTCCCATGCAACAACTGCTCCATTTGTAGCGGATGCTTGTAGAACACCATTAGTTGCAAGTGTAGCATCATATCCGTCTTTTGCAAGAACGTTTACATATCCTGTTCCACCATTTACAACTGTTGTTGATCCAGTAACGTCTACGCTAGAGGCAAGAGTTCCTTGTGTTGCTGTATCTTGAACACGACCAAAACTGTTTGCTACAGAAAGAATATCTGTCTTTGCAACAGTTCCAGCATAAATTGTCTTGATATCAATAACAGAAATTGCTGCTCCAACTTTTTTCTTTTGAGTTACTGTAATTGTGCCTGAGCCATTAACAGTTAACTTTACATTTGTAGGCAATCCAACAGCACTTGATGTTGTAGCGGTAAATGTAAATGCCTTACCTAAATTGGTAAGTGTTACCCCAGTAGGGTTTGATCCTGCTGCTGTGTAATCAGTAAATGTTGCAGGACCAGAAATTTCTAGTGAAACATTATCGTCTGCTGTAGAAGCCAAGGTATCGCTTGTTGTTAGTGCAAGAACTGCATTAACTCCAGCCTCTGCCTTAGTTGTGTCTGTCAAAACTGTTACTCCACGAGAACCTGCAGCCAACGAATCTGATAATACATATCCGTTAGTTACTGCTGCTGATGCTTGAGGAATTGCAACAAAAAATGTGCTTGCTACTGCTGCAGCCGTAACAAGTGCGATCTTTTTAAATGAATTCATCTTTCTCCTTGTTTAGTTTATATTATATTTAATCTATCAAGAAAGTCTCTGATATCTTCAGGCATTTTCTTGTTATCTAATTCTACCATAGCCCTCTGCTTCTCTGCAAGTCGTGTAGAGGAAGACCAGGTATGGATATCAATCTCAAGATTGGTATCCTTTGGGGTATGTGATATTGCTCCAAAAACAGCGCCACATACAGCGTCTGCTAAGTCTTTAGATTTTTTTCTAGGGTGATCAACACGATTACCCATCATTATTTTTAATTCTGACATTTCTTCTAACAGTAATGGAATCATAGGGATTGCAACACGCTCTTCATAAATCATCATTGCAAGATCTTCATAATGTTTTTTAGCAACAGAAACAGTATCAGTTCTTATTCCTACTGCCTTTAATTCATTTTGAATATCAAATGATTGCCAACGGTCAAAAGATACAATGCCAATATTAAAACCTTGTCTACGTAGATTAATAATCCATTGCTTTACCTCAGATAGGTTTACTGGTCCTTCTGATTTTGGTTCCCACCATGCAACTGCATCCACTATTACGATTGGGGCTACTTGTTCATAATCTTTAATTACCTGAATATTTACCCACTTATCTACGTGAGCAATTGCTACCGCACATTTATCGTGTTTTTGTGCAAGGTCAGCATGGATATAATAAACTTTGTCTGGGTCTGGTTTAAAGTTTTCTGAGAATCTTCTAAAACTATCAACAGGGTTTGCTAATGTCATACACTTTATTAACTTATCTTTTTGTTTAAAAAATGCATCTGAAGAGTATGTTGGTGTACAAAGAAAACGCATCATTGCATCTCCAAGGTCAGTTAAAAATGCAATTTTAAAATCATCAATCTTGCGTGTTGGGTTTACTTCCCACGTTGGACGTTTAAGTGCTAGTATTTTTGGAATTTTATAAGAAAGAATATGGTCTTCTTCCCAAGTTATTTCAAATTCATTATCTGGACCTTTTGGTAATTCTTCATTAATAATAAATTTATGTCTGCGCTCAATTGTTTCTTTTTCTGCAATAACAGAATCATATCTTTGAGAAATAAAGTCACCTTGATATCTTGGAAATGAAAGTAAAACAACTTTTCCAAGATCTGGAAAACGAGAATCTACGGTACCACGAAATGCTTTATAAATGTTGTCAGCAGTTTTCCCTTGTTCATTACCTGTATTATTCTCAGATGCAAAACCAGAAATTTCGTCAAGAACTGCAAGGAACAAGTTTAAACCTTCATGCGATTCTCTTTCTGAGTGTCCAGAATAAACAGTAATTGCTTTATCAAACTCAACGGAGTCTGCTTTTGGATTATACTTTCCAGCAAACCAAGGAGACTTTTCAATCTTAGTTTTAAAACCTTTAAAGAAAACATTCTTAGCCTGTTGTGCGTTAATGGCAACGTTAATAATATCTATAGCATCTCCAGATGGTTTTCCATAGTATGACGCTGGATCTTTGAGACATAATAATTTATATACTACATATGCACAGGCTACTGTTGATACGAAGTCTTTACCGCTACCCTTGCCAAGTTGAAGAATAATTTCATTTTTTGTATATTTATTAAAATAATTTAATCCTTCTACGCTTCCATAAAGTTCTTGTAAATCTTCTTTACGATAAATCTGGCTCATTGCCTCAACAATGTCATATTGAACTGAAGATAGTTGTGGCTGACCTAAATATTCTGGAGACTCAACAAATGTTTTTGCATCAACAGGTTTTTCAACAAAGTGATTTTCTTTAAGTACTTCAAAAAAATCATTGAACATCGTGGACAACTGTAATCACTTCGCCCTCTTTGGCAATAGCCGAAAGTTTATGCATAATAATATCACGAACCTCTGGATGAGAAGATGCAATGTCTCTAAGTATTCCAACAAGAACTTCTTGTTTACGTTCAATCTCAATCATTTCTTCTGCAAGTTCTTTGTTTTCAAGAAGGCCAGCCTTTTGCAACATGTCCATTCTTTTAGATTCAATATCCATAACAAGTTTTATTCCTGCTGTTTTTGCACTTAGGTTGCTTGTTAAACTTGATTCATCAATAACTTCATAGGCTTTTGTAATAAGTTTTGTATAGTGTGTGTCTGCACCGACCAGAGCCTCTTTAGCACGAGCACGTATTGCATCATTTGCAGATGCCATAACCTTCCACTCATTAATTAGTTGGACAACACGAGTGCGTGGAATTTCAAGTTCTTTAGAAATAACTGTTGGATCATTGCCTTTTAAATATTCAGTTACAACAGTATTAACCTGGTCTAGGTGATCCACTAAATCTTTTTCAGTTGACATTTTTTTCCTTTGCTATTTTAAGCAAAACTAAATATCCAATAAGGTCGTCAATGTCGTTGTCTCCAACGTACTCAGTGCCCTTCATTAATCTACTTAACTTATCATCAATTCTAACTCTAAGTTGTTCTGCTGGATCGGCTTTGCTAAAAATTCTAACAGGGTCTAGTGCAGAATCTCCATATGCAATATTTTTTTCAATAAGCATTTGTGCTATTGCGTGACATGTTCTCCAAATTTCATTACCAGATGGTGCGCCAATGGAGTTTAGATACAGGTCTTGGCAACTAAATTCTGTAACATCTGGAAACACTGGGTTTAGTTTCATCGCTTAGACTTCCTCAATCCAAACTTTGCAAGGTAGACATAAACAGTCTCTACTGTACATCCACACTCCTTTGCAATTTCTTCTGGAGTCTTTTTATCCATAACATAACGTTTACGCATAAAAATCTCTGATGTATATAGTTTAGCAGCCATAAGATTATTTGTCAACTTCCGCCTCAGAAATATCATAGTCATAGGCATTTGAATCTTCTAATACCCATTTATCATAACTTTCAACGTCCCATTTGTTTGTATTAATCAGTCTTTGAATAACTAGATCTTTTTTAGTTACAAATGATGGTTCTTTTAATCTAATGCGATTATTAGGCTGTATTGCAAAATTTCCATCATCTCTTTGAATAACATGACCACATTTATGTTGCCCTGGGTTTTCTGAATATCCATCATCTAGGATATTGGTTTCAGGATTATGCCAATCTAAAGTAAATAAATATTTTCCACCAACGTTATTTTTATTTCTATCTATATATGACATTCTCATATTATTTAAGTTTTCAAATTTTGTAACTGCTATATATGGACTAAAAGAATTCCAAAGCACAAGGTTGTAGATTGGCTCTTCTGGAACACCTGGTTTTGTACAAAATGCATTGATTGGCATTCTCCACCAAATTCCTCCATCTTCCATTAAGAAGTGAAATAAAGGACTTCTGCTTTTAATACTTGATACGCCAAAGATGACACATGGAAAATATTTATCATGACTATCTTCCTGGTCTCTTAAAAAATTACCACGTACATAACATTCAATTGGTGGTATGTTTGCATTTAACTCTGGCATTATTCTTTGCTCCTCTGGATTGTTTTAAGTTTATCCCAAAATCCTCCAGGATTTCCTTGATAAGTTTGCCCAGTTTCACGATCTATTAATAACCATTTTTCTGGACATAACGTTTTAACTATTAACAAAACTTCTGAATCTTCTTCTTTAAAAATAAAACTGCTTCTATTCATTATATCCTACTGCTTTATCCCAATTATTAATAGCCCAATGACCGATACCACAAGCGTCAGCAATGTCATTATCGTTAATAATTTTATCATAGTTAATTTCAATTAACTTCATTGTCCTTTCTTTTCTAAACTGTCTTTCATATGTTTTATACCAAGAATCTGATTTTCCAGGATTCTTTGATCTAAGTAACAATTGTTCTTCTTTTGTTAATTTTTTATTACCAAGATAGTTTTGCCAAGTAATTGGAGAAACTTTTCCAATTGTTTTAATACCATACATGGCAGCAGCCCCTAACAACGCTCCTTGAACTAGCGCCAAATCAGCAGCAGTTTTTGGACTATTCATAAACACAGTGTGCTCAATGACAATAGCATCTGTTTCTATTACTGCATCAAAATATGCTAATGTTTTTCTTGCTGCATCACCAATTTTTTCATAAATGTCTTTGCCTTGAAAATTAATTTTACCAAACTGTGTTAATTCTTTATCAACAAAAAGTGCATATGCAAAACTGTTAGTGCTAGCATCAATAGCACATATTCTTTGTGGCTTACCAGTCTTGTTCATAGTCAACAATTCCTTTTAATTGTTTTAACATCTTATCTACTTCTTTTTTACTTATATTACAATTAGAGCAAAATCCAGAGTCATTATATATTGATAGTTGCTCTCCACAACCACCAAGACATATTCTTTTTTTACCAATCCTTCTTTGTCTGCGAGTTATTTGATATCTTTCTGCTATCTTTTCTTTTGTTGCATCATCTCTGCATGATTGTCCACAATAAATTTGATAACTTACTTTAGGCTCAAAATGATTATCGCATCGTTCACATAGTTTCACTTAACCCCTCCAGGGATTTAAGTTTAATCACTCCAGTTCCTGCATCTGCACATGCCTGTTGAATAGGACATGTTTTACAGATTTTTGAGTTTGAGCGATAATTTTTTGTAGGTAATGTGCGATCTACCCAAGCCTTGCGAACATCACGCATCCATTGAAAAGTATTATCAATCCATTGGCGATAATAGTCATCTACTTCAACTGGAAGAACTAATAATTCATGATTGTTTTTATTTTCATAAATTAATACACCTTTTTTCTTACCAAGAATTTTCATGTAAATAAGTAATTGAATTAGGTGTCCTAATTTTGGCTTCATTGAATTTTTACGATACTCAAAACCTTCATTAAGCATTGTTTTAATTTCTCCAACAATTTCTTCGCCTTCCCACTCAAGCATGGCATCCCCGTAACCAAATATTGGTGGATCGTCGTATCTAATTTTAAATTCTGTTGTTGGTTGATTGTCATCATCTCTGAATATTTTTGCTACTCCAGCATTCATCATTGCTGATTGAATTCTTCCGTGTGAAAGAGTACCAGCAGTCATATTTGCTGCACCATATGCGTCTGCATTATCTTCAAATGTAGCACCGTCAAACGCTAAGTACCAATATCTAGGACACTCTCCATGGCTGTATGCAATAGTTGATGGAGCAAATGTTTTCTTTGTTTGAAATTTTGGTCCACGATTAACAACATATCCAGATTTTATTTTTTCAATTAAGGCATCTGAATTAAGTATATTGTTCTTGTTAGAAACACTTTTTATCATAACGCTCTGTAGTAAATTTTTTGTCATTTTTATCCCTTGTTTGTATTTAAGTATACCAGTTAGCGCATTATGTACTTGAGTGCTGATACTAGATCGTTAATTGATTGTGCTGCTGTAAAATATATATTTTTCTTTGCCCTGTCAGATTTATCAACATTTGCCATCCAAGTAGCCTTAAAAGACATCTTGGCAGCAATAGCCTGTAGTCTTACTATTTCAAGACTAGCAGCCTGCAAGGGAATATCTGGCTTAATAATAATCTTTGCGATCATAGTTAGTGCAACGGTTAACTCTTCATCTTGCATATAGTCTGCAATTTCTGTTAAGCCATTAACCATATCAAGTGTTGTTTTTTGTGGTCCTGTGTCAGACATTTTTATCCCCCTCTGTTAATTGTTCTAGCATGTTCATTTCAATTATAGCAAGTCTTACTTTTGTATTACCTTCTCCAAGAACAACAACTATTGCAGGAGATTTATCTCTGCCAGCCTGTATGGAGTCTGTAACGGCTTTAGCCCATACGTCTTTGTTTAGAGTAAATGATTTATTGGCTTCTTTAAAATCAACAACAAAATTTCTCCAAGTTGCATCACCTTTTTGAGTATTACGACCAGAATTTTTGTGTTGCTTTGCACCAATTCTTTTTGATTCATTTTTTTCACTCATCAATAAAATCCTTTTTCTTTTTCTTTTGAGGTAAAAGTCCAACTTTTGAAATATGTTTTTTTGAACACATCCATGTTGCATCCCCTGATTCAATCCAATATCTTAAAGATGTTACTTCTTCTTGACAAGTTTTACAAGGAAACTTACCAGGGTATACAGAAAACTTTTTATCAAGCATTAATTATTTTTAACTTAAGTTGTTCTTGCAACTCTAAGTCTTCCTTAACTCTATTAATAAAGCCATCACGTCCTTGCACCTTTGTACCATCATCTAGTTGATACCAAGCACCAGTTCTGTTAACAAGCCCCATTGACTCTGCAGTATCAACAAGATCGCCAATTGTATCAAGCCCAATGTCATCACCTCTGAAATAAAAGTCATATTCTCCAGATTGGAAACCTGGTGAAGTTTTAGAGAATTGAAGTTCCCAGCGAATTTTTCTGCCAGTTTTTTCTTCAATTAATTTATCTCCAACTTTAATCTTACCTTTAATTGCTTGATTATCTGATTCAGAAGAAAATAGTTTTATAATGCAAGATGAATAAAACTTTGTAGCCTGTCCACCAGAAGGCTGTTGACTTGTATACATTGCATTAATATTATTGCGTGATTGAGAGATAAGCACTAACAATGTTGGCTTAACTTTATTATTAGCATAATTTAACATTTTCCAAGCATTACTAAAGTCACGAGACTCTGCACCAATTTGTTTAGTATTTTCAAGAGCCTTCATCTCATCTGAATCTTTTTCAAAATATATTGCAGGAAGCATTGATGTAATAGAGTCTACAACAATTAAATCTACTCCAGCATTCATTAACCCAACACCAACATCAACCATATCGCTGATTGTTCTTGCTTGTGAATAAATTAATTTAGTTGGATCTACACCCAATTGTTTTGCCCAGTCTTCAGAGTAAGACATTTCTGAATCAATCCATGCACAAACTTTGCCTTCTTTTTGTGCTAATGCAATCATTTGTAGACACATTGATGATTTGGCTGAAGACTTGCTTCCCCAAATAAGAACTTGACGACCATATGGAAGTCCACCACCTAATGCACGATTCAATCCAAAACTTGGAGTTGGTTGATACTCAAAAGTAATTCCTTCTCCTGTACTTAAACGCTTACGCAATCTGGGATCTAGTTGTGCTAATACATCTTCTACGCTAACTGACATTTACATCCTCCATTATTACTGTGCCATCTTTTGTTTTGCCAAAACTAAATCTATAAGCGTTTCCTTCTTGAATATGCATATACGCTTTTGGAAATGCAGTTGGAAATACTGTAACAGAATGCAAATCTCTTGCAGTATCTGCTAAAGTAAGCGATGCCATTTTTTTTCCAGTTTTTGTAATTCTTGATTTAAAAGAAACAACAAACATTTCATCATCTTTGTATGGCAGTTGTTTATAGTTTAAAAATTTTACAAGAGCATCTGATGAACTTTTTAATTCATCAACTGGTATTGCAGACAAAATACGATTATCACTTACTAAAATCAAACAAGTTTTTCCAGTTTCAATTTTTGTTTGTTCTTCGTCAAAAATTCCAACACTACCAGTCTTATCAAGTATTTCAACTCTTGACCAGCCTTTACCACGTTTAATTGATTTAACCATGCCCATAATGATAAATGATCCTTTTTCTTCAAAATCTTCAATTGGTTGAATAAAGGCATAATAGTGCGAAGGAACTGTAATATTAAATTCTGGAAGATTTAAATATTCATATAGGTTTTCTTTAATTTCATTGTCGTTACGTGGATTATCAACAAAAGTTGCTGCTCCAGTTAATCTTAATGCGCTTAGTGCTCTACTGTTTACTCCATTACCTTTAGTAAATGTAAACTCTTCAAGTTCTTTGTAAGTAGCAAATGGTCTTGCTGCAATATATTTAGATGCAATATTATCTGAAATAAATTTAATTCCAGTTAGTCCAAAACGAATTCCCTTACCTTCAATTTTAAAATCTAGATCTGAATCATTAATGTGTGGAAGTTTAACTGAAATACCCATGCGTTTTGCTTCAATTAAATATTCTGTACGACCATCTTTATCTTTTTCATTTTTAAGAAGGGCAAACATAAACTCTAACGGATAGTAGTATTTGAGCCACGCTGTCCAATACGAGAGAGTACTGTAAGCAACGGCATGCGATTTGTTAAACGAGTAGCCTGCATGTGCTTCAAAATCATGCCACAAATCCAAAGCGGAATTAGGAGTAATATACCTAGAGGCACCAGTAACAAACCTATCACGGAATTCATCAAATTCTTTCGCATCTTTTTTCTTTCCAATAATTTTACGAACTTTGTCAGCCTCTGCCATTGTCATTCCACCTAGATGAACGCAAGCCTGCATAACTTGTTCCTGATATAGAATACACCCATATGTATCGCTAGTAAAATCTTTCATAATTTGATGTATATAAGATACATTTTGCTTACCGTGTTTACGAGCAATATAGTCTTTACCAATTGTATTCATTGCTCCTGGACGCACTAGTGCATTTGAGGCTGCTAGTTCATTAAAATTCTTTACCCCCATTTTTACTAGAAGGTTTGTGTATGGAGTTGCTTCACACTGAAACACACCCTTAGTGTATCCATCAGAAAGCATCTCATAAATCTTTGAATCTGCCATGTCAAGAGTAAGTAGGTCAACATCTACATAGTGATTTTCTTTAATCATAGATACTGCATCTTGAATAACGCTCAAAGTTTTTAGTCCAAGAGCATCAATTTTAATTAAGCCAATTTTTTCTGCTTCACTCATATCAATTCCAACAACAGGAATTCTTTCATCTGATCCTGGTGACGAACGAGTTTCTAATGGAGCATATCTAAATATTGGATCTTTACTTGTTACAACTCCTGCTGCGTGAATTCCAGTACCACGAATTCTTCCACGTAACTGATCTCCATATATAACAACTTCTGGATATTTTTCTCTAAACCAAACAGTATTCTTGGATGTGCAAAACTCATCCCAAGTATCAACAAGTTTAAGAACTTTATTAACATCTGTTAAAGGAATATCAAGAACTCTAGAAACGTCTCTTACTACTCCTTTATCTTTAAATTCAAGGAATGTAGCAATAGATGCAACGTGTCTATACTGTCTAACTAAATAATCTTTTACATCATCACGTCTTGTGTCTTGAATATCTGTATCAATATCAGGAAAGTCATTACGCTCTGGATTAATAAATCTAAAGAAAAGAAGTCCGTGTTCTAATGGATCAATATCTGTAATTCCAAGTAGATAACAAACTAATGATCCAGCAGAAGAACCACGACCAGGACCAACCATGATGTTTTCTTTTTTAGCCCAAGAAATCATATTTTGAACTACAAGAAAATATGGTGCAAACTTTTTATCCCGAATAATTGCAAGTTCTTCGTCTAATCTTTGTTCATAAATGTCATTGCCGAGCCAATTAGAGTTAAGTCTTTTTTCTTCTAATGCAGTAAATGCTAAGTTTGCCAACTCTTGATCTGGATTTTTATATTGAACTGGAAGAAGGTTTAACCCATCTTTAATGTCATAGTCTTCTACTGTATCTGCTAATTTTAATGTATTGTTGTAAATATCTGTCCTATTAATACCCTGCGCTTCCATAGCAGACTTAATTTCTTCATATGACAACAAGTGAATATCAAATTTGTTAAAGGTAATTTGACGATCTTCTCCATAAAGATAGTCAAGGCGAGACATCATATTTTCTTTCTTTTTAGACTTTTCATATGATGCTTCTTTATTTACTTTAGCATGTGTATTCATGAGTAATTTAAACTCTTGAATCTCTCTTTGAGATGTGTCTGAATGGTGGCAGTCTGGAGTTACAACAACATCAATTTTAAATTCATCAGCAAGTTCAATAAGATGTTTATTAATTTCTGGAGTGTTGTGTGGCATAACCTCAATGTAATAATCACTACCAAAAGTATCTTTAAACCACTGTATATGTTTCTTTGCAAGAGCAAATTCATTTTCTTCAAGCGCCTTTACAATAACGCTACTTGGACATGCAGAGGTTACAATAATTCCTTCTCTGTATTTTTTAAGAATTTCAAAGTCAAACCTTGGCTTTTTAAAAAATCCGTCTGTCCATGCTATTTCACTAATTTTATTTAAATTTTCTAAACCTAATTGGTTCTTGGCTAGAAGGACTATATGGTTATAGACAAGATCTTGTTGACCTTTTCTTTCAGACTTATCTCTGCGGTCAGAGATGTCTGCACACATATAGCCTTCTAGACCAAGTATTGGCTTAATACCCTTTTCTTTTGCAGCACGGTACATTTCTCTGTGACCAGATAGTGAACCATGATCTGTAATTGCAAGAGCGGTCATACCCAACTTGCTAGCACGGTCAACGTACTCTTGTGGAGTCGCTACGCCGTCAAATAGGGAGTAGTGAGTATGAACATGTAAGCCTACGTAACTCATTTTACCAATCTGTGTTGGTTGATGAAGTTACAGATGGAGTATCAAACCCCAAATAGAATGCTTCTTGTTCAGCATAAGGAATTTTCTTTAGTGCTAACTCAAGAGGGTATGGCTTAAGTGCTGCCCAGTCAAACGGTTCTTTATCTGGTGCAGATGGAATTAGCGTATAACTTGTTTCAGTGCCCTGACCATTACGCTTTAACTTCCATGAAATATTTGAGATGCTTCCTGTTTCAAGAGCATATTCACGAATAGTATTAAATGCAGATTGCTTGCTTACGCCCATTGACCAAATAGCCACGTATGGCGCTTCAATTCCATCATCTACAAGTACGTTGCAATAAAAACGAAGACGTGCTCTCCAGCCAGCCTTTGGATCTTTGCGATGCATTTCTTCAGCCCAGTCACGGCCCTCAGATTCCATAGTATCTACAGCCTTACGCTTATAGTCTTTTGGATTTGTGTGTTCTTTAACAACCAGTGCTAATCCACGTTCTGGATTATAGTTTGCAGAGTCTTCATCAAGTTCTTCAATGAATCTGATCTTTGCAGATTGTCCATCAGCAAGTTTTAACCATCTTACCTTTGGTGAGTTTTCGTCATACTTTGGTTTATCAACTAGGGCATTAATGTTCTTGAGTCCCTTTACAATAGTCATATTATTTTTTCCTTTTCTGTTTTATCTATCTTAACATACCAATAATAGAATTGTCAAACTGAAATTCCAGTTTTTTAATTGCATCATCATCCATGTCGCCTATATCTTTGTATTTTTTATCTATATAAACTGATGTAACTATAGATCCAAGTTTTTCAATTAACTTATCTCTCATTATTACACCAGCATCGTCGTTATCTGCAATCAGTACAACGTTATTAAAATATTTTTCTAATAACTTTATCTGTGCTGCAGAAACATTTGCCCCTAGGGTAGCAACCGCAGGGAATCCAACTTGGTCTAGTCTAATTGCATCAAAAGATGATTCAACAACATAAACAGTGCTTGATGCTTTAATTCTATGAAGATTAAACAATACCTTACCTTTTGGCAATCCAGGTGTATTTTTAAATTCTTTTCCCTCAACAGTTCTAGCAACAAACCCTATACACATTCCATCTGGTGAGTGTATTGGTATTGTTACTGAGTCTTGTTTTTCTGAATATCCAAGATTAAATTTATTGATAGATTCTTTTGTAATACTTCTTCCTTCAAAATATCTAACTGCCCTTGGAGACTCTAATGCTTGATTAGTTAATCTTTTAATTAGAAGTTCATCATATTGTACAAATTCTGGTTTTTCAACCAAAGCCCTGTTAACTGAATCTTCAATGTTTGTTTCTTGTTCTTTGCTTTTAATATATCTAATTGATTCAAAATATGTTCTGTTAGATGTATACATTATAAATTCAATAAGACTTTTTGTTGTTTGGCATCCAAAACAAAAAAACGTTCCATGATCTTTTGATACTTCTCCAGCAGGAGTTCTATTGTTATTGTGATATGGACAAAAGACAATATAGTCAGTTCCATACTCTGCTTCAATATCAATTCCAGCACCAGTTAAAACACGACGTACCTGTTCTGCCGTATATATATCTTTAACCATTATTTATATTCTTTTCTTGTCCAAAATTTATATTTATATGTTCTAATAAATCTTGTTTTTACTATGTTGTCAAGAATAAAATCTGTTGATGCATCCCTATCCTTTTTTTCTGAAATCCAGGACTCTCTTTTTATTGGTATTAATTGTGCTATTGGAGTTCCCTCTGGAATTATTCCAATAAAATTATCTTTTATAAAAAATGGAAGAAAAAGTTTATTTGGATATTTATCTGTATCAACAAAAGCAGTTAATGTTGTAAATGGTAAATCATATCTTTGTGATGGATGAGTAATCCAAGTACTATACCCAGGTGGTGTTTTAATTATCCAATCTACTGACCAGCGAAATGAAGTTGGATTGTGTCCAGTTGGGATTGGAAAATTTCCTAAAGTGCGATCATCTTGAATATCTGCTGGGTCCCATTTAATTCCCCACTCAATATATGGTGAATATCCTTCCTCTGCGCTGTTTGTAACTAAAATATCACATGGAGTAACAAATTGATATCCAGATGTGACTGAATCAACCAATGGAACACAAAGTTTAAATGTTCCTATATCGTTATTTCCTGATTTAAATGCTTTTATCATATTGTTTTGATTATTTGAAAATAATTTTTGATTTCTATACCAAGTTGGGACATTGCTTGTTGATGGTTTTGGAATATCTAAAATAAATTTAGCAGCATCATTACCTTCTTGAAAAATAATTTTTTTATTTTTTTTAAACATTTTTATCCTCATAATCCTTATAGCGATAGTACCCTCTATCAAAATCTACTTGAACTAAAAAGTCACCCATAAAACCATTTCTATTTTTTCTAAATACGCATTCAATAATATCACTATTCGTAGCACGACCAAGAGCCATAACCCAGTCAGCATCGTATGCAATTTGTCTTGACCAAGCAGTCTGTCCAAGAGTTGGGGGACTAGACAAATCTTTAACATCATCTGGTGTAGCAGAAGAGATAGCCATAATTGGAACTTCTTCGCTAATAGACATAAGTTTTAATTCACGAGAAAGATTCTTCATGCGAACTGTTTCATTATCTGATTTTTGATTTGGAGACATAAGTTGTAAATAATCAACAACAACAAAGTCTGGCTTGTACTGATCAATCTTTCCACGTATAACTGAAGGAGTTACTTCTCCACCACTGTCATTAGATATGATGTGAAACTCTGGTTTACCCTGCAACTTATCAGCATGCCATTTTTTAAGCATATCAATTTCTACTTCGCCATTGCTTAGTTTACGATGAGACCAAAGACCTTCACCCATAATTGCAAACACACGATTACGTACTTCTGTTTCAGACATTTCAAGACTTATAACAAGTGGACTGCGACCCTGTTTCCAAGCCTGTACAGCAAAATACAGAGCCAGCCAAGACTTTCCAATACCTGGATATGCAAGGAATACTCCAAGTTGTCCTGGCATAATTCCAGATGGTAAATAATTATCAAATCCAGGAAGGCCAGTCTTGATTCCAACCTGTCCAAGGTCTTGCATTTTCTTTACATTTTCAAAATAAGCAACTGCAGAATCAAGATCAGTTACTTCAATATCTCTAATTGCAGCAGTATTCTTTTTAAGTTCTGATGTCTTAGTAATTAAATGTTCAAGAGCATTATTGCCATTACCACTTTGAACTTCACCTGCTGCATTACGTAAAATATCTTTAAGGCTATCATTTAAATATTCTGATTGCAATTCTTCAAGGTGATGCTTTGTTGCCCCAACTCCTTCTACTGGAGCAAAATCTCTAAACTTTTCTACAACTAATGATGTTGGTGGAACTGATTGATTATTTTCTGAATACTGTCTAATAAAATTCCAGACATCATTATGAGTTCTTAAAAGATTATCAACATTGGCTTGCAAAAGTACGTGAATCTGTTTATCGTTTAATACTGCAGTAATTAATTTTGCTTCTGTATTATTCACTAATCCACTTCCTTGCTAGTTCCCTGCGTTCTTTTCTTTCTTTAATATCTTGCTCTACTTCTAGTTTACCATTAAGAATTTTTTCTGCATTGTATGCAAAATAATTCCAAGTAGGATTTTCTGCTATTTTAAAATAATAATCTAATAAATCATAACATTGAGAAATACCGTATGATTCAACAAGAGCATCTGCAGCCCATTGTTCAACATTAAGATTCATATTAGACTTGGCTTCGTATCTTTGTAGATGTAATTTATTATATCTACTTAGCAAAGCCATACGGTCTTTGCGTTCAGCCATATTAGTCCTCTATGAGTGATTCTTTTGCGTCTTTTACCTTTTGAATAACTTGATTCTCAACAAATGTATAAACACGATCCATTGCATCGCTAGTTGTTTCACCTTGACGCACTTGATCTACTACTCCAAGATCAACTCTTAGAGATTGAAAATTACCTAAATTTAATGTGTATCCTAATGTTGCTGATACCTTTGTGCTGTTATTTTCTTCCATACCCCACCATTTCTTCTATTAAATATTCTCTGCCCACACAGGAATAAACCTGCCATCTTCTGTCTTCGTATATGTAAGTATACCGTCTCCCATACGCCTTGTCAATTCTTGGCTTGTAGGAGTCATATTGTTTGTTATTAGTCCATCTTTTCTTGGTTGTCCAATATGTATAGTAGCCAGTATAGCACGTATGTCTCGTACCATGCTTTCTGAATAATAAGATCTTATTCTAAATCCACGTTCACCATTTAACTTTGCCCCAACTGGTGGCGGAATCATTCCAGTTTTAATTAATTTAGGCATGTATTTTCTATGACGATTAATTAATTTAGCAGTCTCTGCTACAGTATATGCACGTTCTCTATTTTTTCTAAAATCTATACGTAAACATGTTTCAAGTCTATCTTTAGTAATATTATAAACAGAAACTAAACCAGTAGATCTTGAACTGTGATGAAGTCTAACAAGATCACCATTAAGGAACCATATTTTTTGATTGCCTTTGATTACAGTTGAGTTATTGTATGTTTCGCTCTGAATAATTCCTTTGCCAGTAACCATCTGCCTTCTTCGCTTTCTGTCGGTGGATGATAAAAAATTCTTGATCCACAGACCATACAATAAATTTCCATATGTTGCAAACCACTATATTGTCTATCAATAAATAGTCTGCCATTGCATTTTTTGCAATTAAGCATTATTAATGTTTATCCTTAGTTTGGAATTCCAACAATAACTAAATGTACTGCTAGTGATAAATCTCCAGAAGTTCCAAATCTTACAACACCTTCAATTCTTGAAGTTGTTACAGTTTTTAGAATAACATTTACATTTTGTCCTGCAGGTGTTTGTCCAATATTAACTGCTGTTGCTGAAACTATTGGAGAGTATTTAAAATCACTAAAATCATATGTAAATGTTTTTTCGTTTCCAGCAGAAACGGTTGAGTTATTTGCAACCTCAACATAGCCACCAATTATTCTAGTTTCAGATGTTTTAACATTTTGTGCACCAGCACTTACTGTATCTACTGTTGTATAGTTATATGTTGCTGATGAAACCTGTGTAGACAAATCATTTACAGCCTCAACAAGTGAATATAAATATGTAACATCAAGAGGTTGCCCTCTTTCTGGTAGTGGTACCTTAGCCATTAATTTCCTCCTCTTTTCATTATACCAATAATTCTATTCCTGAGTCGTATATTTCAAGACTTTCGTTTAGTGTTTTTTGTGATGCCTCAACCTGAACAATAACACGAACATTTGTAGTGCCAGTATTTAAAAATGAATATGTATGTATTGGTGATGTTCCATGATATGTTGGTGATGTATTATCAAAACCAACAAATATATCATATTTTGGTCTATTTAGTTCATCTCCCCAAACAACTGTAGTAATTGTTTGAGATATTTGTAATGCACCATTAACTGTAGTAATTGAATCATCTGCAATTATGTTTATTGGGGACCACTGAGATGTTCTGTTTTTATCTTCTGATACAACTCTGTATCTAAAAATATATCCAATATTTTCAGAATCAATTGCTGGAAGCAATGCCTTTTTAATAATTGCTTTTTTTATACCTGAGTCAGCCATTACGACGTTACTCCGCCTGAAACATCCACAGAAAATCTAAATTCAATATAGTTACTAGTGTTAGGATTTTTAACAATTGTTGATGCATCTTGAGTTTGTATAATTGAATATCCAGTTAAACCATAAAGTGGATTTAATGTTGAAACATTTTCTAATCTTAATGCATCTAGAGCAACATAATAATTTGGAGATGGAATTCCTATTGGTCCGCTTTCTTCTGCAAAAACACATGCATAAATTTTAACAACTGTAACAGCATTCCAGGTAAAGTTAGCAGAGGTATATAAGTCTTGAAGTTGTTTAGTTACTACAAAATATCTTTCTGTATCAAAATCATAAGCACCACCACTGCTGTCGTTTACAACTTCAGCCTCAAATCTAGCATATTCTGCAGTCTCTGTTTCTGTTGATGCAAACTCAATAAGAACTCTAACTCTTTCTGGTATGTCATTAGATGTTGCATCTTTATTAACTACAGAAAATGCTAGCCTTAATTCATCTGTTGGAGAGTTTCTTGTAAAATCAACACTAGCACCAGTTAGGTGAATATGGCTTGATCCTGGCTCTATTACAAAATGATCTTGGGCTGACCCACTTTCTTCGCTAATTGAAATATCAGCATCGTCGCCTTGAATCATTATTATATTATTTAAAAATCTTGGTCTTTCATATCTTTCAACTCTTGGAGATTTAAAAAATATTGGATTGTCTGAACTTGTTTGAAATACTGAATTTGTAACAGCAATAATATTATCGTATTCTGGTTGATCAAGTGCTGCAGAAAATGTATCAATTGCAACTGCTGCTGATGGCGTATGGTGTTGCCAATTTTCTGTTTGTGTAAAAGCAAATACTGTTTTGCTATCAAATGCACCAGCAGAAGGATTTGATCCAGCAGAGTATATTCCTACTTCAGAGATTTCATATCTTTCTTCTGTTGGTAGTTCTGCTGTTAATACAATTTTATCTAGCCCACCTTCGTTTACAAATCCCCTTGAAGAAATTGGGACACGAAACATTTCAAAATCTAGGTTTGTTTTTGTTGAATAATCTCCAAGATTGTTTCCAGTTATAAGTGGTGTTGCACCACAACCTATGGCAATATAAGATGCATATGCTGGTGCCTGACCAAGCAGGTATTTAGCAATAATTGTCTTACCAGTATTAGTTATCATGACGTATAGTCTCCAAGATTCGCTTCATATATTGTACCATTTACTGTTATTTGAGTTTCTATTTGTTCATCATTGTTTAAATTAACAAACTCAATAATAAGATCTCCAGTAGTTTCATCAAAATAAACATTCTCTCCATTTAGCCCATTGCCAACTTCAGGTATTTTATCCTCTAGTTTAATTGAAAATCCAGCAAAAAACCTATTTGCAGTTTGTTGAAGTCCTAAAATATTATTTGGATTATATTGTTGTTGAATTGCTGATAGATTTTTTATTGGTTGATAAGATATTTTTTGTCCATTGACAGTATCTGATCTAACAATACTAATTAATTCTTGACCACCAATATTTTCAAAAATAAGATCTGACATTATTTCTATTGGAACTGCTGCATCGTCAAACAAAATAGTGTCTATTGGGGCTGCTTTAACTAGTGGCGATGTTTCAAACATTCTTGCAGAAAACATTTCTGGCTCTGGTGCTGGAGGTGTTGCTTTTAAAAATGTAACTGGTTCATTGTTTGTTGGATGAATGCCATACATTCTATTATATTTAATGTCTCCAAAGTATTCTCTTTCTTTTTTATCTAAAATTGCAAGCATTCCTTGTGTATTTATGCTTCCATTAGAAAGTGTTACGGATGCTCTTTCATTTGCAGTTAACTGTTGATACTCAGGAACATCATTAAAATATCCTTGAGAATTTACGCCACCTCTTGCTGCTACTTGCTCTGCTCCAACAATGCTTATTGCTTCTGCTGTTTTTGCAGCATTAATATCTTTATTAACTGTATTATTTTTTTGGCGTTCATAATTTGCCCAATCTAAAGCACCCATATTATACCTCCGCCAAATAAAGTGTCATGTCTGGACCATTTATTTTTCTTGTATAGTCAATATTATATACTACAAACTTAGAAGTATCTGAAGTTACTAAATCTACTCCATCAGAATTTTTATAGTCAATATTTATAATATCGCCTAATTGAATTATTGGATTTGCAAATATTTTTATTCCAATAGATTTTTTAGGTTCCATTAATTTATCTGTTAACCATCCCATTAAACTTTCTGCGTCATCTTGTGTTTGTATATATGGAGTTTCTAATGTAAACTCATTATTTCCATATATCATTCTACTTAATTTAATTTTATCAAATTTTTCTTTTAATACTAAACTAGATGTAACTAATGAAGATCCAGTAAGTTCTGGGCTAGAAAGATTTCCCCTTTTCTTAAAATAATTGTCAACTGTTAATTCATGTGTTGTATCTTGTGTAAATGTTATTCCTTGAATTCTTAAATAATTACCAGTAGTTTCATCAAGGTTTAATGCTGTATCTGTAGAATTAAATATTAAAAATTCTGCACCATAAGAATCTGCATAAAAACCAGATGTTGTGTATCCTTTTATTCTATTAAATGTTGGTGATAGTTGAGCATAAAGAGCAGGGTATGCACGGTCATACTTTATATCAAAATATGCACACTCTCTCATGATTGATCCAAATTCTTCAAAATACATATTATATTTAGGTGGTTGCTGAGAACTAATGCCAGATAAATATGTTGATTTGATTATTCCACTCATTCCATACTTTCTAAATGATTCATCTGCATCTATTACCTTATCTCCAAATGCAGAAGAAATTGTTTCTCCTACTGTAAATACTGTATTTTGAGAGTAGTTTTCTGAAAGAGCGTATACGTTTTCAAACATGCATCTAGATGATCCACGAACAAAAGTAGCCATATTATTATATGTTGGAAGCGGATCTGTATCATCAACAACTTTTATTAATTTATTATTAATGTATAAATAAAACCTTCTTATTTTTCCAATGTCTTCATACTCTACTGCTAAATCATATACAGTTGGATTTTCTTCGCCAGTTGTTCTGTATTGACCAGTAAATCTTCCGTCATCAACAATAATCTTTGACAGCCCTCCCCAAAGTTTTACTGGAATTGCATTATTATTAGATGAATCTTTTTTAATTTTATAAAATACAACATTGTTAATAGATATATCAGATTGACCTTGATTATCTAATTTTAAATAAGAGTTTATATTTTCTTCTGTTAATGCAACAATTTCAAAATAATATCCATTATTTGTTTGTGGATTAAGAAGAACCGCCATTCCTCCAGATCCTCCACCAATGCTTACGTTTTGATCTGGCTGAACTCCAGGAACCTGATAATAAGTTACGCTTCCAGTTGGTGTCTGGCTACGATTTTCATTGTTTTCTATTTTTCCAACAATTCTTATTCTTGTTCCAAAATGTTTATATGCGTTATCAAGTTCTTTATAAACATAAGAAACAAGATTTATTGGTGTTTCTGTTGTTGTAAAAGAAGGACCGTTTATAACCAAAGCAGAAGATTGAATTGTTCCAGACTGTGTTGATAGATTGCTGTTTACTTCAGTTTCTGTTATGTGGCTTGACGACATAAAGTTTTTTATTGTTCCGCCTCGCGATGCTTGTCTAGCCTTTGTATCATTTATTCCAGCAGCGCCTATACTTGTTGCTGGCAAGGAAAGATTTTCTAGCAATGTTGTTGTAAATAAATATTGAGATTGCATTTCACAACCTCTTACGTAGTCATTATTTGACCAATAAGAATTAATGCCAGCAGTGTGCTCTGCAATTTCTGTTCCAAATTGTGCACGACCATGTTCTGATACCGCTCCATTTTGCAAACGAGTTATTCCATCAATCGTTTCATAATAGGGAACTGTATATATCCTAATTAATCCTGTTGGATATATTTTTCCATTAAATGGAATAGATTTAAAATAATTTTGATAATCTTGATTGCTTGTAATCCAAACATTTCCAATGCCAGTAACATTAAATTCTGCTGCATCATATTTAATTATTTCACCATTAGAATAAAAATATCCTTGGTATCGTGTAAGCCAATAAACGTTTTCACCTAAATCTATAATATTATTTATAACTGAATGATTTACAATTATTGGAGCAATTGCTGGCAGATCTGAGTTAAGTGGCATTGCACCCAAAACATACTTTCCTTGTTTTGATGCAACTTCATTTATTGTTTTTGTTGAATCAGTTCCAGAAACTTCCCATAATAATGCTGGCTTGTATATCCAAGTTTTTTCTTTATCTATCATACTTGCTTGACGTATAGATCCATAGGATCTTTGTATGTATCTAGATGTATAATTAATCTTTCCATTATTATAAACCTTTTTATCTTCTGAGGCAATAGAAATAATATTAGGCAATGTACCAGATGTTTGATTTTCAATTATTCCGCTTTGTGATTGATTATTAGATCCAGATAAAGTCATATCTGCTTCTCTTGATGTTGGCAACATATAGTTTTTACTCATCATAACAAAATTATTATATTCATCAAAAAACATTGCACTTTGTGTTGATACAGCCAACTGATTTAAAACTTCTGCAACAGTTTGATCTGGAGCAATAAAGAAAAATGGAATAATTGGTTCTGGTTCATTTTCTTCTCTATAAAAAATATAATTACTAAAACCAATATAGTCAAGCAATAAACTAATTGCATAACTAAGAGATGTTTCTGTTGTAAGAATTCTTGGTGCAGGCATTGATTCTAAGAAAAAATAAAAATCTCTTAATTGTAATTGTAGCGTTCCAGCAGTTACATCTGCTTGTGGAAAGCCATCTGAGTATAAAGTTTTAATAGGAACCCAATAGTCAAATCCTTCTACGTTTAATATCTTTTCATAAAAATTAAATTTAATATTTTTACGAATATAATCTTTTACAATACTTGTGGAATTATTATTGTTAAATGCTTGATCATCATCAAATAAAGATAGTGAGCCAGTTGATGCAAGTAGTTGTCCTACTGGTAATGCAGAATTTCCAAGATCTGAAAGAATTTTTTTAACATTATATTCAATAACTTTATCTGATATATCTACTACTAGTCTTGGAGACATTTCAATTAAATCAAACGTAGACTCAAACTTATTCATTCTTTCTACTGCTACTCTTATTCCACGAATATTTTGAAACTCTCTATACACTACATTTCCATTTATACCTTCTTTAAAATATGCAGGATTTGTAAGTTCTTTTACAAAGGTTGTTTTATTATCTATTTCTTCATTTCCAAGTATCCAGCCATAGGCAGGGACAAAGTTTTCATACTCATTAGTTGTTCCGTTCCAAATATAAAAAGTTCCAACATCTTCATTATTTTCAATTACTAAATAAGAATATCCAGTTATTGAAACTGTTGGAAGCAAAGTACTAGAAGACAGCGTTTCTGCAAAAACAAATGAATCTTTAAAGTTATCTGGGATGTTTGTTAATCCATATTGCAATTCAACATATCCATCATTTTTAACTATTTGACTTCCGTCTTCACGCAAATCATTTTCATTAAATACATATGCATCTGTCCAGTTATCTCCATTTAAATACTGAACTCTCCATCTTGTTGGAGTTGTTTTGTTGTTGTCTCCATAAAATGGATCTGCAAATGTTTTTGAAATATCTGTAAAAGTACCAAGATCAATATCCCCAACATTAGTTTGCATTTTAACAATAATTCTATTTGCTGGAACGTTTTCTTTATAAACTACAAATGGAACTGCATCATCTATGTAGTAATTACCATTGACTGTTATGTTTGCAATGCCACGCTCTGTACCAGATTCAGTTCTAAAAGATGTCCAGTATTTAAATTGATCATCTCTGGATGGCATGTAATATCTTGGTCGTCTTGCAAGATTGCTGCCAGAATTTGATAAATACTTTCCATTAAAAAATGTTGCTTTATTAATACCAGATCTTGGTCTAAATGGTTTAACGCAGTCTTCTAGTGAGTATAAAAGTTTAAGTTTTTCTTTTTTTGATGTAAATGCTTTGGGGGTTCCATTATTTTCAAAACCACCATCAACAATAACATCTGCATCTGTTGCTGCTGTATAAAAATTTCCAGTATCAGCATTATCAAATGTATTAAAAAGTGTTAAGAACTGAGAGTTTTGTTCTTGTGGTCTATATCTGTAGTTACCAAGTTTATAAATATTATCTGGCATATTCATATTCCACTCAGCAAGAACTAATGACTGAGTTTGAATTGTTGCTGATGTTTCAAAGTGATTTTTTAATTCTGTACTTTCAAACATTTATACTTCTTCCAGCGTTACCGATATATTCCAAAGATCGTGATTATTTGCTCCACGCTTTACAACAGAATAGTTAAAGTCTGCAAAATAAACTTGAATTATTTGATTATATCTGTTTAAAGCATTATATTGATAATTTTGTCCTTCAAGATTTTTATATTTATCATATGCTAAATACATCCAGAATGGTCCTTGATGATTTTCATACCAATCAAGAAGTTCTCCTCCACCTGCTCCACCATCTGCAGTATACTCATCTGTTGTTCTTATATTTGGGGATAATCCTGTTGTTTCGCTATACCCTGGCAAACCAGAATATCCTCTTGATGGAAGCATATTCCAAGATACTGACATATTTAGTTTATCTGCAATATGATAAGAGCGCATGCGACCGTTAATTGTTCTTTGGCGCTCTTCAATTCTTTGATTATTAAACTGCATCTCTCCTCTATTATGGTCAGATAATATAATGAATTGGTCTAATAGGTCTGTGTCAGTTTCTTCAGTTGTTGCTCCAACCTCTATGCCATTAGGTACGTATAAGCCATTGGAGAGGGTTCCAGCGTTGTTTGCCCATAGAATGCTCTGTGGTCTAGAGTATCTTTTTCTACCCGTTAAATATGCGCTTGTGGCCATTATCTACGTTGCCCCCTAATTCTTTGTGCATCAACATTTTTAATTTGTGTCATAACTGCTCTAGCAATGTCATTAGCATTTGAACTATTTCCATTAATGTTAAAGCCTAAACTATAATTATACACTGCTGTAGAGTTATCACTTACTGAACTAGATACATTATTTATTGGGGCACCGTAACCTGAACTTCCTGCTCCAATCATTGATGGATATTTAGATTCATTAAGTGATTTAAGTAATGGACCAAATCTCTTAGATGCTGCTTTATTTACAACAAATTCTCCAGGGGTTAACATTGTAGGAACTGAGTCAGATCCTATTCTTCCACCACTTGCAAAATATTCAGGAACCATTCCACCCATAGACATTGCTTTTATTTTTCCACCGTACATTCTGTCATTAATTCTAAATCCAGTAAATGGACTATCTGTCGTTGTTGATGCTTTAGTTGTTGAAGCAGTAGGAGCAGTTGGTGCTGTACCAGTAACATAGTTTGTTGTAATTGTAATTACTTTGTTATTTATTTGTTTCCATGCTGCAAGTATTCCTTCGGCTGCAGTTTTTGCTTCTTTTATATTTTCCTTTGTAAATTCAAGTTGTGCATTTGCAGCCTCTATTTTAATTCTATTTGCTTCCCATTTATCAGCAGTTTCACCAAGGTATGTAACGCTCTCAACAATCTTATCTGTATATGCGTTATAATCCTTAAGTGTTTGTGATGTACTATCAACTATTTTTTGATTTGGAATTAATGAATTTTGTTTAACTGTATAGATCTGCTGCTCAATTGCATAGTTCTTATCTTGAATAACTGTAATCTGATCTTGTAAAACTTTTTTCTGTTGTTCAAGTAAAAATGTTTGTTGTCCAATTTGATATGTACGTGCTTCAATTTGATCTTTAGTCATACCACCAGCAGTTAATCCAGTAAGTGCTGCTTGGCGTGATGCTTCCATAGATTTTTGCTGTTGATCTATTCTTGCTGCTGCTGATGCTGCACGTGCTTCTTGTACTGCTACTGCTGCTGCAGAAATATCTCCAGACGTTAATGCATCTGCAATTGTAAGTCTTGATTTTTCCTGTGCTGCAAGTTCTTGATTAAGTGATGATATTTTTTCAAGAGCATCAATTTGTGCATCATACTGTTTGTTAATACTGTCTTCTTGTTTACGAATAATGTCAAGATTATTATTTAATATTGTTGACTCATCTTGTAACTTTTGAATTGGTCTATCATAGTTAAGTTCAATTTTGCGATTTAATAAATCTGCTTCATGATTATTTGCATCAATTAGTTCTTGCTTAGCGTCAATTTCTTTTTGTGCAGCATCTACTGCTTTTTGAGCATTGTCAATTTTTGACTGTAATAGATCTGCTTCTGACTTTCTTTGACGTCTAATCAATGCTTCTTGTGAATCAAAGAAGTTTTTAATAATTGCATAGGCCTTATTGTATTTTTCTATATTTGTTATTTTTTCAGTGGAAGTTCCTGCATTTTTTGCTGCGGTTGCCATTTGCTCTAAAAACTTAGTTGCTAAATTGATTTGTGGATTAAGTTCATTTTTTACTCTTCCTGCAGTACGTTGTGTTGCTCCATCCCATTTTCCAGTTTCTGTAGAAGCAGCAGCAAGTGCATTAATCATACTTTCTGTTACTGTAATTCCAAGGGAAGCAGCCTTTAAAATAAGTATTTGATCTGCAACATTTTTAATTTTTACTGCTGCTTTTGCAAGTTCTGAAGGTAAAGATTTCATTAAATTTGACATTAAAAATAGTGCTTCAGGCTTTGGCATTGCTTTGATACTTGCAGATATTCCATCAAATGATTGACTAAATTGTTCTGCATTAATAGTACCAGATCGTAGTTGTGTGTCAAGGCTCATAAACGTATTTTGAAGTACATTTGAAACTGTTGCTAAATTCTTTTTTAGGTCTTTGCTTAAAACTTCTACTTCTTTTACTACTCCTCCACCACGACCTGACCCTACATAAATTTTAGTTTTTGCGTATCCTTTATTAAACGCAGATTGATAATCTTTTAGCAATGTATCTACAGAACTTTGTAGTCCAGCCCGTCCTTCTTTTGTATTTAAATCAATACTCTTTAAATCAAATTTAACATCAGTTCTTCCTGCTTCTTGCTGTAGTGTATAAATAAAATTATTTATTGCTTCTTTTGTTGCTCCTTGTCCAGCAAGTCTTAGTGCTAATGATTTAAATACAATATCTGTAGTTTTTTTATCTGTAACAAAGTTATTGTTTTTATCTTTAGCACCCAATGTTTTAACTTGTGCTTTAAATTCTTTATCTGTTTGTAGCAATTTTCTTGTTTCTTCAACTTGTTTACTTTGTTGTGGAGTGAGACCAGATACTGCTGGTTTAGCCAATTCTAAATTACTTTTAAGTGGAGTAAAGTTTAGTATTCCTCCAAGTTTTTCAATTTGTCCAGAAGATAAATTAGCAGCCTTGCCAAGACCTTCAATTGATTGACGTTCTTTTTCTCTAAGGGCGTTAGTTATTTTTATAATTCCATACATTCCTGCCAAACCACCAGCAACCAATTTAAGTGGACCTGGAAGCATCATGATTGCTTGTGCAGCAAATGCAATACCTGAAGCCTGTCCAGCAATGTTTCCTGCTGTTCCTGGAAGCATAGATGCAGCCATTCCTACACCCATCATTCCCATGCTAGCCTTCATTGGATTAACATTTTTTAATCTTCCAAGTACGCTTGGCTTTTGTGTTGTTCCACCCATCATTCCCATTACCTTTGGACCTATAGCCATTTCTTGTTCAAGGTTTTTATATTTTAATTGTTTCTCTAATTGTCTACGGATAGACTTTGTAACAGGATCAATTCCACCTGTTGTTCCATACAAATTTGTTTTTGAAAGTGTTGCAATATCTGCAATTTTTGCTGCTTCAGTTTGTAGAGGTGTTTCTCCTTGTTTTAATCCAGTAAGAAGTCCACCAATAATATTTTTTCCAAGTCGCATAGTACGTTTTGAATCGGAATGAGTTTCTGCTTTTTTTTCTAATGCAGAAAGCATTTCTTCCATTCCTGCAACACCTTGCAATTTAAGTTTTTTTACAAAACTAGATTGTCCTCTATATGTTGCTAATGCAAGATTTCTTTTAGCCAATGCTAATTCTTGTGGAGTTCTAGAACCAACACCTGGGCTTGCAGGTCCCATTGCAGCACGAGCACCTGCTGCTGCTAATGCGCCTTTTGCTGTTGTTGCAAGTCCTGCAGACGTTGTTTTCATAAGGGCAGTATCTGCAAGCATTTCTTTTAATACTTTTGCTTGTATCTGTAATTCATCTTCAGTTAATGCAAGATTTTTTGTAATTTTTTCTTGAAGAACATTTTTTTCTTGATCTGTTGCATCTACTTTAGATAATGCAGTTAGATATGCTTTTTGATTTCTTTCATATGTAAGAGATTGGCTTAATTCATTTTCAGCGTGGGTTTGAACAACAAATGCATTTTCTTGCCATGCTTCACCATATCTTTTTTCTGCATTTACAATTTCAATAACATGTGCTCTGTCAATTTGAAGTGCCTCATTTAGTTTGCTGCCAGTAATACCAAGGTTTTGATATTCTTTATATACTGCTTCTGCTGCAGCATTTGCTCTTGCTACTTCTTCTGCACCTGCAGCGCCACGGCTTGCCATTTGTTCTGGAATACTTGCTGTAATTCCAGCCTTTTTTGCACTATATTTTCTTGCTCCAACAACTGATTCTTTTAATTGTACATTTTCTAAAGAATGAGTTACAATATCTAATTCTTTTATAAATGATCTAAAACTAACTTTAGAATCATCTGCAACTCTAACTAATGTTTCTGCAACTATACCTTCTGCATCGGTTAACTCTGTTCCTCCAGACAAAATTTTATTAATTACTGATTGTATTTGTCCAAGCGCTCCAGCAGAATTAAAATTCATTTCAACTGCTTTTCCACCTACATTTAATGTACCTTTTGCATATCTACTTGCAACCTTGCCAGAAAATAATGATGCAAGTAATCCCATATTTTCTTTAGCAATACCTTTTGGAACAACCACTTCTCCAGGTGTAAGCATTGCTGGAACTGTGTCTCCATTTCCAGATCCTGGAACAACACCACCCTTTGCAAACTTTTTACGTCCCTTGATTGGCATCATCATTCCTGGATTTGCCATTGCAAAACTTGATGAAGCCTTAATAGCGGATTCATAAGCAAGAACAAGTTGTTTAACTGCTGATGTTTCTGCTGTAAATGTTTGTGTTAAATTAGCATGTGTTTGATTAAGAGAGTGTGCTGCTGCTGCAGCATCTAACTGTTCCATAGTCATGTACTGTGTTTGTTCACCAAGAACTTGTGTTTGACCAGTTAATCTTAGATATCCACCACGAAGAGTTAAAAATAATTTTATAATGTTTGCAAGACCATTAGCAAGCAAGCCAAATGTCATAAGAAGTATTGGTCCTGCAGCACCTATTCCTACTGTTAGCAGGGTAATTACTTTTTTTGTTCCGTCTGAAAGTTTGCCAAATTTTTCAAGAATATTTCCAACAAATTCAACTATTGGAGTTGCTGCTTGTAAAAATGCCTGGCCAACTGGAACAAGGGCTACCTTTAAATCTTCAACGCTCTTTTTAAATTTATTCATTGCAGAGTCAGCAGTCATTCCTAATTCTTTTTCAGATAATGCTGAAAGTTGCTCAACAGAAGCATTTGCTAAATCAAGAACACGAGATGCTTGATTTCCATCTTTTGCTACGTTAGCAAATAATGTTGATAGACGAGCAAACTGAAATTTACCAAACATTTGTTCAATTGCTCTTGCTCTTGCCAGTGGATCTAATTTATTTAATGCTTCTGCAAAGCCAATAACTGTTGCTTTAAGATCACCTTTATTGTTATCAACAATAGCCTTTGCATTAATTCCATATGATGCAAGCATATCTGATGCTTTTTTAGTTGGATTGATTAAAGATGCAAGACCAGATTTAAGTGCGTTAGCGCCTTCTGATGCATTTATTCCACCTTCTTTCATTGCTGTTAAGAAGAATGCAAGATCTTTTACGTTACCACCTAATTGTTGAATTACTGGAGCAACTTTTGGAATTGCTGTTGTAATATCATCAAGAGATGTTACAGTTTGGTTTTCTACAGCGTTTAAAAAATCAATATTAGATGCAAGATCTTGTGATGAAATACTAAAAGCATTTTGTAATGCAATAGTTGTTTGAAGAGCCTGTTGCTGATCAATTTGACCAAGAACAGCAAGCCTTGTTGCTTCTTTAGTTTGTGCTTGTAAATCTAATCCTTGAAAACCTGCTGCTGCTGCATCTGCTGCAAGTCCTACCGTTTGAGATGCTGCAACACCATATTTTGTAAATGAGTTGGCAAGTTCTTTAACTCCAGCAAGTGCTTCGTTACTTTGTGCTGGAGTTGTAAATAAATCTCCATAAACTTTTCTAAATTTTAATGCTTGAGTTTCCATATCCATAAAGGCTTTTGATGCAGTGCTTCCAAATGCAACTAATGGAAGAGTAAAACCAACCATCAACTGACGACCAGCCCACTGTGTATTTTTACCAAAATTTAAAAGATTGGTAGATCCTTGTTTCATTAATTGATTAAATAATGCTTGTTTTTGTGCTGTTAATTGAACCTGTGTTCCATAATCATCCATATTAAGTTGAGTTGGCATAATAGCCATTGCTTTCATTGTGCCGTTTGTATCACGGCCCATTTTAATATATTGTGTTTGTAGTCTTTTTACACGTTCTTCTGCTACTTTGCCAATTGTGTCAAACTCTGTTTTAAACAGACGACCAAATGTTTTTGTTGATGCTCCCGCATAACGGAAGTATTCTCGCATTGAAAATTTGTTTGACTCTAATGCATGCGTAAATGATTCTGCAGATGTTTTAACTGTTCGCATCTCGGCTGAAAAAGCACCGATAGAATTTATACTACTTAAAAGATTTTTTTGTAAACTTTTTTGTGCAAGTGCTGCCGTTTCACTTGATTTGGCTATTGAGGTATGGAACTGTGCAATCTGTCGTTGGAGAGATTTTAACTGTGCTAATGCAGCAGATGAATCAATATTAATGTCAATATTTGCATTAACATCAGCCATTTAGTTCCATACCTCTTTAAATTATTCAGCCATAGTTACGCCAAGAACGTCTGAAACTTCAGCAAGTTTTACACCTGATGCTGCTTCAACAATCTTGTAAACAGTTGGAAGATCAACAATCTCTTCTAACTTTGAAACGTCTTCTGAGAGTTCTGGCTTATATTGTTTCATTGCAATCTGAACACATTCCATAAGAATGTCCATAGATTTTTCATTGTTATCCGCCACTGCTCCCACACCCTCAAACTTCTTCATAAATGGACGAAGTAGAGAGATTTTTAGAGGACGTACTGTAACCTTTGTGCCATCAATTAGCGTAAGAATTTGTTCCTCATGCGTAGTTGTTGCCATTATTTCCTCCTATAGGTTAATAGCAATTATAGCATAGAAACGCTATTTTCTAAGGTCTTCATAATCAAGACCCATACCAATTCCAAACCCTGCTTGCCTTGCATTTTGTCCTTGAAGTGCTAAGATATCATTGCTATCATTTGTTGCACCTTTACTGAATACTCTTGCCTTTAAATCTTCCCATTCTTTTTGTCCCCTGCTAGATCCAGCCTCTTTATCTAAATCTACACCCTGAATTGCTGCAAGAAATTTTTTCTCTTCATAATCAAGTTCTCTACGACTTGATAGAGTTGCCATTAGTTCTGGCATAGATAATGATTCTTCTAATTCTTTATAATCTTTCCAAATACCCAATAAAAAAACCTCAGATTCTATTTTTGCAAGATCCAAGTCTGACCATGTTGCTCCACTATCTGTTGCTTGATCCTTTACAGGCTCTTCTGATTTTTGATTAATTTTAATTCCAGCAGAAACATCTAATATTTTATAAATTGTTGGCATATCAAAACTATCTTCTACGGCTTCTTTTGTTTTTGATATTTCTGGATAGTATTGTTTCATTGCTATTCTTACACACTCAACCAAATTCTCTATGGCTTCGTCATCATTTTTTGTTAATTTAACATCTTCAAACGCCTCCATAAATTCACGTAAATATTTTATTTTTAATGGAGTTATTTCTAATTCTGAACCATCAATTAGATTTATTATTTTACTTTGATAAACAGTTGTTGCCATAATCTTTCTATTCTATCATAAACAAAACAAAAAACCCACCTCGTTAGAAGTGGGTCTTTAGTTAATCTAAAGTTAGATTATGACTGTCCCCAAGTACGATCTACGATCTTACCATAGGATCCAGATGTGTCTTCAGGAAGAAGACGGAATGAAACTTCAAACATTGACGCTTCGTCACGTTTAGCAGATACTGTTACATTTTCAATTGAAAGTGCACGGTATGCTGTGTAAACACGCTCAATAGAGTCAGATGCATCACAGTCTCCAGTTCCTGGTCCAACTGCAACAATTCCTCGTTCTACTGGACATTCTCCAAGTTCACCTGCAGATAGATTAAGTGTCTGACCTGTAGATGCTGCCTTGTTTCCTGTAAGTTGTGTATCTTTGAATGCTAGTGCAAGAAGCAAGTTTTCTAGTGTTGCTTCAGCAAAAGCGGTAGCAAGATTAACCTGCATACCTTGCTTATATAGTTTTGCAACGTCAAGAATCTGATCAACTGCAACCTCACCGAAATCAGGTTGGAATTGTAGTTCAAGACCGTTCATGGTGTAACCTACGTTGGTGTAATCTGCTTGTGCTGAAAGCGTAGTCTTAAAAGACTCGCTTGAATCAAAACCTTCCAGTGTACCTGGAGTAAGTGTTGTATCCGCAACAAAAAGTGCTGCTGCACCAACGATAATGTTATTTGACGTACCACGGCTATATGGCATATTTGTTCACCTCTTTCATAAAGTATTATTAAGTTGTTTGGCGTGTTTCCTCAAAACTAATTATACTGCCTTTTATGTATATCTAGAATCGGCCTCTGTTTTTATATGGTAGTCATACTCAACAATAATCTTATTGACAAAAAGGGTTCTTGCTGAGGCTAACTCTGCAACGTCTCTACTTTCATCTGCTTGATAGACCCTAGTGTTGTGAAAGAAGATGTTGTATGGAATTGTATCCCCTTGAGAGTTTAGGACTGGATTTGCAATAGCCCAGGAGTTGATATCTTGCGCTGATGAATCTTCACGATCAAGGGCATTAGATATTACACGAACAGAGTCTATCAATTTTCCAACATCTGTTGAATACAAGAAATATATTAATTGTTCTCTTTTACGAGCATAGAATGGCGTTGGCCTAAACCTCATAAGTCTGTCATACACAACCAACAGTGGACTTTCTGTTTGTCTTATTACAATGTTGTCATTGTATAAATCTTCAATGTTTGTTGGAAACTGTGCTGGAACCATTGGGCTTGGATTAAGTAGGTCTGCTTCAGCAATTAAATTATAATGAGCCAATTCTGAAAGAATGTATCCATTTAAAAATGTTGGTGGAAATCCAGTATCTGTTAATATAGTCATAGGTCTATTCTACTCCAATTGTTGCATTGGCAATCCATTTAAATCCAGTTTCAATACCTTTGCTTCTTCCCATTCTTGATCCAGATTTTAGATTCTTTTTATATAATGTTGGTTTTTTAATATATTCATAAAGTCCAGATGCTTTTAAAAATGATTGTTTAAAATATCTTGAAATAAAAATATCAACTGTTGATTCAAAACTGCCAAATACTGCATCTCCTCCTGGAGAATCAACTTTAATTGGTTTCTTAGTAAAAACATCTCCATTTGGACCACTAAATTTTAAAACTTGTGATCTAGTAGGTGAAATTGTAACTGGAATTCCATTTTCCATAATCTTGGCTTTATTATAAAAAGGCACTGTCATGTTTTCTGATACACTTCTTGATTGTCTAAATGTAGAGTTAATTGATAGTCCAAGATTGCTAACTGTATAATTAAGATCAAACAACCTAGATGTAGGGCTTCCAGTTTGATTCCATTCATAAACGTGATGTAATGCTTTTGGATTAGATCTTGCCTCAACATCAACGTATTGAGCAAGGGCCTGTATTACACCTTTGCCAAGTTTATCAAGAAATATTTTTTTACCTTTTTGAACTCCTTCTAAAAAACCAAAGGAATAATTAACTATGTTATTCATTTGCATTTCAAAACTTTTAGAGTTCATTGTGACTATCATTAGTCGCCTACCGTTTGATTCTCAGTTCTGCGCCAGAGCATTTTATAATATTCTATATTTCCAAATGGCCCAGTAAAAGGCTCTACAGTTGCTATTTCATAAATAGTTCCTCTACCAGATCTAGCGCCTGCAGTTTCTTTATATATAACCAAATCATTTGCGGTTCTGATGTTTGTAATCAGTATGTTCGTTATTGCATTGTATGAACCATTAGATGATAGTCTTGGATCATTACTTGTTCGTGCAATTAGTTTATTTTCATATTGCAAAAATGCTTCTGGCTTTATATCTTCAGTTCCTGCTCCCCCTACTGGTGTTGCATTACATATAATTGTTCTGTCGTATACCCAGTCTTTTTTAGGTTGTCCATAGTCGCCTTGGGCAAGGATTGGAAAATATATATCTGCCTTCATTGGATACATGAAATCTGTAATTTCACATACAGTCATTACAACACTCCAGGACGAACAATATTATTAACATATTTAGACAAAATCTTGTCTACAATAATATTTCCAGTACCCTCAATCATTCTCTTATCATATTCAATCTTAAATTGATCAGTACTATAATTCTTTACATATCTTTTATAGTAATCTAATTTCCCACACTTAATATCATCAATTAACAGTTTAGTTGCATCTTGAATATCAATGGGTACAACTTTATATCCAGTTTCAAGTAAGAAAATATAGTCTGTACCTTGTTGGAATCCTACACCAGGGGTAATTGTCTGTGTGTTTCCGCTGTCTCCTGTATCAAATAATGCGTATGAGTCAGAGACTGCCAAAGGAATTCTTGATGGGCGTCTTTCTGCTCTATTTAATGAGTCTGTTGCTTGAACAGGATCTTTTGTAATTGCTGTTTTATCTTTTGTGATAATATAATTAAAGTCTCCAAGTGCTGGACCATCTGCGTCACTTGTATCATATACTAGTTCTGCATTTTCATATGCCTTTAAAATTTTATGTGTTCTATCCCAAAGAGGAATATAGTCTGTTTCTTGTCCTACAACTTCTAGGTAATTACGTCTATAATAAAATCCATTAACTATTGAATCAATAATTGCTCTAGCCAAAAATTCGTGTTGTTTATATTCTGCTATTTCTGTTGCTGTTGTTCCTAAAGTATTTGGATCAACATATGGACGTTCAATCTGTAGATTGTCTTCAATAACAATATCTCCACGTTCGCCATCAATGTCTTCATATACTGTTACAGAATAAGACTTATCATATTTTACAAAGTCTCCAGACAGGGTGTATGTTATGGTTCCTTCTGATGAAGATGTTTGTCCAGACTCTCCACTGACAAACACTTCAAGTTCTGTTTGCTCTGGTACGTCTTCAATAACAAGTATGTAATCTGCTGACTCATCTGGAACTGTATAGGTTACAGAAAGCGGGTATGGTGGAATGCGAAGAATGACTGACATTATTATTTACCGTAGTATGAGGCTACTTCTTCAGGCTGTGCAATTCTGACTGCCTTACGAGTAATCCACTTTTCCGATGCCTCCTTTGAGACGATGTTATATCCCACTTTTACTTCTCCAACCCCATCCCAATAGATGTTTCTATCTGAATAAAGTGCTACCTTTTCAATTGGTGCTTTTTGTTCTGTAACGACTTCTGTTTGTCCGTTTGGAATAAAACTTGCAATTACTTCTAAAATTTCTAATTTAGTAGATACCCCAAATAGATCAATGTTATTTTTCTTAGCATAAGATTTTAGTTCCATTACGGTCTTTTTTGCTAATTCTTCAATTGTCATATAATCTCCCATACTCATTTGTAATTATACCAGAATATGACTAAGGGAGGACAGAAATTAATCCATCCTCCCTCAATCTGGGTGGTCAATGATTACGAATCAGTTGCATCTGCATCTGCATAAGATACAGCGTCTAGTTCTTCCCATTGAATACCAAAACGGACGAATACTGTGTATTCAATTGTGTCCTTCTTTGGCTTGTATTCACGGTTTACAGTGATGTCTCTCTGGAATCCCCATACACGGTTTGCTGGGAATGTAAGATCTACATAACCTGCAGGGTAGTAAGGAACTTCAAGAACATCTACACCTAGTACACGAGTTGTGCGTGAGTTACCAAGTGTTTGTGCATTTCCATCAAGATAATCTTGACGGTTTGCTGGTGTTCCTGCTGTACGAGTAGCGAATGCTTCTGCTACTGCATCTGCAAGTGTACCGTTATTCTTAACGATACCTTGGAATGCATCTGTACCTGCATAGAACTTAAGATTGCTCTTAATTGCACGATACTTACGTGGCATGGCCAAGATAATGCTTTGCATTGTGGCTGTTGTCCACTCGTTGTTTGCTACAGTAACTGCTGCTTCGTGAGCATCATTTGCTGCAACTTGGTTTACCTGAGCAACGAAGCCAGGCATAATTGAAAGGAATGCGTCTGCGCCAGTTCCAGTTCCATTAATCGCAAGATCTTCAATATCGTTAGCAAAAGCATTTGTCATCAAACGAACTAGATGATCTTCAAGTGCTGCACCTTCAATATTGTCTTCAAGTGATTCTGTAGAAACTTCCCAGTCCAAACGAATCTTCTTTGTTGTGAGTTCTACCTTAGAAAATGTAGCACCAACGTTTGTGTAATCTGGTGCACCCTGTGCTGCTGCACGGATAACACGCTCTCCAACGTTGACTTTCTCAATTTCCATTGTATTTGCTCGCATAGTGACCTTACGGCCATCTTTGGCGAGAACAGTTGCATCCCACACGTAGTCAATAAAACGACGTGCTTGTTCAGGTGCTAGAATACCACCAGAGACTCCTGTAGGATTTACGGCATTTGCTCCTGTTGTAGAACCAAATGCTGCTGTTGCTGTGTTACCAAGTTGTGCTGCTGGACTTACGTTACCGTCAGCATTACGTCCTGTTGCACCACCAACACCACCAGATACTAATGCGCCTTGGGAGTTAATTTCTGCTCCTGAGCCACCTGAACCTGGATAGTTTTTTTCTATATTTGTATTTTGTTCCGACATATTGTTCACCTCCTAGTGATATATACCTTAGTTAAATAGGTCGGTATTTGTGAGGAAACGACCGCCCCATAGGGATTTTTGAACCACTTGTGGTGATTCCTGTACGATCTCGCCTAGATCGCCAGACTTGCGGAAAGCGGTGTCTTGTTCTACAAGATCTACTCGCTTGCCAAACTCGTTAAAGTTACTCTTAATGCCATTAACATCAGATGTTACTGTATCAAGAGACTTTGTTACTGCTGCTACCTGCTCATTAAGAGACTTAATAGTTGCAGCAAGATCGCCAAAGGCATTAGTAAGAGAAGCATTAATTTCTGAAACTGCTTTAGCAACTTCTTCTTTAACTTCTGAAACGGCGTCAACCACTGCTTCTTCTGCTTTCTCTACTTCTACTGCTGCTTCTTCAGCAACAGGAGAATCTGCACCGCCGTCAACTGCTTCTGCTGCAGGTGCTTCAATAGCAACTGCAACTTCTTCAGCAACTGCAGGAGTCTCTACAACTTCTGCTGGTTGTGCCTCTGGAGCAACCTCTGCATTTTCAACTACAGCGTCTACGGCTGCTTCTGTTGATTCTGTCATGGGATTTACCTCCTTAGTAATCTTAATTGTACTAATGCCTTTAGCACTATCAACTAAGAATTTTATCATTTCTGTATTTTCTTTATCATTTTTTTCTACAAAACCTATGTTCTGCATCTTATTACCATTGGTTGGGCTTACTGCTGATTCAGCATCTGATACCATTACAATACCGCTTTCTGAATCCCAAAATACATTTTCAACTTCTGCTTTTGATAAATATCCACTAACAACATTTTGTCCATTTACTTTTTCAATAGATACAATGTTGGCAAATTGGTTTGCTGGATTATCTACCAAAGAAAGTTCATGTAGTTCATAATTCTTAATTACACGGATTGATTTATCTATTTTTTCATCATAGGCATCGTCCCATGTCTTAATATTTCCACCGATTGAAAAACCAGTATAGGTTCCATCCAGAACCTTTTCCCATGCATCTTGTGCACCCTTTGAAACGTATGCAGATACATAGACTCCGCTGTAAAACTTCTTATCGTTTGGATCAAAATATTTATCTTCTTTAAATGAAACAATTTTTCCAACGGCTGATGGTTGGTGCATTTCACGAAGGTTTCCACGGAAGTTTTTAAATGCTTCAACGCTGGATTCTGTTGTTACAATATCGCCCTGCTTATCAACGTTATCAAGCGTTGCAAATCCTGACACCATACGGCGTTCAACGTCTATTTTTCCAATGGGCATTGAGAGACGAACATTGTCACCTTCAGTTACCCAATGAGCCTTGTTTGTTAACATAACGCTTCTATTATAGCATTTGTTTATAAGTTTTTCTCAACTATTGAGACGCTCTACCTTCACCTTGTGGATTACGTCCAGACACTGTAGTTGTTGAATCAGAATTGTTATTTGTTCGTTGTGCATCTCTTTGACGTGTACCCGCTAAATTTGCTCTAGCGTCAGTTGCTTGTCTTGGAGACATAATAAATGGCTCATCGCCATCTGCTCTTTGTGGCAAATCTAACTTTTCACGAGCCTCATTTGGAGTCATAACCTGTGTCTTTACATATCTTTCAAGAATCTGAGATTGTGCAATTTCGTCAGTTAAGGTTAATTCGTTAAACTTGAGTTCAAGAATATCTGTCTTTTCTTTAATAATTTTGTTGACAATTTTCTCAAGGTGTCTCTGTGCTGGACGAGATACCTGTTCTTTAAATGTACGATCTTGTGACAGTGCTGCTGCAACACCTCCAGAATCTGCGCCACCAAGTTTAGACATTGGAACTTGATGAGCAATTAAAATATCATCACGGTTTTGCTTGCGATACTCTTTAAATGAACCATCCTGAATACCATTTTCAATTGGCTCCATTTTAAACTCAACTTTGTTGGTATCAGTATCGCCTGGAAGTGGTATGTATAGAGTTCTGTGTGACTGAGCCTTTAGTCCAGTCTGCAGGAATCTAAACATTTTATCTTCTGCATCCCCTGAAAGTTTTGCCCCTTTAAGTGTTACAACATATCTTGGAACAGCCTTGTTTTCAAAGTAATCAATATTATACTGAGATGCAAGTTGATCTCCAACTAGAGATGGCATTGCTGCAATAATGTCTGGAATTCCATAAAATGTATTTAATGGAGAATATTCTTTAAGATGAATAATCTCGTTTGGACGTGGATCTGTTCCCATTGGATTTGGGTTCTTTGCAGCAAAGTTTCTAAAGTAAACAACTTTTTGTCCAATAATTTGAACAAATCCATCACGAAGACGACGAACACGAACAGTAGTTGCTGGAATATGACCAACATATCCAATTTCTCCAGTTACAGTTCTTCCTACTTCAATAAATCCATTGCCAGTAGCCTGAAGATCTGTGTAAACCTTTTCCATTGTTTTTGTAAAACTATCGTCATCATTAAGATTTTCTAGCCAGTCACGTAGTTCAATTTTCATTCTTTCAATGCGACGACGTGCACGATCAACTGCTGCTTGGTCATCGTTGTTTTCAAAACGCAGCATAGTTCTATCTGTAACATCAAAGCGATATCCAAGACCAACAACATTTTCTACCTTGGCATCAATTGCAGCATGGTTAGCAAAAGATGTGTCATAGAAGTTAGCCAACTCATACATATTATATGGTGGAGTAATTACATCAAATAGACCATATCCATTGCGATATACAGTTCCAGGATTAATCTGTTTTGATCCAGAATCAACTCCTGATGGGGTTACATTTGCAGCATTTAAATATGCTTCATTACCTTCTGGGTTAACATACTTTGACATGTTGCGAGTTGTTCTGCGACGGAAGTTTTGATCAAGACCAGCATAGTCTTTTAAATTTTCCCAAGATTTGTTAAATGGATCTTGTGATTTAAAAATATTTTCATCACGCTCTTGCGTGTTTAACCCTGCACGTACGTATTCTTGATCAGCCATTTTCGTATGAATCTCTTCCATGTTTGTCTAGTGTTTGTTGCGCTGCATGCCAGGCACCAAGGTCATTCATTGAAGGAATTAATCCAGCCTTTAGTCTTTCTTTTTGTTCTGAATATTCTTCTTCACTAATTCTATGTAGCCCTGGAACAAAAACCGCTTTACCTTCTCCATCATCACCATGCAATATTGCTGCGCTTCTAAGTTCAGAAATCTTTGAAAGATCTCCACGTTCAGCAGGGATGTTTAAAATTGAGCCTTCATCATCTGTAAACCACTTGCCGTTTGACTTCTTGTAAACATAAAGACCCCAGTCATAGTGCTTTTCAATAACCTTACGACGAACATTTTTAACATACGGTTTACCAGTTTTTGGGTTTATTAGCGATTCCATAGCCATAAGTATAGCAGATTATACTGGTGTAGAGACAGTGGTTGACCACTCTATCTCTGTATATACCTTTAATTTTTCAGGCTGATACGCTAACCCTTCTCCATCATCAACAATAATCTTGTTTGTTCCAATATATGTTTTATATATGTCTGTTGGATTAATCCCATAAAACTGAGATGATCCAATAACAAGCATCCCATCCCAGGTAAAGTTATTAAACCAAAACTGCCAGTCAAAGACCGTTACTCCGTCTGTCAAAACCTTAAACCAAGGTCTGATTGTTCTACTTTCAACTTCCTGTAAACTACTTGCTTGATAGTAAGCAATATTATTAAAAATGGCTGGACCAGTAATATTAATACTACCAAGATATGAATCAAAGTTTAGTGGAGTTAAAAATGAAATACCAATAGTTGACCATTCTTTTATAGATAATACTGGTTCTCTTACTAGGTTTCCATTTAAATAAAATGAAAGACCATTATACTCAAGTCCATTTTCATTTAATGCAAATATTTTTCCTCTATCTCCTATAGAACTATTAGCCTGTAAATAAAATTTTATTGACCCATTTTTATGGTTAATTTCAAATAGTTCTGTTGGTATTTGTGGAAAAGTGTCTTGATCGTATTTAGTCCATAATTGCATAGCACTTACTCTATAAGATGTTGATAGTTCTTTATTGATTGGTAAAGATAAACCACGGTTTTCTAATATATTTAATTCTCCACGAATCTCTATTCCAGAGTTTTTAGTTAAATATAAATATGGTGTACTTTCTTTATAAATGCTAAATGGATTTTTAGATTTATAACTATAATATATTCCATTTTTCTTATATGGAACTAGATCTACTCCAAATCTTGTTCCAATTGTATTTAAAGAATTATCGTTTAATGCTTGAGATGCTAATTGTAGTCTATTTAATAAAATTGGTTTTGTTAGTATTCCACGACTATTAAACTCAAGGCTATAGACAATGGCAAGTTCATTAAAATCTACAGTTTTAATTGGATAAATTAAACTATTATTTAATACCTCAAACCTTGTTGTTTCCCAATTTTCGTAATTAGACACATCAATAATTTTATATTCATTTGGTGTTTCTTGATTTACAAAATCAGTTGGTATATTTGCTCCATTAATAAGATATTGAAATGTAACATAACTTTTTATTTGTGCGCCAGTTGTATCATAATACATTTGCATAGATCCAGAATCTTCCAACAATTCTGACGTAGTTGGATATCCTAGATTAAATTGCAAAAAGTCTAGGTCGTAAAACTTTTCTCCCTGAGCATTTTCTACAAACTGCCCAAAATATGAAAGTGGCAAGTAGTCTTGCCAATATCCAGATACACCTATGTCAAGAAAATATTTTTGATATGCTTCTGATGGAAGCAGTGTATAACTTGCTGTGTGATCAATTAATTCTTGACCATTATCAATTAATACTATTCCACTTGAGTTAAAATTATTTAAAATTTTAGAAGAGTTTAGTGCTGTTGATAAACCAAAAGAATATAACCTTCCTGTAAAACTATAGTCTCCAGACTCATCTCCAGCAACATACATTTTTAGAATATTTTGATTTCCAAAAAATGCAGGAACATTATTTCCAAAATTATCAATTAACGTTTTTATATTAAAACCTATAGAAAAAAGAGTATTTGATGAAATTGGATCAGATGTAAATAGAAGTTCAGAAGTTCCGTTATAAGTAAGTGAATATTTAATTTCATCAGCATCTTTAACTATTGTAAAGTAATCACTATTTAGTGGATTATATATTTTTACTAAAATTTCTTCTGATGATAAATTATGTGAACTAAATACAGCATAAAAACTTTCAACCTGGCTAGACAGTATATTGAGTCTTGGGAAATTAATATATGAATCTACTGAATTCCAAGTGTTGTTTGGTCTAAATGATAAAAATTTATTATCAATAACTGGTCCAGACTCGTTATCTTGTATTAGTTGATTATCATCATACAGTTCTTTTAATGTTTTTGTTCCAATAAATATTTCTGGTAATGAGTATTCTGGAGTTCTTAAACTTGTTTGAGTAGTTGATAGATTATCAAAACTTCCTTGATCCCATTTTGCAAAATCTGGATAGTTATAATTTGCTGTATAGTTTGCAAAAGGATAGTCTATAAATGCTGTTGTTCCACTATATGCAGAGTTGATTCCTTCTGGAGAAATAACACCTTGTCCATATACCCACCTACGTTTTGCTACGGTCACTGGAACATGATAAGAATAAATGGCTACACAGTCAAGTTCAAATGGATAGATATTTGCATAAGCATAAAAACCTAACCAGTCTTGATTGTCTCCAAAAGCATCAAGTTCGTCTGGTAAATTTAGATTAGCAGTATTTAGTGATAAAGAAAAAACTTCTTCGCCATTTACTAATAGTGAGGCTGAATTTCTAATTAAACGAATATGGATAAGCATTGGCCTAAACCATTCACCAACAAAATGAGATGCAAATTGATCTCCAATAACTAATGTTAAAAATCCAGATTCAATATATAAACCATCATCAGAAGATATAGGTCCAAAAATTTTTAATGGCATTGATGTATTTGCATTTATTCTTGCCCAAAACTCTATCGTGTAGTCGTTATACTGTCCTTTTTTATTTAAGAATCCTTTACCTGGAATTATTAATGATGCCCCTTGATTTGGCTCCAACTTAGTTACTCCACTAGCCCCATAAACTAATGGAATGCCAGAATTTTTACACTTAAGTCCATTATTAGCAATGTAATAAGCAGTATCTTCTGCTATGCCATATGCTTGTGCTTCTACTGCACTTGAACCACCATATAAACTTACAGACCCTGGAACTGTTATTGGCATAATTCCTAAAGAAGATGTATTAAACTCTTCATTTAGTTGCCCTATAGTTATTCCATTAAAATAAAACTCATTATCTTCTATTCCATTAGATCCTTCAATAATTTTTATTTTTATAAGTATTCTTAATTGTGCATTAATATTAGGTATCTCAAAAGTTTCAGAAATAAATCCCCAGTTTTGATATAAAGAGTTAGTAAAAGTTTTTAAATTTTGAACAACTTCAGATGTATCTGGATCTGTATATTCATAGCCAATAGAAACTGTTTGTAAAAATATACTATTAGAATAAAAATATGTTCCAACGCAAAAAGTTCCAAGTTCTTGTTTTAAGTCTTGGAAGTTTATTAAGTCTGGACTCCAAAGAGAAATTTCTGAAGATGGACCAATTGGCACATCGCCATAGATTAATGTAGTATAACTGTTTTGAAATGGTGCATCGGCTGGTGTTGCCATTGGAGTACTTCCTCCATTGGTGCCGTTCCACAACAAACCAATATTTCTTTGTTCTTCAGTTATTAAACTTTTATAGTCAACTTTATCGTCTAATGCCCATAGAACAACTGGGTGTTCTGAATATATCTTTTCTGCATATAAATTTGATGGATTAGACATTTTTCTCCTATTCCCCTATTATAGCAGGGTAAGGATTAATAAAGTTTAATCTCACAAGCATCTGTAGAGCAATACTTTTCAGATTCTGCGTCTAAATTATCTTTACCATCGTATATTGCAGACCAGTCAATCTTACCAATTGTTCCAACATAGGCGTTATATTCTTCTCTTGTGATCTCTGTATATGGCTGTTGAGGATATGTTTTATTTCCCATTGGAAGAAATGATACTGCCTTTAACTGACCTTCATACATATTAAGTGCTGGAGCAACAAACTTTGTTTCCTCTTCCTTGTCAAATGATAATGTTACGGAAACACCATTATCTGACCAGTACTTCTGAGCAGTTGCTGCCAAACCAATTTTTTCAAATAGACTTACTTGTTTTTCAGAACGCTTATGTCCTGATGCAACTGGGAAATAAACTACTGATGTATTTGCTGATACTAGGTCATCTTCAATTTTATACCCTGCTGCTTTAAATAAATGAAGCATTGGATCTGTATTGCCAAAACGAATAGCACGAAGATAAAACTCTCCTCCAGGTCCCCAGTGAACTCCAGGAGTTGCACCAGAAAGAAGTGACACAGAACCTGATGGCTTAACAGTAGTTACACGAACTGATTCACGAACACAAAGCCATTCTGAATATGAATGATCATATTTACGAATTGTATTATATCCTTCGTCCATCCATTCACGAATAACTGGAAGACCATGTTCATCTGCAAATGCTGCAATGCCTGTAAGAGATGTTCCAATACGACGATTGCGTTGCATAATTCCATTTGTCTGTTGCCAGTGTGTTGGCATTAAAGTTACAGTCTTTCCATATAGATATGCAAACTTTAATGTCTTTAAAAAATCTTCTTTTGATTCATGACGGTTAAGGTGTACTTCAACTAACGTACATAATTCGTATGATTCTAATGGTTGTTCTGCACAAGGATTAAATCCCATAATGCGTGAGTCTTTGTAATCTGGAGCATCTGCAAGACGACCATAACTACGAGCAACATCTAACCAGATAAATCCTGGCTCTCCGTTATCTGCAATTAAATCTACATAATCTTCATACTTAGTTCCAACCTCAGCAGAAATAGAGTTGTTAGACATCCATGCCCAACCTGGTTTTTCTGGATCGTATGAGTTACGTTCTGGAAATACTTCTGGATTTTTTAAGTTAATAAATGTTTCATCACCTGGTGCTCCAAGAGCAAGAGTGGCAGAACGACGAACATTTCCAGAAACAACACATGTGCCAATAAGATTAACAATATCTACAATTGCACGAGAGTCAAGTGTTTCTCCTGCTCTAGAACCAATGACATTACGAATTCGTATATGGAGATCCATAAGTGGCTGTAGACCGCTTGCAACACCTCCAAACCCCTTAATTGGGGCACCTAGAGGTCTGATTAAACTATAGTCAAACTCTTGAATAGATTGATTTTGACGTAAAAATGAGTTTAGAAGATATCTAACAGATTCAACCCATCCTTCACGAGTATCTGGAATTTCATAAGTAATTGATGGCTCAGTAGGTGCATAAATAGGTAAATTTTTATCATTTCCAACGGTATCAAACCCAACACCAATACCCAACATTAATGCATCCATTACCCATGCAAATAAAGCACCTGGATCATTACGATCAATGTCACGAGTAGATACCATTGCACAATTTTGAAGGGATGCTGAATTGCGCTTTTCCATAGTCATGGGTGTACCAAATGCCCAAAGACCACGACCTGGTGGAGTCCACTTTAGTTCAAACATTCTTTGAAAGGCTTCTTGTGCAGACTTTTGAGCCTTATTATCATTCCATGGTAGACGATTATCTTTAGCATGATTTTTTTGTACTGAATACATACCTTCAATTACACGACGACAAACTTCGTGCCAGCGTTCTTTTGTTCCATTTTCTTTTATACGAGAATATGTGCGAATAAACGTAATCTCTCCCAAAGAGTTAGATCCTGCATCAGAAAAACCAAATGGGGCAGGAACTCCTGAATATTTTGTTACAAAATCTTCTGATAAACGAAAAGAAAAAACACTGTCAGACATAGAATTTAACAACCTCTCAAATAAAAATAATGAAGTACTTTATGTTTTGCAAAGTACTGTCTTATTGTAGCACAAAATTTTTAAATAAAAAAAGTCATAATAAGCACAAAACACCAACTATAAATGTATAGTTGATGTTAAGTACTTTTGTTTTATAAAAGTTATTTATGCACCAATTAGCATGAACTCGCTAAATGCTGCTCCACCTGATGCAGCAGTTGCCCATTGAACACCAGTTCCAGTTGATTGCAAAACTTGACCAGATGTTCCTACTGAAGAATTTGCAGTAAGTGTTCCAGTAAGTGTAAGACCAGAAATTGTTGGGCTTGTTGCAAGAACATTAGATCCAGTACCAGTTATGGCATTAAATCCAACATATTCTGCATCCCAAGAAGCAGCAGTTGTTCCAGAAGAAAGTATTGAAGTAACCTTGATACTTGTTCCAGAAGGAATAGTAGCAATTGTATTAAGACCAGAAGACTGGACTGTTACTAGACCTGTGCTATTATTTTCAATAATATATCTAGTTCCAAGTGTCATTGTACTGGCAACTGGCATTACTACTGTTTGAGTAGTTGTACCAGTAAAGAGTTGTTGATTGTTGCTAGAGTTAGTAAGAGTAGTTGTACCAGCAGCAGTTGCTGTGGTTGTATATCCTAATTTAAAGTTATCAATTACTGGAAGAGATAGTGTAGGAGAAGTTGCAAACACTAATGATCCAGTACCAGTTTCATCAGATATAACTCCTGCAAGTTCTGAAGAAGAAGTTGCTGCAAATACTGAAAGTTTATCTGTTGTTACAGTTAAAGTTTTGCTTGTAGGAATAGTAGTTGAGTTAATAGTTAATCCAGCAATATTTGTAACTGTTGATCCAGATTCTATTGATGTTGAACCAAGTGTTGGTGCTGAATATCCTGAAACTGTACCCCAAGAAAGAGTTCCAGATCCATCTGTTGTAAGATATTTTCCTGAGTTAGTTGCTTGTGCTGGAAGAAGTGCTGCTGCTGCTGTTGAGGCAGTAGTTGCTCCAGTACCACCATTTGCAATTGCAATAGTTGTACCAGTCCATGTACCAGAAGTAATTGTTCCTAAAGATGTAAGTGAAGATCCTGTAACTCCAGAACCAAGGGTTGATCCTGAAAGTACTGTTGTTCCATTAATCTCATAAACTTTGCCAGTTAGAAGATTCATATTTTCTGATGAAGTCCAAGCATCTGTAGCATCTACCCAATTAAGAGTTTTATCAGTTGCACCCTTTAATGTTATACCGCCACCATCTGCTGTTACGTCTGTTGGTGATTCAATGTCTCCAAGTACAACATTCTTATCATCTACTGAAAGAGTAGTTGAGTTAATTGTTGTTGTAGTTCCATTTACTGTCAAATCTCCAGAAAGTGTAAGTGCTGCTGCTGAAACCGTACCAGTAAATGTTGGTGAGGCAATTGGAGCATAAGTTGTTGCAGCAGTTGCTGAAGCAAGTTTAGCATCTAGTGCTGTCTGTGTAGCAGTTGAAATAGGTTTTGCTGAATCTGCAGTATTATCTACTGATCCAAGGCCAACCATAGATTTAGTAACACCTGAAACTGTGCCAGTAAACGTAGGTGATGCTGTTGGTGCTTTAGCATCTATCTGAGTCTGAATTGCAGATGTTACTCCATCTAAATATCCAATTTCAGTATCTGAAACTCCAGTTACTCTTAGTTGAATATTTGTTGTGTCTACTGTAATTGTATTGGTAGCGTCATTATATGTTAATCCAGTGCCTAACATTCCTCCAACTGCATCTTGTGCTGCTTCTGTAAAATCTGAAATTGTTGAGGCTGTTTGTGAGCCTGTGTGGTTTGCACGAGCAAGTGGGTCTGTTGCTAACTTAGATAAAGCAATTGCTGCTGATGCATTAATGTCTTCATTCAAGATAGTTCCATTAGCAATCTTAGCAGAAGTAATTGCTGAATCTGCAATATCTGCTGTAGCAATAGTTCCATCTAGAATCATTGTAGATGTAACAGTTCCTGATGGTAGTGTTACAGTACCTGTAAATGTTGGGGAAGCAAGAGGAGCCTTAAGGTCAAGGGCAGTTTGTGTTGCAGTAGATACTGGCTTGTTGGCATCAGTTGTATTATCAACATTTGCTAAACCAACATCAGATTTTGTAATTCCAGTTGGTGTATTAATTACTGGAGACGTTAAAGTTTTATTTGTAAGGGTTTGTGTGTTTGTAGTTCCTACAACTGCACCTGTTGCTCCATGGGCCTCTGTAAGATTTCCATGTGTTGTAACATCTGATGTTAGTGCTACTGTTCCAGTTGTATCAGGGAATGTAATTGTTCTATCTGCAGTTGGATCAACTACAGTAAGTGTAGTTTCAAATGCATCAGCAGTAGTGCCTTCAAAAATTATTTGATTATTAACATTAATTGCATTACTATTAACTGTTGTTGTTGTTCCATTTACTGTTAAATTTCCAGAAAGTGTTAGATCTGCTGCATTTACTGTACCTGTAAATGTAGGGGATGCAAGTGGTGCGTAAGTTGTAGATGCTGTTGAAGAAGCAAGTTTGGTATCAATTTGTGTTTGAATTGATGAAGTTACACCATTTAGGTATCCAATTTCAGTATCTGAAACATCTGTAACACGAGCCTGAATTGCTGTTGTATCTACTGCTAAAGTTAATGTATTTGCTGCATCATTATAAGTTTTTGTTATACCAGTTCCTGCAGTTAATGCATCATTAATTGCATCTTGTGATAGTTCTGCAATATCAGATGTTAAAGCAATTGTACCAGTAGCATTTGGAAGGGTGATTGTTCTGTCTGCAGTTGGATCTGTTACCTGAAGTGTAGTTTCATAAGAGTCTGCGGTAGCGCCTTCAAAAACAATGCTTGTACCAAAAGAAGGATTAACTGTAGAATTAGCATCAATAAAGTAGTCAAGGTCTATCCAGTGATTTGTACCATCACCAATCTTAAATTTATTAGTGTCTGACTCAAAACCAATTTCACCAGCACTAAGAATTGGGCCACTGCCAGAGTTAGTAGATATCCACTGACTAGCAGTACCTCTACGCTGTTGCATTCTTGTTGCCATTTATAGTCTCCTCTTAGGTTTTAATAACATTATATCAGGTAATTAGTTAAAATTATCTATTGCTACTCCACCATTCCAGGTCATAGCCCATGAATTGAAATCATAGTAGCCTGCGTCCTGATCTGATGTAAACTGTGTATCATAAAATCCACCATCTTGATAAACACTAACAACTATTCCAGTTCCATCAATTGCTGTATCATGGATATGTTGTTTTATGTCATATGAATCTGTTAATGTTGCAAATTCAACCCACGCTGAATTTATATAAATATTTAATCTGCCTGTGTCTGAATCTACATATGATTGTCCTGCAACAGGAGATGCTGGAGCACTAGATGATGTAGAAAACTTGAAATTACTTAATGAAGTATCTACATATAATTTTGTTGTTGCATGTGTGTCTTGAGTAGGAGTGGCAACTGTAACAGTTCCTCCAAAAGTACCGCCTTGGGTTACATCTAGCCCATGCTTTACTTTAAAATCTCTGTTAGTAGTTGCCACTTCCGACCTCTATTCTAATTATGCTTCAATATAAATTTTGTGTACTTTAACAGCGGTATCTGCTGATGCACCAGTTACTTGAAGAAGAACATTTCCACCGCTGTAAACAGCGTTAGTTGTTCCTAGTTCAGCATTGCTGATTACATCTGCATATTCTGTTAAGTAAACGTTGTTTGCTCCATCAACTGTAACAAGTAACTCAATTACTTCAATATCCCCACCTTTTTTCATTTGTACGATATATTTAGCGCTTGAGTATGTTGCTACTGCCCATGTATCAATTGTTGTTGCTGAAGTTGATGCTGTTGCTGTAGCAGTTCCAAGTAATGCATCTGCAAGTGTAATAGATCCACTAAGTTCAAGGCTTGAACCTGTTGCTGCTCCAATATTTGGAGTAACAAGAGTTGGTGTATTAGCAAATACTAGAGCACCAGTTCCTGTTTCATCAGATATGACTCCTGCTAGTTCTGAAGATGATGTTGCAGCAAGTGCTGAAATCTTACTTGTTGTATAAACACCATTTGTTACTGTTGCAGCATTTCCTGTGTATTGTGTTGCTGATAGAACTTGTGTTCCATTAACTTTTAATACCTTACCAGAAGCAAGATCTAAGTGCTCAGAAGATGTCCATGAATCAGTTGCATCTATCCATGAAAATGTCTTGTCTGTAGTACCCTTAAGTGTAAGACCACCACCATCTGCGCCTGCATCTGTTGGAGTTGCTACTGAACCAAGTGTAAGGTTCTTGTCATCAACTGTGATTTCTGTTGAGTTAATTGTAGTTGTTGTACCGTTAACTGTTAGGTCCCCTGAAAGAACCAAAGATGTACCAGTTGCAGCACCAATGTTTGGTGTTACAAGTGTTGGGGTATCAGCAAAAACAAGTCCGCCAGTACCAGTCTCATCAGAGATTACTGTGCGAAGTTCTGCTGAAGATGTTGCTGCAAAAACATCCAACTTATTATTTGTAAGAGCAACAGTACCTGTAGCGTCTGGCAAAGTAATTGTACGATCAGCAGTAGGATTTGTTACTGTAAGAGTTGTCTCATTAGCATCTGCAGATGAACCTTCAAAAACAACGCTTGAGTCATTAAGTGTAAGACCAGTTACTACTGGGCTTGTAAGTGTCTTATTTGTAAGTGTTTGAGTATTTGTTGTTCCAACTACAGCACCTGTTGCACCGTGTGTTTCTGTAAGACCTGCGTGTGTTGATACATATCCTGAAGCAGTTGATTCTGCTGCAGATTGTGCTGAAGATGCTGCACCATATGCATCATATGTGTTTGCAGTTACAGAAATTGCACCTGTTGTATCGTTATATGAAAGACCAGTTCCAACTGAATTTCCAATTGCATCCTGTGCTCTTTCATCTGTAAAATATTTATTTGTTGAACCTTCTGATAATCCATCTGTTGATGAAGGAATATCTGAAGTAAGTGCTACTGTACCAGTTGCGTTTGGAAGTGTTATTGTGCGATCTGCTGTTGGGTCAGTTACTGCAAGAGTTGTTTCGTATGCATCGGCTGTTGCACCTTCAAATACAATGCTTTCTCCAAATACACCAACTGCTTGTGGGGCAGCCCATTCAATGCCATTTGTTGCGCTTGAGTTTGCAGTAAGAATATATCCATTTGTTCCTGCTGCTAAACGAGTAACTGCATCATCTGCGCTACCTACAATTAAATCACCTTTAGCGTCTACAACGCCTGCTGTGATTACGTTCTTTCCTGCAACGGTTGCTGTTGATCCTTCAACAACTAATCCCGATTTGACTCTAAAGTCTTTTGTTACTGTTGCCATCTTATATCTCCTTGGTTAGGCCTTTAACCCCATACGCATGTAGCGTAGAGTTATAGGTGTGATTCCCCCTACTGGAACAACAGTTAGTGAAACTGTATCTCCAGCCCTTGAAACAGAGATGGTGCCAATATTCCCATCGTTTTCAACTATTCCATACTGACTAACAGATACACCTGTACCGTCAATCAGAATACTAATTTCTGTAGAGGAGTACTTGTTTGCACCACCTGCTACATATTTAATGGAAACCATATATTTCATTGATCTCCACTCACTTGCTAGAAAGTTATCAAAAACCGTTGAATTTTCAATTCCATTAATTGTTGATTCATTATTTCCATCTGATCCAAGATCGGTAGACCTAGCAGAAGTACTATCAATTAAGTCTTCATAATTTTCTTGCGATGGTCTATCGCCTGTTTGAAATAAGGCTTTTACGTTAGTGGTTGATATCTTTGCCATGGTCTTATTATATCATTATTTTAAAGTATATAGTTACTGATTCCAATAACTTGAAGTCCAATTCCAGGAACATTGGAGTATGCACTTGGTATTCCAATGTTTGTAAGTTTTATTCTAAATGGAAGAACTTCATTTATCTTGGTTAGTCTTACAGAATGTAAAACCTTTGTTTTTGGATAATCTATTGTTGATACTGATCTTACTTTATTGCTAGAACCATTTATTATTGCAACTGAAGCCATTATGACTCACTGTTGGTTACATCTTCAATAATATTCATTGTTCCTCTGGCTACCGTCCAAACACGACTTTCATCGCTTAATTCAATATCAAATATATCGCCAGTTTCTAATATTGTTGACTGCCCAGATGTTAATGAAACTGTAAACTCACCACTACCATCGCCAGTTGCTGGGGCTGGTGCTAAAGTGGTAATTAACTCTGCATCATCTGTAAAATCACCAGGCTTTGTGTTTGGGCGTTTAATCTCCATATCAATTGTCCAGTCTGCAATTATTAATGGATCTTTGTTATCATCGGTTACGTATACTCTAAAAGCGGCTGTATCGCCTCTTACAACTGTCCAAACCACATTTGGAGGGGTAGATCCAACAGAATAAGAACTAAGTGCTTGATCTCTAAATGTAGCCATAATCATATCATTATACCACTAACTAAATAAATATTTAAAAATATTTTTAATTTTATTGCTCAAAGTTGACTCAATTGGCAAATTCATGTTATAATTAATACATGCTACCTATTGGTAGCATTTGTTCTCTAGGAGGTATTTTACAATGAGAGAAGCAAAGGTTTGGCTAGGGGTGTTGGTTTTGGTTATTTGTAGTGCCGTTTTTTCTGGCTCTGCAAAGGCTGCAAACCAAAATAATTTACTAACTAAAAAGTCTTTAGACGTCTCTGCCACTCAACAGGTGGCTTTTTTGGTTTCTAAAGAGAAAAAACTTGAAAGATATGGAAATGCTCATAACTTGACTGATGAGCAACTAGTTGATATGTTAAAGGCTGTAGGATTTAAGGGAAAGGCTTTAAGGTCTGCTTGTGCTGTTGCAAAGGCAGAGTCTAATGGTCGTCCCCTTGCTTTTAACGGCAACATAAAGACTGGAGATAGTTCATATGGAGTATTTCAAATTAATATGCTTGGAGAACTAGGGTCAGATCGTAGAGAGAAATTTGAACTAGATTCAAATGCTGAATTGCTTAACCCAGTGGTTAATGCACAGATCGCTCTTCACATGACTAAGGGTGGATCAGATTGGTCTTCATGGAGTTCCATCAACGGAAAGCGGTATCAGGAATGGTACAGCAAATATCCATGTAAGCAATAAAAATTAAAGTAGAGATACCCCATCATTAATTTGGTGGGGTATTTTTATTTATATTCTTTTTTTTGTCTATATAAAGTTTTATATGAATCAAAAAACTTTGTACGTAAAAGTGAAAAAATTTTATTTTGATTAAGCATGTCTTCTTCGCTTCCTAACTCCATTTCCCAAGAATCTCTTTTAAATGGTATGGCTTGCACAATTGGTGTTCCAGCGGGTATTAAACCTTTGAATTCTATATTTTTTAAAACAAATGGAAAGTTTACTGGAGCAGTGTATTTATCAGTATCAACAACTCCTGGAAGTATTGAAAAAACAGACTCTCTATGTAAAGGTTCTATAAAAAGTGTTGAATATCCTGGTGGTGTTTTTATTGACCATGGATTTATCCATTTAGGATAAGTAATTTCATGCCCTGAGTTATTTGGATGATTTGGTGCTTGTTCAACTGGATGAAATTGAATAATACCAAAACTTGACCATTCATATGTTGGTTGTGTTATTTTTGGATTTTCTGGATTCACTGGAACTCTTCCTATCCAAACATCGCATGGTGATGGAATAATATATCCAGCATTTATAGAATCAAAAACTGGCATACATTTTTTTATTGTTGCAGTTGTATTTCCATTTCCATCTGGTTTTTTTTCTCCATCTATGTAGGAGTTTAACTCTTTATACCACTCTGGAACATATTTTGATGCTGGCTTAGGATAATATTCTTCTGGAATACCAAGCATGTTTGTAAATTTTATTTTAACGTTATCATCCATACTTTAAGTATACTATACACTTTCTTGTTTAAGATATACGTATTTTGAATTTAAAAAATTAATGTACGTATAAATATATTCATTTACCTTTTCATTTGTTAAGTCTGGAAGTGTTTTTATTTTAACAATATTATCTTTAAAATTTTTCCATTCTTCTGAAAAATCTTCTTGATTATTTTCAAATCTAGGATTCTGCCAAGCAAAATTCCTATCCTCATAGCAAGAAATAAAGTAAAGTTCTTCCATGGACCAAATCCATAAAAGATCATGATTTGGAATATTTTTTGCAATATTATTCATACTTCTAATTTTCCAAAACTCTGGAGATTTTTCATAATGATCTAATAAAATACAATCATATTTTTCATCTGTCTTGTAGTCTTCAATATCTGCAACCTCTATTGTTACTTTATCTGGAAGAGTATTGTTTTCTAAAAAAATATCAACAATATCTTGAGATATTTCTATTATTTTTATAGACTCTACTTCTGGCTTATTTGCAAGCCATAGAGTTAATGTTCCAAAACCTAAACCACTTTTTAATATTTTTCCATATGCAAGATCATAACTTGAATATAATTCTTTGGCTTCTTTATTATTTTTTATATTAAAAGAATTTTCCTGTTTTCCTTGCCTATACAAGACATAACTTGTTCCAAGTTTAACAATGTCTATATCATTTTTAAAAGTTTCTTTTATTTTAATTTTAGGAATTGTTTTTCTATCGTACATTCCCCCCCCTTTTTTATTATTCTTCTACTATTGACTCTTCTTCTGGACTTGGGACAAATTCCCATCTTTTTAGTTCTTCATTCCATTCCCAAATTTTATCATCAATTGGTTCTGGCGCTCTCCAAGAATCACCTGTTCTAATCCATCCAATTCCAATAAATCCATCATCTTCAACAATTTCTTTGCCTGGATAAACAGTATAAACTTGTTCTTTTGGATCTGCAATTAAACTATCAATAATAATGTCGTTTTCAACTATATGCCAAGTTTTCATAATTTCATTCCTCTGCTACTGAAGTCCATAAACATAAACTGCGCCACCAGTTCCTGCGCCACCCGCTCCACCAGAGCCAGATCTTGCTCCACCGCCACCGCCACCGCCTGTGCCTTTTAGTGTTCCAACACCACCTGCTGAACCAGGAGAATTTCCACCTGCACCACCAGATCCGCCACCAATATTGCTGATTCCACCACTGCCGCTTGGCCATGTACCATTATAGTCTGTAGATCCACCGCCACCGCCACCGCCATTAGATTGATTTAATGTAGTTACGCCAAGGCCTGTTAATGTAAAGGAAACGCTATTTGGTGTATTATTTACATCTCCAGATGAGTTTTGACCAGAGTTTACAGAAGGTTGTCCTGAACCTCCACCAGTTCCTGGACCATTTCCACCATTCCATCTATTGGTTAATGTAGTTGCATTTGTTGCTGTTGTTGGTGTTACTCCACTTGAATTTACTGTGTTGCCTACTACGCTTAATAAATTTCCAAAAGCAGTTGTTCCTCCAGAAGATCCTGCATTTCCACCTGCTCCAATATTTACAACATAAGTTTGTCCAGGCGTTACAGTATAATCTGTAAAACCAGATATTGCAGAACTGTTTGCACCATTTCCGCCACCACCAGTGTAGTTGTGACCACCTCTTGCAGAATATGAAGTTCCAGAACTACCTCCAGAAGAACCGCCACTGCCTCCTCCTGTTGCAAAAACTGTAATTTTTGAAACACCAGCAGGAATTGTATATGTTTCAGATGCTGTAATTGTTCTTAAAAGGGTATATGCACTATTAGTTGTTGTTGATGCACTTGCTGGACTACTTGGTCCAACTCCAACATTTCCAGTGCCAGCAGCAGAAAATGTATATGACGTGTTTGGTGTAAGTCCACTTACTGTTATAGGGCTTGTATTTCCACTAGCAGTCAAACTTCCTGGGCTTGATGTAACTGTATAGGTATTTGCAGTTGCTCCAATAGTTGGAAAAGTTAATGCAACATCTATTGCTGTTCCAGTGCTTGCAGCAGTTGTGCCAGTAATTACTGGGTTAGTTGGAACTGCAACGCTTGTATTATCTGCTGAAAGGTTATTAATTGTTCCCTTTTTTAAACTTCTGATTGTCATTATGAAATCTCTGATCCGTAAGCATTGAACGACATTGTAGCGCTTGATGCATAAACAGTTATAACATCTGTTGTTGCAAGCGTAATTCCAAGAGTAAGCGTTAAAGTGTCAACCGATGCAATTGTTGTATCGTATGCAATATAGTGTTTGTTTGCAATTGCCTCTCCTGCTGGCCGTATTGCTACTCTAAATGTTCCTGCTGATGCTCCTAAGTTTGCAACTGTAATTGTTGATACAACTGCTGAAGTTGCTGCTGGAACTGTATATAAAGACGTGTTTGTGGTTGCTGCTGGGTTAGATTGCCCAAGCACTTTGTATGCTGTTGCCATATTTTATCCTCCCATTAACATAAAATTAACTACATATGGATCTGGCAGTGTCTGCCATGATGTAATTATACCATCTGTTTGCAAAAATTTACTTGCATTATCAGTTTGACTTGGTATAAAAGCAACCCATGCTGAACCACTATAATACTGAAGTTGGTTTATAGTGTTTCCTGAGCCATCTTGTCTTATTACACAGATTGATCCAGCAACTGGAGAGGTAATTGATGCATCTCTTGCTGTTGGGTTAAGGTAATTATTTATACCCTTCTTTCCTATAAGGTGGTCAATAATTGTAACAGTTGATAGATTTGTATGTGGTCCAGCCCATTCAAAAGTTCCAGATGTGTCTGTTTTGCCAGATAGTTCATACCAGGTATCATCTGCTGCATTATAGATATACCCTGGCTTTCCATCGTAATTAAATGATGTTGGCATCAAATCACCTGATTAAAAGTGCTAGTGTCTGCGTTATATACATACATCTCTAGTGGAACTGAACCCTTTTTTATCCATATAACTCCATTTGCCAAACCAGTTGATGGCTGTGTTGTTGTATAAATAGATGTTGCGGATAAATATCCTACTGGAGCAGCAGCATCTTTGTCCACCCAAATATATCCATTTGGAATTGTTGCAGAAAATGCCGTAAAGTTTGCTGCAACGGGTGCAGAGTTTTGCGCTGAAGATATATTTCTTGCTGCCAACTCCAACGCAACTTGATCATCTATTTGCTCTTGCAAATCATTTATAGTATAAGCAATTGATGGATTTAATAATTCTGCTGTATCGGTTTCTGCTGTATCAAAATCATATGACCCATAATGATATGCCCTTAAAGCATCCTGAATGTTAGCATCGTCAATCAATGCTGGAATTTTAGTTGGTACTAAACTTCCTATATCTTCTACAGCCATTGGGTCTCACCTCTTTTAAGATTATACCATTTTTATCAAACTATAGAGATAAAAATATGTACCGTTTTATTTCCAGTAAGTGCTGACCAACTTGAACCACTGTATTGTGATCCATGTAGGTTTATTACTAGGTTTGTGCCTGCTCCAACAAGTGCTGGTACTTCTAGTGAAGATGCAATTGGGTTTGCTCCTTCAATTTGATATTGTATATTAAAATTAGATGCCGTTAGTGGTGATCCAGTAACTGAAACAATATTTGAGATTGGAATAGTAATAGATCCATTACCAGATGTAAATGGAATTACTTCAACTGCAGAATATATTGCTGGATTCATATGCAAAACTTCTATCCAAGTATTTCCTCCTGGCTGAGATACATACTGATATAAGTATCCATAGTTTTCTCCAGGAGAAACATTTATATACATATCATTTAATATAAGTGTTTGACCAAGTAGAACTCCGCTTGATGTTTGTGAATTTGGTTCTCCAGAACCTACAATAAATTTTGTTCCACGAGTTCCTTGTGGACCTATGTCAACTAAAACATCAATTGTTTCTGGTGGCCCTAAAACAACAACATCTTCTGTATTTAATAATACGTCTACCATTATGATTCATCTGCTCCAGTAATATCATTTGTTACTGTAATTGTTCCTGTTAAAATTGTATAAATTTCAGTTGGTCCATTATCTATTTGCACATCATATACATATGTACCAGCAGCAAGGTCTCTTCCAACACCTGGCAAAATTGTACATGTTACTGTGTCTGCACTGCCATCAACAACTGCTTGTGCTTCATAAGATTGTGTTGGTGCTGGACCTCTTGTATTGGCAATAAAAAAATCTGCTGTAAACCCTGTTAAATCAAATGCTGAGCCATTTGCTGTTTTTGGACGTATCACAAATTCAGCGGTATCACCACGATAGTAATTAAAATTATATGAGCCTGGAAATGCCATTAGTCCTCCTGCTTAATTATACCATTAAGAAACTGATATATATATACCTTTTAGTATAACAGCACCTTCATTATCTGATCTGATTTGTGGTATACCTCCAAAAACCTTAATAGCCCTATCTTCTATAAAGATAGTTTGATAAAAAGAAAGGTCGTATAAGTATTGATATTTTAGGTTTCCAAGATACCCAGTAACTGAGTTTTCATCATCTACAGAGAATGTTCTAATCCATAATTCTGTATTATTATTATATGTCTCTATCTCTAGATCATATCTAACATTAACTATTGCACCAGGTTGTAATGTTTTAAAATTAATTCTTTTTGCAACTTGATTTAATAATGATACAGATTTATTTGGAAGATATTTCTCAATACTTTGTTCTTGATCTACATCTAAAAATATTGATACCCACCCATCGTCTCCTCTTTCTGGACCAATTTTTGTTTTATTTTGATTTGCGTTTTTATAATATGCCCATCCTTGATATTGACCAGAAGCACTTTCATATGATTGCCCACAACCCTTACCTGGATCTCCTTTAGGACCTTGTGGACCTACTTTGCCATCTTTTCCATCTTTACCTGGTATTCCTCTTTCACCTTGTGGTCCTTGTAAACCTTGTGGTCCTTGTGGACCTATATCCCCTTTTTCTCCTTGGATTCCTGGAACAGCAATATACTCAATTAATTTTTCTTCTTGAACGGTTTCTGAATATTTTTTCTTTTTAGGAAAGTCCATGCTTTTAGTCATGACCATTCCTAAACTACTTTATTTTTGTCTTAAATATTTTTTTACCAATTTTAATAACTGGCGGTATGAGCGGTGTTGGTGTTGAAACCTTAATTACTGTCATTATAGTCCTGGTGTTATGTCACTAAGGACGCAGATAGTTCCAAGCACTGGAGTCCAGACCATATCTGCATCTGCTCCACTTCCACCCTCTATAGTTACCTGTAGGTCAAATTTTAACTCTGCAGCAACTTGTTTATAGGCTGTACCCCAGTTTGAAGTAACTGATGCTGGCGCTGTGATTGTTGCTGTATGTCCGCTTACCTCTACCGCTAGGTCGTCTAGAAGATCTCCAACTGGATCATACGCTGTTGCTGTATATGTCCAGTCACTTGTATCAAAACCTGTAACTTCATCATCTTCTAGAAATTCTACAAGAAGTGTTGCTGTGTCTCCACGGACTACTGTCCATTGAATATTGGCTGGTGTAGCACCAAATTTTTCTATTATAGGAGCGCACATAATAATTGATTATACCATTAAATAAAAGGCTGAACACCTAGACGCAGTGGGGTGGGGGTAGAATCTAGGTGCCAGCATAAAAATTATAACATTATATTATAAATAGTATAAATAGGTATAAAAAGGACATTTAGTATATTACGACCAGTGTATAAAAGTTTACCTAATTGTTACAATCCGATATGTCCGTTTTGTATTGTTTTATTACAAATGTCCAGGGTAGCGATAGTGTATACTTAAAATATATAAAGAAAAGAATAACTAGCAAGTTAATTTTAAATATTATCTTAATATATAGTATATAGTGTATAATTTAAATTGGGGTGATATAAATGTTTAAAAATGTAGATAAAAATATTGTCTTTTATCCAGTAAACGATACTGTCCCAAAATTTATTGATCCACCATACCCTTCATCAAAACATAATATTCCACAGTGGTACAAAGATATTCCTAAGTATACAAATGGAGATAAAAGTTTTAAATTTTTAAATGGTCATAACTTAACAGTAAAATCATGTTTGCCAGTAGTTGATTCTTTAACTGCTGGTTATACTTTTGTTTTACATTGTGACGTTCAAGTTCATAGAGATGATCTTGGAAATGCTTTTTTTACATGGGCTTTAAATCATCAAGGAATACCAGACATTGTTATAAAAAGAACAAAAGAAGAAAATTGTGCTTGGGATAATATAGAAGGATATGATAGTCTTGATTTTAATTGGTTTCCGTCTTGGAATATAAAAACTCCAAAAGGATATAGTTCAATTCTTGCTCATCCAATTAATCGCATTGATCTTCCATTTTATACTCTAGGAGGCATATTAGATACAGATCGCTGGGGAGAGGCTGGAAATCATCCATTTTTATTAAAAAAAGGCTGGGAAGGAATTATTCCAAAAAATACACCAATAGTTCAAATAATTCCTTTTAAAAGAGATAGTTGGAAAAGTATAGTAGATCCAACAATGTTTAATGAAAATAGTAAAAATATGGTAATGCGTGATTCATACTTAAAAGATTATTATAAAAAATATATTTGGAGTAGTAAAAATTATAAATAACTATTTGTTTTATAGAATTGGACTAAAATGATAAATATAAATAAAATTGTAATAGTTGGTGCAGGATCTGCTGGCTGGATGTCTGCTGCAACAATGGTAAAAGCATTCCCAGACAAAGAAATTGTTGTTATTGAATCTCCAGATTATCCAATTGTAGGTGTTGGAGAATCAACACTAGGTGCAATTACTGGATGGGCTGATTGGATTGGCATTGATGAAAAAGACTTTATGCCAGAAACAGATGCCGTATATAAAATGTCTATTAAGTTTACAGATTTTTATAAAAAAGATTCTGGATCATTTCATTATCCGTTTGGAAATGTATTTTTAAATGGCACGGTAAATGGCTTAAATGATTGGTATGTTAAAAAAGCAAAATTTCCAGATCTAGATGTCGCAGACTATGCTCGTACATTTTTTCCTGCATTAACTTTGGCAGAAAATAATAAACTTTCTTGGAATAAAAATGGAAAACTTGGCAACTTTAATTTTAAAAGAGATGTTGCATATCATTTTGATGCTACTAAATTTGGTTTGTGGTTAAAAAATAATTATTGTATTCCTCGTGGAGTAACAGTTATTTCAAAAACAGTTGAATCAATAAAAGTTAATAACAATGGTATTGAGTCTCTTGTTTTAAACGATGGATTACAACTTAGTGCAGATTTATTTATTGATTGTACAGGTTTTAAGTCTATGCTTCTTGAAGGCGCTTTAAAAGAGCCATGGAAAGACTTTTCAGACATTCTTCCAAATAATAGCGCTTGGGCTACAAGGATTCCTTATATAGATAAAGAAATAGAAATGGAACCCTACACTAACTGCACTGCCATTAACAATGGATGGGTTTGGAATATTCCATCTTGGGAAAGAATTGGAACTGGATATGTATTTAGTGATAAATATGTAACTCCAGAAGAAGCGCTAAAAGAATTTAAAGAACATCTTTTGTCAGATAAAATGACAATTTGTGACACAGATCGTGATGTAGAATCTTTTGAGTATAAATTAATTAAATTTAGAACTGGAATACACGAACGCACTTTTGTAAAAAATGTTGTTGCTATTGGATTTGCAGCGGGATTTATTGAACCCCTTGAATCTAATGGGCTTTTTACTGTACATGAATTTTTAGATAAATTAGTAAAAACATTAAGTCGCAATACAATAACACAATGGGATCGTGATGCCTACAATGTAAGCACTCATCTTCAGTATCTAACATTTTTAGAATTTGTTGCTCAGCATTATGCACTTTCAAATAGGGAAGATACAAAATATTGGCAAGACATTAGTAATAAAGTTTTTAACGAAGATTTTATAAAACTAGACACACCAAAGGTTTTTGGTTTCCATGATCTTTCTGATATACAACTTAATCGTCAAAGACATGAGGCACTTGGTGGCATACACTGCATTGCAACAGGACTTAACTATTTTCCAGTAAACAAAGATACAGTACAGCGCTGGGAACACCATCACGGAATTGATTACTATGAGCGTTGTCAAAAAACATGGGACACATGGAAAATATTTAGAAAGATTTGGCAAGAAGAATCAGATAAATCTCCAACAATGTACCAGTGGCTAAAAGAAAACTATTATAGTGATAACCCATAGAGATATTTGGAAAATAACCAAAAGGCTATTTGAAAAAAAATATTGGACAAAGACAAATACTATAGAATTTTGTGCATTTTCAACAAAACTAATGATTATTTTCCCAGGTCTGATATTTGGTATACAGTTCTGGTGGTTTTATTTATTTGCATTGGCTTCAAGTCTTGCTTTAATTTTTACATCAACAGTAAAAACACTTCCAACTATTATTTACTTTAATATTGGATGGTGTATTTTAGCAACAGTAGCAATATCAAAACATTTTATTATTTAGAACGAGCAACGTAATCTAACAATACTTCATACATATGATCTAGTTTATCGCTAGTTGCTTTGCGAAGTTGTTTTGCGTCTTCTTGTTCTTTTTTAATCGCTCTAATTTCGTCACGCATTGAGGTTCCGCCGTTTGTTTTAGTTTCGGATCTAATGTCCTCTACGGCTTCGCGGATAGGTTTAATTTGAACTTTCACATACCACCGAATTCCACTAAGTACAATCGCTCCAATTGAGAGTAAAGTTAAAACAAAACCAGCCCATTCGGATGCAGTCATAATAAGATTATTATATCATTGTATGAGATTAAATTTTTGCGGGAATTAGTAAAGCCGAAAATAGAGATACCAAACCAACATATGACATAATACTAATGCTACGCATTTAAATAATGTCTAACTGGATGTAATATCTATGTTTGCTTACATTCCCGATATGGGTTATAATGGAGTGTGCTAGAAGCAATTAAACAAACCCTTACATCTGGTTTGATAGAAAAATTAAAGATACATCATAGTGTCTATAGACTTCCATGCACAAGTGAATTTCTAGAAGAATTAATTTCTAACACC
>Ga0214919_10000263_pt1 | contig 88546 bp, 80 predicted proteins | sample LL1503_MetaG_FD_177994 | JGI IMG/M metagenome (GOLD analysis project Ga0214919, IMG submission 177994) | Freshwater microbial communities from Lake Lanier, Atlanta, Georgia, United States - LL-1503 | ecosystem: Environmental > Aquatic > Freshwater > Lake | place: USA: Georgia | collected...
CGTGTTGTCTAAAAGATGCCATTTCCATTCCTTCATTGGGACAGGAATGGGACAGACTCACATTTTCAGTTCACCGTCAGCGCAGACAGGTTTGTAGTCACTTACTTGCCACCCAATGCCCCGACTTCCCACCTTGCTTTTCTAACAGCTTCACATCGGTCATGGTCATGCCGCGATCAACGGCTTTGCACATGTCGTAAATCGTCAGCAGGGCCACTTGAACTGCTGTAAGTGCTTCCATCTCCACGCCTGTAGGGCCGACAGTTTCGGCAGTGGCTTTGCAGACGATGCTTGGCTCTAAGGCATCCACAGAGATCTCAAATTCAACGGCCACGCGCGTCAAGGCCAAGGGGTGGCACAAGGGGATGAGGTCTGAGGTTCGCTTAGCCCCTTGGATGCCTGCAATGCGGGCAATGCCCAACACATCCCCCTTTTTAGCGGTGCCCGCTTGCACCAGGGCCAATGTGTCAGCTAACATTTTGATACGGCCAGTGGCCACGGCCACGCGGTGCGTAGCGGCTTTGGCGCCCACATCAACCATGTGCGCTTGTCCTTGGCTGTCAAAATGAGTCAAGGGAGAGGAGGTGTTGGGTGTCGAGTTGGGCATAACCTGATTCTCAAAAACGGGTAAAAATCGTTTACAAACAATTGACTTAATTCGAGCATGATACGGGTTTCAATTACCTCCCAGAAGTGGTGCCCCTAATTGACGTTTTCCTCGCCAAAATCCAAGCCTCTGCTAGCCCTCTTGGCCTTTGCCATGTGGGCTACACCCGTTTGGCCGCAACTGCCCTCCCACCAAAGCGCGCTCAACCTGCCCTCATTGGGCGATGGAGCCGACATCAGTTTGAGCGCAGAGCGCCGTTTGGGTGATCGGATTGCCCGCGAGCTGTACCGAGATCCGGATTATTTGGAAGACCCGGTTTTAGATGAGTATTTGCAAAGCCTTTGGCAACCCTTGGTGAAAGGGGCGCAAGTTCGTGGCGATTTATCGCCAGAACTTCAAGAGCGATTTGCTTGGAAAATTTTGATCGGACGAGATCGCTCCGTCAACGCCTTTGCCTTGCCTGGAGGTTATTTGGGCATTCACTTGGGTCTCATCAGTGTGGTGAGCTCGCGCGATGAATTGGCCTCTGTGATGGCTCACGAGTTGAGCCATGTGACTCAGCGGCACATTTCACGTTCGATGGGTGATCAAGCGCGCATGACACCCTGGGTCATTGGTGCCATGATTTTGGGCATGTTGGCAGCAAGCAAAAGTGCACAGGGCGCGCAAGCCATGATCATGGGGGGGCAAGCGGTTGCAGCACAATCTCAACTTAATTTTTCGCGCGACATGGAGCGCGAAGCCGATCGCATTGGCTACGGAGTCATGTCCGAAGCAGGCTTTGACACGCAAGGCTTTGTGACCATGTTTGGCAAGCTGCAACAAGCATCCTCATTGAATGACAACGGCTCTTTCCCTTATCTTCGAAGTCACCCCTTGAGCAGTGAGCGCATGGCCGATATGCAAGCAAGGCAAGAACTTCAAACACCCAGAGCCGCCAACCTGAACCAAGACTTGGTCCAAGCCATGATGTCCGCGCGTGCACGCGTGATGTCGCAACCTGGTGTGGACACTTTGCGCGCATGGGCCAATGAAAGCAAGGACAGCTCGCTCACTCTTCAGACACCCACCAAACGAATGGGTATTCTTTACGGTGCCTGCTTGTCTTTTTTGCAACTCAGGGAACTGCCACAGGCCCGCGCGCTATTGCCACGGATCCGGCAGAGTGCAGACAATAACAGCCAAGCCTTGCGGCTGATTCAACTTCTGGAAGTGGAATTGGCGTTCAAAGAGGACAACATGCATGCCGCCCTCAAATCTTTGACCGCCATGAATCATTCAGAAAATCGAACCTGGCCTCGCCCAGAGTTGATTTTCACGGCAATGGCCAGCGCGCGTTTACAGGCCTCGTTTCCCCATTCTGAGACGGCCACAACGCTGGCCAAGGCTATCTCTGGTTTGCAGAGTTTGGTGATTCAAAACCCCCAGGACGCACAAGCTTGGCAAGTCTTGGCCACCGCCCTTTCAGCGCAAGGTCGCCCCTTGGCTTCCTTGCGGGCAGAAGGAGAAGCGCAATTGGCCCGCATGGACTTTGGTGCCGCAGTAGATCGTTTGCGCTCGGCCCAAGATGCAGCAAAAAAGCTCACGCCGCAAATGGGTGATCACATCGAGGCATCGATTGTGGATGCCAGATTGCGCCATGCCCAGAGCTTGTTAAGAGACCAAATGCTAGAACGGCAGTAAGGCTGAGTGCACCGCGACAGGCCGATCTCGGTGCTTATCTTCGCGGGAGTGGAACGTCACACGCCATCCATGCCAATGGCCCTTTGACACACTGCAACTCACCATCGGGCTTGGGCCGGGGATGACCAGAAAAAACCCACGCATTCTGAGTTTGAGCCATGCGGTAATTGTCTCTGAAAACAACGGTGTTTTGCGAAGGCTTGGTGATCACATAGTCAATGGTGAATTCAATGGTTTTTTCTGTAACTTGCCAATGCTGAATAGCCTTGACATGCATCTGTGTTGAATCGTCCAAAGCTTGAATGTTTCGGATGTTTCTCAACAATGGCCATAGCGATGGGTCTGCCAATTTGTTTGGGGATGCGCTCAATAGAGCACTCGTGAGCGATGCAATGAAGGGCATTGCATCTGAAATTTTTTCCAACTGTGCTGGCGTTAAATTGTCTGCGCGCAGCTTGAAAGCTTTTTTGATGAACAAGTGGGGCGGCATGATGTTGAATGGCACGCCCCTCACCACATCAATGTGCCCCCTGTCCACAAAAAAATCAGGGGTGCAAGCGGATGAAATAAGCAAGATGCCCGAGCAAAACACTTTTTTGCACCGCAGGTGGCGTTCGCACTTCATTGACAGCTTTGCGCCTGTGCTTCTTTGAATGCACTGGCGCCAAACAAGGCCACACTGACACCATAAACGCCAGCGATAACATTGCAAGTCAGTGCATTGCCGTTTTGTTCTTTGCAATCAGCCACGATGTTGGCGTAGAGCCTAGCGTCTGCGGCTTGTCGATCTGACTCACAGGTGGCATAAGCTTGGTCGTGTTGAAAGCAGGCTTGAGAGATGTCGATACCGAACAACATGTCGGGGATGAAGGCGTCACTTTTGACGGTGCCACACCCCGCCCCTAATGCGTTGCCGTCTTCTCTCAAACCGTTGCTGATCCCTGAATCAAAACCTAAAAAACTCCAAAAACCGCCGCCTTGGACAAGTTGCGTTGTTTCTGTGGTGCATATTTCCATGGTGTATTTTTTCAATTGTTATAAATAATCAAACCCTGTGAAGAGCGGGCGTTCTTTCATACCCACCACTTCAACGCCAGCGCTTAGGGCTTGATGTCTCAAATCGATTGGCGTTTCAAAAGGATCATTGCTGGAATGACAAGTTTGAAGCTCTGGTTCTAATTTGCTGACCAAGTCCAAGCTTGCCATGCTTCTTGAAAAAAATGGCGGGCCATTCACTGTGCTGGTGCCGAGATAGGACCAAAATGAAATTTGCCAGGTGTCTGCCCAACTGGCTTGGGGGTGTAAAACTTGGTTGTACATGGGGCCTTCCTTGAATGAGTACCAAATCAGTACCCATGGGCTCATCCTAGGAGTTCCGAATGGTTTTGAGGCCTGCATTGGCTTGCAATACAAGCTCGGACTAACGGGCTTTAACAAAACGCTATGATCTCGATCCCTCTTCTAAGTAGCTATGGCCGGTATCCACATCATCGACATTGAGGCCGCCATCAATTACTGGCGCGAAAAAAACCCATCCCCCGATGGCGTCGCTTTGCCACGCGAGTTGCGCGCCCTGGCCGAGGTTTACGCATTGATGGTCTACTTCAAAGAAGATGAAGCCGATGAAGTCACCTTGCCATTGGCCGCAGCGGAGGCTTGGCAAGCTTGGTATGCCAGCACCCCTGACACACCCTGCATTGCGATTTGTTCAACATCGCAAGGCGATCCCGAATGCAAAGGCTGTGGCCGAAGTTTTGAAGAAGTGCAAATGTGGACCGAAATGACGCCAGGGGAAAAACGGGCTGTGTGGCGGCGCATCACCGTCATCGGAACGTCTTGGCGCTTTAACAAATATGCAGAGCGAGCAGCGGAAGATCGTCACCGAGCCAAAGCTGCGGCAGCCGCACAGGCACCATTGGGTTTCTAAATGAAGCGCGCGGTTTGAAGCCCCTGCGCTTTGGGCCGGCGTTTATTTCCAGCGCACCACTTCTAAATGCACGCTGTCTTTTGAGTTGCTCAAGGTGAGTGCGCCTTCTTGCACGGTGGCTTGTAATTGCATGCTTCGCTCTGCCAACTTGGCAAGTGCCTGACTGGCCTCGGTGGGCACACGCCACACTTGCAACTTGTCCATGCGGCTGAGTTTGCTTTCAATACCGCGCCACCAAACTTCAGCAGCATGGTTGAAGCAATACACCATGACTGCTTCTGCTTTTTGGCAGGCCTTGTTCAAAGGCTTGTCCTCAGGCTGTCCCACTTCAACCCACAAGCGAGTTTGTCCCGTGAAATCTCGCAAAGACAAATCTGGATCATCGGGATCAGACAAGCCTGAGCCAAACGCCAAAACGCCATCACCGTTCAGATCTGCTTGCAATTTGTAAGCGTTTAGGGCCAAGGCCAGCAAGCGAATCATCATGCGCTCATCCGTCTCGCTGGGGTGCCGCGCCAATGTCAGGGCATGGTCGGCGTAGTAGCTGTTGTCAATGTCGGCAATTGAAAGACTGACTTTGTAGATGGTTGATTTGAGGGCCATTCCGATTAAACCCGCTTGGCCAGCTCAACGGCTTTGCCAATGTAACTGCTGGGCGTCATGGCCAACAATCGATCTTTTTCTGCCTGCGGAATGTCCAGTTCGCGAATCAAGCCGTGCAGTGCTTCGGCTGTGACTGTTTTTCCGCGCGTCACTTCCTTGAGTTTTTCGTAAGCCCCATGAACACCATAACGGCGCATCACAGTTTGAACAGGTTCGGCCAAAACTTCCCAAGCGGCGTCCAAGTCTTCTGCCAAAGCCTCTTCGTTCAACTCGAGTTTTTTCAAACCCGTCATGAGCGAGGCATACGCCAAAGCCGAATAGCCCATTGCAACGCCCATGTTGCGCAGCACCGTCGAGTCGCTGAGATCACGTTGCCAACGGCTGATGGGTAATTTTTCGGACAAGTGTTTGAGCACAGCATTGGCCAAGCCCAAATTGCCTTCTGCATTTTCAAAATCAATGGGGTTCACTTTGTGGGGCATGGTGGAGGAGCCAATTTCGCCAGCCTTCAGGCCTTGCTTGAAATAGCCCAAGCTCACATAGCCCCAAATGTCACGCGAGAAATCAATCAGGATGGTATTGGTGCGAGCAATTGCATCAAACAACTCCGCCATGTAATCGTGAGGCTCGATTTGAATGCTGTAGGGTTGAAACGACAAGCCCAATCCCCAATGCTCACTGGTACCGCCCTTTTCTTGGGCCTCTGGCGTCTCTACAACAGCTTTTGCAAAAGACTCCCAATCAAATTGAGGCCAGGCCGACAAATGGGCGTTGTAGTTGCCGACCGCACCATTCATTTTGGCCTTCAATGGGACGGCAGCAATTTTTTCTCGCGTGAAGCGCAAGCGCACCACCACATTGGCCAACTCTTTGCCCACGGTGGTCGGACTGGCCGTTTGACCATGCGTGCGACTGAGCATCGGGATTTCGGCATAAGCATGCGCCATGCTGCGAAGTTGTTCAATGATTTCATCCAGGGCCGGCAAAATGACTTGCTGTCGTGCCCCTTTCAGCTGCAGCGCATGGCTGGTGTTGTTGATGTCTTCGCTGGTGCATGCAAAGTGAACAAATTCAGAGGCTTGCTCTAGTTCTGGACGGTCTTTGAATTTGGACTTGATCCAATACTCCACCGCCTTCACATCATGGTTGGTGACCTTTTCAATGTCTTTGATGGCCAAGGCGTCTTGCTCTGAGAATTGAGTGACCAAGCCCGTCAGGTAGCGCCTCGCACCCAATGACAATGGTTTGAACTCTTCAAAACCCGCATCAGACAGGGCAATGAACCAAGCCAGCTCAACTTGAACGCGCCGGTGCATATAAGCTTTCTCGCTCATGAGAGGGCGCAAGGCGTTGAGCTTGTTGGCGTAACGACCGTCCAACGGGGAAAGGGCAGAAATGGGAGAAGAAGTCATAAGCCTGATTGTAAGTTCTACCACTGACAAGTCACAGGCTTTGGCATTCATCTAGAATGCAAACCAAATTACGCGCTTTTGACTACTTTTTGACAAGAACATCCCCCATGAAATTGATCGGTTCACCCACCAGCCCTTACGTTCGCAAAGTTTGCATTGTGATGGCCGAAAAAAAACTGGACTACCAAATGGTGGTTGAAGACGTCTGGTCTGCAAGCACCCAGATCCATGCCTCTAATCCATTAGGCAAAGTCCCTTGCTTGGTTTTGGAGGGTGGCGAAGCCGTTTTTGACTCACGCGTCATCGTCGAATATTTGGACACTCTGTCACCTGTGGGTAAATTGATTCCTCCCAACGGCCGCGAGCGTGCTGAAGTTAAAACTTGGGAAGCCCTGGCGGATGGCCTGTTGGACGCCGCCTTGCTGGCGCGCATGGAGACCATCTGGCCTCACCGCACGCAAGCTCAACGCAGTCAAGCCTGGATTGATCGGCAACTGAGCAAAATTTCAGAGGCCCTTCGCGCCATGTCGCAAGGGTTGGCTGAAAAGCCTTATTGCTCCGGTGCTCACCTGTCCTTGTCTGACATTGCAGTTGGATGTGCCGTCGGGTATTTGGATTTCCGTTTTCCCGACATTGCATGGCGCAGCACTTACCCCAATTTGGACAAACTTTACGACAAGCTGATGCAGCGGCAAAGCTTCATTGACAGCCTGCCTAAATAAAAGCACGGCTAACTGTTGGCGCGCTTTTTCAGCCAGCGCATCAGGCCGCCAACCCACGGCAATTTTTCATAAAGCTCCTCGGCAGCATCCCAGTAATCACGGTGCAAAACGATGAGGTTTTGGGCGTCCAACACCAAATGGCTGGTTCCCAGCACCACCTGCTCTTGCGTGGTGTCAAAGCGTTTGAACTTGAACTTGAATTGCCAAGTCAAGAAAGCTTGATTGCCGTCAATCACTTGCCCCGTGATGACAAAGTGGGGGTGCTCCAAAGATGCATACATGTGGCGAAAGATGCGCTCAATTTCTGCCAACCCTGACACCTCATTGAAGGGGTCCTTGAAACGCGCCTGCTCACTGTAGTAGGTATTCAATTCCTTGAGTGCTTGCGGCGTCAGCGTTTCAAAGTAGTGGGCAATTTTCGAGAACTGTTGTCGTGCGGGCATTTTCAAAGTCCTGTAAATCGCCTGACCAAGGGAAAATAAAGACGGTACGGCAACAAACGCAAGAGCTTGAGCCAGCCTGTGAATCGTTTTGGAAAGTGAATGTCAAACTCACCTTGGGCCCAAGCTTGAAGCATGGCCTGTGCAGCCTGCTCAGGTGTTAGCAAGGCAGGCATTTGAAAATTGTTTTGCGCGGTCAGGGGTGTGGCCACAAACCCGGGGCTTACCAAGCTCACCCCGATGCCTGTGTCGTGCAAGTCCATGTACAAGGTTTCTGCCAAGTTGGTCATGGCTGCTTTGGTCGGCCCGTAAGCCAGGCCATTGGGCAAACCACGCCAACCCGCCACACTGCTCACCAAACTCAGGTGGCCATGCCCTTGCTTTAGCAAAAGCGGGAGCGCCTCGCTCAAGACCCGAAGCAAACCGTTGTAGTTGACCTCTTGGTGGCGCAGCATGTCTGTTAAATCAAAGCTCGTTGCACGTTGGGCGCGGTAATGACCCGCACAATACAACAGCATGTCAATGGGCCCACCCGCTGCTATATCGCGGGCTGTATATTTCACTTGCAAGGTGTCTGTGACATCCAAGGGCCGGAGCTCGATGGGGCGGCCTCGTTTTTCGCAATCTGCTTGCCACGCCGCTAAAGCACCCAACTCGCGCGCAGAAATCACCACATCGGCACCTGCCCTGTGCAATGCTTTGGCGCACGCCAGACCAATGCCGCTGGATGCGCCCACCAACCAGACCCGCTTGCCGCGCCAGTCTCGCATCGGCGAGTTCATGATTGGCCTTTGCTGGAAAGCGGCGTGCGGCGAGTGAACGACAAGGTGACCTCGCCCAAGCGCACACCCAACTTGCTCATGACGGCTTTGTTCAGCATGACACGATCGTCCATCAAGTACATCCAATCGTCAAATTGAACATGCCAGATCCTGCCGTCTACAGGCAAGGCCAATGTGTATTGCCAACGAAACGCGTTGCCACTGGTAGCGCCACTGGCCATGCCCACCACATCGTCAGCGCGGCCCTCGTAAAGGCCATTTGGCAAGGCTTTCAAACGCCATATGCGGCGTTGTGTGCTGCCGTCTGAGTAAACGAAGGCCTCGTCAAAAATGCCCTCATCGCCCTGCCACTGACACTCCATTTGAACCGTGAAACGTTTCACCACAGCACCGCTTCGGTCAGTGAAAACGCCCCAAGCATCCACGCTCCCATTGAAGTAAGTGCGCAGGTCCAACGCCGGTTTTTGTTGACTGTAATCACTCACCTGCGGCCCTGCACACGCACCGACGCTGAGCAACAAGGCGCTGGCCGTCGTGGTTTTCACAAGCCAAGGGGCACTGAGGCCTTGTGCAATTTTTTGAAATGATTCACGGCGATTCATAATTTTTCTCCAAGAGGCAAGGGGTGGGGGGTGCGAATCCAGAACACATACAAAGCCAGTGCAGCACACAACTTCAAAGCACATGGGAACAAGCCATAGGCCACACTCAAAGCGGCCAAGCCTTCTGGCTGATGCGTGCCTGGGACATACCCCCACCAAGCCAGCAACGGCAAGCTCAAACCGGCTGCCAACGCCAGGTTCAGTTTGGTCGCCAAATTCCACCAGCCAAGGTAAAGGCCCTCACCTTTTCCACGCTGTCCCAGGTGATCAACCAGGCCATTCAAGAGGGCGCCCGGGACGACCAAATCGGCACCCAAAGCAGCCCCTGAAGCGATGCAAACTGCAAAAAATGCAAGCTCATCCCCAGCACCCAATTGACTCACACTGACGAAACTCACCACTGCCAATAGCATGCCCGCCAGCCAAGTCCGTTGCAAATTAAAACGCTGAATCGCATACAGCCAAAGAGGCAGGGAGAGGGCGCCAGATAAAAAGTACACGCCTAAAAACCAAGGCGCCATCACCGACGTCGCGCGAATTTGATCTTCCACAAAAAACATCACCAAGCTTGCAGGGATGGCACTGGCAATCCCGTTCAGCATGAAGATGAAAAGCAATTTGACAAATTTCGATTGCTTTAACGGCAACATCAAAAAGAGCGGGCCCGACATTGCCAATTGCTTGTGTGCGCCTTTGGGGGATTCGATGTCTGTCTTGGGTGGCGCACTGCGCAACACCCCTTGCCAAGCGATCAGCCCAACGGCCAAGGCGGCTGCCAAGAACAGTGTTGTGTTTTTCCATCCGACCAAAGCAGGCAACATGGCTGCCGTCACAACGCCCCACAGGCCTGCGCCTTCACGCCAAGCAAGCAAGCGGCTTTGTTGCGCAGGGCCGCCGCCCAAACGCGTCGCCCAAGCTTGGTGAAGAATGCTCAATGCACTGTAGGCCAAATGACAAGCTGTGACCCAAACGCCCACCCATGCGGCATAAAATCCGCTTCCGCTCATTGACGGCGGGTGAAACAATGCCGCAAATGAAATTGATAAAAAAATCGCCATCAGACTCGCACCAAAAATCACGAAGCTGCTGGACTTGGCATAAAGCCAGTCGCTGAATTGCCCGATGAAAGGATCAATGCAGGCATCCACCAATCGACTGCTTAACAACACCCCGCCCAAAAGCGCCAAAGGAACCGCATACTGAACGGCATAAAGGTGCGGCAAGTTCACATACATGGGCAAGGCTACAAACGCCAAGGGGAGCGCCAAAAGCGCGTACCCCAAGCTTTGCGGATGCGTCACGCCCACGGGCTTCATGGCAAACTCTTCCACGCTTGTCGAATGGCGGGGACTGAGGTGTCCTCGTGCAGCCAAATACCAAAAAATAATTTGGCAAATTCGGGATCAGATACGCTGCCCAAACGTTTCTGACGACTCCAAAACTCAGCGCCAACATTGGGTTTGTAAACGCTGAACAACTGATCCCCTATGGCAACATTCGGGAAAATTTCGTCCATGGCTTTGAACCAAGCACTTTCTTGTGCAGGCGTGAAAGTGCCAATTTTTTTCATCGCTTCAATCGACTGTTTGGCGAGTTCACGGCCCTCAAACCGCCGCAAGTAGACCACCTCTAAACCAAAGGTTTGACTTGCATATTGATGAACGAAAAAGCCTGGTGATGTCCACAAACGCGCATCGTAAATTTCAAAGCCCCAAATTTTCAAACGCTGAACGGCAGACGGCTTCGAGCCCGGCAAGATGGCCTCGCTGGCCCTTGCTGTGACGGGGATCAGCAGCAAGGCTGCGATCAGCATGGCACCTGTGACGCCCGTCCGTTTCATGTTGCGCGCTTTTGCAATGTGAACTGAATCACGTCGGTATTGGCTTCGTCAAAAGCGGCCTCACAATAGGCAAGGTAGAACTCCCATAAACGCAAAAATTGGGTGTCAAAGCCCAGCGTCATCACTTGCTTTTCATGGGCCATGAATTCGTGCCGCCATCTGCGCAGGGTTTCTGCATAGTCAGCGCCAAATTTCAGTTCATCAATCACTTCCAAACCCGCCATGCGCGCTTGTTTTCTGAATTCTGAAGGGCTGGGCAAGCAGCCTCCGGGGAAAATGTATTGCTGAATAAAGTCCGTTGACTTCACATAACGATCAAACAAAGCGTCATCAATCACAATGCTTTGAATACAAGCTTTACCGCCCGGTTTCAGCAACTTGCTCACCGTTTGAAAGTAAGTGGGCCAGTAGGCTTGTCCTACCGCTTCAATCATTTCGATGGAGCAAACCGCGTCAAACGGGCCATCACTGATGTCTCGGTAGTCTTGCAGGCGCAAGTCTGCCTGCGCTGATTTGCCGTTCCATGACATTCTGGCTTTGGCAAAATCAAGTTGCTCTGTGGACAAGGTCACACCGGTGACGCTGGCACCAAAATCAAGGGTGGCCATCTCTGCCAAGGCGCCCCATCCACACCCAATTTCCAGCACCCGTGAACCCAGGTCAACATCGGTCATGCGCAAGGCGCGTCGCACTTTTGCACGCTGTGCATCGCCCATGCTTTGCGCGTAATCGCCCTCAAAGAGCGCCGATGAATAGTTCATGGTGTCGTCTAACCACAACTCGTAAAAAGCATTTCCCAAGTCGTAGTGGGCATGAATGTTTTTGCGGCTATTCGCTTTGTGATTGCGGTTCAGCAAGTGTCGAACGCGGTAGACCAAGCGCCCCCACCAGGAACCATAAATAAGGTCGTCAACCGCGCGTCTGTTTTGAATCATCACCCGCAACAAGTCGCTCAAGGACGGCGTGCTCCAATCGCCCGCCATGTAGGTTTCAGCAAATCCAATGTCGCCTGATTTCATGCTCGCAGAAAAAACGTTCCAATTGTTCAAGCTGATGGCGGCATGCGGCAAAGACGAATTGCCATAAACCTTGGTACTGCGGTCTGGAAATTGAAGGGTCAAGGTGCCGTGCTCAATTTTCTCGAGCAAACGCAAAACACGGCGCGCGGCAATCGGCGCTGAACTCAGTCCTGCACTGGATTCTTGAGAAGTAGAAGTATTCATCTTTATCGGAGCTTAGAAATAACGGGAGTTGGTTTTTGAGCACGCGTCACCCTTTCGACGGGTGGCTCTGGCTTGGTGATAAAGGGAACGCTCTTGAGCCAAAGCAACAAGGCGTGCCAATGAATGCGAAAGATCACAGAAAAGGTGAACAGCGGATAACGCCAAAATGTGCGCCATATTTCAGCGCTTGAGGCAGGCGTCATGACACCACTGATGCTGGTTTGAATCAAGGGCCCGGCCTCATCATCGTGATCGACTCTTGCAACCAGTCTTTCTAGGCCATTCAATTGCGTCTGCATGAATCTGAATTGATATTGGCCTGTCGCTCGGCAAAAAGGCGAAACATGAAAGACCTTTTCTGCCTCTTGCGTATGACCCCATTGCGGTGCTGGCAATAAATAGCAATGCCGCTCGCCAAACGTGTTGTGCACTTCGGCCACCACAGCCGCCAAACTGTTGTCTTGCCGGTGGCAATACCAGAAGCTGACCGGCTTGAAGGTGTAGCCCATCACGCGTGGAAATGTTTGAAGCCAAATCTCGCCCAACGCATCTTGGATATTTTCTTGCGCCAAGAGTGACTCTAGCCAGCCCAAGGCACCCCCTTGCGCCACAGTTCTTCCGTCACCGTGATCGGTGTCATGAAATGACAGGAGTCCCCTTCGATTGATTGGCAAATCGGAAGTCACTAAAGGGCCTGCTTCCTTCTGCAGTTTTTGAAGATGGCGCATGGGCAACATCAAAAAATACGCACCATAGTTGAATGCATGGCGCGTGGGACGCAAACGAACATGGCGAATTTGGCCTCGTCCAATTTTGATGCCACACGCTGTCATGCATTGACCTTCAACAACAATGCCCTCGCCACAGACAAGCCCGCCTTCAAGCCGTCCTCATGAAAGCCGTAGCCCATCCAGGCACCGGCATACCAGGTGTTTTGTTGTCCCTGAATGTGGGTCATTCGCTTCTGTGCATCCATGGCAGCCAAATCAAACACGGGGTGTGCATAGTCAAGGCGACGAATGACTTTGCTTGGCTCGATGTCTTTGGCAGGATTCAAGGAGACCACCACGGCTTGATCAAAAGGCAGGGGCTGTAATTTATTGAGCAAATAGTGCAAGCACACGCGCGCACTTTCTTGGGTGTCATTTTCTGCGCGCTCGTAGTTCCAGGCAGCCCATGCTTTGCGTCGAGTGGGCAGCACTTTTTCGTCGGTATGCAAGACCGCCACGTTGTCTTGGTAGCGAATCGCTGAAAGGATGGCGCTCTCTTCATTGCTGGGGCTTCGCAACATTTTCAAGGCTTGATCTGAATGCGTGCACAACACCACCTCATCAAATCTCTCAGCTTGGCCTGCTGTCACTACGCGAACGCCGCTTTCATCTCTTTCAATCAGTTCAACGGGCGTGCTCAGGCGTTTGTCAGCAATTCCGTTGACGATCTTTTGAACATAATTTCGTGAGCCGCCCCTCACCGTGAACCATCTTGGTCGGTTGCTCACTTGAATCAAGCCATGGTTGTGGCAAAACCGAATCATGGTGGCCACTGGAAAGGCCAACATCTGATCGGTGGGGCAACTCCAAATGCAGCCCATCATGGGCAAAAAATACCACTGCTTGAATTCATCACTGAAACCATGTTGTTTTAAAAACAGGGACAGTGGTTGACGCATCTCCGCTTCTTTTTCTTGCTCAGCTATGCGTGTGCACAACTGATTGAAGCGGAGCACATCTGCCAACATCTTTAAAAATTTGGGGCGCAAGATATTTTTGCGTTGTGCAAAAACGGTGTCTAAACTACTGCCACTCCACTCCAAGCTTTCTTGACCCCAAACTTTCGGCACTTGAACGGAGAAAGACATGTCAGACAAGGCGGTTTCCACCCCCAACTCAGCAAACAGGTTGATTAAATTGGGATACGTTCTCTCATTGAATACCAAAAAACCGGTGTCGACACCGTGGGTCACCATGCTCCCCGAAGTGGGCAAGCTGATGTCCACCGTATGGGCATGTCCGCCAAAGTAATCTGCCGCTTCAAACAAGGTGATGTCGGCTTGGCCTGTGAGGCTGTGTGCAACTGCCAGGCCCGAAACACCTGAACCCACAATGGCTATTTTTTTGTAGTTCAAATGCTTTCTCGCTGTGAACGGGGTGGGATGAATTTCAGTTCGGCCTTGAGGGCAGATGGTCAAAGCGCTTTTGCAGCCAAACTTTTTTCGATGGCCTGCACGATAGACCGGCTGTCTGGACTGGTCATGCTGTTGTAGCTGTCAATCAGCTTGCCATCGCGGCCGATGAGGTATTTGTAAAAATTCCATTTGGGGCGTTGCCCGGGGTCAACTGCCAACTGTTTGAAAAATGGAACTGCCGCATCGCCCGTCACCGAGGTTTTTGTGAACATGGGGAATTTCACACCAAACGTGTTTTCGCAAAAGTCTGCAATTTCTTGGTTGCTGTTTTTTTCTTGCGCAAAGTCATTGGACGGAAACCCCAGAATCACCAGCCCTTTGTCTTTGTATTTGCCATAAAGCGTCTCCAAGCCTTTATATTGCGATGTGAATCCGCAATAACTGGCTGTGTTCACCACCAAAATCACCTTGCCACTGTATTGACAAAGCGACTGAGGCTTCTCGTCTTGTAGGCGAGGGAAACTGTGATTTAGAAGGGCGGGGCATGCCGCGGAACTGGGCCCGCTCTGAGCCCATACCGCTTGCGAAAAGTAAAAACAGCAAACCATCGATGCATATCGAAAAGCTTTGAAATTTGTCATTGAACTGCCCGTTCTGTTTTGTGACCGGTCAGTTTACTTCTAATTTCTGTCCTTGTCACGCGTTCTTGGCGTGGCCGGCATCCTCGCCGAAAACGGCCTTCCACAAGGCCAAAACCGCCAGTCTTTGGGCCTGCAATTGAGGCGCATTTACTTGGGTTGGTTCTTCATTCAGTCGGGCTTTGTGCTGAACTCGGCGCAGCTCTCTGTAGGCGGTGGCCGCGGCCAAGCCCACGCCGCGCGGCAATAACCCCACCTGCTCAGCCTTTTGCAACAGCGCGATGTTGCCCACATTCTCGGCCATCTCTGGATGCGTACCGGTGTACATCAGAACCAAATACTGAACCGCAAACTCCACGTCAACCATGCCGCCCGCGCTGTGTTTCACATCGAACAAGGTCGCTTTGACAGGGTGTGCGGCACTCACTCGCTTGCGCATGGTTACGATTTCTGACTGCAATGCGGCTGCATCACGGGGGGCACTGATCACGGCATTTCTTACCTTGTCAAAACGGCCTTTCATCGCCTCATCACCCATGACAAAACGCGCACGCGTCATGGCTTGGTGCTCCCAAGTCCAAGCCGTATTGCTGCCACGTTGCTGCTGGTAATCTGCATACGCATCAAAGGTCGTAACCAGCAGACCTGCGCCGCCATTCGGTCGCAAGGCGGTGTCAATTTCAAACAAGTCACCTTCCGCCGTTTTCACTGTCAACCAATTGATCAGCTTTCTGACAAAAGAAGCATAGGCCTCTTGCGCCCGGTCATCTTGGTCTTCATAAACAAACACAATGTCCAGATCGCTGCCATAACCCAGCTCCTTGCCCCCCAATTTGCCGTAGGCAATGATGGCGATTTGTGGCGTTTCTCGGTGACGATTTTTCAAACAAGACCAGCACCACTGGGCTGTTACGCGCAATACGGCATCTGCCATGGCACTGAGATCATCGGCCACTTGCTCCACCGTAAGTTCACCCTCAACGTCTCGGGCCAGCGTTCTGAAAACCTCGGCGTGCAAAGCACGCCGGAGAAGGTTCAATAAATTTTCTTCATCATCTTCGCCTGAACGCTTTAATGCAACTCTGCGCTCTTGCAATTCGGCCTCAAAGTCTTGGCTGACAAAACGCTGCTTGAGCACATCACCCCCCGCGAGTTCATCAATGACCCCGGGGTGTTGAACCAAATAACGTGCCGGCCATTTAGCCGCACCCAGCAAACGAAGCAAGCGCTCATGCACCGCCGGTCGCTCTAGCATCATGGCCAAATAACTTTCACGCCGCATCAACGGCTCCATCCAGTCAGCCATTCTGACCACGGCCGCTTCTTCCACTCGGCCCTCTTGAAGCCATTGTGCTGTGCGCTGAAGGAGCCGCAACAAGCGGGATCTCGCGTCATCTCGCAAGCCCTTCACCTTGGGGCTGTCTTGCCAATGCGCCAAGCGTTGCCGCGCTTCGCCTTCAAATAAATCAAGGACCGCCTCTAACTCAGGGCGAACGCGAGCAGCCGGGGTTTGACAGCCTTTGCACTCACGGTCTCCGCCCAATAAAATATCAAACTCATGCGCCACGATTTCGCGGTGAGCGTCCAGGTCCGTTAAAAAGTCACAACTGTCTGCATAGCTCAAGGTCAGGGCGATCCATTGCAGGTCTTGATCTTGTGTGGGCAAAACATGTGTTTGCTGATCATCCAGATACTGAATACGGTGCTCTACTTTTCGCAAGAACACATAGGCCTTGGCCAATGCATTGGCAGTTTCAACAGGCATCAAGCCTGCCTTGGCCACCCGCTTTAAAGCATCCAAGGTGGGTCGGGTTCGAAGCTCTGGAAATTGTCCTCCGCGCACGACTTGCAAAAGCTGAACGGTGAATTCAATTTCACGAATGCCTCCCCGCGACAGTTTCACGTCGTTGGCCCGCTCAGGATGGCCCGCGCTTCGTTTGGCGGCATGGTCGCGAATTTGTTGGTGCAAGGTTCTCAAGGACTCAAACACGTTGTAGTCGAGATATCGCCTGAAAACAAAGGGCAGAATCACTGAACGCAAACTCACCGCAGAGCCACGCTCAAGGGCGCTGAAAGGTGCGATCACCCGGCTTTTCATCCATGCAAATCGCTCCCACTCTCTGCCTTGCACCAAAAGATATTCTTCCAGTGCCTCCAAGGAAACAACGCTGGGGCCTGAGTTGCCATTGGGTCTCAATGCCAGATCGACTCTAAACACAAAGCCGTGCTCGGTGGTGTCCCCTATCAATGTGTAAATGGCTTTGACAACACGACTGAAATAGTCATGCGCCGAAATTAGACCCGCACCTTGCGCGTTGCCAGTTGTTTCGCCATCTTCGTCATAGACGTAGATCAGGTCGATGTCACTGGAAACATTGAGCTCTCTTGCGCCCAGTTTGCCCATGCCAATGACCCAAAACTCAGCCCTTTGACCCGCTTTTGTCAAAGGCGGGCCATGCCTTGCATCAAGGTCGAGAAAGGCCTGACGGCAGGCTTCATCCAAAGCGAATTCAGCCAAAGAAGTGACGCTGGATGTGATGGTTTCTAAACTCGCATCGTGTTCACAATCGAGTATGAGAAGGCGGGACATGGTCCATTGGCGAAGCATTCGGAGGGCAGCGCCAACATCGTGGCCCTGTGATCGAAGCTGCGCATAGGCCTGTGACAACAACTGGCGGTCGGGGTTGCCCTGCGGCAAGCTGGCAAAAACATCCGCATAACGCCTTTGAAGGCGTTGAAAGAAACGCGATCCCTGAGACAGGGGCGGGGGCAACTTTGATTCCATCAATTTCGTGTCTCAAAGGGGTCGATGGCGGTCATAATTCTCTGCCTAGATCTATCTGTCTGAAATTACCCATCGAATGCTGAATTTTTCCTCGTTGTCCAAAATAGTCAGCGCCGGCCTGCGTCTTGCCGCATGGCTGTTGTTGGCCACAGGTTTCGTTTTGGGAATGGGTTGGGCCGCTTTGCATTTTTGGATTGTGCCGCGAATTGAAGACTTCAGGCCGAAACTCGAGAGTTTGGCCAGCCAAACCCTGGGAGTTCCTGTGAAAATGCGCGGCTTAGTGGCCGTTTCTTCAGGGTGGATGCCTACCTTTGAAATTCATGACCTCAGCCTGTTGGATCCTGAAGGCCGACAAGCGCTTACTTTGCCCAAAGTGATCTTTGCCATCAGCATTCGCTCCGTGATGAGCTTGGGCGTCGAACAGTTGGTCATTGAATCACCCTCGCTGGACATTCGACGCACAGAAAACGGGGAATGGCGAATCGCGGGCTTGTCCCTGAAACAGGACAACACCCAAGACTCTGCTGCGGCCGATTGGATTTTCGCGCAAAAAGAAATCGTCATTCAACGCGGCACGGTGAACTGGACCGACGAATTTGACCCGCTACAACGGAACAAGCCCACCTTGAATTTGACGGACGTTTCGTGGGTTTTGCAAAATTCTGCTCGGCATCACCAATGGCGGTTGGATGCTGCCCCACCCTCGGGATGGGGCGATCGCTTTGTTTTCATGGGCGACATTCGCCGCCATCTTTTGTCCACGCATCCCGGTCGCGTGAAAGATTGGAATGGCCAAATTCATGCCGAATTTCCAGATGTTGACTTGTCAAAGCTCGGTCCCCATCTGCCATGGAAAATCAATGCCACAGAAGGTCAAGGCGCATTGCGAATGTGGTTAGACCTTTCTCGCGGCGACATCCAGCAAGGCACTGCAGATCTTTTTCTTGAGAACGCAAAAGCGCAACTGAGCCCGGAGCTTGATGCGCTGTCTTTCAAAACCATTGCAGGGCGTGTTTCTGTCAAGTCACTTGACAACGGCTTTGATTTTTCGACACAAGGTTTAAGCTTTGACACCCCGAATGGCTTGCATTGGCCTGGCGGGAACGTCAGCTTGTTGTACACAGACGCCAACAAAGGGGGGGGCGGGGGCGCCAAAGGTGTTTTTCATGGCGACAAATTGGATTTGTTGGCTTTGAGAAACATTGCGCTGCAGCTGCCTTTGCCCGCAATGGCACGTCAAACATTGCGTGAGCACAAGTTCAGCGGCCAAGTAAACCCTTTGCATGTTGAGTGGACTGAGCAGAACGCAGCCCAAGGTAAGCGCTTTGACATTCATGCCGCTCATGGCCGTTTTGAGGGCTTTAGCTTGGAGGGCGGAAAAGCTGGGACCTCTGCTGAAAACTGGCCAGGCATCGAGAACGCCAACATTTCCTTTGAAGTCACGCCCGAAGGTGGGTTGTTCAAAGCTTCCATTGAAAAAGGTGCATTGAGCATCAACAAAGTTTTTGAAGACCCGCGCATTCCTCTGGACAAACTGCAAGCCTCGCTGAAGTGGCAAAAAATCCAAGGGCAGCTCCTTGTGCCTGAATGGCAGCTGAGTCTCAGCAACCCCGACCTCAGTGGCGAATGGCATGGCCAATGGAAACCCAGCCCACTGCCAGGAAGCCTCGGAATTTTGGACCTTCAAGGGGGCATCTCGCGCGCGGACGCATCCCGCGTGCACCGTTACTTGCCACTCAGCGTGCCACAAGCTGTCAGAGATTACATTCGCAGTGCCGTGACCAAAGGAGAAGTGCAAGGCGTCAATGTCAAGGTCAAGGGAGACCTGCAAAACCTGCCCTTTGCGAACGCAAAAGAAGGTGAATTTAAATTTGCTGGCCGCGTCAAAGATGTTCAGTATGCCTATGTGCCGACCACAACCAGCCATGCCGGCCAAAACACAAACACTGCGCCCACTTGGCCAGCCATGAACAGCCTCAGCGGTGAGTTGGTTTTGGACCGGCTCAGTTTGAGAATCAACAACGCCTCTGGCAGGTGGGGCAATGTGCCCTTTAACCAGATCAAAGCAGATATTCCCAATCTGAGCAATCGCTTGGTGGTCAACGTTCAAGGTGAGTCCAAGGCCAACGCCAACCTGGTGTTGAATGAGCTGCGACTTTCACCCGTCAACGACATGTTGAGTGGGGCGCTGTCGCAAGTGGATGGAACGGGCCAAGTCAATTCGCGCTTGAAGCTCAGCCTTCCCTTGGCAGAGCTTGAAAAGTCAAGCGTTCAAGGCAGCGTGTCATTGAACAACAACGACATCCGATTTCAGGCCATGCTGCCAGTATTTGAAAGATCTCAAGGCACCCTCAATTTCAATGAATCGGGCTTTACCCTGATGGGTGTGACTGCGCAATTTTTAGGGGGTGCCGTTAAGCTAGAAGGCGGCTCTAAAAAGTTGCCTCCCGGCAGCTCAGAAGCCAATCCGCTCCTCCGCATTCAAGGGCAAGCCTCTGCCATTGGCATGCGAGAAGCTAAAGAAATTCCAATTTTAAGTATGCTAGCGCAACATGCCACGGGTGCCACAAGCTATACCGCCAGCCTGGGATTCAAGGGCGGGCAAAGTGAATTGAGCGTTCAATCTCAATTACAAGGTTTGGCACTTCATTTGCCATCGCCTTTGAATAAAAAAGCGGAAGACGCCGTGGCGATCAAATTTGAAAATTCGATTCAAAATGTCAACAGCGTTTCAAGCGGCCAAGCACTGCGCGATCAAGTTCAAATTCAATGGGGGCGGTCACTGTCTGCAAACTATGTTCGTGACTTGAGCGGCAATGAACCGCGCGTGCTGAATGGCCGATGGCAAATTGGCGAACCCTCCAATGCAACGCTGCCTGGGCCAGATGCTGGGGTTGCGGCATTTTTTAATTTGCCCTTGTTTTCTGTCGATGATTGGCTGCAAGTTTTTTCTCCTCCGAAGTCGAGTCAAGCTTCCAACACGCCGCCAACGAGCAAGCTCTCAGCAAGCACTCAAGCCTATTTGCCAACGCGCATGACACTGAAAGCCAACGAGTTGGTGCTTCAAGGTCGACGCTTGAATCAGGTGGTCGGATCAGGTTCGCGTGAGGGTTTTCTCTGGCGCGCCAATTTAGACGCACGAGAGTTCAGTGGCTACTTGGAATACCGCCAACCCCATCTTCAAAATTCGGGGCGCATCTATGCGCGTTTGGCGCGTTTGAATTTGCCGCCCTCGGCGGATCAAGCGGTAGAGTCAATGTTAGAAGAATCGCCCCTGACGATTCCCGCTTTAGACATCGTTGTTGATGAGCTGGAGTTGCGCGGTAAAAAATTGGGTCGTGTTGAAATAGAAGCCGTCAACACAGATGCCGCCCTTGCACGCAACAGTGCGGGGCGAGAATGGCGATTGAACAAATTGAATATCACCGTTCCTGAAGCCAGCTTCAAGGCGAGTGGGAAATGGATCACGTCACGTGACGGAAAACTGCAAGCCAATACAGAAATGAACTTCAAATTGGATGTCGCCGATGCTGGCGATTTACTCAACCGACTGGGCACCAAAGACGCCTTGCGAGGGGGCGCAGGAAAGCTTGAAGGAAACGTCAACTGGCAAGGATCTCCCTTGACACTGCACTACCCCAGCATGAATGGTCGAATCAATGTCAACATGGGGCGGGGTCAGTTTTTACAAGCAGAGCCTGGCGTGGCAAAGCTCTTAGGCGTCTTGAGTTTGCAGGCGCTCCCGCGGCGCTTGTTGCTTGATTTTCGAGATGTGTTCAGTGCAGGCTTTGCCTTCGACACCCTGCGGGGTGATGCCGTGATTCAACAAGGCGTTGCGTCGACACGGAATTTGCAAATGAAAGGCGTCAATGCCGTCGTTCAGATGGAAGGCAGTTCTGACATTGCGCGTGAGACGCAAAATTTGCGGGTGTTAGTTTTACCCGAAGTCGATGCTGGAACGGCCTCTTTGTTGGCCGGCATTGCATTGAATCCCGCCATTGGATTGAGTACCTTCTTGGCGCAATTGATTTTGAAACAACCTATCAGTCGCCTGAACACGCAAGAGTTCACCATTGATGGCACTTGGAGTGACCCCAAAGTGACCAAGGTCTCGAGCAGTGCGCCTTAAAGCTCAACATCGCCTTGTTTCATGTCGTCCTCTCACCTAAGCAAATTTGCTCTCCTCAATCCTTTGTGGCTTTTTTTTAAGTCAGCCACTCGGTCTTTTACAGACCGCCGAATTTCCTTATGGATTGCCTTGGTTGGTTTGGTCGTCGCTGTTTTGGTCACCTTGGTTTGGCTGGCGGGACGGTATGAAGCCAGCCAATATCAAGCTGAACTAGACCGTGATACAGCGGATGCCGTCAGCGATATTCGTGGCGCATTCAGCCGGCATGTTCTCACCCTTCAAAGCATCCAAAGCAAAACCCTGAGCATCCCATCTTGGCACACAGAAATGTCTATTTTGCTGGGCCACAATCGCGAATGGTTGCGAATTGAGAAACGGGATTTACAAGGTGTGATCGTCCACTTTTCTGATTCTCCGCTCAGGGAGCCCGTCTTCAACGTCAGTTCACGCGCTCAAGAACAGGCTGAAATCATACAAACCTGCTCGCGAGCTCGCCGTGTGAGTGGCGCCGCCTACTCTCGAAGCTACTTTGTCCCTCAAAGCAATGGTTTGGGGCTTGAAATGATGGACCTGTGCTTGCCCATCATTGAGCAAGGCAAAGTCACAGGCTTCACGCTTTTAACTTATGGCTTGCAAGACATTCTGGCAGCCCAATTGGGCGCCACTTATGGCCAACGCAACGAGCTGTCCTTCATTGAACCTGACGGCACCCGTTTGGCCATTTACGGCTCGTTGCCGAGAGTCAAGCGTTTATTTACAGCCACCCAACTGCTTGACCTGCCCGGTTCTACTTTGGTCCTTCGAATGGATGGGCGTCGCATTGTTCCAGATCTTTTCCCAAGCGTGCTTCCAGCATTGGTCACCGCCATGTCCATTGCTTTGGTTTCTGTGTTGGTGTTGCTGGTCAAAGATTCACGACGGCGTTTAAAGGCGGAGTTTGATTTGGCGGATGCGCTCGCTTTCAGAAAAGCCATGGAGGACTCCTTGGTCACGGGCTTGCGCGCGCGCGACTTACACGGCCGGATCACTTATGTGAACCCTGCGTTTTGTCAAATGGTCGGTTTCAATGCCGACCAATTGCTTGGCAAATCAGCACCCATGCCCTACTGGCCATCTGAAATGGTGGGCGAGTATCAACAAAGACAAGCGGTGCGCTTGGCCGGTAACGCGCCACCTCGCGAAGGATTTGAATCTGTTTTTGTACACCAAGACGGTTCTCGTTTTCCGGTGCTCATTTTTGAAGCCCCCTTGATCAATGTACAGGGCAAACAAACCGGCTGGATGAGCGCCTTCCTGGACATCAGCGAACAACGCCGCGTTGAAGAGTTGTCTAGGGCCAGCCAAGAACGCCTTCAAGCAACCGCTCGATTGGCCACCATGGGCGAGATGGCCTCCTTGTTAAGCCACGAGTTGAACCAGCCCTTGGCCGCCATTTCAAGCTACGCCACAGGCTCACTTAACCTGATTCGTCAACGACAACAAGGCCAGGGCATGTCTCACGTTGGTGATCTTCAAATGGCTCTCGAAAGAATATCCGAGCAAGCCGGTCGTGCCGGTAAGGTCATTAACAGCGTGCATGATTTTGTTCGCCGAAGAGATCAAGACCGCGAAATTGTCGATGTGCGCACCATCATTGACGCCGTCATGCCCTTGGTACAACTGCAAGCACAAAAACTGGGCGTTCGCGTTGAAACAAAGTTAGATGATCGCTTAGCGCACGTCTTTTGCGATCGCACCATGGTGGAACAGGTTCTGTTAAATTTGGCGAGAAATGGCATGCAGGCCATGGACCATCCTCAATGCGTTCTTCGTGTTTTGAGCCTGCATGTCAAACGTGCAGCATCTAATTTGTCACATGACTGGATTGAGTTTGCGGTGATTGATCGGGGAACCGGAATTTCTGATGACGTGGCCACTCAATTGTTCACGCCCTTTTTTACGACCAAGGCCGAGGGCATGGGTTTGGGTTTAAGCCTTTGCAGAACCGTTGTAGAACAACACGGTGGGCATTTGGAGTTTGCCCCTTATGCCCCTCAAGGCACCTTGTTTAGATTTACGTTGCCAACAGCGCCCGAGGCCTGAAGCCTCCTAGAATTGCACCATGCAACCCTCCCATAACGCCTGTGTTTTCATTGTCGACGATGATGCAAGTGTTCGGGATGCCATGGCCTGGTTATTGAGGTCACGTCATTTAATGAGCGAATCATTTCAAAGCGCAGAAGCTTTTGAGGCCATGCTTCTTGAAAACTATTCAAACTCACCAACGCCCTTTCAGCCTGCGTGTATTTTGTTAGATGTTCGCATGCCCGGTCAAAGTGGGCTGGCGCTGTTTGAAAAACTCATCGACAACGGGTTGGCCCACCAATGGCCTGTGATTTTTTTAACGGGACATGCGGATGTCCCCACTGCCGTTGACAGCGTCAAGCGCGGCGCATTTGATTTTTGTGAAAAGCCTTTTTCTGACAACGCCTTGGTCGATCGCGTCGAACAAGCCTTGGCTTTGTCGCGCGACCGACTGGCATTGCATCAGCAAAGTGCTGGCTTGGTCTCTAAATTGAATGATTTAACGGAGCGCGAACGTGACGTCATGCGCTTGGTCATTGAGGGCCTGCCCAACAAGCTCATTGCTGATCAATTGGAGATCAGTGTGCGCACGGTTGAAGTTCACCGCTCGCGTGTCTTTGAAAAAATGGCTGTGAAATCTGCCGTTGAATTGGCCAATTTATTGAGAGAGGTTTGAGTCCCTCAACATGACCCCGTTTCAGAGCTCTTTGTTTCTCTCTTTTTCTAAAGCCTGGGTCGGCTCATCTTTCGTTTCACTCTTGAGCTCGCCCTTTTGACGCCCAGAAAACATGGTCCACCAAACAATGAGCATCAGCACGGCCAGCGCCAATAAGGCCTCTAACAAAATCAATCCCATGATCAGGCTCCTCTGTTCATCGATTGTAGGTGCCTTTGCGCTGGGCCTCACGCTGTTGCTCGCCTCTTGCGGCGTCACAGACAAGGTCAAGGCGCCCGCCGAACCCAGCGCCATCAACATCCCAACGCCAACCCTCCACACCCCAACGCCTACAGTGTTGTTGAACAGCAAAAGTCGATGGGTTTTAAGCAGTTGGTCCGAAATTCCAGGCCTAAGCACCGATAACTTGAACGATGCTTGGGTCGCATGGCGACACAGCTGCTCTAAACCAACTCCGCCCCACCAACGCATTTGCCAAGACATGCAAGTCCTAGAAACGCAATCATCAGATGCGCAAAGGGCATGGCTCATGCAAAATTTTCTGCCTTATCGGGTGGAGAGTCTCGGCAACTCTGCCACGCCTCATGTGGGTTTGTTAACGGGCTATTACGAGCCCGTATTTGAGGCCTCGCGTGTGCTCAAACCCGGATTTGATGTGCCCCTGTTTGCCCCGCCCCCCCAATTGAAATCACGCAGTCCCTGGTACTCTCGAGAAGAAATTTCTAAATTACCCGCCGCACAAAATGCCCTGAAGGGACGGGTCATTGCCTATGTGGCCGACCCCGTTGATGCCATGATTTTGCACATACAAGGCTCAGGCCGCCTTTGGGTCGCGGAAAAAGACGGGCGGCGAATCCAAGTTCGCCTGGCTTTTGCTGGCACCAATGATCACCCCTATCAGAGCATCGGTCGATGGTTGTTGGACCAAAACCTGACGAAAGATGCCACGTGGCCTGGGATCAAATCTTGGCTTTCTCAAAACCCCAAACGTGTCAACGAATTGCTTTGGCGAAATCCTAGATTTGTCTTCTTCAAAGAAGAACCCCTGAGTGCCGCCTCGACGATGATCGGCCCTAAAGGGGCCCAAGGCGTTCCGCTAACACCTGGTCGATCCATTGCGGTCGATCCCGCAAGCATTCCCTATGGCACCCCTGTTTGGCTGTCTAGCAGCGGTCCACAAACGCAGTTGAGCCGGTTGGTTATGGCACAAGACACAGGCAGCGCCATTCAGGGCGCAGTTCGCGCGGATTTTTTTGCCGGCTCGGGAGACTCTGCTGGCGACCTTGCGGGTCGCCTCAAACAAGACATGCGCGCATGGGTTTTACTTCCAAGATAAGCCGTGTCGATCTACACTGCGAACCAATGACATTGAAAGTGATACGACATGAACGCACCCTTGCCTGACCACTTGCGCCATGCCTTGGCAAACGTCACCCTGGACGACAAGTACAGCCTCGAAACGGGGCGTGCCTTCATGAGTGGCGTTCAAGCCTTGGTTCGACTGCCCATGTTGCAGCAAGAGCGAGATGCCTTGGCAGGGAAAAGAACAGGCGCGCTCATCAGCGGCTATCGCGGGTCCCCTTTGGGCGGTTATGACCAAGCGTTGTGGAAAGCAAAACCGTATCTTGAAAAACACAACATTGTTTTTCAACCGGGTGTGAACGAAGAGTTGGCAGCTACCGCGCTCTGGGGCACCCAACAGTTGGGCTTTGCACCGCCTGGAAGCCAAAAGTTTGATGGCGTCTTTGGCATTTGGTACGGCAAAGGCCCGGGCGTCGATCGCTGCTCTGATGTTTTCAAACATGCCAACATGGCAGGCACGACACCCTGGGGCGGTGTCTTGGCCGTTGCAGGTGATGACCATGTGGCCAAAAGTTCAACAGCGGCGCATCAAAGCGATCATATTTTCAAGGCCTGTGGACTCCCCGTTTTTTTCCCGTCATCCGTTCAAGATGTTTTAGACCACGGCCTTCACGCCATTGCTTTAAGCCGTTTCGCCGGCGTTTGGTCGGGCATGAAAACGATTCAAGAAATTGTGGAGTCCAGCGCCACTGCGGACATCGGCCCTGACCGCGTCAACATTGTGTTGCCGGAGTTCGATATGCCGCCGGGTGGTGTCCACATTCGATGGCCAGATACGGCGCTCGAGCAAGAGGCTCGTTTGTTTGATTTTAAATGGTACGCCGCCTTGGCCTACATTCGTGCCAATCGCCTGAACCACAATGTCATTGAGGGTCCTCACGATCGTTACGGCATCATGGCCAGCGGCAAAGCCTACAACGACACACGTCAAGCTTTGCTTGATTTGGGGTTAGACAAGGCCACTTGTCAGCGGCTTGGCATTCGTGTTCACAAAGTTTCAGTGGTCTGGCCGCTAGAGGCCCAAACAACCCGCGAGTTTGCAAAAGGCCTGCAAGAAATTTTGGTGGTTGAAGAAAAACGCCAGGTCATCGAATACCAATTGAAAGAGGAGCTTTACAACTGGCCCGATTCACAACGTCCAAAAATCGTTGGCAAGTTTGATGAGTTGGATGGAAACGACTCGGGCGGCGAATGGTCTGTGCCAAACCCAATGGCCCATCGCTTGTTGCGAGCCAATGCAGACCTCACGCCCACCTTGATCGCCAAGGCCTTGGCCAAGCGCTTGAAAAAACTTGATCTGCCTGCCGATGTCTTGGAACGCATAGATGCTCAGCTGCACATCATTGATGCCAAAGAGCGCGCTCAAAATAGTTTGGTTTTGAATCCCGAGGCCGATCGAATGCCTTGGTTTTGTTCTGGTTGTCCGCACAATACAAGCACCAAGGTCCCCGACGGTTCGCGCGCAATGGCAGGTATCGGCTGCCATTTCATGAGCCTTTGGATGGACCGAAGCACCATCGGCTTTACTCAAATGGGGGGGGAAGGCACACCTTGGATTGGTCAACAACCGTTTAGCCACGAAAAGCATGTATTTGCCAACATTGGGGATGGCACCTATTTTCACAGTGGTATTTTGGCCATTCGACAAAGTATTGCTGCCGGTGTCAACATCACTTACAAAATTTTGTACAACGACGCGGTGGCCATGACGGGTGGCCAGCGCGTTGGCGAGAGGGCGGAAGGGCATTCCGTCGTGCAAATTTCTCAAAGTATGCGTGCGGAAGGCGCGATGGTCATCAAAGTGGTTACCGATGAGCCCGAAAAATACGATGGGATTGCTTTGGCAGAAGGTGTGCTGGTTCATCACCGCGATGAACTTGATGCCGTTCAACGCGAGCTGCGCGAGGTCAAAGGTTGTACGGTCATTATTTATGACCAAACGTGTGCCACTGAAAAACGCCGTCGCCGCAAACGCGGCACGATGGTTGATCCCGCCGTCAGGGTCATGATCAATGAACTTGTGTGTGAGGGTTGTGGCGATTGCGGCGTTCAATCCAATTGTTTGTCTGTTGAACCACTTGAAACAGACTTTGGACGCAAACGCACCATCAATCAAAATACTTGCAATAAAGACACCAGTTGTCTGAAAGGTTTCTGCCCCAGTTTTGTCAGCATTGAAGGCGGACAACTGAAGAAAATATCGAAAGATCAAAAGTTTTCACCGGCTCAATTGCCTGCATTGCCTTTGCCGACATTGCCCGACTTATCACAATCACAAAATGCTTATGGCATTGTGGTCGCCGGTGTTGGCGGTACGGGTGTGATCACCATTGGTCAACTTTTAGGAATGGCGGCACACCTAGATGGCTTGGGCATCGTGACACAAGATTCTGCAGGTCTGGCGCAAAAAGGAGGGGCAACTTGGAGCCATGTTTTGCTTGCCAAAGATCAACAGCAAATTCAAACCACGCGAGTGAACATGGCTGCAGCAGACTTGATATTGGGTTGCGATCCTATTGTGAGTGCTGGGAAAGAAACTTTGTCACGGATGTTCGAAGGTCGAACTCACGTTGCTTTGAATTCACACAGCACACCGACAGCTGCATTTGTCAAAAATACGCTTTGGCAAAACCCTGCTGAAAGTTGTGCTGCAGAAATTGCTGTTGTTGTCGGTGTGAATGGCCTAGCAAGTTTTGACGCTGACAAACTGTCCGCCCATCTGATGGGCGATACGCTTTACATCAACCCCATGCTTTTAGGCTATGCATGGCAAAAGGGTTGGGTTCCTTTGAGCCTTGAAGCCTTAAAGCGCGCTATTGAACTCAATGAGGTTGCTGTTTCTAATAACTTAATGGCTTTTGAATGGGGGCGACATGCTGCACACCACCTGGATGCTGTTGAGGGACTTTTAAAACCAGTTCAGGTCATTGAATTTAAAAAACGGACTCGTTTAGAAGATTTGATCGCCCAAAGAGTTGACTTCTTGACAAATTACCAAAACGCAAATTACGCTGAAAAATACAAAAAATTCATTGACGCCGTTCACCACAAAGAGCAGATTTTGGGGAAAACCTCGTTAACGGAAACTGTCGCACGTCAATTGTTCAAGTTGATGGCCTACAAAGATGAATACGAAGTGGCTCGCTTGCACACTGATAAACAGTTTCTAGAACGCATTCAAACGCAGTTTGAGGGTGATTTCAAGGTCTTCTATCACCTAGCCCCTCCCTTGGTGGCAAAACGCAACGAGAAGGGCCAACTTCTCAAACAAAAAATGAGCCCTCACATGCAACTGGCCTTTCAAGGCTTGGCTCGATTGAAGTTTTTAAGAGGCACCTTTTTGGACATTTTTGGGCGCACTGAAGAACGTCAAACAGAACGCGCGTTGATTCAAGAGTACATGGATGCTGTGAATGAGTTGTTGGTTTCATTGAATTCAAACAACCATGCATTGGCCATCCAAATGGCCAATGTCCCTGAGCAAATCAAAGGTTTTGGACACGTGAAAGAAAAACATCTTGCAGCGGCCATGGTCCAGTGGCAAAACAGCATGGATGCCTTCAGGAAAAGTAATTAAATTGCTTTCGGACTTTGTCTTTGTATTATTCTTTTCTATAGATTAATACATAGTAGTAGTAGATAAGGGGAGGCTTGTTCTGTGGACAAGTCTCTTTTATCTTTACAGATCATGGTCTTGAATCATTTTGAAAGCTGTGCATGAGGCTGCTTCTCAGGTGTCTTTCAAAAATGAACAAGTTTAAAAATTGAAGATATCTGTGGATAACTGAGGAGTTATCCAAAATCTTTCCACATACTTGTTCATAGACTGAAGTGTTACGAATTGAAAAGACCGGCTCTGAAATCATCCACTGCTTTCATCAACTCTTCGCGTGTGTTCATGACAAAAGGGCCGTATTGTGCGATAGGCTCATTCAAAGCTTGTCCTGCAATCAAGAGAACTTTGCTACCAGGCATAGCCTTGATTTCAACCCCGTTGCCTTCGTTTTGAAGAATGGCCATTCGATGCAAACCAACATGAGTTTCAAGCCCGTCAGTTACTACATGGATAGCGCCTCGGTAGACAAAGAGAAAAGCATTTTGCTGAACATTCAGTTCCTGGCGAAATTGACCCTCAGTTTCAAAATGAATGTCCAAATAAAGAGGATTTGTTGGAAATTCAGCAGCAGATCGATGAACCGCCCCAATTACGCCTTGAGATTGCCCAGCAATGACTCTGACCCGAATGCCTTCAGGCGTTTGATATTCTGGAATGCTTTCGCTTTGAATATCTTTGTATCCTGGTGGACACAATTTCTGGGACGACGGTAAATTGAGCCAAAGTTGGAACCCTTCCATCACACCTTCTTCTTGCTCAGGCATTTCGCTGTGAACCACACCGCGGCCAGCGGTCATCCATTGAACACCGCCGTTTTGCAATAAGCCTTCATTGCCCGCACTGTCGCGATGGCGCATGCGGCCAGCAATCATGTAAGTCACGGTTTCAAAGCCGCGGTGGGGATGGTCAGGAAACCCGCCGCCGTAGTCATTGGGGTCGTCGCTGCCAAAGTTGTCCAACATGAGAAAGGGGTCTAAGCGCCGTTGATGCGACTGAGTGAGGACGCGCGTGAGTTTGACGCCGTCGCCATCTCTAGTGGCTTGGCCGATCACCTGTTGTTCAACGCGGCGACCTGAGAAGGAAGAGTCAGAGATGTTCATTGGCTGAGATTTTGCATGGGTTTCTTGATCTGCGTCATTTTCTAAGAGTTCAATTTCTCGCAAACTTGATTTGTTTTCATTTCGAGCCAGATCAACGAAAGAGACTGATGAAAAAGAGAAGCCTTCACATTATCAGAGACGAACACGCCTCTTTGGCAGCCATGTTGCACTCAATGACCCAATTGGTAGATCGAGGCCCTGCAGAGGATGTGCATCAGTTTTTTGATGTGATGCGAGCCATGCTTTTTTACATTGATGAGTTTCCAGAGCAATTGCATCATCCCAAGGAGTCAGAACTTTTGTTTCCAAGGGTGGTGAAAAAGGCGCCTGAGATTATGGGTGCGATTGATCGATTAGAACGCGATCACATGCGCAGTGAAAAAGCGGTGCGTGATCTACTGCATTTGTTGTTGGCTTGGGAGTTGATGGGCTCCTCTCGAAAAGTGGCGTTTATCGATGCGTTTACGCCCTATGTGGAGGCTTACTTGGCGCACATGCGCTTAGAAGAATTGGTGGTATTGCCTGCAGCGGAGCGCGCACTCACGGACGAGGATTGGTTGGCGCTTGATGTTGCTTTCGAGCAAAATTCCGACCCCTTGACTGGCAAACACCCGCCCGGCCCTGCGTTTGAAAAGTTGTTCAGTCGAATTGTGGCAACAGCACCAGCTCCTATTGGTTTTGGCTGAAACGCAGTGTCTTTGGCGGGAAGACACGGGGAATCATTGCGCCCAAACTGAGCCAGAAACTTCCGCCATGCGTTGAGGATGGGGTCGTCAAGGCGTTTGCCAACGCTCCGGGAGCTCAATTTCGCGCCGAGTTGCCATCACAATGTGTGTAGCCATCGCAAGGCGGCCTTCTTGGCAAGGTTCAAATAAGTTTTCATGTCTCAAAAATTTCACTTCTCAACCGCATTGAGCTTGGCTGTTTGTGTCTCGATGGCCGCCGCCGTGTCGCTGGGCATGACGCGTTTTGCTTATGCGCTTTTGTTACCGCCGATGCGCGAAGATTTATCGTGGACCTATACCTTGGCAGGTGGCATGAACACGTTCAATGCGATTGGCTATTTGTTGGGTGCCCTCATCACGCCCTGGTTGCTGCGTCGTTGGGGTGCTGTGAATGTGTTGCTGTTTGGCGCGTTGCTTGCCGCGGGGCTGATGGCCATCACAGGATTTTTAACAGGTGCCAGTGCCTTGCTTTTTCAGCGCTTGTTTGCAGGGCTGATCAGTGCCGCTGTTTTTGTTTCGGGCGGCCTGTTGACCGCGAGATTGGGTATTCATTGGCCCTCTCAATCGGGCTTGTTGCTGGGTATTTACTACGGTGGCACAGGCTGGGGAATTGTTCTCTCCGCTTTGCTTGTACCGGTGGCTTTGACGCACGCACAAAATGCAGCGTTTGTTCATCCGTGGGCTTGGGCCTGGTGGAGCTTGGGGGGCGTGTGTTTGTTGTTGACCGTGTTGATGGTGACCCTGCGCAAGCAGATGTATCAATGGATGCCCGAACTGATTGAAAGCACCAGCACATTGAACGTCGCATCCGAACAAGGGCCCAACGGGAACCCTTCTTCAACATCAAGCTCATACTACGGGCCTTGCTTGCAATGGACGGCGGGCTTAATCGGCTATGGTTTGTTTGGAGTGGGCTACATTGGTTACATGACTTTTGTTGTGGCACTCTTGGCTGAACAAGGTGCCACGACAGTTGAAATTACTTGGTTTTATGCAATGCTGGGTTTGGCCGTGGTGGCTTCTTCCAGAATTTGGGCCAAGCTTCTCAATCGCTACCGCGGCGGTCAGGCGTTGGCCATCTTGACTGCACTGCTAAGTGTGGCAACAGTGTTGCCGGCAGTTGCTTCAGCGTGGCCGATCATGGTGTTTTCAGGCCTTCTCTTTGGCGCTGTGTTTTTATCGGTTGTAGCCTCAACCACGGCCATGGTTAAACACAACCTGCCCGCATCACAGTGGGCGACAGGTATCAGCGTATTTACGGTGGTGTTTGCAATCGGTCAGATTGTCGGCCCCACTGTGGTGGGGTGGATTGCGGATGGCCCTGGTGGTTTGCAGCGAGGCCTGGTTTTTTCTGCCGCCGCGTTGCTTTTGGGCGCCTTTGTGGCGTGGCAACAGCAACCGCTTGAAAAGATTTCTTGAGTGGGGTTTGACATCACACGTCGCAGCCCGGATTTTCTCGGTTCAGTTTGCGCAACAAAGAAGGCCAAACAAAAGCACCGCCCAAGCCGCCTGTTTGCACTTTCATTGCGTGAGCGACACCCTTCAGAATTTCGGGATTGACAGGGGTGAGTTGTGTGGCGCCTGACCGCCCTGCCAATGCATCAACCTGAATTCGACACGTGTTTTCAAACGTGAACATTTCTAAAAATGCATCGGCAATGCTTTTGCCAACGGTCAGCAAGCCATGGTTGCGCAACATTAAATAGTTGGCATTCCCCAGGTTGTTTTGCAGGCGGATCTTTTCCTCGTCGTGAATGGCCACGCCCTCATAGTCGTGATAGGCCAGCGACGCCAGTACAAAGGTGCTTTGTTGGCTGATGGGTAAGACGCCATGCTTTTGCGCGCTGACCGCAATTCCTGCGCGGGTATGGGTGTGAAGAACACAGAGGGCCTCCGGCCGGGCCTCGTGCACTGCGCTGTGGATGACAAACCCTGCAGGATTTACCGGATGGGGGTTGCCCGCATCCAGCTTCTTACAATTCATGTCAATCTTGACAAGGCTTGACGCCGTGATTTCATCAAACATGAGGCCATAAGGGTTGATCAAGAATTGGTGCTCATCACCTGCAACGGAGGCGGGAAGCTTTGCGCTGATGTGAGTGAACACCAGATCGCTCCAACCGTACAGGGCGGCCAAGCGATAGCAGGCAGCCAAATCAAGGCGGACCTGCCATTCGTCGGGGTGAATGTGTGGGGGATGGGTGCGCATCGTTTTCCTTTTGGAGGCAGGGTTGTGTGCTGGGGCAGAACTTGTGGAGAGCTTAGCCTGATTGGGCTTGTGCAGGTCGTCGCGCGTGAAACACTTGATGCAGATAAAATGACGCCCTTGGCCATGGGCCACCATCGGCGCGGGCAGCGCCGGCCTAACTGGTATTGGACTGGTGATTTGATGCTATACCCACAAGAATTTGATGTGATCGTTGTTGGCGGCGGCCACGCAGGGACCGAGGCTGCGTTGGCGTCTGCGCGCATGGGCTGTCAAACCCTCTTGCTGTCCCACAACATCGAAACCTTGGGACAGATGAGCTGCAACCCGTCCATCGGGGGCATCGGCAAGGGGCACTTGGTGAAAGAAGTGGATGCGCTTGGCGGAGCGATGGCCTTGGCCACGGATGAAGGCGGCATTCAGTTTCGAATTTTGAACAGCTCGAAGGGGCCTGCCGTTCGCGCCACGCGCGCGCAAGCTGACCGCATTTTGTACAAGGCGGCCATACGGCATCGTCTCGAAAATCAAGAAAATTTGTGGCTTTTTCAACAAGCAGTCGATGACCTCATGCTAGAGTCAAATGGCACAGAGGACCGCGTGGTAGGTGCCGTAACGCAAGTGGGTGTTCGCTTTCGCTCAAAAACAGTGGTCCTCACGGCAGGTACTTTTTTAGACGGGAAGATTCACGTCGGCTTGGAAAACTACGCAGCGGGGAGGGCGGGCGACCCCCCCGCCGTGAGTTTGTCAGCCAGGTTGAAAGAATTGAAGTTACCCCAGGGGCGACTGAAAACAGGGACCCCACCTCGACTCGATGGCCGCACGATTGATTTCAGTCGTTGCCAAGAACAACCGGGCGATGGCATGCCGGGTGGCTTGAGTGCTGAGGCTGGCGTTCCGGTTTTCAGCTTCATGGGACGAGCCGACATGCACCCGGCACAAATGCCTTGTTGGATCACACATACGAATGAACGCACGCACGACATCATTCGATCTGGATTTGATCGCAGTCCCATGTTCACCGGAAAGATTGAAGGCGTGGGGCCTCGCTATTGCCCCAGCGTAGAAGACAAGATCAATCGGTTTGCTGACAAAGACAGCCATCAAATCTTTTTAGAACCCGAAGGTTTGACCACGCACGAGTTCTATCCGAATGGCATTTCAACCAGCCTGCCTTTTGACATTCAATATGCGCTGGTGAGATCAATGAAGGGCCTAGAAAACGCCCACATTCTTCGCCCTGGCTATGCCATTGAATATGACTACTTTGACCCGCGCGCACTGAAAAGCAACTTCGAAACGCGGCAAATCAGCGGCCTTTTCTTTGCGGGCCAAATCAATGGCACAACGGGCTACGAAGAGGCTGCGGCACAGGGTTTGTTTGCCGGCATCAATGCGGCGCTTCAATGCCGCGCCATCTCCGGCGCGCCCAATGACATGGGGGGCTCGTGGTTGCCCACCAGGGATCAGGCGTACTTGGGTGTTTTGGTAGACGACTTGATTAACAAGGGGGTGACAGAGCCCTATCGGATGTTTACCAGCCGCGCTGAGTTTCGCCTGCAGCTTCGCGAAGACAACGCAGACATGCGACTCACAGAGGTGGGCCGACAAATGGGCTTGGTCGATGATGCGCGCTGGGCGTCTTTTTGTCAGAAGCGCGAGGCTGTTTCACGTGAAACAGAGCGCCTGAAGTCGACATGGGTTAACCCCAGAAGCCTGCCATCAGCAGAGTCAGAGCGCGTGCTCGGCAAGGCCATTGAACATGAGCACAACTTGTTTGATTTGCTACGTCGCCCGAACGTTTCTTATGAAAAATTGGTGAGCTTGGATGCGGGCCGATACGGAGACGCTGCTGTTTCACGTGAAACACTTGGCGACTTGTCGGTTGCCGTCATTGAGCAGCTTGAGATTGCTGCCAAATACGCGGGCTACATTGATCGGCAAAAGCTGGACGTAGAGCGGGCCGCTTATTTTGAGAACCTGAAGCTGCCCGCAAAATTAGATTATTTGCAGGTTTCTTCTTTGTCTATAGAGGCGAGGCAAAAACTCGCAAAACACAGACCGGAAACCTTGGGGATGGCCTCCAGAATTTCGGGCATCACGCCAGCAAGCATTTCAATCTTGTTGATCCACTTGAAAAAAGGGGGCTTCAAAGAATTCATGCCTGTCAAGCCAGAACTTGCTGAAGGCGGCGAGGCGATTGCGCAATGAAGGCAGTTGATTCGGCGAGCCCTTTGGACTTGCCGGGCGTATTGCTTGTTGGCATTCAGGCGCTGGGTTTGGCGGTCAGTGAGGAACAGCAGCAGCAGTTGCTCGCTTACATGGGGTTGATTCAAAAGTGGAACAAGGTTTACAACCTCACGGCCTTGAGAGAGCCGCAGGAGATATTGACGCACCATTTGCTGGACAGCCTGTCGGCGGTTAAACCCTTGCTTCGCCACCTGAGCTCTCTCGATTCGGGCTTGGGTGGCGTTGAAGTCTTGGATGTTGGTTCTGGCGGCGGCTTGCCAGGTGTTGTCATTTCAATTTGTTGCCCCCAAGTGAGGGTCACGTGTGTGGATGCTGTTTCCAAAAAAGCTGCGTTTGTTCAGCAGGTGGCAGCCAGTTTGAGGCTGGCCAATTTGAAGGGCGTTCATGCGAGAGTAGAGTCTCTGACGGGCCCATTTGATGTCATTTGCTCCCGTGCGTTTGCATCCCTGTCAGACTTTGTCGCCTGGTCCGCCGGGGCTCTTTCTGAAAAAGGCGTTTGGATGGCCATGAAGGGTAAAGTACCCCATGAAGAAATGGCTTTGTTGCCGCCAGGCATTGGGGTGTTTCACGTGGAACAACTGCAGGTTCCCAACTTGGCGGCTGACCGCTGCATGATTTGGTTGAAAAAATCAGTTTAATTGCATGCTTCAACAAGTCGGTGCAAAGAATGGCCTATTACACTTAGGCTAAATAAGAAAGTCTTGCATGTTTGGAATTTCTGATTACGGCGCCTTTGTGGCCGCTTTTGTTTTGCTGTTGTTTCTGCCTGGCCCAGGCAATTTGGCCTTGATCACGTCGACCACCCAAGGCGGGATGCGAGGCGGCATTGCTTCTGTCTTGGGACTGCTCTTGGGTGACCAAATATTGTTATGGATGACGGTGGCTGGCGTTGCGGCGCTTTTGCAAACATTCCCACATTTGTTCATGGCACTTCAGTGGGTTGGTGCTGCCTATTTGACCTGGCTAGGCGCCAAAATGGTGATGGCCAAACCAGGCGAAGGACCGGCCATCAACATCACGCCCGGCAAGTATTTCAAGGAAACCATGTTCATTACTTTGTTGAACCCCAAGGCAATGATGTTTTACTTTGCCTTCTTTCCACAATTTATAGACCCCGTTAAGCATCAAGGAATGATTACTTTTTCATTCATGGCGGCAAGCATTGCTGTGTTGGGTTTTGTGTACTGTTTGGGTGTGGTGGTGATCACGCACACCATGGCGGAGCGGATTCGTTCTCATCCAAGTGTTTCAGGCTTCTTGCAAAAAATAGCGGGTGTGTGCCTGATTGGTTTTGGCTTAAAGCTTGCCATTGGCAAATGAACGCATCAACTGAGAATTAAAAGAGTAAAAAATGGCCAAGATTTTCTGTGTTGCAAATCAAAAGGGTGGCGTCGGCAAAACAACATCTGCTGTTAATTTGGCGGCTGGTTTGGCCAAGGTCGGACAACGCGTTCTTTTGGTGGACTTAGACCCTCAAGGCAATGCCACCATGGGTTCGGGTGTCGATAAGCGCCAACTGGAACTGAGCGTGTATGACGTTTTGTTGGAGTCAGCCAGCATCAAAGAGGCCGCCATTTTTTCAGAAAAATGTGCCTACCATGTGCTTGGCGCAAACCGCGAATTGGCAGGGGCTGAAGTTGAGTTGGTTGATCTCGAAAGAAGAGACCAGCGATTGAAGTTGGCACTGGCGGCCGCGGATTCAGACTTTGATTTTGTCTTGATCGATTGCCCACCCTCTTTGTCGATGCTCACACTGAACGGACTGTGTGCAGCACATGGCGTGATTGTTCCCATGCAATGCGAGTATTTTGCGCTGGAGGGACTCACTGACTTGGTCAATACCATCAAGCAAGTTCATGCCAACCTCAACCCTGATCTTAAAATCATTGGCCTGCTTCGCGTGATGTTTGACCCCCGCATCACCTTGCAGCAACAGGTTAGCGACCAACTCAAATCGCACTTCGGCGACAAGGTTTTTAACACCGTCATTCCGCGAAATGTGCGACTGGCAGAGGCGCCCAGTTATGGTTTGCCAGGTGTGGTGTTTGACCCGTCAGCAAAAGGGAGTCAAGCATTTGTTGAGTTTGCCAAAGAGTTGGTGCAACGCATACCAAGTCTCTAAGACCCGAAGAGCAGTTTGATGGCGAAAGACAAAGTCCTTATCCTGCCTGGTTTACAAGGAAGTAGGCACTCACAATGGCAGTCTATTTGGGCTGACAAGCATGCTTATCAAGTACTTGAACAACACGACTGGACCCGGCCGCTGCGAGGTGATTGGTTGGTTCGCTTAGAGGATGTGATCAGTCATTTGACGGAGCCGACCTACCTGGTGGCACAAGGTTTGGCTTGTATTCAAGTTGCTGCATGGGCTGTTTTTTCTGCTCACGCCGCAAAAGTCAAAGGCGCTTTCTTGGTTGCACCCGTCGATGTAGAGGCGCCTCACTGGGCGCATGCTTTGTCAAGTTGGCGGCCTGTTGAAATGAAAGTTTTACCTTTCAGGTCAGTCTTGATTGGCGCACCAAACGATCCTGATTGCAGTCCTGAAAGAGCAAAAGCATTTGCTGATGCTTGGGGTTCCGCTTCGAATGAGGCGGCCATGATCGATCAAGTGAGTGCGGAATCAAATGTCGGCGAATGGTCATGGGGCCATGCCTTGTTCAAAGAGATGATGAAAGAAAATCAAAATGGTCACTAAAAAACCAAAGGGTCTTGGCCGAGGGTTGGAAGCACTCTTGGGTCCTAAAGTCAAGGATGAGCCTAGCTCTCCTCAAGACGTAGAGGCTGCTGCCAATCGCACACCTTCAAGCTTGGCCTTGAGTGAACTGGTCCCAGGCATGTATCAGCCTCGAACCCACATGGACGAGGGGGCACTGTACGAGTTGGCCGAGTCCATCAAGGCGCAGGGCATCATGCAGCCCATCTTGGTTCGAAAGCTGAACGAGGGTCCCAACACGGGCAAATACGAAATCATTGCAGGCGAAAGACGCTTCCGTGCTTCCCGTTTGGCGGGGCTGAATGAAGTGCCCGTTTTGGTTCGCGATGTGCCCAATGAGTCTGCTGCGGCCATGGCGCTGATTGAAAACATTCAAAGGGAGGACTTAAATCCCTTGGAAGAGGCGCTAGGCTTGCAACGCCTCATCAAAGAATTTGGACTGACCCATGAAACTGCGGCGCAAGCGGTGGGCCGTTCACGCAGTGCGGCCAGCAATTTACTTCGCTTGTTGAACTTGGCCGAACCTGTTCAGACCATGCTGATGGCGGGGGACATTGACATGGGCCATGCGCGAGCCTTATTGGGGCTGGACAAGGCGGCGCAAATTACAGCGGCCAATCAAATCAGTGCCAAAAAAATGTCGGTTCGTGAAGCCGAAAGCTTGGTTAAAAAACTCAGCGCAGAATTTTCTTTGGTTCAGCAAAAACCTAAAAAAGAAAAGTCACGAGATATCAAGCGCGTTGAAGAGGAGCTTTCTGATTTGCTGATGGCTGAAGTTGAAGTGCGCATTAAAAAACGCGTTAAGCGGCATGGCCGGTTTGAGGAGATGGGAGAACTCTCGATCCAATTTGGATCGCTTGATGAGCTCAATGGTTTGATTGAACGATTGCGTGGCTAGGTGAAAATTTTGCCTGGATTCATGATGTTGTGAGGATCAAGCGCTTGCTTGAGGGTTCTCATCATGTTGACGGCACCGGCGCCTGCTTCTGTGACCAAGAAGTCTATTTTGTGCAAGCCAATACCGTGCTCACCTGTGCAAGTGCCGCCCAATCTTAAGGCGCGGCTCACAAGCTTGTGATTAAGCGCTTCCGCAATTTCTCTTTCGCGTGGAATTTCAGGATCGATCAAATAACCGAAGTGGAAATTACCGTCGCCCACGTGCCCCACCAAGAAATAAGGCAGCCCACTGGCATCGGTCTCGCTGATAGAGTCCAGCAAACAATCGGACAGCTTGCTGATGGGCACGCAGGTGTCCGTGCTGATAGCACGGCAACCCGGCTTGCTTTGCAATGCCGCAAAGTAAGCGTTGTGACGCGCTGTCCACAGGCGAGTTCGCTCCTCTGGTGTGGTGGCCCATTCAAAAGCGTTGCCACCATGATCGCTGGCAATCTCTTGAACGGTTTCTGCTTGCTCCTTCACGCCAGTCGGTGAGCCATGAAACTCCATGAGCAACAGGGGTTCCTCGCGCAAGCTTAATTTGGCATAAGCATTGACCATGCGAACGGCGTTGTGGTCAATCAGCTCCACGCGGGCGATGGGCACGCCAAGTTGAATAATTTGAATGACCGTTTGCACCGCTGAGGCGATGCTGGGAAAAGAACAGATGGCCGCAGAAATGGCCTCGGGCAAAGGGTACAGGCGAACGGTCACTTCGGTGATCACACCCAAGGTGCCTTCACTGCCCACAAACAAGCGTGTTAAGTCATAACCGGCGCTTGATTTTTTGGCGCGGGTTCCGGTGCGAATGATTTCGCCGGAGGCGGTAACCACTTCAAGTGCCAACACATTCTCACGCATGGTGCCATAGCGCACGGCATTGGTGCCACTGGCACGCGTGGCGCTCATGCCGCCGAGGGTGGCATCTGCGCCAGGATCAATCGGGAAGAACAGGCCCGTCGATTTGATTTCTTCGTTCAACTGTTTGCGCGTCACACCAGGTTGAACCGTCACGGTGAGATCTTCGGCGTTGATGGACAAGACCTTGTTCATTCGGGTGAGGTCAACGCTGATGCCGCCTTGGACCGCCAACAAATGGCCTTCTAAGGAAGAGCCTACGCCGAAAGGAATGACCGGTACTTTGTATTCATTGGCCAATGTCACAGCATCGGCCACATCCTGGGTGCTCTCTGCGAAAATGACCGCGCTGGGCGGCGGAACCGGCGCAAAAGCCGATTCATCACGGCCATGTTGCTCACGAACGACCAGCGCCATTGAGCAGTTATCACCAAATCGCGATTTTAATTTGTCTAGAAAAGCCTGGGGCACAGGTCGAGCTTGAATTTTGGGGGCCAGATGGGCCGCTTGGGCGGGTGCATTCATGGTGAAGCTCCAAATAAAAGGGGCAAAAAAGAATCAGACAAGCCGTCATTGACCATGTTCGGTCAAATTTACTCAAACTCGGTCAAAATCAGAGTTTACGCTGAGACATCAATTTTTGCTGTCTTCAAAGCACAGGGGAAACACCATGGGTAACCGACTTTCACAAATTGCCACTCGAACGGGCGATCAAGGCACCACCGGCCTGGGGAACAACCAACGCGTGTCCAAAAACAGTTTGCGCGTGCATGCGATGGGAGAGGTTGATGAGCTGAACTCCAACATTGGCGTGCTCTTGTGTGAAAACATGCCTGAAGACCTTCGGCATCTTTTGGTTGAAGTGCAGCACCAACTGTTCAACTTGGGAGGAGAGCTGTCTATCCCCGGTTTTGAGTTGTTGAAGGCAGAGGCCGTCTTGGCCTTGGACCAGGCGCTGGAAAAATACAACTCAGAATTGCCCAAATTGAAAGAGTTTATTTTGCCAGCAGGCAACCGCGCCGCTTCTCAAGCCCACGTCTGTCGAACGGTGGCCAGGCGTGCGGAGCGCGCAACTGTCGCCTTGGGCAATGAGGAGGCCTTGAACGAGACGCCCCGCCAGTATTTGAATCGCCTCTCAGACCTGATGTTTGTTTTGTCTCGCGTTTTAAATCGAATGGATGGCGGCACCGACGTTTATTGGCAAAGCGAACGCATGAAAAAGTAAAGCCGGCAGTTGTCACATAAGCGCAAGCATTCGGGGTTTTCAGGGTGACAGCCGCCGAGAGTCAGGATAGGCTTGTCAGCATGAACGCCAAGCCTCAAAGATCTCCCTTCGACTCACCCTATCTTGTGCGGGCCGCAGATTTGCCCACCCAGCAGCCCTTACCGCCTTATGCGTACCGGCCGCAAATTCGCATTTACCAAGACTGGCTTCAAAAAAACCGAGGCCTTGCATTTGAAAATTACACAGACTTATGGCAATGGTCGATCACAGACTTGGGTGCCTTTTGGCAAAGCATCTGGGACTACTTTGATTTGCAATCGCCAACACCGCACCGGCATGTCTTAGCGAAGAATGCCATGCCAGGCGCCGAGTGGTTTCCGGGCGCGCAATTGAACTATGCAAGTCAAGTACTTCGTCACACAGACCTTGCACATGCCGCAGGTTTTCCCGCCTTGATTTCACAAAATGAAAAGGGGCAACACCAAGAAATTTCGTGGCCTCAATTAAAAAGCCAGGTTGCGTCGATGGCGCTGCATTTGAAAGCCCAAGGTCTTCAACCTGGCGATCGAGTGGCTGCCTATTTGCCCAATACACCAGAGGCCATCGTGGCATTTTTGGCCACCGTCAGTGTGGGTGGTGTGTGGAGCATTTGTGCGCCGGACATGGGCACCTTGGCCGTGCTGGACCGCTTTAAGCAAATAGAACCCAAGGTTTTGATTGCATGCGATGGTGTGACGTATGGCGCCAAAGATTATGATCGCATGAGCGTGATTCAAGAATTGAAAGATGCACTGCCTTCGGTTCAGCATGTGATCGTGCATGAGAATCTGGGTGTTGCAGACTTGGCCAGCAATGCTGTTGCAGCATCGGTTCGGTTTTCGCAAACCACGTCAAAGCAAGGCGAAGAGGTCAACACATTTGTGCCGATGAACTTGCCCTTTGACCATCCTTTGTGGATTGTGTATTCCAGTGGCACCACCGGCCTTCCAAAGCCCATCGTGCATGGCCATGGGGGCGCATTGATTGTGGCTTTGGCACTCAAAATTTTGCACAACGATGTGGGCTGCAGTTATCACCCCAACAGCTGGGGCGAACGCTTTCATTGGTACAGCTCCACGGGTTGGGTGATGTGGAACGCGCAAGTAAGTGGGCTTTTGAACGGAACCACGTGCGTGCTTTATGACGGTAATCCTGGCGGCAGCAAAGACCATCCGGATTGGGGCACTCTGTGGCGATTTGCCGCAGAAAATAAGCTGACATTTTTCGGCGCAGGGGCTGCATTTTTTGCGAATTGTCACAAGGCAAACATCGACCTCACACTTTGCGGCGATCTGTCGCGAGTTCGCGCATTGGGTACCACGGGGTCACCGCTGTCTGCCGATACCCAAAAATGGGGCAATGAACAATTCAAGCGCATCCAAGCGCTGCACCTCGGTTCACCGGATGTTCACCGCCAAACAGACGGTGATATTTGGTGGTGCAATATTTCTGGCGGAACAGATTTTTGTGGCGCTTTCATTGGCGGAAATAGAGAGTTACCGCAAGAGGCGGGCGTCATGCAGTGTCGACTTCTTGGCTGTGCGGTGGAATCGTGGAACGAAGCAGGTGAGCCTGTGCATGGGGAGGTGGGAGAGTTGGTTTGCGCGCAGCCAATTCCTTCAATGCCCTTGTACTTCTGGAATGATGCCAACAATGCGCGTTACTTGGCAAGCTATTTTGAAATGTACCCAGCAGGCCATGGTCGCAAACCTGGCGGTGGCAATGCCAGTGCAGCGTTTGGTGGTGTGTGGCGCCATGGTGATTGGCTGCGCATTGGTGCGGCCGATCAAGGCAAGCAGGGCGGTGAGGGCTGTGTGATTTTTGGTCGCAGTGATGCCACCATCAACCGGCATGGTTTGCGCATGGGGACCAGTGAACTTTACAGCGCTGTGGAGGCCTTGCCCGAAGTCATGGACAGCATGGTGGTTGATTTGGAATATTTGGGGCGAGAAAGTTACATGCCACTGTTTGTGGTTTTGAGACCAGGCCTCGTCCTGAACGACGCAGTTAAAAACATTTTGAACAACGCCATCAAAACAGCGTTGAGTCCGCGCTTTGTGCCGAACGAAATTTTTCAAGTGACTGAAATTCCCCGCACCTTGTCGGGTAAGAAACAAGAGTTGCCCATCAAGAAATTGATGCTCGGACAGCCGCTTGAAAAAGTGGTCAACAAAGACGCCATGGCCAATCCAGCTTGCTTGGATTGGTATCTGACCATGGCGCAAAAGCATTTGGCGAAAACGGCATGAAAAAAGCCAGTGTGGCAGCACACTGGCAAATGGCCATGCGCGTGCCGCGCGCGCAGCATTTAGTTTTTGTGCAAGTCGGCGTTCAGGCTACCCCAGCTTTCGGTACGCGGAATGGCCTGGACGGCACCTGATTGTGAGTCACGGCGGAACAAGATGCCATTGCGACCTGACAAATCGCGCGCCTTCACCACACTGCCGTCAGGCATTTTCACGCGTGTTCCACCGGTGACGTAGCAACCTGCTTCGACCACGCAGTCATCACCCAATGAGATGCCAATGCCTGAGTTAGCGCCGAGCAAGCAACGCTTTCCGATAGAGATCACTTCTTTGCCGCCACCCGACAACGTGCCCATGATGGAGGCGCCGCCGCCTACATCGCTTTGATCGTCCACCAGGACCCCCGCACTGATGCGACCTTCCACCATGGAGGCGCCCAAAGTGCCTGCATTGAAGTTGCAGAATCCTTCGTGCATGACAGTGGTCCCAGATGCCAAATGAGCACCCAAGCGAACGCGGTCTACGTTGGCAATGCGAACACCAGAGGGAAGCACATAGTCTGTCATGTAAGGAAATTTGTCGACCGCTTTGACATCGAACACCACACGTGCCGCCCGTGCGCGCAAGCGCGCATCTTGCAATTGGTCTAAGGGGCAGGGGCCCATCGAAGTCCAGGCTAAATTGGCCAACATGCCAAAGATTCCCGTTAAATTGGCTTGATGGGGCTTGACCAAGCGGTGGCTGAGCAGGTGCAAACGCAAAAACACATCGTGTGTGTCCTTGGGGGGCTCGGCCAAATTGGCAATGCTTGTTTTAACAGCCACCACCGTCACGCCGCGCAACTCACAAGGCCCCGTTGCTTTGATGAATGACGCGCCCAAGTGCGTGAGCGAGTCTGCTTCACTCAATACCTGGCTGCCGGTGTCTTTCAAGCCTTCCGCCAACTGGGGCGCTGGATACCAAGTGTCTAATACGGTGCCGTCTTTGGCCAAGGTTGCCAAGCCATAGGCCATGGCGCTGCTTTGAATCATGGAAGGGGTTTGCATGGTTGTGAAGTCAAAAAAGAAAAAGAGATTATCGGGGTTTTGTAAGGGCTTTGTCCTTAGCGTAACTCAGACATGGCAATGGCCTGCTGTTTGAGCCACTCGCCCTGCGTATTTTTAAAACCCAGCAAAATTTGTTGGCGCTGCCAATCCAATTCAATCAAGGCAAAGTGATTTTGGGTGATCAAATCTCCCAGTCGGTTAGGGCCAGCTTCCTTGGCGCTGGTCCATGCATGGGTCATACCGCTCGAGGTGAGCTCGTACAACGGGTAGGCCTTCTCTCGAGCCTGTTTGTAAATGGCGCCAATGTGCCTGTCGCCCGACAAGAAAAGAACACCTTTGGCACCGGTGCGCTGAATGACCTGATGAAGCTTTTCTTGTTCCATTGGAAAGTTGTTCCAGCCTTCCCAGCCGTGGCCCTCGACAATGACTTGAACGCCAGACACAATCAAACGGAGTTCGGCGGGCTCTTTCAATTGAGCCTCAAGCCATTGCCATTGGACCTCACCGAGCATGGTTTTTTCCGGGTCAGTGTCTGGCACATAACGCTCTTTGCCAGGCGCATCACGTTGGTCTGTTGTCCGCGGCTTCGATCGAAACCAACGGGTGTCTAGCAAAATGATTTGCACGCGCTGACCGGGTGTGCCAAAGACCTGAGCGTGATAGAGACCATCGCGTGTGCGGCGTGGGTCTTGGGGGCTGAGCCGCCAAAAATCGACAAAGACATTCTTAGCAGTTTGTTTGTGAGGAAACTCAACGCCGCCGTCATTCAGGCCCATGTCATGGTCATCCCAAATTGCCATCTGCGGCACCGTGCGGCGAAGTTGCGCAAAACCGGGTTGAGCCGCTTGGGTGGCGTAAGCTTTTTCCAACTGACTGAGTTGCCAGGGTTGGGTGCTTGCATAAACATTGTCGCCACCAAAAATGAAGAGGTCGGGTTTCTCTTCCAAGATGGGTTGCCAAATGGGCTGAGCTTTGTTTTGGTCAATGCAAGAACCAAATGCGATCTTCTTCAGCTGAGTGGGCCAAGCGGGTGACGGTCCCTCACCCATGAGGCCCATGGGTTTGCCTGATGGCCTGATTTCTGAGGAGGAGACACATGCTGCGAGCCCGGCGAAAAGTGAGGCACAAGCGCTGCTTTGTAAAAATTGTCGGCGGTCCAAAACGGCTCCTGTCAGTGATGAGGCTTTGAAATGAAAGTCAATCCCGTGAAGTATGGCACTTGTACCCTTACAGACGCGTGGCTCATACGGCGTGGATATTTTATGACTGAGGCGTTCATTTTTCAGCTTGGGTGGCTAAAATCTTGGGATGAACACTGAGACAGCGACCCATAAAAAATCTTTCAAGGCACAAATGTTGGTGGCCAGAGAGCAGGCCATCACAGACTCAGTCAATCGCTTGCTGTCTGAAAAAGGCTTTGATGCCATGACGGTCGATGAAGTGGCGGCTGAAGTGGGCATTGCCAAGGCCAGCTTGTACAAGCACTTCAGCAGCAAGGAGGCCTTGGCTTGCGCCGCCATGGTTCAAGCCATGCAAAAGGCGCAAGAGTTTTTAGAGGGCCTTAAAAAAGGCACAGCGAGCGGTCAGTCCGAAGCATCCCAAGCCCAATCGATGGGCCTTAATGCCTTGAACAAACTCATGGCCAGCACGCGTTGGACTTTGCAATTGAAACTGATGGGCCAGATGCCCACCTTGCCCAGTCACAACTCCACTTTGCGAGCAACGCTCATGGCCAGTCGACCCTATATGGATGGTCTGATGAGGGTTGCTGATATTTTGGGTGAGTGGATTTTGCAAGCGCAAAAAGAAGGCTTTCTCAATCCCGGACTTCCAACCATCGCAGTGCTTTACACCTTGTATGCTCGCGCTTGCGACCCGGTTCTTGAGTTTTTGAAAATGAGCGAACAGCACAGTGACGAGGAAATCATTGACATAGTCATGACCACTTGTTTTGCCGGCCTCAACGCTCGCCCTGTTTAGTGCGGGACCCGAACAATTTTTTGCGGATCAAAAGCCTGCTGTTCGTTTTTCCGAGCGTAGCCATAGGGATTCGCCACCACTCTGCAGCCCTCATGAACATAATCATGAGCGCAGTGGATATGGCCGTGGAGCCAAAGAGAAGCCTGCGGCAACAGGTGGTCGAGTGCATTGCAGAAACCAGCGGTACCGGGTGTGAGTCCGTAGCGAGGATCCGCACTTTTCAAGCTGGGTGCGAAGTGCGTGATGACCACCGTGGGGCCATCAAAAGGCGCACGCAAGGCGTCTGTGAGCCAAGCCTGATCGGCTTGCGCCTGTGTTCTGACAGCCCCAGATAAAAAAGCGTCACCCTTCCAAAAGGTGCCTGTTTTGCGCAAGTAAAAATCAGCAGCACGCTCAGCCTTTTCTCGTGCTTTCATCTGCACAGACAGTGCCGCTTTGGGTGGCACCAAGGCTTCGAAATCACTCCATAAAGTACAGCCCACAAAACGCACGCCGTTGAGAATTTCAACGCGTTGGTGCAGCCAAGTGATGTGCAGTCTTGCACAAGTTTCTTGGAGCCGAGCATGTGCATCTTCAAAGGGCATGCCATCGTATTCGTGATTGCCTGGCACAAAGAAAACAGGCACCGGCCAAGCGGCCAAGTCTTTGCGAGGTGAAAATCTGGCCAGACCAAAATCAGCATCGTTTTTATCAAACAACATAGAGCCTGTTTGATAAGAGCCGATGTCGCCAGCCAGGACCAAGACATCGGCATCAGCGCTGCATGTGGGTAGAAAATTTGGATGCGTCTCTAAATGCACATCGGAAAGAAGCTGGATGTTCATTGCCGATCATTCTTTTTGAAAACTTCGTGCGCGGTGTTGATCAGCACTTCTCTGAGCCACACATGATCGCTTTGTGCGTGCTTCCTGCGATGCCATAAAGCATCTACATGCAAAGCGGGGACTTGAAAGGGAAGATCACAGATGAACAATTGATCGGCAATGCCTGTTGTGGGTACAAAGTGTCTTGGCAAAACGGTCAACAAATCAGAGGTCTCCACCACACGCCCTGCGGTGAAAAACTGATTGACCGTCATCACAACGCGGCGTTGTCTGCCAATCGAAGCCAAGGACTCATCAATAAAACCATAAGGGCGTCCTGAAAAACTCACGAGCAAATGGCGAGCGTTGCAAAAATCATCAAGGCTGATGTTTTTTTGGGACAGTGGGTGCGCCCGCCGCATCACGCAAACATACTCGCCGCCATAAAGGCGGTGGTGCTCGAACGCCACGGCATCTCCAGATTGTGCTTTTGCGGTCAGATCTGCCAAGACAGCTGGAAAGTAGCCTAAAGCAATATCGGCCACGCCGTCTTCCAGCATTTTTCGTGGATCGCGCGTGGTCAGAGGCAGTACACGAATTGAAACGCTGGGGGCCTGGTACTCTAATGTCTGTCCCAAGTGACCCATCAATTCAGCTGCCGTGGCATCCGCCATGGCCAGCACAAAAGAGTTGCGCGCTTCGTTGGGCACAAAGTGTTGGGGGACCAAAGCCGACTGAAGCTGGTCTAGCGCAGCCCGCACATTGGGCCAAAGTATCAATGCAAACGGCGTTGGGGCAATGCCGTGCCCCTCGCGCCGAACCAATTCATCGCCAAGCGTTTCTCGCAAACGTCGCAGAGCGTTGCTGACCGCGGGCTGGGTGATAGACAAGTTGCGGGCAGCCTTGGTCAGGCTCTTTTCGGCCATGACCTCATCAAAGACCCGAAGCAAGTTCAGGTCAAGGGTTCGGAAATTGGTTTGAACGGCATCAATCATTTCAATTGTGAATGATAGGCATCATGAAGATAAAGTTGAACAACACTAGAGTAAACCCTATGATGGGTTCATCGTCAAGCAAAAAGTGAGTTTTACCCAAAGCTTGGCCCCCAATGCAGTCAATCTCTTGATAAGGAAATCAACATGAACCGAAATTTTGTCCACCTAGATTACCCAAGAACGCATCCTGGTGTCGAACGCGCAGAGAAAGCGGTCGCTAATCTTCATCGCTTGGGCAAATCATTCAGCCCAACCCGCACATTGGCCGCCATGCTGTTGGCCGCTGTGGTGGCTGCTTTTGTCGTCGTCGCAGACCAAATGATGGACACCTGGGCGGACGGCCACTTGTTGGCCGCGTGGGTCACACTTTGGGCTGTTGCATTTGCTGCCGTGGGCTTGTTTGCTGGCGCCTCTAAATCCTGGGCAATTCAAATGAAGCGTGGCCTTGACGCTTGGGCTGCTCGCCTTGCTCAACGCCGATCTGACGAGCGCCTTTGGGCCATTGCACAAACAGATCCTCGCTTGATGTCTGACTTGCAAACAGCCATTGCACGTGGCCAAGAAGAAGCCGGTTCATTTGAAAGCCCTGCACAACGCCGCGTATCACGCCTTCTGGCAGGCCAAATAAATGCCCGGTAAGATCAAGGCAGCACCGATGGCATGGTGCCATCCCAAAGGCTCACCCAACAAAGACCACCCCACCAGACTGCCGTACAAAGGCCCAAGGTAAAGACTGGTCGCAACGCGACTGGCCCCTAAGGTTTTTTGACAAAAACTATAGGCCAAGTAGGCGCCCACGCCCGGAAAAACAGCCGCCAATAAGACCAATACTGTGGCGGCGTTTGACCATTCAGAATGAGTGGCGTAGAACCATTCTGAGGCAGCGAAGGGAAGCAACACCACGCTACCGCCCATGCAGGTGGCGGCCAAGCGTGCGGTTGAGCTGAGGGGGCTGGCCCATTTTTTCAAGAGCAATGCATAGCCCGCCCAAGAGATCATGGCAATCACAATGATGCCATCCCCCAACACCCAGACGACCTCAGACAAGGCAGCCCATTGTCCTTTAACCACCACGTGAAGCACGCCCAACAACGCAAGGAAGACGCCCGTACATTGCTTCAATGAAAACGCCTCTTTCAGGCCAATGACAGCACCCAAGGTGATCAACACAGGGGACGCGGCATAGATCAAAGCAATGTTGACGGCGGTGGTTGTTTCTGCCGCCCAATAGACCCATGCGCCGCAAAAGAGCATGCCCAAAGTACCCAATACCAAATATTGGCGCCATGCTTTGAGGGTGCTTTGTCTTTCTCGCCAGAGCTCGCCGCGTGCAATGAAGGCAACGATCACGCCAGCTAAAAACCAACGCCCCAAAGCCAAAACGTGCGGACTGAGAATACCCGGCGCAAGCTTAGCCACGGCGTAGTTCACCGACCACATGGCCGGCGTCAACCACAGCAATGCTTGCGCCAACCTTTGGCGCGAGTCCGCGTGTGTCAGACTGCCGCTAAGCGTTGTTCCAACGCCGCTTTGGTGTCGAGCAAGGCTTTGGGCATGTGGTAAGCCAACTGCTCAAAGTGTGTGTTGTGCAGTTGCAGCTCTTGTTGCCATGCGGCTTTGTCGATGCTGGTCACAGTTTTGAATTGGTCGGCAGAGAAGTTCAAACCGGTCCAGTTCAATTCACCATAGGTCGGTGTGATGCCGAACATGGTTTCTTGGCCCTTGGCCTGACCCTCTAGACGATCGATCATCCATTTCAAAACACGCATGTTGTCGCCATAACCGGGCCAGACAAATTTGCCCGCTTCGTCTTTGCGGAACCAGTTGACGCAGTAAATACTGGGCAACTTGTGGCCGCCTGCTTGAATTTTTGCGCCCACATCCAACCAGTGTTGGAAGTAGTCGCTCATGTTGTAACCACAGAACGGCAACATGGCGAAAGGATCGCGGCGAACCACACCTTGCGTGCCAACGGCGGCCGCTGTAGTTTCAGAGCCCATGGTGGCAGCCATGTAAACACCTTCGGTCCAGTTGCGCGCTTCTGTCACCAAGGGCACGGTGGTAGAGCGGCGACCGCCAAAAATGAAGGCGTCGATGGACACGCCAGCGGCATCGTCCCAAGCAGGGTCGAGGGCCGGATTGTTGATGGCAGAAACGGTAAAGCGCGCATTGGCGTGCGCCGCTTTGGCACCTGTCTCTTTGGCAATTTGGGGCGTCCAGTCTTTGCCTTGCCAATCAATCAAGTGATCGGGCAATTTGCCAGTGTCTTTCTCCATCCCTTCCCACCAGACGTCGCCGTCATCGGTCAAAGCCACGTTGGTGAAGATTACATTCTTGTCCAAACTGGCCATGCAGTTGGGGTTGGTGTGGTGGTTGGTACCTGGGGCTACGCCAAAGTAGCCAGCTTCTGGGTTGATGGCCATCATCTTGCCGTTGGCTTGAGGTTTGATCCAAGCGATGTCATCACCAATGGTGGTCACTTTCCAACCGTTGAAGCCTTCTGGCGGAACCAACATGGAGAAGTTGGTTTTGCCGCAAGCGCTTGGGAAAGCAGCAGCCACATGGTATTTTTTTCCTTGAGGGTTGGTCACGCCCAAGATGAGCATGTGCTCTGCCAACCAACCTTGTTCACGGCCCATGCTGGATGCGATGCGCAAAGCCAAGCACTTTTTGCCCAACAAGGCATTGCCACCGTAACCGGAACCGTAAGACCAAATCTCGCGTGTTTCAGGATAGTGAACGATGTACTTCAGCGTGGGGTTGCAGGGCCACGAAGTTGTGTCCTTGGCGCCATTGACCAAGGGCGCGCCCACGGTGTGCAAACAAGGCACAAACTCGCCGTTGGTGCCAATGACATCAAACACCGCTTTGCCCATGCGTGTCATGAGTTTTTGGTTGACCGCCACATAGGCGCTGTCTGTCAATTCAATGCCGATGTGGGCAATGTGTGAGCCCAAAGGACCCATGGAAAAGGGCACCACATACAGGGTGCGGCCCTGCATGCAACCATCGAACAAGGGGTTCAAGGTTTTGCGCATTTCAGCGGGCGCCATCCAGTTGTTGGTAGGGCCTGCGTTTTCTTTCTTTTCTGAGCAAATGTAAGTGCGATCTTCAACGCGCGCCACATCGGAGGGGTCAGAGCAAGCCAAGAAACTTTCGGGGCGTTTCGAAGCATTGAGTTTTTTGAAAGTGCCGTTTTCAACCAGCAGTTGACACAGGCGGTCGTATTCCGCATCTGAGCCGTCACACCAATAGACGTTGGCGGGTTTGCACAAGGCCACCATTTCAGAGACCCAAGCAATCAGCCTGGGATTTTTCACATAGGTGGGGGTGTTGAGGTTCAAGCCCTTCATCACGGGTGCGTTCATAAAATCTGCTCCAAAGTTTAAAAATCGTTTTTTGAAAAGGCCAACCAGGTGGCTTCAAGCGCCATCACTTCATGAACTTTTCAAAAAACGACTGAGCCTCACTGAAAAAAGGGTCAATCAGGGGTTTCAGTGGCATGTACCGAGCGTGTAACCAGACGTGAATTTTAGGGAGGCTGATGGAAAAATGGCCGTCCTAAGTGAAGAAACACCCGAATATCTATGCAAAACTTGCATAAAGTTGTGCGAGCTCTCTGGCGCCGGTATTTGCAGGCGAAAAAAAACCCGCTAACTTTTCAAGCGGGCTTTGTTGTGCGCCCGAAACCAGGCAGATGAACTTTGCGGGTTAAGTTATGCCATGACGACGGCGATAAAGGCCAACAAGAAAATAAGAACTGCACCAACCACAGGAATGACGACGGGAATGTGTTTGACCACGGCTTCAACAGGATCTTGGGACTCGTGTGTATCGTTGTGTGCGGACATTGCAGAAACCTCATGTTGTACAAGCCCTTATTTTAGCTGAACCCGGCAGACTTTCAAAACCTCTTGGCCATAGGCCTCCAGCTTTTTGACACCGATACCACTGATGCCTCGCAAGTCTTCAAGAGACTGGGGGTCTGCTGAGGCAATCATTGCCAATGTGGCGTCGTGAAAAATGACATATGCAGGAAGGTTGTGTTCTTTGGCCACCTCTGCACGCCAAGCCTTCAGGTTGATGTAGCGAACCAAATCGTCTTGGTTGAGATTGGCTGCAGCCGGTCCTGGCGCATGAGGTTTGCGATTTCGCTTCTCTGGCTTGTGGTTGACGGATTCACGAAGCCATACTTTGACATCGCCCCGCAGAACAGCGCGTGAGCCCTCGGTGAGCTGAAGCGTGTTGAAAACTTGGCCCTGAACGTTGAGTGCTCCCATGGCAATCAGCTGCCGAAGTACACCGCGCAGTTGCGCTTCACTGAACTCAGCGCCAATGCCAAAGGTTGTCAGTTGAGAGTGGCCATATTGAGAAACCTTTTCCGTGGCCTTGCCACGCAAAATGTCCATGATGTGACCCGAGCCGAATGAAAAACCACTTTGTTGCTCAGCCCTGAAAACAGTCGACAGTAATTTTCGTGCCGCATCGGTGCCGTCCCAGACCGCGGGTGGATGCAAGCAGTTGTCGCAGTTGCCACAAGGATGGCTGGCCTCCCCGAAGTAAGACAGCAGTCGAACGCGTCTGCAGTCGGTGGCTTCGGCCAAAGCCAGCAATGCATCGAGTTTGCCGCGCATCAGTTGCTTGAAATTTTCTTCTGCGGGGCTTTCATCAATCATGCGTCTTTGATTCACAACGTCTTGCAAACCGTACACCATCCAGGCATCGGCCTTCAAGCCGTCACGCCCCGCGCGACCGGTTTCTTGGTAGTAGCCCTCTATGTTTTTGGGCATGTCGAGGTGCGCCACAAAACGCACATCGGGCTTGTCGATGCCCATGCCAAACGCAATGGTGGCCACCATGACCACGCCCTCGTCACGCAAAAAACGATTTTGGTTTTTTTGACGAACCGAAGCGTCCAAGCCTGCGTGGTAGGGCAAGGCATCCATGCCGGTTTGAGCCAACATCTCCGCCACTTCTTCAACGCGCTTTCGGGACTGGCAATAAACCACGCCCGCCTCGCCTTCATGTTCTCTTTCGATGAAGCGAAGGAGTTGCGCACTTGCGTCCTTTTTTTCAACGATGGTGTAGCGAATGTTGGGCCTGTCGAAACTGCTGATGAAGAGACGTGCGTTCTCTAATTGCAAGCGCTCAACGATGTCATCACGCGTCAGGGCATCGGCCGTTGCGGTGAGTGCCAATCGCGGGGTACCCGGAAATCGCTCATGCAAGATGGTCAGTCCGCGGTAGTCGGGCCGAAAGTCATGACCCCACTGACTGACGCAATGAGCCTCGTCAATGGCGAACAAGCTGAGCAAATTCTGAGCGTAAAGCGCATCAAGCAGCGCCAGGAACCGAGGTGTTGTGACCCGTTCTGGGGCGGCATACAGCAAGGTGATTTCACCTCGCCTTAAGCGCTGTTCAATGTCTTGGGCTTCTTCTGGGTTGAGCGTTGAATTCAAAAAGGCAGCACTGACGCCTGCCTCATGCAAAGCGCCCACTTGATCGTGCATGAGTGCAATCAGAGGCGAAACCACAATGGTGATGCCTAAGCCAGCGCTTTGTCTGGCAATGGCCGGTATTTGATAGCAAAGGCTTTTGCCGCCGCCCGTTGGCATGAGAACCAATGCATCTTGACCTGCCGTGACATGTTCAATGATTTCTTGTTGAGGGCCTCTGAACGACTCATAGCCAAAGACTTCGCTGAGAATGCTCAGGATGTTGGGTGAGTGAAGAACAGCAGAGGTAGGCACGGCCTGTATTGTCTCCGATGGTGGACGCCAGCGGCTTCAGAATTGCCTTGATTTCTAAGTATTTGACGACATTCACTCACAAAGCAGGCTTTCGCTTTTTACAATACCTTCATGAAAGCTTTGAAATACACACGCGCCAAAGAATTGCCAGCCATTCTGGAAAAACGCATTGCCATTCTCGATGGCGCCATGGGCACCATGATTCAGCGTTTTAAATTGAGCGAGGCTGATTACCGCGGTGAGCGATTCAAAGATTTCCCCAAAGACATCAAGGGCAACAACGAATTGCTCAGCCTCACCCGACCCGATGTGATTCGCGATATTCACGAAGGCTATTTGGCCGCTGGCGCAGACATGATTGAAACCAATACCTTTGGTGCCACGACCATTGCGCAAGCTGACTATGACATGGCCGACTTGGCCATTGAAATGAACCGTGCCTCAGCGGCCTTGGCCCGCGCAGCTTGCGACAAGTTTTCCACGCCAGACAAACCGCGATTTGCTTTGGGTGCTTTGGGCCCCACCCCCAAAACTGCCAGCATCAGCCCCGATGTGAACGACCCCGGCGCGCGCAACGTGGACTTTGAAACTTTGCGCAAGGCCTATTACGAGCAGACACAAGCCTTGGTGGAAGGCGGCGTGGACGTGATGTTGGTGGAAACCATCTTTGACACGCTCAATGCCAAAGCCGCCTTGTTTGCCATTGAAGAGTATTTCGAGAACAGCGGTGAGCGCTTGCCCCTGATCATCAGTGGCACCGTGACCGATGCTTCTGGGCGCATCTTGAGTGGTCAAACCGTGACAGCGTTTTGGCACAGCGTGCGACATGCACGTCCTTTGGCCATCGGCTTAAACTGCGCTTTGGGGGCCACCTTGATGCGGCCCTATATTCAAGAGTTGGCCAAAGTGGCGGGCGACACCTTCATCAGCTGTTATCCCAACGCTGGCTTGCCCAACCCCATGAGCGACACGGGCTTTGATGAAACGCCCGATGTCACCAGCCGTTTGTTGCATGAGTTTGCAGCGGAAGGCTTGGTCAACATTGTGGGCGGGTGCTGCGGTACCACGCCAGAACACATTGGGGCTATTCTGCAGGCCGTCGGGCCCCTTGCGCCAAGGGGATTGCATGTTGGGGCGTTTTACAAAGAGGCCGCTTGAGTTGGTGCCACCGCCAAAGTTTGCGCACCAAATTGAGCCCCGCGCAATCACTTTGCGCGCCGCATTGGTGCGCGACCTGTCTGGAATTTAAACCATCCTGTTATTTATCTAAGGCTAAACCGCGCAGTCGCAAAATAAACAAGGCCAACTGAAAGTTGGCGCGTTGTTTGCATAGGACCTCTTGTCTTCAATGAAAAGAGGTTGTGATGTCTGAGTTCTTTGATCCGTACAACGCCGATCGTCCTTTGATGCTGAAATGCAGCTGCGGGCGCGACCATTCACCTGCCGACCACCACGCCGAAGTCGCCGCTGATACTGCCGCGGCAACCTTGCGTGCGCGATCTGAAACGGCAGAATTTGAAGCCTACAGCCAAGCCTTCATTGAAGCGACTTTGGTGAAAGCCTTGTTTCCGCAAGATCAAGAGCGGCGCAATTTCTTGCGAGCTGTGGGCAAGAAAACCGCCATGGCCGCCATTGCAAGTGTGTTGCCCGTGGCCAGCTTGCAAGCCATGGCCCAAGACAAGGGGCCACTTGAAAAACCGAATTTGAAAATTGGCTTCATCCCGATCACGTGTGCCACGCCGCTCATCATGGCGCACCCCTTGGGCTTTTACAGCAAGCAGGGCTTGAACGTTGAAGTGACCAAAACGGCTGGCTGGGCTTTGATTCGCGACAAGATGATCAACAAGGAATACGACGCCTCGCATTTCTTGTCACCCATGCCCTTGGCCATCAGCATGGGGCTCGGCGCCAATGCCACACCCATGAATGTGGCCACCATTCAAAATGTCAATGGCCAAGCGATTACCTTGAGCTTGAAGCACAAAGAGAATCGCGATCCCAAAAATTGGAAGGGGTTCAAGTTTGGCGTGCCATTTGATTATTCCATGCACAACTTTTTGCTGCGTTACTACTTGGCAGAAAACGGTTTGAACCCTGACACCGATGTGCAAATTCGTGTCATACCACCCGCCGAGATGGTGGCCAATTTGCGCGCTGGCAACATCGATGGCTTCTTAGGCCCCGATCCTTTCAACCAGCGTGCCGTGTTTGATGAAGTGGGTTTTATTCACATGCTTACCAAAGACTTGTGGAATGGTCATCCCTGTTGCGCCTTTGGCACCAGCACCGAGTTCATTCAAAAAAATCCCAACACCTTTGCAGCCTTGTACCGAGCAGTTTTAACGTCGGCCGCCATGGCGCGCTTGCCCGGCAATCGGGAATTGATTGCGAAAGTCATTTCACCCACGCAGTACTTGAATCAACCGGAAGCGGTGATCAGTCAAGTGCTAACGGGTAAGTTTGCAGATGGCCTTGGCAAAATTCAAAACGTACCCGACCGTGCCGATTTTGATCCGATGCCTTGGCAGAGTTTGGCAGTGTGGATGCTGACGCAAATGAAACGTTGGGGCTACATCAAAGGCAATGTGGATTACAAACAAATTGCCGAGAAAGTATTCCTCATCACGGATGCACGCAAATACATGAAAGATTTGGGACAGACGGTGCCTCCCGGCTCGGCTTACATCAAGCACAAGATCATGGGCAAAGAGTTCGATGCTTCAAAACCTGAAGAGTATTTGAAAACGTTTCCCATTCACAAAATGAGTTGATGGACTGTGAATACTCTTTCTGTGAATTTGCGGGCGGCCTTGGTCTCCTGCCTCATCTTGATTTTTTTCTTGGGTGCGTGGCAGCTTTCAACGCAAGGGCCCGCCATTGGCGCTGCGACAAAAGTCGGCGCCACAGCAGAAGAAATTGAATACCAGAAGATGATGGGCAAGGATCCGGGTGCCAGCAAGAGCACAGGTTTTCCGCCGCCCGTCGAAGTTGGCAAGGCCATCTTGAAGCAGCTGTCAAATCCGTTTTACGACAACGGACCGAACGACAAAGGCATTGGCATTCAACTGGCGCATTCCTTGGGGCGCGTGGGACTGGGCTTTTTGTTGGCTGTGATGGTGGCATTGCCTTTGGGTTTTTTGATTGGCATGTCGCCGCTCATGCACAAAGCCATCGACCCTTTTATTCAAGTGCTCAAACCCATCAGTCCGCTGGCATGGATGCCCTTGGCTTTGTACACCTTGAAGGACTCAAGCGTCAGCGGCATTTTTGTAATCTTCATTTGCTCGGTGTGGCCCATGCTCATCAACACCGCGTTTGGTGTGGCATCGGTCAAACGCGAATGGTTGAACGTGGCCAACACCTTGGAGGTGAAGCCGCTGCGAAAAGCATTCCTGGTGATCTTGCCGGCTGCAGCGCCCACCATCGTCACAGGCATGCGCATCAGCATGGGCATCGCGTGGCTGGTGATTGTGGCGGCTGAAATGTTGGTGGGCGGCACGGGCATTGGTTACTTTGTTTGGAACGAATGGAACAACTTGTCTTTGGTCAACGTTATTTTTGCAGTGCTGATGATTGGCGTGGTGGGTATGTTGTTAGACATGGCGTTTGCCAAGCTGCAAAAGGAAGTGACCTATGTTGAATGAACAACAAGCGACCCCGAAAGCGCTGGGCCAAGCAGGCTTCTTGAAAATTGAGAAGTTAGGCAAGGCTTACCATGCTGACAAACCGGTGTTTGCAGATGTTTCATTCACTGTGGCGCGCGGTGAGTTTGTTTGCATCATTGGGCACTCTGGTTGCGGCAAAACAACCATCTTGAATGTGTTGGCTGGCTTGGACACCGCCAGTGTGGGCCATGCCTTCATGGATGGCCGTGAAATTGCCGGGCCTAGTTTGGAGCGAGGGGTTGTGTTTCAAAGTCATGCCTTGATGCCCTGGCTCACAGTCAGGCAAAACATTGCATTTGCAGTGCAGTCGAAATGGCCCGAATGGAAAGCACCGCAAATCAGCACGCATGTTGAAAAGCATGTGGAGATGGTGGGCTTGTTGCCTGCCATTGACAAAAAGCCCAGTCAGTTGTCGGGCGGTATGAAGCAACGCGTGGGGATTGCCAGAGCCTTTGCCATTCAACCCAAAATGCTTTTGCTTGACGAGCCCTTTGGCGCATTGGATGCTCTAACCCGCGGCACCATTCAAGATGAGCTGATGGGCATTGTTCGCCAAACACAGCAAACTGTTTTCATGATCACGCACGATGTGGACGAAGCCATTTTGTTGTCGGACCGAATATTGCTCATGAGCAATGGCAACGAACACAAGGGACATTACGTGCCTGGCGGTTTGGCTGAAGTGGTGGTGAACCCCTTGCCCAAAGATCGAACGCGCGCTCAACTGCATCACTTGCCTGGCTATTACGAAATGCGCAACCACATTGTTGATTTTTTGGTGTCCCGCGCCAAAGCGCATTAAGTCGAGCCCGTGGCAATGAATATGTTTAACTCACTTTTTTCACAAGGAACATCATGAATCGCTTAGACGTGACAGAAAAAATCATCAGCACCAAAGTGTCCAAAGGCATCAAGTGGAGTGATGTGGCAGACAAGGTGGGCTTGTCTAAAGAATGGGTGACCGCGGCTTGCTTGGGACAAATGACACTTGATGCCAAACAAGCCAAGGCGATTGGCAAAATTTTTGGCCTCACAAGCGAAGAGCAAAAGTGGTTGCAAGTGGTGCCCTATAAAGGTTCATTGCCCACAGCCGTGCCCACGGACCCACTGATTTACCGTTGGTATGAAATTGTGAGCGTTTATGGCACTACCATCAAAGAACTCATCCATGAGGAGTTTGGCGATGGCATCATGAGCGCGATCGATTTCAGCATGGACATCGTTCGCGAACCCGACCCCAAAGGCGACCGCGTGAATGTGGTTTTATCAGGCAAATTCTTGCCTTACAAGCAGTATTGATATCCCTAACGCCTTTGGCGTGGTTAAAATACGCACATTCCCAAGGAGCGTTGCAGCCCGCCAGCCACATTGGCCGCGGGTCAGGCTTGGGGCTCATAAAGGGCTAGACCCCTTCCTATTTTGCAAACCACGCTCACCTGCGATCCAAGGGGTGAGTTTTGTTGTCTGCTGCTGTTTCTAATTCGGTCCCTCCTTTAAAACTGTCTGGCCTAGAGCCCGTCTCGATTGGCGCCGACGCTTTGTTTGTGAACATTGGTGAGCGCACCAACGTCACAGGCTCCAAAGCCTTTGCCCGCATGATTTTGAATGGCGAGTACGAGCAAGCTTTGGCCGTTGCCCGTCAGCAGGTTGAAAATGGCGCGCAGATCATCGACATCAACATGGACGAAGCCATGTTGGACAGCCAAGCGGCCATGGTTCGGTTCTTGAACCTCATTGCTTCTGAGCCCGACATTTCCCGCGTACCCATCATGATCGACTCCTCCAAGTGGAGCGTCATTGAAGCCGGTTTGCGCTGCATTCAAGGCAAGGGCATCGTCAATTCCATCAGCATGAAAGAGGGTGTTGAAGGTTTCAAGCAACAAGCGCTTTTGATCAAACGCTACGGGGCTGCTGCGGTGATCATGGCGTTTGATGAAAAAGGCCAAGCCGATACCTACCAACGCAAGATTGAAATTTGCGAACGCGCCTACCGCGTGTTGGTGGACGAGGTGGATTTTCCGCCCGAAGACATTATTTTTGACCCCAACATTTTTGCCATCGCCACCGGCATTGAAGAGCACAACAATTACGCCGTCGATTTCATTGAAGCCACGCGTTGGATCAAACAAAATTTGCCAGGTGCCAAAGTGTCGGGCGGCGTGTCCAATGTGTCGTTTAGTTTTCGCGGCAACGACCCTGTGCGCGAAGCCATTCACACGGTGTTTTTGTACCACGCCATTCAAGCGGGCATGGACATGGGCATTGTCAATGCCGGCATGGTGGGCGTGTACGACGAACTTGAGCCCGACTTGCGCGAACGCGTTGAAGACGTGGTGTTGAATCGCCGCCCTGATGCTGGCGAGCGTTTGGTAGAAGTAGCTGAAAACGCCAAAGGCGCAGCCAAAGACGATTCACAAAAGCTGGCTTGGCGTGGCTCGCCTGAGGCGCCAGTGACAGTGTCTGCGCGCTTGTCTCACGCCTTGGTGCACGGCATCACCGACTTCATCACCGAAGATACCGAAGAAGCGTATCAAGAAATTTTGGCCAAGAGCGGTAGACCCTTGCATGTGATCGAAGGCCCGCTCATGGACGGCATGAACGTGGTAGGCGATTTGTTTGGTCAAGGCAAAATGTTTTTGCCGCAAGTGGTCAAATCTGCGCGCGTCATGAAGCAAGCTGTGGCGCATTTGGTGCCTTACATCGAAGAAGAAAAGCGCCTGCAAGAAGCCGCTGGCCAAGATGTGAAATCGAAAGGCAAGATTGTGATTGCCACCGTCAAGGGCGACGTGCATGACATTGGCAAAAACATTGTGACGGTGGTGCTTCAGTGCAACAATTTTGATGTGGTCAATATGGGCGTGATGGTGCCGTGCCACGAAATCTTGGCCAAGGCCAAAGAAGAAAACGCAGACATCATTGGCTTGTCTGGCCTCATCACGCCCAGCCTAGAAGAGATGCAGTACGTGGCCAGCGAAATGCAAAAAGATGCGCATTTCCGTTTGCGAAAAATGCCTTTGCTGATTGGTGGCGCAACCACCAGCCGCGTGCACACAGCTGTGAAAATTGCACCGCACTACGAAGGCCCGGTGGTCTATGTGCCCGACGCATCCCGCAGCGTGAGCGTGGCGCAAGGGCTGTTATCAGACCATGCGGCCACCTACATTGATGAACTCAATGCCGATTACGTCAAAGTGCGTGAAATGCATGCTAACAAAAAGCAAACGCCCATGTGGCCATTGGCCAAAGCGCGCGGCAACAAAACGTTGGTTGACTGGACGGCCTTCAAATCACTCACACCCAAATTCATTGGCCGCCGAGTGTTCAAGAATTTTGATCTGGCCGAATTAGCCCGCTACATCGATTGGGGCCCCTTCTTTCAAACTTGGGATTTGGCCGGCCCGTATCCTGCTATTTTGAAAGATGACGTGGTGGGCGTTGAAGCGCAAAAAGTTTTCAACGATGCGCAAAAGATGTTGCAGAAAATCATTGAAGGCCGATGGCTCACAGCGCATGGCGTGATGGGTTTGTACCCTGCCAACAGCGTGAACCACGACGACATTGCTTTGTATGCCGATGAGTCGCGTGAAACACCGGTACTCACTTGGCATGGCCTGCGCCAACAAACTGAAAAGCAAGTTGGAAAACCCAGCCGATGCTTGGCCGATTTTGTGGCGCCGCGTTTGGATGCACAAGCAAAACCAACGCAGCTCAAAGACTATGTAGGTGTGTTTGCCGTCACAGCCGGCATTGGGGTGGAAAAACGCGAGCAAGCGTTTGAAGCCGCGCACGACGACTACAGCGCCATCATGCTCAAGGCCTTGGCCGACCGATTTGCAGAGGCTTTTGCCGAATGCATGCACGAACGTGTGCGCAAAGATTTGTGGGGCTACGCCGCGCAAGAGGCCGCATCACTGAATGATTTGATTGCAGAGAAATACCAAGGCATCAGGCCGGCACCAGGCTATCCTGCTTGCCCCGACCATTCGGTGAAAAAACAAATGTTTGAACTTTTGCAGTGCGAAGAAATAGGCATGGGCCTCACGAGCAGTTTGGCCATGACACCCGCTGCAAGCGTGTCAGGTTTTTACATGAGCCACCCCGAGTGCCAATATTTCAATGTGGGCAAAGTAGGCGAAGACCAAGTTCAGGACTTGGCCAAGCGCCAGAACTTGAAAGTGGTCGATATTCAGCGATTGCTAGCGCCTAATTTGTGAGCGCTGATTTGCGCCCACCACAAACAAGCCACTCCTAAAACGCCCAGTCCAAAAAGCCATCGCAATCCATGCGTGTAGCCCACCTCGGGGGTCCACATCAAACCTAAAGCCCAAGGTGCTGCAGCGCGGCCCAAAGCCAGTGGCACACCCAACACACCATTGAGTTGTCCCACATGGTCGCGGCTGACATATTGCGCCATGGCGGTGCCTTTCACAATGGTGTTCAGGCCATTGCCCAAACCATAGAACAAGACAAACATCAAGGCGGCCCAAGGCTCCAAACCACCCGCCACCAAAAACAACAATCCCAAAGGCACCAAACAAGGAATCCATTTGTTGGCGGCATGAACATCTAAATGTTTTTCAAAGACAAACAACAAGAGCCGCCCCAACACTTGAATGGCCCCAATGGAGGCCGGAATGGCAATGACCCAGGCGGGTGACAAATGCGCTTCTTCCAACAAACTCACCATGTGCGCTGGCAATGCTGAGCTGACGCTTAAGGTCATCAACATGAAGCCAGCAAGCAACCAAAAAGGCGCACGTTTGAAGTGAACCTTGATGGCATCAGATGGCGGTTCTTCTTTTTGTGACCCAGTTGAGGAAGGTGGCTGAATCGCTGTTTCAGCAGCATGACTAAAATCAATCCTTTTCGTGGCGCCGCGCAACAGCCAAGCGTGCAATGGCCAACAGATCAGCCATTGAAGGAGTGCCAAAACCCACAGGGCATGGCGCCAACCCATCTCTTGAATCAGCCAAGAAGAAAGGGGAATGAAGACCGTACTGGCCAGTCCGCCTAAAAAAGTCATGATGATGATGCCGCGCCTGAAATCGTTTGGAAATCTGCGGGTGACGATGGCAAAAACAGGGGCATAAAGTGTGGCCGACATGCCCAGACCCAAGGCCAGCCATACGCCATAAAACCCAGCTAAGGAGTCAATGAAGCTGTGGGCAAACAAACAAGCACCGACCCATGCAGAGCCCCAGGTCATCACACGGCGTTCATGGCCGCGATCAATTAGCCAACCGATGGCATACGCCATCAGCCCATCGGCCAACAAAGCCAAGCTAAACCCCAAGGAGACTTCGGCACGGCTGAAACCAAACTCCCGCTCGACTGGGCCCATGACCAAAGAGAAGGTGTAAAACACGCTTCCCCAAGTAATGAGTTGTGGCCAAGACAGCCAGACCGCAAACGGGCCGAGTGCGGTGGTTTGCTTGCTGATTTGGGTAGGGTCCCAATAGGGACGATATCTGCTCATGGCCACATTATCAATGCCCCGCGACGGGCCGTCTGTATTGCACGGCCTCTGCGATGTGGGCCTTTTCTATGTTGGTACTCTGGGCCAAGTCTGCAATGGTTCTGGCAATTTTTAAAACGCGGTGTGAACTGCGGCCACTCCATCCAAAATGGGATGCAACTTGCGTGATGTAAGCCAAGGCATCGAGCCCCAAGGCCGCGTGTTTGTCCAAGGCGGTGCCTTTCAAAGCGTGGTTGCTGCAGCCTTGCCTTTGAGTCGCTAACAAGCGTGCGTGATGGCATCGTTTTTTAAGCACAGACGTGCTTTCACCCGCAGGCGCGTTGATGAGCAATGCTGCGCTTTGGCTGGGCACCTCGATGTGCAAATCAATGCGGTCTAAAAGGGGGCCACTGACTTTGCTGCTGTAGCGGTGCACTTGATCTGGCGTGCAGCGACACACAGGGCCGCTTTGGCCCGGAGTTCTGGCGTGCCCTGCATAGCCACAGGGGCAGGGGTTCATGGCGGCAATCAATTGAAACCGAGCTGGAAACTCTGCGCTCTGTGCTGAGCGCGAGATGGTGACGCAGCCCGACTCCATGGGCTCGCGCAAAGCCTCCAAGGCCGCGCGGGGAAACTCTGGCAGCTCGTCCAAAAATAAAACACCATGGTGGGCCAAAGAAATTTCTCCTGGCCTAGGTGGCGAGCCACCGCCCACCAAGGCCACGGCACTGGCAGAGTGATGGGGCTGGCGTGTTGCCCGCACCAACCATTGCGACAATTGAAAACGCCCGGCCAAGCTGGCCACAGAAGCGGCCTCTAAAGCTTCTTGCACGCTCAGCGGTGGTAAAAGCCCAGCAAATCTAAGCGCCAACATGGACTTGCCCGAACCGGGTGGTCCGACCATCAAAAGGCTGTGACCGCCCGCAGCAGCAATTTCAAGCGCCCGTTTAGCGCCTGCTTGGCCTTTCACATCGGCCAAGTCTGGATAGGAAGTTTCGTCATCCCAGCGTGGGCCTGGGGTGTGGCTCATTCGCGCCCAACCATCTGGGTTGCTGGGCGACGTTGCGAGAGCCGATGTTCCCGTCAAACAAAACTGATGGGCTATATCGCGCAAATGGCGGGCTCTGTAAACCTTCGCATCGGGTACCAAAGCAGCTTCCTCGGCACTTCCGGGTGGCAAAACCAACGCGTGTGCTTTGACTTGTTGGTACAAAGCCAAGCCCATGACCAATGCGCCTCGAACCGGCCGTAAGGCCCCCGATAAGGACAGCTCTCCAGCAAACTCGAAGTCATTCAAGCGTGCGCCATCGATCTGACCGCTGGCCGCCAAAATGCCCAATGCAATCGGCAAATCAAAACGGCCAGAGTCTTTGGGCAGGTCGGCTGGCGCCAAATTCACGGTAATTCGTTGATTGCTTGGAAACTCAAACCCAGAGTTTTGAAGTGCCGAACGAACGCGCTCTCTAGCCTCTTTGACCTCTACGTCAGCCAGTCCCACCAAAGTAAAACTGGGCAAACCATTGGCCAGGTGCACCTCCACCGTGACGGAAGGGGCTTGAAGACCCAGCAAAGCCCGACTCTGCACCAAAGATAAACGCATAATTGTTCCGCGCACCAAAAAAGTGCAGTATCGATAAGACTTTTTATAACTCAGACCAAGGGGGGTGCAATTGCCATTGGAACACCAAGGCCTCAAAAAAACTATTTCACAGTGATGACAATGACTTGCACTGATGCAGTGCAGCATTGGCATGCTAAATGCTTAGATCAATTCGTCTTATTCTCATTTAACTGGAGCTAACTATGAAAAAAATCATTTCCCCTCTGATGCTGGCCATGTCTTTGGCTACTTTCGGTTCTGCGATGGCACAAACAGCCCCTGCTGCACCTGCTGAACCCGCGTCAAGCTTGTCTTTCAATGCCGGTGCCGTGAACGATTACCGTTATCGCGGTATTTCACAAAGCCGTTTGGATCCAGCTTTGCAGGGTGGCGCAGATTACGCTCACAAGAGCGGTGCTTACATTGGCTTTTGGGGCTCCAGCATCAAGTGGATCAAAGACACCAAGGTGGGGGTTAATTCCGGCAAGGCGGGTACAGAGGTAGATATCTATGGCGGCTACAAATTCACAGTTGGCGATATTGGCTACGACGTCGGCTTTCTCAGATATGAATATTCCGGCAATGATTTGCAAAAAGTTGTTGGTTATGCCAATGCAAATACCAATGAGTTGTATGGCGCAGTGACCTTGGGTGTTGTGACTGCGAAATATTCTCGCAGTACTGGCAACCTTTTTGGCAATGTGGGCAGCAAAGGAAGTACCTATTTGGATTTGACGGCTACTTACGATCTGGGTGATGGTTACACCTTAGCCCCACATCTGGGCCGCCAAGCGGTCAAAGGTGGAAGCTTTTATTCCTACACAGATTACGCATTGACCTTGGGCAAAGACATGGGCAATGGCTTGACTGCATCAGCCGCATTGATTGGCACAGATGCAAACAAGGGCGCTTATGTCAGCCCAGCCGGCAAACAACTTGGCAAAGCTGGCTTGGTCGTCGGCATCAAGTACACCTTTTAAATTCTTCCGCATTAACAAGGAGCCATCATGAAACTGGTGACCGCCGTCATTAAACCTTTCAAGCTAGACGAGGTGCGTGAAGCCCTCTCAGCCATCGGTGTTCAAGGCATTACTGTGACCGAAGTCAAAGGCTTTGGTCGCCAAAAGGGACATACCGAACTTTATCGAGGTGCCGAATATGTGGTCGATTTCTTGCCCAAGGTCAAGATTGAAGCCGCTGTTGCATCCGATCAGGTTGAACGCGTGATCGAAGCCATTGAAGCAGGTGCTCGCACCGGCAAAATTGGTGACGGCAAAGTGTTTGTTTACGACTTAGAACAAGTCGTGCGCATTCGTACCGGTGAAACTGGGGCTGATGCCCTTTGATGTCCCAGAAAGAGAGATCAGAATGAAAAAACTATTTGCCTCCCTCGCGTTGGGATTGACGCTGTGCTTCGGTGGCGCAGCCTTGGCGCAGACTGCACCTGCCGCTCCTGCCGCTCCTGCTGCGGCCCCCGCTGCCGCTGAAGCCAAAGCAGATGCAAAGCCTGCTGTTGCCCCTGCCACAGCGCCTGCTGCGGCCCCTGCTGCTGAAGCGGCGCCCGTGATTGTTCCTAACAAAGGCGACACCGCCTGGATGATGGTTTCTACCATCTTGGTGATCATGATGGTGGTGCCTGGCTTGGCCTTGTTCTACGGCGGCTTGGTTCGCAGCAAGAACATGCTGTCAGTGCTCATGCAAGTGATGGTCACGTTCTCCTTGGTCACTGTGTTGTGGTTCATCTACGGTTACAGCTTGGCGTTCACTGAAGGCAATGCCTACATTGGTGGACTCGACCGCTTGTTCATGAAGGGTATCTGGGACAACACAGCGGGCACCTTCGCCAATGCAGCGACTTTCAGCAAAGGCGTGGTCATTCCTGAAATCACCTTCGCGGGTTTCCAGGCGACTTTCGCAGGGATTACTTGCGCCTTGATCGTGGGTGCATTTGCAGAGCGCATCAAGTTTTCTGCAGTGTTGATTTTCATGACCTTGTGGTTCACTTTCAGCTACTTGCCCATCGCACACATGGTTTGGTTCTGGATGGGCCCTGACGCTTACACAGCCAAAGAAGTTGTTGACGAAATGAACGGCAAAGCCGGCATGATCTGGCAGTGGGGCGCACTCGACTTCGCTGGTGGTACTGTGGTTCACATCAATGCCGCTGTGGCTGGATTGGTGGGCGCCTTCATGATTGGCAAACGAATTGGTTATGGCCGCGAAGCCATGACACCTCACTCTTTGACATTGACCATGGTCGGTGCTTCATTGTTGTGGGTGGGCTGGTTCGGTTTCAACGCAGGCTCTGCGCTTGAAGCCAACGGTTTTGCAGCGCTCGCCTTTGTCAACACGCTGTTGGCGACCGCTGCTGCTGTGTTAGCCTGGTGTGTCGGCGAAGCGCTGATGCGCGGTAAGGCTTCAATGTTGGGTGCAGCCTCTGGTGCTGTGGCTGGTTTGGTGGCCATCACGCCAGCAGCCGGCAACGTCGGTATCGGCGGCGGTTTGGTCATCGGTATCGTTGCTGGCTTTGCATGTTTGTGGGGGGTTAATGGCCTCAAGAAAATGCTTGGCGCTGACGACACATTGGACGTCTTCGGCGTGCACGGTGTGGGCGGTGTTGTGGGTGCGTTGCTCACGGGTGTGTTCAATTCACCCGCCTTGGGTGGCCCTGGCTTTGTGGCCGACTGGACCACCGCCACCATGGTGACAGCTGCTGATTACTCGATTGCTGCTCAAGTTTGGACTCAAGCCAAAGCCGTGCTGGTCACCATTGTGTGGTCTGGTGTGGTGTCCTTGGTCGCCTTCAAACTGGTTGATTTGACAGTAGGCTTGCGAGTTTCTGAAGAAGCAGAGCGCGAAGGCTTGGACATCACTTCACACGGTGAAACGGCTTATCACGGTTAATCTGCAAAGATGATCTAAATTCTTTCCGAGAAGTTAGTCTCCAACCTCACAGCCCGCTTCGGCGGGCTTTTTTCTTTTTTGCAACAGCTTATTGAGCGACCTTCTTGAGTTAATTCACAATACCTAACAGCAAGGATTTTCTCAATGACGACAGCACCCCTCCGTATCAAGCCCACATGGCATCGCATGACATCGTCGGCAGACTTGCTGGGCGAGTCACCGTTTTGGCACCCTGCTGACAACAACTTGTATTGGCTTGACATTCCTGGAAAGCGACTTCGCCGAATGCCCGTGAGCCAAGATCTGACAAGTCCACAGAAGGTGGAGGATTGGTCTTTAGACCAAGAGCCTGGGTGCTTTGCACCCGCTGAACAAGGCGGCTGGGTATTGGCACTGAGAAGCGGAATGTACCGAGCGCAAACTTGGGGCGGTCCCTTGACTTTGCTGGCGCCCGCGCCTTATGACACATCCCGCTTGCGCTTCAACGATGGCAAGTGCGATCCTACAGGCCACTTTTGGAGTGGCACGGTGTATGAACCACGTGACGAGGCAGCCGCCAATTTGTACCTCCTGCAAGACAGCAAGCACCTGGCGGTCAAATTGCAAAATGCCACAGTGGCCAACGGCCTGGCATGGTCGCCCGACGGCCGAACGCTTTATTGGTCAGATACTCCCACGCATTGCATTCGGGCTTGGGATTTTGAGGGCAGCACACAGCAGCTAAGCAAGGAACGCGTGTTTCAGCAATTTCCCCCCAAGCCCACGGACTGGGTTTACGGATCAGACGCCGCACTTGGCTATGCAGGGCGCCCGGATGGCGCGGCTGTGGACACCGATGGTTTTTATTACGCCGCCATGTACGAAGGACACCGCTTGGCCAAAATAGCGCCCGACGGCCATTGCGTCGCTTTCATTGAAACGCCAGTTCAATGCCCCACCATGCCATGTTTTGGCGGCGCCGATTTGCGGACTTTGTTCATCACCACGTCTGCGCATGGCCGAAGTGCTGTCGAACTGGAAGCGTTGCCTGATTCGGGATGCGTCTTTGCGACTCGGGTAGACACCCCTGGCTTGCCTGTGAGTTTTTTCAAAAACTGAAGTGACAAATTTCTTGTCACTTGTTCAGACAAAGTTTCTTCGCCCGTTTAACATCGGAGCATGAACGCCAGCGCAACGAACTATCCAGACCTTCCTACAATATTGGAAACCATTCGTGCAGCTTCAGCCCTGCCTGAGGGTCATCGTCAGGCCTTTCAAATTCAGGGCTCTGGCAGTCATGACTTCTACGGTGAGCGTTTGGACGGCGCCAAGCTTGAAACCAGGGGGTTGCACGGGATCCTTCAATATGAGCCCAGTGAGTTGGTCATCACTGTCGCCGCAGGCACCTCTTTGATTGAGCTAGAAAATGTGTTGGCGGAAGAGGGGCAGTGCTTGCCATTTGAGCCGCCTCGGTTTCAGGTTTTGCAAAATGCAGGACAGGCCACAGTCGGTGGCATGGTGGCTGCTGGCTTGAGTGGTCCTGCCAGAGCCAGCGTGGGGTCTGTGCGTGATTACGTTTTGGGCTTGCGCTTCATCAATGGCCGAGCGGAGCACCTGACTTTTGGTGGCCAGGTCATGAAGAACGTGGCGGGCTATGACGTAAGCCGGTTGTTGGCCGGTAGTTGGGGTACCTTGGGATTGATCACCGAAGTCTCGCTCAAAGTATTGCCTTTGGCGCCAGCAGAGGCGTTCCTCATGTGCCAGTTACCGCAAGCACAAGCGCTCGACTTGTTGCATCGATGGGGTGGCCAGCCCTTGCCCTTGAACGCCAGTTGTTGGGTGAAAGACACAACGCAAGTGGACGCACCCGAGATGCTCTTTCTTCGTTTGCGAGGTGCGACTGCTGCGGTGGAAGCGGCCAAGCTGCGCATGTCGCAAGATGTGGCACTCCTCAAAAGTCAGTTGCTGGCGCAACCTGCCGAGGCGGCCGCTGATTGGACGCTTTGCCGTGATCAGCGCCTGCCTTTTTTTACAGAACCCGCAAGTTCTCCAGAGTTGGCTTTGTGGCGCTTATCGGTTCCGCAAACGGCGCCGGTTTTGCAGTTGCCCGAAAGCGCAGGGTCTCCCTTGATTGAGTGGCATGGTGGGCAACGGTGGGCTTGGGCGCCCTTGAGCGCCGCCGCCGCGCTGCGACACATCGCACAGTCTGTGGGCGGTCAAGCAACATTGTTCAAAAGGCCCCAACAGGCAAGTGCAGCGGCCTTGGTGAGCGCGGCAGTTTTTACACCTTTAGACCCTGTGCAGCAACGCATTCAACAAGCGTTGAAAAATGAATTTGACCCCTTTAACATCTTCGGGCCGCGAAGATTGAACGCGCATTTTTGAGGCTCAACATGCAAACCCAACTCGCACCTGAGTTTCAAAACACATTGCTTGGCCAAGAAGCTGAGGCCATTTTGCGCCAGTGTGTGCATTGTGGATTCTGTTCGGCCACCTGCCCGACCTACCAAATCATGGGGGATGAATTAGACGGACCGCGTGGTCGCATTTATCTCATGAAGCAAGTCTTTGAAGGCGCTCAGCCCACCCGCAAAACACAATTGCATTTGGACCGCTGCCTGACCTGCCGTAATTGTGAAAGCACATGCCCCAGTGGTGTTGAATATGGGCACCTTGTCGATTTAGGCCGCAAAGTGGTGGATGCTAAAGTTCAGCGCCCCTTTGGCGAACGTATGCTGCGTTGGGTGTTGAAAGAGGGGCTGACTTCTGCCTTGTTTTCCCCCGCCATGAAGCTCGGCCAAAGCGTTCGCGCTTTGATGCCGGCCGCCATCAAGGCCAAAATACCAGTCCGACAAAACCCTGGTGCTTGGCCCACAGAAAAGCACGAACGCAAGGTCTTGATGTTGGCCGGTTGTGTGCAACCGGCCATGATGCCCAACATCAACTCAGCGACTGCTCGGGTCCTCAATGCTTGCGGCATCGAGGTGGTGGTGCCACCCGCAGCCGGTTGCTGTGGGGGCGTTAAATTTCACTTGAATGATCAGGTGGGCGGCTTGGACCACATGCGTCAAAACATTGATGCTTGGTGGCCATGGGTTGAAATGGGCGTGGAAGCCATTGTGATGAACGCTTCAGGCTGCGGTGTGACCGTCAAAGAATATGGCCATTTGCTTCAGCACGATGTGCCATATGCTGCAAAGGCGAAGCGCATTTCTGAGCTCACACGTGACTTGAGCGAATTGTTGCCTTTGTGTTTACCAGAGCTTCAAAAGAAATTGAAACCCGAGGCAGTGGCCCATACAGGTTTGTTAGCGTATCACCCGCCGTGTACTTTGCAGCATGGACAGCAATTAAAGGGCGGCGTAGAAGCGCAACTGGGTCAACTTGGATTCAAGTTGCGCGTAACAGACGTTGAATCAAACTTGTGCTGCGGCTCTGCGGGCACTTACTCAGTGCTCCAAGCAGGCACCGCCTATGCCCTGCGGGATCGCAAGCTGAGTCATTTGAACAAATTGCAACCCCAGGCAATCTTAAGTGCCAACATTGGTTGCATTGCTCACTTGCAAAGTGGCTCAGAGGTGCCGGTGAAGCATTGGGTGGAGTTGCTCGATGAAGCTTTGTCAAAGAGCCAAAGCGGCCTCAATGTCGCTGGCTAATTTTTCGGGTTTGTCCATTGGCGCGTAGCGTTTGAGAACCTGGCCATCGCGACCCACCAAAAACTTGGTGAAGTTCCATTTGATGGCTTTGCTGCCTAAAAGGCCGGGGGCCTCTGCACATAACCATTGATAAAGCGGATGAGCCTGAGCGCCATTGACTTCAATTTTTTCCATCATGGGAAAACTCACGCCGTAATTGAGTTGGCAGAAGCTGGCAATCGATTGATTGCTGCCAGGATCTTGGTTGCCAAATTGGTTGCATGGAAAGCCCAGAACGACCAAACCTTGGTCTTTGTATTTTTGATGAAGCTTTTCGAGTCCGCCAAATTGGGGCGTGAAGCCGCAAGCACTTGCCGTGTTCACGATCAGCATCACCTGGCCCCGTAATTGGCTCAGGGGCAAAGTTTGCCCCGACATTTGGAGGGCTTCAAAGTCGAGAATGGTTTTCATCAGGGAAACCTTTGGAAATGGGCATGAAGTGATGGCTTAGCCGTGCAACTGATCGTTCTTGGCCACATCGATCAAATGCGTCATGACTTCACTGTGCTCGCGCATATTGCGCTCATGCCAGCGCTTGATAACCCACATGATGCTGGCAACTACAAAACCAAACGCAGTGATGGCACCAAACGCGGAGAGGCCCATGCCAGTTGAAAACGTGTACATCCCCCCTAAAAGCAAAATACAGGCTTGCTCATTGAAATTCTGAACTGCAATGGAGCGCCCGGCGCCCATCAGGTTATGACCGCGATGTTGCAGCAGAGCATTCATGGGCACCACCAAGAAACCACCCAAGGCCCCCAGCAAAATGAGGAACGGGGCGGCCACCCACACGTTGTCAATGAAGTTCATGCCCATGACCAAGAGCCCCATGCCAATGCCCAGTGGCATGACCCTTGTGGCTTGATGCAACTTCATGCGGACCGAAGCTACAACCGCACCCACGGCAGTGCCAATCGCGACAACGCCTACCAAGCTGGAGGCCTGGGTGGTGGAGTAGCCTAAAGCGGCGGCACTCCAAGCCAAGACAATGTAGCGAAGGTTGCCCGAGACGCCCCAGAAAAGCGTGGTGGTGGCCAAAGAAATTTGTCCCAATCGGTCTTTCCAGAGGCGCGTGTTGCAGTCCCAAAAGTCGGGCAAGAGCGCCATGAGATTGGCGGGCATGGCACGCATGGCAACGCCCGTATTGGGAATGCGTGTGTTGAACCAGGCGGCCAACGCATAAAAAGTGATGAGCAACAAAATAGAGGACTCGGCCGCGGTGTCAATGCCCGTGTCAAAGATCGGAAGGTCAAAGCTCAGGAAGTACTGTGAAACATGTTCGCCGACCAATTGGCCCCCTACCAAGACACCCAAAATGATGGAAGCAATGGTGAGGCCTTCAATCCAGCCATTGGCTTTGACCAATTGTGAGGCTGGCAATAGCTCGGTCAAGATGCCATATTTGGCGGGTGAGTAAGCTGCCGCGCCCAAGCCCACAATGGCGAATGACAACAGAGGGTGGATGCCAAACAGCATCATCAAACAGCCCACAACCTTGATGGTGTTGCTGATGAACATCACGGCCCCTTTGGGTCGAGAATCTGCAAATGCACCGACGTACGGGGCAAGCACCACGTAAAACAAAGCAAACATGGGGACCAGCGCAGCGCGTTGCCATTCTTCACCTCCGCTGGTGCGAATGAGTTCAACCGCCACAACAAAAAGGGCATTGTCGGCCAGTGAACTGAAAAACTGGGCCGCCATGATGGTGTAAAAACCGCGCTTCATAAAATCTTGCCGTGTTTCGAGATGGCATTGGGCCGAACTCGAAGATTAAAAAACAGATTAAATCAACACAAGCTTTGCCTGAGTTGGCGTAAGTTTTGGTTATATCACGCTCTGTAGTGACACAATCTAGGCTTCACCTCGCAAAATTGACCACCGTTTTTGTAATTTTTTGACATGCCCAGACCGATTCAGGCCACCATCGATGCTCAAGCCTTGAGACATAACTTGGCGCAAATTAAATCGACAGCACCCGATGCTTTGGTTTGGGCCGTGGTTAAAGCCAACGCCTATGGTCATGGCATTGAAAGAGTGTTTGAGGGCCTGCGCGCCGCCGACGGCTTGGCCATGCTTGACCTTTCAGAAGCAGAGCTGGTTCGGCGCTTAGGCTGGCGTGGGCCCATTCTTTTGCTAGAGGGCGCCTTTGAAACACGCGATTTGGAACTTTGCTCGCGCTTGAACCTGTGGCATGTGGTTCATTGCGAAGCTCAAATTGACATGTTGGCGGTGCACAAAACGCACCAAGCACAGCGTGTTTTTTTAAAAATGAACTCAGGCATGAACCGTTTGGGCTTTGCGCCTGCTGCTTTCCGCGCCGCTTGGACACGATTGAATGCCCTTCCCCAAGTGGATGAAATTTCTCTCATGACCCATTTCAGCGATGCCGACGGCGACAAAGGCATTGCGCAGGCGATGTCACTTTTTTCCAAATACACCCAAGATTTATCGGGAGAGCGAAGCCTTTCCAACAGCGCGGCTGTGTTGCGCCATGGCAAAGAATTGAATGTGCGGGCCGATTGGATTCGACCAGGCATTGCTTTGTATGGGAGTTCACCCGATGACCCTTTGCATTCCGCGCAAGACTGGTCGCTCAAACCGGTGATGAGCTTGAATGCCGAGGTGATTGGCGTGCAGCACTTGCAGACAGGCGATACGGTGGGCTATGGGTCTGCATTCACGGCGGACCGGCCTTTGAGAATTGGGGTCGTTGCCTGTGGTTATGCCGATGGGTATCCTCGGTCGGCCCCAACAGGCACACCTGTTTGCGTGAATGGCATTCGCACCCGAACGCTAGGCCGCGTGAGCATGGACATGATCACTGTCGACCTCACAGAGCTGCCCGACGCAGGCATCGGCAGTGAGGCCACCTTGTGGGGCAGGCCTCAAAAATCATCAGGTGTGGGTGTTTCGATCGACGAGGTGGCGCGCTCGGCGGGTACGGTCGGCTATGAACTCATGTGCGCACTGAGTGCACGAGTCCCCACTCAAACCTTGAGCCCACTTTGATCAGACCTTGAGCGCGTCCAAGCACAACAATTTGGCGCTGGCCGCTGCCTTGATATTGATTGTCATTTGGGCGGTTAACTTCAGCGTTCAAAAACACCTGTTCAGTGCGCTCACGCCGAGTGGGTTTCTCACGGTTCGTTACGTGATCGTGCTCTTGTGCGCCTTGATCACCATGCGCATTGCCCTTGGCCAGTTCTTGCCACCCCTGCCTCGCAAAGACATGCTCGACATGGCCCGCTTAGGTTGGGTGGGACATACCTTGCACGTGGGCATTGTGAGCCATGGCATTCATTGGTCCACCGCTTTTTCAAGCTCGGTTATTTTGGCATGTGGCCCTATCTTCACGCTCTTGATCTTGCGTTGGAAGGGCCATGAAAAACTGCACCCATATCAGGTGGTGGGTGTGATCGTCGCCTTTGCCGGCATCTTGCTGTTTTTATCCGACAAGCTTTTGAGCGGCGACTTGCGTGCCACAGGCGGCGACATCGTTTTGTTCGCAGCTTCATTTTTGTTTTCTTATTACACCGTTCAGGCCAAACCGCTGGTTGAAAAACACGGCAGCATTCTCCCCATGTGTTACGCCACCTTGTGGGGTGGCCTGCCTTTGTTGTTGTTGTCGCTGCCCACAGGCGTTGATGCGCCTTGGACAAGCCTGAGTGTTACAGAGTGGTCTGTCTTAGCAGGCTCTGTCTTGATTTCAGCATTTGGCGGCTGGTTGTTATGGGCCTGGGTGAATCAGGTTCGAGGCGTTGCGAAAACAGCACCCTTGATGTACCTCATGCCGCCCATGACGGGGCTCATCGCGTGGTACTTCACAGGGGAGCAGTTTACGGCGATTAAATTGATTGGCGCCAGCATCGCCATGATGGGCGTGGCCTATGCTCAGTTTGCGCCTCAGCGCCAAAAGCCATCGTAACCCGTCTTCAAAATTAAAACGGCTACTACGGTTAAAAATACGTAGCGCACAAAGCTGGCGCCGTGTTTCAGCGCCAGTCGCGTGCCTATGATGCTGCCCACCACATTGGCCAAAGCCATTGGCAAAGCCAAGTGCCACCAAACATGCCCCTGAATTGTGAACAGAACCAAGGCAGAAAAATTGGTGGCAGCGTTCATGAACTTGGCGCTGGCAGAGGCATTCAAAAAGTCATAGCCTAAGAAGCGCACATAAGCAAAGACAAAAAAACTGCCAGTGCCTGGCCCAAAAAATCCGTCGTAAAAACCAATCAACAAGCCAAACAGGGCTGCAAGCAAGCGCTCTTGTTGTCCACTGAATTGAGGCGCATGAACTTGCCCCATTTCCTTTTTGATCAAGGTGTAGGCCAACAACGCCAACAATAAAAAAGGCAGAGTTCGTCGCAAGAAACTCGGATCAATTTGCATCACGGCCCAGGCGCCACAAACAGAGCCAAACACGCCCGCCATGGCTGCAGGAATGAGGGCTGCCCATCGCATTTCTACTTTTTTGCTGAACTGGTAGGTGGCAAAAGACGTGCCCCAAATGGACGCACTTTTATTGCTTCCCAGCAAAGTGGCCGGAGGGGCGGAGGGGAAGGTTGCGAACAGGGCGGGGATTAGGATCAAGCCGCCACCGCCCACAATTGAATCGACCATGCCGGCAAACAGCGAAGCCAGAGAGACGATGAATATTTCCATCAAAAAAAAGCGCCGCTTTCGCGACGCTTGTAAAAAGTCACATCTCGTTTTGGATGCTCATGTTCGATTAGTTTGGGTGTCTCCTCTGCCCTCAAAACGAACCCAAACAGCAGTTCATCGAGTGAAAGAAATATAGCTGTGTTCAAAGGGCAAGACCATCAGGGATTTCCCGCGGGGCGTGTGGATCAACCATGGACTGCATCTTGCGCCATCCAGTGCGCTGCTTTTTCAGCAATCATGAGCGTGGGACTGTTGGTGTTGCCACTGGTAATGAGGGGCATCACACCTGCATCGACCACGCGCAAACCGCGAATGCCGCGAACTTGGAGTCGACTGTTGACCACCGCCATAGGGTCATTTTCACGTCCCATTCGAGTGGTGCCCACGGGGTGAAAAATGGTGCTTGCGATGTCACCCGCTAAACGCGCCAACTCTTCATCCGATTGGTATTGGGCGCCTGGCTTGAACTCCTCGGGCTCAAAGGGGGCCATGGCGGCTTGAGACATGATGTTGCGGGTCACGCGCAAACTGTCTGCTGCAACTTTTCGATCTTCATCGGTGCTCAAATAATTGGGTGAAATCGCTGGCGCATCTTTGAAATCCGGGCTCTTCAAAGACACTTGACCCCGGCTGGTGGGATTCAAGTTGCAAACGCTGGCGGTGATGGCTGGAAAGTTGTGCAGCGGCTCGCCAAAAGCATCCAAGCTCAAAGGCTGAACGTGGTACTGAATGTTGGCCCATTCGCGGCTGGGATCACTTTTGGTGAAAGCGCCCAATTGGCTAGGCGCCATGCTCATGGGACCTGAGCGCGACAAGGCATATTCCAAGCCAATTTTGGCTTTGCCCCACCAACTGTTGGCCAAGGTGTTCAAGGTCTTGGCATGTTTCACTTTGTACACAGATCTGATTTGCAAATGATCTTGTAAGTTCGCCCCCACGCCGAGCAGTGGGTACACCACCCTCACGTTGCACTTTTGGAGGTGCTCAGGGTTGCCTATGCCAGAGAGCTGCAAGAGGTGGGCAGAACCAATGCTGCCGGCACTCAATGCCACTTCGCGCGTAGCGGTGGCGGTGACCAGTTGGTGGCCATCCCAAACCTTGACGCCCGTGCAGCGCTTCAAGCCATCTGCATCTGTCTCGATCACCAAGCCAGCCACTTGAGCTTGTGTCCACAATTCGAAGTTAGGCCTTGCATAACAAGTTGGTCTTAAAAAAGCTTGGGCAGTGTTCCATCTGAAACCACTTTTTTGATTGACCTCAAAGTAGCCAATGCCCTCGTTATTGCCTTGGTTGAAGTCGGTGCTAGCGGGTACGCCTGCTTGCTGCGCAGCTTGAGAAAATGCATCTAGAACATCCCACTGCAAGCGCTGCTTTTCAATGCGCCATTCGCCCCCCGCGTTTCTGGCTTTTAAAACTTTGAAGTAATCGGAGGACGCGGCATCGGCGTGCGCTTGGCTTGTTAACAATTGTGGCAATGTGCCTTTCGCCCCATGCGCATCGGATGGTCCGTCAAAGTGATCTTCGTGAAACTTGAAGTAGGGCAAGCATGCATCCCATCGCCAATTCGCGTCCCCCATGAGGTGTGACCACTGATCGTAATCGCGCGCCTGACCGCGCATGTAAATCATGCCATTGATGCTGCTGCAACCGCCCAACACCTTGCCACGTGGGTAGCGCAATTTCCGCCCATTCAAACCATCAGAGGCTTCTGTTTCAAACAGCCAATCGGTGCGTGGGTTGCCAATGCAATAGAGGTAACCAACGGGAATGTGAATCCAGTGATAGTCATCGCGCTTACCCGCTTCAATTAACAGCACACGCTTGCTGGCATCGGCCGACAAGCGGTTGGCCAAAAGGCAACCTGCGGTGCCTGCGCCAACAATGATGTAGTCAAAGGTGCTGTCGTTCATCAAAAACTTATTTGGCGGTTGGCATGACGAACTCAGCGCCCTTGCCAATGCTTTCTGGCCAGCGCTGCATGATGGATTTTTGCTTTGTGTAAAAACGCACGCCCTCTTCGCCATAGGCGTGCATGTCGCCAAACAAACTGCGCTTCCACCCGCCAAAGCCATGCCATGCCATGGGCACAGGAATGGGCACATTGATGCCCACCATGCCCACTTGAATTCGGCGCGAAAACTCGCGCGCCACATTGCCATCGCGCGTAAAGCAACTCACCCCATTGCCAAATTCATGGTCGTTGATGATTTGAACGGCCTCACCAAAATCTTTCACGCGGACACATGACAACACGGGACCAAATATTTCTTCTTTGTAAATTTTCATGTCGGTGGTCACGTGGTCAAACAAAGTGCCGCCCATCCAGAAGCCTTGCTGGCATCCTTCACCCGCTTTGGCGCCATCAAATTGACGACCATCTACCAACAACTGAGCACCTTCTGCAACGCCCGCATCGATGTAGCCGGTGATGCGTTGTTTGGCCGCCGCTGTGACAATGGGGCCCATTTCTGCGGCCAAATTGGTGCCATTCAAAACTTTGAGTGCGCGTGTTTTTTCCAACAACAATGGCATGAGGCGCTCGGCCACATCGCCAACCAACACGGCCACACTGATCGCCATGCAGCGCTCGCCCGCAGAGCCATATGCGGCGCCAATGAGTGCGTCGACTGCTTGATCAATGTCGGCATCTGGCATCACGACCATGTGATTTTTAGCCCCGCCAAGGGCTTGGACACGTTTGCCATGCCTTGCGCCATTTTCATAGAGGCTGTTAGCGATCGGGGTTGAGCCGACAAAACTCACCGCCTTCACATGGGGGTGTGCCACCAAAGCGTCTACCGACTCTTTGTCACCTTGAATCACGTTGAAAACACCGTCTGGCAAACCCGCTTGCTTGAGCAATTCCGCCATGAGCAGGCTAGGGCTAGGATCGAGAGGGCTGGGCTTGAGAATAAAAGTGTTGCCACAGGCGATGGCCACCGGAAACATCCACATGGGGACCATGACGGGAAAGTTGAAAGGTGTGACGCCTGCCACCACGCCCAAGGGCTGGCGCAGGGTCCAGTTGTCAATGCCAGTGGAAACTTGGTCTGTGAAATCGCCTTTGAGTAATTGGGGAATGCCGCAAGCAAACTCAACAATGTCAATGCCTCGGGTGACCTCGCCCTGCGCGTCTGTGAAGACCTTGCCGTGTTCGGCGGTGATCATGTGGGCCAAGGTGTCTTTGTGTTGGTTTAACAGCTCTAAGAATTTGAACATCACCCGTGCGCGACGCAGCGGTGGTGTGTCTGCCCAAGCCGGAAAAGCGGCGTGAGCAAAGGCCACAGCCAGGTCTACGTCTTGAACGTTGGCCAAGCTGACACGCCCCGTGATAGCGCCTGTGGCGGGGTTGAAGACGTCTTGCGCGCGGGCAGAGGTACCCGCCGTTTTTTGGCCTGAAATGTAATGAGCGAGGGATGTAACGGGCATGTGAGTCCTAAAAACCAAAAGAATGTTGCGATGTTAATCGCTTGAAGGGGCGGCGGGGTTTCGGCGCCTGAACATGCTCCAACCTTCCATCAGGAGCACGATGTCGCCGTGTTGATTGCGCATCTCCCAGAGAGTGCGAACCAAGCCAACATCTGGTTTGGACCGCATGGGACGTGACTCAATGATTTTGTGCTTCAAGCTCAATACATCGTTGGGAAACACCGGCTTTTTCCATTGCACGTTTTCTAGGCCAGGCGAGCCTAAGCTGGAAGACGATTGCAAGAAATTGGTCACCATCAAACGCATGGCCATTGCACAAGTGTGCCATCCACTGGCGCACAAGTTGCCAAACACGGAGGCCTTGGCCGCTTCTTCGTCCAAGTGAAAAGGCTGAGGATCAAACTGCGTTGCAAATGCAATGATTTCTTCCCGGGTGGCGGAGATGGAGCCTAAATCGAGCTCGTTCCCAGGTTGCATGTCTTCCCAGTAATACTGAAAACTGGGAGCGCTTTTTGTTGACATCAGCGACCTCCCGAAACATCCAACAAGCTCATGGTGGTGTAACTGGCATCTTCCGACAACAGCCAGACGATGGCCTGGGCAACTTCCATGGCGCTTCCGCCGCGCTTGGCAGGCACCAAGTGCTCCAACTCTTTGACGCGATTGGGCAATCCGCCCGACGCATGAATTTCTGTGTCTATCAGACCTGGTCGAATGGCGTTCACGCGAATACCTTCGCCGGCCACCTCTTTTGCCAGGCCTAAGGTGAAACTGTCAATGGCACCTTTTGCCGCGGCGTAATCCAAATATTGGCTGGGAGCGCCCAAACGAGCTGCTGCGCTCGACAAGTTCACAATGCTGCCGCCAATGCCGCCATGGCGAGTGCTCATTTGCCGAATGGCTTCGCGCGCGCACAACATCGACCCCAACACATTGATGTCAAACATGCGGCGCCAACGTGCCATGCTCATTTCGTCAAGGCGAGCTGTCACATCGACAATCCCTGCATTGTTCACCAAGCCATGCAGAGGTCCCCAGGTGGTATGAACTTTCGAAAACATCGCCAAAACTTGGTCCTCCTGAGCGACGTCGGCTTGAGCCGACATGGCTTCACCGCCTGCAGCCTTAATTTGGGCAACCACGTCGTCTGCGGCTTTGGCGTTGGCTGCGTAATTCACAACCACAGCCCAGCCCTTTTGGGCCGCCAAAATACAAGTAGCAGCACCAATGCCGCGACTACCGCCTGTGACCAATAATATTTTGCGCATGCCTTGTCTCCTGCAAAAAAAAGCCCGAACTGTTAAAACACTGGCTGAAGCTTCGGTTTCATCCTGCAGATTACCTTATAAGGGAGTTTATTGTGAGTCACTCAGTCGACTATTACTTTGCCCCTCAAAGCCCGTGGGCTTATTTGGGCCACCAAAGATTTCAAAACATTGTGAAATCAAGTGGCGCCAAGGTTCGCGTATTGCCCATTGACCTCGGAGGAAAGGTGTTTCCCCTATCGGGCGGTTTGCCGCTGGGGCAACGAGCGCCGCAACGGCAGACCTACCGATTGCTTGAATTGGAGCGCTACAGCAAGTGGCTGGGAGCGCCACTGCATTTGAAGCCCACGTATTTCCCGGTCAGTGGCGACGATGCCGCTCGACTGATCATTGCCGCTGACATGACGGCTGGCGCCGAAGCGGCGATGTCTCTGAGCGGTGCTGTTTTGTCTGCCGTCTGGGCTCAGCAGCGCAACATTGCCGACGAAAAAACCTTGGCTGCCTTGCTTCAGGAGCAGCATCTGCCTGTAGGCTGCCTAGAATATTCACACACCCAAGCCGTTCAGGTACGCTATGAGTCTTGCACCCAAGCGGCCATTGACGCCGGTGTGTTTGGCGCGCCAAGCTATGTCATTGGTGGCGAGATTTTTTGGGGCCAAGATCGATTGGATTTTGTCGAGCGAGCGCTCACTGTTTAATTTTTTTTGAAGGAGTATTTCATGGGTACGATTGTTCAGTTGACGGCTGCAGATGGCCAACAAATCCCCGCTTATGTCGCCGCACCCACTCAGCCTGCAAAAGCGGCCGTGATTGTGATTCAAGAGATATTTGGCGTCAATGTCCATATCCGCGAGGTGGCCGATGCTTATGCGCAAGAGGGTTATTTGGCTCTTGCGCCTGCCATGTTTCATCGCGTTCAGCCGGGCGTCGAATTGGGCTACACCGAAGCCGACATGGGCGCTGGCATGGGCCTGAAGTCCGCAGCGGACGCCCTGGCTGCACCGGGTGTGCTGCAAGACATTCAAGCTGCCATCGATCATGCGCACCAAAGCACGGGCGGCAAAGTGGGTTTGGTCGGCTACTGTTGGGGCGGCCTGCTTACTTGGCGTGCGGCGTGTTTGCTAAAAGGTTTATCGGCCGCCGCTCCCTATTACGGTGGCGGTGTGACCTCAGAGGCAGAGTCTGCAAGACAGGCTCAAATTCCAGTCATGGCACATTTTGCGGAACTTGACAAATGGATTCCGATGGATTCTGTGAATGCCTTCAAAGCGGCGCAACCCCAGGTTCAAGTCCACACCTATGGCGCCGATCATGGTTTTAATTGCAATCACCGAGGCTCTTGGCAAGCAGAGGCTGCGGTGTTGGCCAAGCAAAGAACGTTGGCTTTTTTCAAACAACATTTGAGTTAAAGCCTATTTGCCTGGTCTTGCCAAATAGCGCTTGCGCCAAAACAGCCAAGCCAAAGTGCTTGCGATCAGGGCCATGCAGCCAAGCGTCCACCAAAATCCGGATTGGTTGTGCAGCAATGGAATGACTTCAAAGTTCATGCCAAAAATAGCGGCAATCAAATTTAAAGGCAAAAAAATGGCAGTGATCGAGGTGAGCGTTCGCATGGTCTCGTTGGTGCGATTGCTTTGCGCATTGAAGTGAATTTGTACGGCAGTTTCAATGCTTTGCTCTAAACGCCGAACGTGATGCACCACGCGGTCGATGTGTTCTAAAACATCGCGGCTGCGCACCTTGAGAATTTCAAGCTCTGTTGCCACTTGAGTTGAAAGCGGAGATGAAAAAGTGTTCAAGGACTCCAGCCAATCTTGCATTGCGCCGCGCTGATCTTCACAAATTTCATCCAAATGATGAAGTGACAAGCGCGCCTCCATCAGGGCAGACCAATTGTTAAAGCGACTTTCGGGGTTGATCAATTCGGCCTGCCAATGATCGAGTTGTCGGGTTAAATCTCGGCGAAGGTCTAAGTACACATCGACCACTTGACTCACCATCCGCAACATCATGTCTGATGGGTCCACCGGAATGCCACGGGCCCCTGTCGACCAATTGTCTGAGGCTTCAGCCTCACTTTGGCGCGCTTGATTTTGAACCTCAGAAGAGGGTTGGCTGGCTGCGGCAATCAGCCGAGCCGCATAGGCTTCATGGATAGCGCAGTCGTCAGGGTGAACCGTTAACAGCACCCGATCAAAGATGGCAAATCCAATGGGGTTTGTGTCAACGCGTCGCAAGGCCGGTGGGCCGCTGAGTTTGTTTTTTAATTTTCGACTGCCGGGAACCTTGGACAAGTCGGCTTCCTTGTGTGAGGTCGCCAACCGACGGAAAACCAAAACATCGTAATCAGAGGTTAAATCGAAACGCGAGGGGAGTTGACTGTTGAGCAAGTCTGAAACATGCAAGTCCAAGAGTTTGTGGCCCGTCAATTGGCCCAAGGCTGTTTGAACTTCCGACAGTTCAGTTTGGAAAAAAGTGCGAGAACAAGCAATCCACACAAAGCCACTCTCGGGAAGTGCGCTTGGCAAAGACGAGGCGCCTTGAACGTGCTGACCTGAAACAATGAAAACGCGCATGCAAGTTTGAGGGCGAGACGTGGCGGCTTATGTCTTTGACAACAGGCGTGCCGCGTCTCGCGCGAAATAGGTCAAGATGCCATCCGCCCCCGCCCGCTTGAACGCCAGCAAGCTTTCCATCATGACGCCATCATGGTCAAGCCAGCCATTTTGTGCAGCTGCTTTCAGCATGGCGTATTCCCCAGACACTTGGTAGGCAAAGGTGGGCACGCCAAATTCGTCCTTCACGCGTCTGACCACATCCAGATAAGGCATGCCGGGTTTGACCATCACCATGTCGGCGCCTTCGGCGATGTCCATGGCCACTTCGCGGAGTGCTTCAAGGGTGTTGCCGGGGTCCATTTGGTAGGTTTTTTTGTTGCCCTTGCCTAAATTGGCGGCAGAGCCCACTGCGTCTCGGAAGGGGCCATAAAAAGAACTTGCGAATTTGGCGCTGTAAGCCATGATTTGGGTGTGAATATGGCCTTTGGCTTCAAGCGCCTGCCGGATGGCACCAATGCGGCCGTCCATCATGTCGCTGGGTGCAACCATGTCGACACCAGCGTCTGCTTGGACCATGGCTTGTTTGACCAGTTGAGCGACCGTCAGGTCATTCAAAATGTAGCCAGACTCATCAAGCCAACCGTCCTGTCCGTGGCTGGTGAAGGGGTCGAGCGCCACGTCGGTCATGATGCCGAGTTCGGGAAAGTTTTTCTTCAGCGCACGCACAACAGTTGGCACCAAGCCTTCAGCGTTGAGCGCTTCATTCCCCTCGGGATCTTTGAGTGAACTATCGATCACGGGAAAAAGAGCCATCACGGGAATGCCCAGTTTCACGCAGTCTTCAGCAACTGGCAGCAGTAAATCGAGGCTTAAGCGCTCGACACCGGGCATGGAAGCCACGGCTTGACGCTGACTTTTCCCGTCAAGAACAAAAACCGGATAAATCAAATCGTCCACTGTCAGTTGGTGTTCTCGTACCAAACGACGAGAATAGTCTGTTCGGCGTAAACGACGGGGGCGGCTTAAGGGGTAGGGCGTGGGAATCTGTGTCATTTGAAAATTGTGCCTGATCTTTGGCCCCTTGGGGTGATCTGCCCATCAGTCTGCCCATCAGGATGTTGCGTGGCTGTGACGCTGATCAAATGTGCGGGCTTGAGCGCTTTGCATGGACGGGGCTACACTTCAGCATGCTCTGGATAAAAGCCTTTCACATCGTCTTTGTGGCCAGCTGGTTTGCTGGTTTGTTTTACTTGCCTCGAATCTTTGTCAATTTGGCCATGGTGCCACAGGGGTCGGACGCAGAGCGCGATAGGCTTTTGCTCATGTCCCGAAAACTTTTGCGCTTCACCACCTTGCTGTCCGTGCCTGCCCTTGCCTTGGGTGTTTGGCTTTGGTGGGGGGTTGGCATTGGCTTGGGACCTGGCAATGCTTGGATGCACGCCAAATTGGTGGTCGTGCTTTTGGTCGTGGGCTATCACCACCTCTGCAGTCGAATTTTGCGTGAATTTGAGGCCCAGCAAAATACGCGCAGCCATGTGTGGTTCCGCTGGTTCAACGAAGCTCCCGTTCTGATGCTGGTTGCTGCCGTGATCTTGGTGGTCGTCAAGCCTTTTTAACAGCCGCAGACCATGAAAAAAACGGCGGCATGGCCATTGGCAGGTATCTATGCCGCGTTGATCGTTTATGCAAGTCTTTACCCGTTTGAAAGTTGGCGTTCACAAGGCGTTGATTGGACGGCATTCTTGCTTGCGCCTTGGCCGCGGTACTGGACGGGCTTTGATGTGCTGTCCAATGTGTTGGGCTACGCGCCCTTAGGATTTCTTGTGACGCTGGCATTGAGGCGCAGTGCCAGGCAATTACCTGCCATCGTTGTCGCCACATTGTGCGGGGCTTTGTTGGCCTTGGGCATGGAGTCTTTGCAGCTTTTCCTTCCTTCCAGGGTTCCTTCCAATGTAGATTGGGGGCTCAATTCTTTGGGCACTTTTTTGGGCGCCAGTTTGGCCTGGACCTTGGAGCGTTGGGGATTCTTAGACCGCTGGAGTCGTTTCCGCGCCAATTGGTTTTTCTCGGATGCACGTGGCTCTTTGGTGTTGATCGCTCTTTGGCCCATCGCACTGCTGTTTCCAGTGCCCGTGCCCATGGGTTTGGGCCAGATCATGGAGCGCACAGAAGATGCGCTGGCTCTTTGGTTGCAAGACACGCCTTGGCTTGACTGGTTGCCTGTGCGTGAAGTTGAACTGCAGCCCCTGTTGCCCATTTATGAGTTGGTGTGTGTGTCCATTGGGCAGTTGTTGCCTTGCATGCTGGCCTTCAGTGTGATTCGACAGTTTCATCAAAAAGCCCTAGTCTGGGCTTTGTTGTTGGCCTTGGGCCTTGGCTTCACGGGCCTGTCTGCTGCACTCACTTTTGGACCCTCGCATGCCTGGGAGTGGCTCAGTGCCCCGGTTCAATTGGCCCTGGTCTTGGCCGCGCTGTTGGCGGTACCGCTGATGTGGACCGACGAAAAAACATTGCAGGTTTTAGCGCTCGTTCTTTTAGTTCTTCAAATGACCATGCTAAACAACGCCTCAGCAAGCGCTTACTTTTCTTTGACTTTACAAAACTGGGAACAAGGACAATTTATCCGTTTTCATGGCTTGATCCAATGGATTGGCTGGCTTTGGCCTTTTGTCTTGTTGGCTTATTTGATGCGTCGTCTTTCTTCATCCCGCCCCTCTAAAATGGGTGAATGACTGAAAAAACTTCCCCCTCTTCCGATGCCTCAACCGAGGCAACTTATTACAAGCACCACATCTTTTTCTGCCTGAACGAGAGAAAAAATGGCGAAGCGTGTTGCACCCTTCAAGGCGCGCAAGCTGCATTTGACCATTGCAAAAAACGCATCAAAGATTTGGGTTTGGCCGGTCCCGGCCAAGTCCGTGTGAACAAAGCGGGTTGCTTAGACCGTTGTGCGGGCGGGCCTGTGGCGGTGGTTTATCCCGCAGGAACTTGGTACAGTTTTGTAGACAACACTGACATTGATGAAATAGTCGAAAGCCACTTAAAAAGGGGGCAGGTGGTTCAGCGTTTGTTAACGCCGCCAGAGGTGGGCCGCTGATGAATTCAGCCACTCAGCATGTCATCTTCCAGGGCGGCGCAGGCAACATCGAGGGCCTTTGCGATATGCCTGTCGGAGTGCCTTGCAAAGGCACGGCGGTGATCTCTCACCCCCATCCTTTGTTTGGCGGCACGATGCAGAACAAGGTGGTTCAAACTTTGGCAAAAGCATTTGTCCAAAACGGATGGCGGGCTGTCCGGTTTAATTTTCGGGGGGTGGGCGCCAGTGCAGGTTCTCATGACGAGGGCCGTGGTGAATTGGAAGATTTGTTGAGTGTGATTTCACAAAGCCAAACCATGGCAGGAGATGCTTCGATCATCTCCCCAAGGGCAAGGAGCCAATTTGCATTGGCGGGCTTCTCCTTTGGTGCGTTCGTGACCAGCCATGCTGTCTCACAATGGACGGAGAGTGAAACCTTAGAAAAAGTGGTGTTGGTCGGCACAGCTGCTTCGCGCTTTCAAGTCGCCGCCATTCCTGCGCAATTGCATGAGAAAACTTTGGTTTTGCATGGCGAAGTGGATGACACCGTCCCGCTGAACAGCGTGATGGACTGGGCGCGGCCCCAATCTTTGCCAGTGACGGTGATCCCAGGGGTGGCGCATTTTTTTCACGGACAATTGCCGCTTCTTCGAGCAATGGTCAGTCGCCATTTGCGTTCTTAAGATGGATTGAAAGACACGATGACAAGTTTGTTTTTGAAATCGCGTCGACTGGCTTTTCGCGCCGCCCTGTGCGCGAGCTTGTTGGCGCTGGCCATGGGCTGCTTGCCATTGTTGGCAAATGCTCAAGCGGCAGCCCCTGAAGCGCCTGAAGTTGCCGCCAAGGCTTACTTGCTATTGGACGTCACGGCCAATCAAATTTTGGCGTCAAGAGATTTGGACATGCCGGTTGAACCTGCCTCCTTGACCAAACTCATGAGCGCGTACGTGGTGTTTGATGCCTTGAAGTCGAAAAAAATTGACTTGAAGCAGACGTTCAGTGTGAGCGAGCGCGCCTGGAAAATGCCCGGCTCACGCATGTTCATCGATCCCAAAATGAAAGTGCCCGTAGAGGACTTGATCAAAGGCATGATTGTTCAGTCGGGCAATGACGCCACGGTGGCATTGGCAGAGGGCGTGGGCGGAACGGTTGAGCGCTTCGTCCAGATGATGAATGACCAGACCCAAGTTCTGGGCATGAAGAACACCCTTTACAAAAATCCGGAGGGTTTGACGGAGGCGGGGCACATCACCACGGCGAGAGACTTGGCGACATTGGCCACCCGCCTGATGCGTGACTTTCCAGACTACGTGAACACGTATGCCATCAAGAAATACCGCTACCCCGGCACCCCCGCTGCCAACGACAGCAACCGAAACCTGTTGCTTTTCAAAGACCCTACCGTGGATGGCTTGAAAACGGGCCATACCGATGCGGCGGGGTATTGCTTGGTGGCCACGGCCAAACGCGACTTTCCTAATTTGGGATCACGCCGTTTGATGGCCATTGTTTTGGGGACCAGCAGCGAAATTGCACGTGCCAATGAGGCGCAAAAATTATTGAATTGGGGCTACACAGCCTTTGAGGCCGTGAAATTATTTGATCCCGGTCAGCCGGTTGCAACCCCGGCCATCTGGAAGGGCAAGGCCTCAACTTTGAGGTTGGGCCGATCAGATGCCCTGGTAGTGGCGGTGCCAACGGGCTCTGCTGCCCAGATCAAAACCCAATTGACTCGTCCCGATCCTTTGGTGGCACCGATCACCAAGGGCCAAACCATTGGCAGCCTGAAAGTCTTCCGGGGTGATCAGCTATGGGTTGACATGCCGCTTCAGGCCCTAGACTCGGTTGAACAGGCCGGCGTGTTTGGCCGAGCATGGGATGCTTTGCGTTTATGGATCAAATAAGAAAAGTTGGTACTTGCAAACTTTGATCTTGTTAGGCCTTGCATAGAAATTTTTGCCTAGGTCCTATTCAAACGCTATACTAGAAGGCTTTTCCGCATTTGGGGCGGAGAAGTATTTTTTTGTTCATTCCAAACGTTTAGGGACGTTTTTTTAAATGCCAACCATCAATCAATTGGTGCGTCAGGGGCGCGAGGTCGAAAAGACCAAGTCAAAAAGCCCTGCGATGCAAAACTCTCCGCAGCG